>OIZS01000036.1_pt1 | contig 83308 bp, 67 predicted proteins | sample 1588641 | NCBI WGS metagenome assembly OIZS01 (sample SAMN03283240) | human gut metagenome | biome: human-associated habitat; material: feces | host: Homo sapiens | place: Peru | collected 2012
ACTATTGCACAACCCCTTTCTTTGAAAAGAACGTAAAATCAATAGTATTATTGCGATGATTGTACTTTTAGTAATCGCTTCACTCGTTGTACGGTACTTACCCCTTTACCACACAACTTTGCCACATCCCGAATTGAATATCCCTTGCGAAGCAGACTTATTACTTCCCTATATTCGGCTTTCATCTGTGTTGTCGTTTTTACAGAGCCTACCTTGCGCCCGAGTTTTCCACCTTTCTCTATATACTGCTTCCTTCCTGACTGCAATTTACCAACAAAAGGGAAGAAGTAAGACTTCCCCGTTGTTCGCACCATGCTGTATGTCTCAATCAAACACGCCATTAAACAGATTGACCGCCTCTATCTTCTTTTCAAGAGCCACTTTTGCATAAACTTCGGTTGAAGTGATGCTTCCATGTCCCAAAACATTTCCTTCTTTTTTCGTCCCATTTTATTTCCTTTCTTTTCTGATATTAATATATTCTTTTATCACTGATTACCAAGTATTTAACTTGCGATACAAAGATAATACAGCGAGGGACAAAAACGAGACAAAAGTGGGTAAACAATCCGCTAATTTAGGAAAGAATAACGAACCAATCCTAAATCGGCTTTCATTTCTAATAGACTGTAAATCAGTGATATTACATCACCTTGCTATCCTTTCATTTCCGATGGTTAGACCCGCTTGGGATAATTGGTGGATTGTCTGGATTCCGCGCGGCGGAACAGTCCTTTGAACAAGGAATATGTCGGGCGGAAGGAGGCTGCGGCTTCTGAGCGTCAAAGGCTTAAGGCTTTCTACACGCATTCCAAGGCGGAGGTGAACGGGGATCTGCTCTTTGTGCCGATCGTCTCTTTGGACGGCGGCGGAGCGTCGTTCAAGTGGAACGCACACGATGCTATGGACTATTACGGCTACGATCTGGGGGAGTCCAGCGGTTATCTGCACGGTGGGGTGACCTGGACCAAACCGTTGCTTGGAGGCGGCCTTTATAAGGTGGCTGAGGAGCAGGCGGATCTGGATGGTGATACGGCTTCGAATGAGATCCGGTTGGAGGAACATTCACTGGAACGGCTTGTGACCGAGCACTATCTGTTGTGCTTGTTGGACAAGGCGCAGATAGTCTTTGCGGATTCTGTCGGCAGTGCGCTTGACCGACAGATCGAAGTTGTTTCCCGCTTGGTATCGTCCGGAATGTCCAGTCGGTCGGATTTGCGGCTTTTGGAGGTGGAGAAGGAGGCGAACAACGAGAGACGGGTTTCGGCTTTCCAGTCGTACTGGTCTCATTTTATGGATCTTAATCTGGTTTGCGGAATTGAGGTTGGTAGTCGGAGTTGTCCCTGTAGGCGCTGACGGTGTTTCTTTTAATCTGAGCCTGCCGTTCCATCTGACGCTTCTGGCCTCCATCGGAGAATGTCCATCTGAATGTCAGCCCGGCACTCCAGCCGAAGTGGCGGTACCAGTCCGGAGTTCCGGCCGTCTGGAGGCCACCGTTCATAAAGAGATCAAGGCGAGGCTTGTACTGGGTGTTGAAAGACCGCAGGCCGACCTCAACATTCAGGCTGTCCAGACGGTATTTTTCCATAAAGCCGCTTTGTGCGCCCGGTCGCCCCAAGGTCATCTGGACATCAACATCGGGTAGCAGTTGATAGGTGCGATTCTCGCCTTGATGCCGCTGGCTCTTGGAATCGGTGTCGGCGCGCAGATGCAGCAGCCGCTCGCAGTCGCGGTCATCGTCGGGTTCGTCGTCGGGCTGCCGCTGCTCCTGCTGGTGCTGCCATCGATTATGCTGTGGATCTACAAAGGTGAGAAGTAATCAATTATTGCTATTTTTGCAACAGCCTTTTTTGAATATAGTAGCGAACCGGCAATGAAACTTTTGATCATAGAGGACGAGCGCAAGCTCTCCGACAGCATCGTCACCTACCTCAGCGCGTAGCGGTACATCTGCGAGCGGGCGTTCACCTTCGACGACGCGATGTCGATGCTGGATCGTTATGAATATGACTGTGTCCTCCTCGACCTGATGCTCCCTGGGGGCGACGGGCTGGACATACTGCGGGCGATCCGGAGCAAACGTAATCCCGCCACCATATTCACTCGCTTCAATCACCGCCTTAGTAATCATAGGACTGGTGTCACTACCTGTGTGGAAATTGAATCTGACGCCGATAATGGTTTAGAGGAAGTTGGCATCGGCAATGGCCTCGGCCTCTCCATCGTGAAGTCCATCTGCGACTACCACTCCTGGCAGATCACCTATTCCTACCTCCCCGGTACCCACACCTTCGCCGTCCGTTTCGCTCACTGAGCTGTGTCCCTTCTGGTCACTGAGCTTGTCGAAGTGCCAGAGCTAAACACAAAACCAGTTGAGTGCTAAAGGGTGAAGTACCACTCGCTGATATTCATAAAGATATAAAACGCTGCCAGTCATTTTGGAAGGTCAGCTTTTATGAATATATTCATTTATAATTAATTACAGTTTACGCCAAGGCATCGTCATCTGTGCGGCCTTCTGATCTCAAGAATCCTTCCGTCACGCAGAAGCGAAAGCAATCCGAGCGGCTCCCCGATTCACCTCAAAGGTGGCTTCTGGTGGTGTGCGCTGGCGATAGTCGTTATCTTTTCCGTTCCGTGCATAGGAGGCCGCCAGTGTCTGTGGGACGGACTGTATCAGGCGGTCTGCATATTGATCCTCTTCCCGTTGCTGGTCCTTGCCGGAGCTGGTTCCAAAACCACTGACGCCAAAAGCACGGCTGTCTGCAAGTGGATGGGCGAGATCTCATACCCTCTTTACATCACCCATTTCCCTCTGATATATATGCAGTTGAACTGGGTGGCCGAGCATCCCGCCGCTCCGCTCTGGCAGCACATAATCGTTTCTGTCGGGGTCTTCTTCGTTGCGGTCATCCTCGCCTGGGGCCTGCTCAAAATCTATGACACCCCTGTGCGTGAATGGCTTAAGAAGGCTCTTTTTGCTAAGAAATAATTGAAAATATATTTCAAATTCTGAAATTATTGCTATTTTTGCACTATGCGTATAATAGCAATAAATACATTACGTGAATATTGGATGACTCATCCTGACACGCAACAGCCTTTGAGTGAGTGGTATGTGAAAGTCTCACACGCTCATTGGAAGTCATTCAATGATATGCGGAAGGATTTCAAATCGGTGGATTATGTGGGGAACCAACGTTATGTATTTAACATAAAAGGCAATAATTACAGGTTGATAGTGGCGGTGAAATTCACTCCAGAACTGGTCTATATCAGATTTGTGGGAACTCATCAGGAATATGACCGTTTTGATGTCTCTAATATTTAAAGGTGAAGATTATGGCACAGATAAAAAGCGAAACACAGTACAAAGCGATAATGGGAAGGATAGACGAGTTGTTCTTCTCAACTGACGAGAACACTCCTGCGGATGATCCGAAACTGTTGGAACTCGATGCCCTTTCCGCTCTTGTTGAGGAATATGAGCAGGAGCATTTTCCGATAGCGACTCCGACTTTGGCCGCGACACTTCAAGACAGAATGTCCAGAGACCATCTGAGCCAAAAAGACCTTTCATCCATTTTGGGAATATCAACTCCTCGCCTGTCCGAGATAATGACCGGCAAGAAAACTCCGACCTACAATCAAGCCAGAACGATGGTTCTGAAACTGGATATCGACCCGGCGATTGTTCTGGCAGTCTAAGGCGTTTGAGTGATTTGCCAAGTTTCGCGCACGAAAAACAGATTTTCTTCAAAAACAGGATTATCTTTGCCGATTGGAAATCACCAACCTGACTACAGATAATGCTTGGAAGAATCATATCCGTACCTCTCGCCTTGATTTTGGCTCTGCCGGCTGGCTCGCAGAACCTGTCAGACGGTTCGGCTCAGTCAAGTCCGCTCCCCTATTGGCAGACGGGGCGTCACGCATCCTCTTTGTCAGACAGTTCATCCTTGTCCCCGGCGGCCGCTCGGGCATATTCACAAATGCCTCAAAACAGCCGCGTAGGTGTCGGGTTCCCGAGGACGCGGCTGGGGCGGGTGGTGGTCATAAGCGCTCCGCTGATCGCGGAAGGGCTGGTGGCCAAGAAATTGGACGGACGGTTCCGGGGATTGAGGAACGATTATATTCCTGATTTCAAGAAGAGCGCAGATGACTACCTGCAATATTCCCCGCTCGCGGTGATGGTCGGACTGAAAGCGCTTGGGGTGGAAAGCCGCAGCCCGTGGGAGAGAATGGCGGTGTCGGACGCTATTTCCGCCGTTCTGATGGCTGGCATCGTCGGCACGCTGAAAAACACCACAAATGTCACCAGACCGGATGGTTCAGATGACAGATCCTTCCCTTCGGGACACACCGCCACGGCGTTCATGACCGCCACAATGCTTACCAAGGAATATGGCAGTGTGAGTCCATGGATCGGTGTCGGGGCCTATTCCGTGGCCGCCGCGACGGGGCTTATGCGTGTCGCTAACAACAAGCATTGGCTCAGCGATGTGCTGACGGGAGCCGGGGTCGGAATCCTCGCCACGGAGGCCGGGTACTGGATCACCGACTTGATATTCGAGGATAAAGGTTTGTCTGCCACTTATGCCGACTATCCCGATGATGTAAGTCCGAGTACTTCTTTCTTGGGTCTTTATCTCGGGGTGAATCTGCCGCTTTGTGATTACGATATAGACGAGACCAACGAGCTCCGGACTTCCACCGGAAGCACCGCCGGCCTTGAGGGGGCTTGGTTTCCTTGGCGGCATTTCGGGATCGGGGGACGCTTCACGGCTACCAACACGTTGATATTCACAGATGACGATGAGGCGAAAAACTCTTTTGATGCCGTCTCTTTCTCTGGAGGAGGCTACTTCTCCCTTCCATTGTCTTCCTTCTGGTCAGTCGGAGCAAAACTGCTCGGCGGCTATGTCCGCTACCCGAAACTGAGCCTTGCCGGCAAGACAGTGCCCTCAGCCGGAGGTTTCACCTTCGGCACCGGCATGTCTTTGTCCTTCAAGGTCAATTCCTCTTACGGAATGAGACTTTTCCTGGACTACAACCTCCTCCCGCCCCACAGCAAATCTTCTAATGAATATATGAATATGCTCACGCTCGGCACCTCCTTCGTTGTCCTGCTGTGATCCCCGCCGGGCATCGGACCTTGAACTCACCGCGTCGGTCACTGAGCCTGTCGAAGTGACCACCTTTCTCGGCCGGAGTCATCATAGGGTCATCAAGATAGACACTGATGTACTCGGCGTCAATGCAGCCTACACGGTTCTCCTTCTCACAATAGTTGATCATCTTCTCCCATGCGCCGGAATGATCTACACCCTTGTAGTCTCCGGTCAACGCTTCAGAAAAATGAAAAATGTACGGCGGAAATTTGGTCAACTGAAAAAAGTGTCCTACCTTTGGCGGAACAAGATGCGACCCGTCGCGGTGGTTATATATTTTTCGGAATATTCCGAATAATGTGAAAGATTGTAGTCGCCGGGGGTTGATTTTGTTTGAGATTGACACATAATTATTAACACGCCCCTGAGGGTTCAGGGACACTAATGACTTTTTTATCGTACATTTCGCTATGGAAGTAAAGAACGCTGTAGCCGGAACGCTGGAGTCAGGTGACATCATGATCCAGATCGCCCCGGCCGAGACGAAAGGTCTGCACATCGATCTGGACAGTTCTGTGGCCGCCCAGTTCGGCAGGCAGATCCGTCAGGTCATTGAGGAAACTCTTACCGAATTCGGACTGGAGGACGCTGACATCAAGGCGGTTGACAAGGGAGCCAGAGATTGCACCATCCGTGCCAGGGTGACCGCCGCCGCCGTGCGCGCCACAGGAAAAGATGTTTGGGCTTAGTTTAGGTTGAGGAATAAGTCGCGGCGCCAGGGACCGAAGGTGCGCGGGTTATTCCGATAATCAGTTACGATTATGGAAAGATTAAGAAGAACAATGATGTTCGTTCCGGGCAACAATCCCGGAATGATGCAGGATGCCTTCATCTACGGGCCGGACTCGATCATGCTCGACCTGGAGGACTCCGTGACAATGGCCGAGAAAGACGCTGCCCGTCTGCTCGTTTATAACGCTCTTAAATCAATAGACTACGGCGACACTGAGATGGTTGTCCGCATCAATCCGCTCAGCACCCCTTACGGCCACAAGGACGTGGAGGCTGTCGTGAAGGCCGGCGTGCAGGTGATCCGCATGCCGAAGACCGAGACCGCCGACGAGGTCCGCGAGCTGGAGGCGGAGATTGAGAAGGTCGAGAAGGAACTGGGATGCCTTGGCAGAACCCGTATGATGGCCGCCATCGAAAGCGCCGAGGGCATCTGCAACGCGTTCGCCATCGCCAAGGCCTCGAAGAGGATGATGGGCATCGCCCTCGGAGCCGAGGACTATTGCGCCAACCTCAAGACCCAGCGTACCCCGGGTGGAGCCGAGCTGCTCTATGCCCGCGAGACCATCGTGGTGGCCGCCAGGGCCGCAGGGATCGACGCTCTCGACACGGTATATTCAAACCTCGATGACATGGAGACTTTCCGCAAGGAGGTCGAACTCATCAAGACTCTCGGATTCGACGGCAAGTCCATCATCAACCCTCGTCAGATCCAGATCGTGAACGAGGTGTTCGCACCTACCGAGAAGGCCATCGAGAAGGCTAAGAAGATTCTCGCCGCCATCAAGGAGGCTGAGAAACGCGGCTCGGGTGTCATCGCCGTCAACGGCAAGATGGTTGACCGTCCTGTTGTCATCAGGGCTCAGCGTACCATCGATCTCGCCATCGCTTCAGGCATATTAACAAAGGAGGAAGTTTATGAGTAATATAAGGGAAAGGGCGGCGCTTGTCGATAAGGTTGCCGCCGCAATGGGCAAGAAGGTGTACTCGGGAGAGACTCCGAAAAACACCACATTCCGCAAGGATCTTCAGAAGGTTCAGTCCAAGGTGGTTACACTTGAGGATGCCATCAGGCTCAGCGGCCTGAAAGACGGAATGACAATCTCCTTCCACCACCATTTCAGAGGCGGTGACAAGGTTGTGAACATGGTCGTTGGCAAACTGGCCGAGATGGGATTCAAGAATCTCCACCTCGCCGCATCCAGCCTCTCAGACGTTCACGCTCCGCTGATCGACCACATCAAGAACGGAGTGATCACAAAGATCTCCACCTCCGGTCTTCGCGGAGAGCTGGCCAAAGAGATCTCCCATGGTCTGATGGAGGAGCCTGTGGTGTTCCGCAGCCACGGAGGACGTGGCAGCGCCATCGCGAAAGGTGACCTGCACATCGACGTGGCGTTCCTCGGCGCGTCTTCCAGCGACCCTGCCGGCAACGCCAGCGGTTACTCCCGCTCCGAGCATGCCAAGTCCATCTGCGGATCCCTCGGCTACGCCAAGCCGGACGCCCAGTATGCTGACAAGGTGGTGATCATCACCGACGATCTCGTTGACTATCCGAACACACCGAACTCCATCTCCGAGCATGATGTGGACTACGTTGTACTCGTGGATTCGGTCGGAGACTCTTCCAAGATCTCTTCCGGAGCCATTCGTGACACCAAGAACCCTCGCGACATCCTGCTTGCGATGAACGCCGCGAAGGTGATTGTCAACAGCGGCTATTTCAAGGAAGGCTTCTCGATCCAGACCGGATCCGGCGGAGCCTCGCTGGCCGCTGTCAAATATATTCGTGAGGAAATGATCAAGCGCGGCATCCACTCCAGCTTCGCGCTTGGCGGCATCACCGCCCACATGGTCAAGATGCACGAGGAAGGCCTCATCGAGCGCCTGATCGACGTGCAGTCTTTCGACAGGGTGGCAGCCGAATCAATCAAGAACGATCCTTTCCACAAGGGAGTCTCCGCCAATGAATATGCCAGCGCGGATGAGCCGGGATCAGCCGTGCACTATCTCGACATTGTGATCCTCTCGGCCCTTGAGGTGGATGTGAACTTCAATGTCAACGTGCTTGTCGGCAGTGACGGAGTCATCAGAGGAGCCGTCGGAGGACACCCTGACACAGCCGCCGATTCAGCCCTCTCGATCATCGTCTGCCCACTTATGCGTGGACGCATCCCTTGCGTTGTGGACGAGGTCACGACTCTCATCACCCCTGGCTCGACAGTCGATGTTGTAGTCACTGAATATGGCATCGCGGTCAACCCGCGCCGTCCTGAGATCGCCGAGCGTCTGAGGGAGGCCGGACTGAAGATCGTGGACATCCATGACCTCAAGGAACTGGCTCTGAAGTCCATCGGAGTCCCTGATCCGCTTCCGTTCGGAGAGAAGGTCGTGGGAGTCGTGATGAACCGTGACGGCTCCGTGATGGATGTCATAATGAACATCGAGGACTAAGACTGTTTTTTATGGAGATTACGCTTGACCAATTGCTGGCAAGTCGTGAGGAACGGGCTTCTTTCCAGAAGGAACTTTTGAAAGGTTACCCTGGAAAGACCCTGGTCTGCCTCACGGTCATAATGCCGGGCAAGGTCAAGCGTAATCTGCAATCCCTTGTGGTCGCCCAGGCCGCGGTCACGGCTCTGGTCTCGGCTTTCGGAGACTCGATGCTCAAATTCAGACTGCGAGACTTGCCGACCGGCTACGAGGCCTATCTCGTCACCCCGCTTTCCAACGAGGAAGCCAAAAAGGAGACCTGCCGGATCGAGGACACTCATCCGCTCGGCCGCCTTTTTGATTTGGATGTGATTGACGCTGACGGAGTTCCTATGTCAAGGGAGTCGGTGGGCCTGAGTCCGAGAAAATGTCTTGTCTGTGACAACGAGGCTCGCTATTGTATGCGAAACCGTACCCACACTATGGCTGAGCTCACCGCGAAGATTGACGAAATGATTGAGTCCTATGTGCGATAACCGTCACTACATAAGCGAGGTTCCGCTGTCGCTGAACTCTGTCCGGAGACGGGTCGAGGCTTTCCTCGCCGCCAACGGGCTGAGACTGGCTCCGTTGGACCGATATGTGGTGGTGACCCGCGATGATGACGGGGATGAGATCCTTGCGGGAGGTGGGCTTGACGGCAACGTCATCAAGTGCGTCGCCGTGTCTGAATCCGCTCGCAGCGAGGGACTTATGAATATTCTCGTGTCCAGGCTGATTGCCATTGCCCGTGAGGATGGCCGGGATTCGGTCAAGGCCTTCACCAAGCCGGAGAACGAAGGAATATTCAAAAGCCTTGGGTTCGGGTTGCTTGCGTCCGCGCCAAAGGCCATTCTGATGGAGAACGGCAGGGGAGGGCTTCCGGAGTACAAAAAGTACTTGGCTTCGCTTGCCTGTCCGGGACGTAACGGTGCGATTGTGATGAACGCCAATCCGTTCACGAAAGGACATCGTTATCTGATCGAGCAGGCCGCCTCGCAGGTTGACAATCTCTATGTGATTGTCGTTAAGGAGGATAGGTCGCGTTTCCCTTACGCTGAGAGAAAGGCTATGATCGAGGCCGGTTGCGCCGGGCTTGACAACGTGACTGTCTGCGAGGGGAGTGACTACGCCATCTCTGCGGCGACTTTCCCGACATATTTCCTGAAGAAGTTGGATGATGCCACGGATACGCATATCGCTCTTGATCTGGATCTGTTTGTGAACCACATCGCTCAGCCTCTTGGAGTTACGGTGCGTTTCGCCGGCAGCGAGCCGGAGGATGCGCTGACCCGCCGCTACAACGAACTGATGGCGGAGATATTGCCTAACTTCGTAGAGATTCCAAGACTTGAACAAAACGGCAATCCGATCTGTGCCACCTCATTAAGGCGTGCTCTTGACAAAGGCAACCTCAAAGAGGCGATGGAATATATTCCAGAATCCTCCATCCCTTACTTGGTCGCCGACCTTGCCGAGCGTGCGTTGAGGTTGGAACTCGACACGACCCCCAAACCGGGACTCGTGGACAGGCGGGACAACGGTGCCCACAAAGACATGGACTATGCGCTGATGTCCAAAAGCATCTCGGCTTTAAGACCTTACCTGACAAGACTGGCTGTGGAGTCCGCCAATGACATCGACCCGGCGAAGATAAAGGAGATCGGCATCGAGGCCGAAAAAGCGATGCTGAAGGCCACCGGCGGAGTGAACACCCACAAAGGAGCCCTCTTCTGCATCGGACTTTCCGTGGCCGCAGCCTCAAACTTGGCATCAGCAACGGGATCTGTGGAAGCATATTCATTCAAAGAACTCGTGTCCCGCGCCGCGTCGGAGATTCCGGCCGCACAAGGTACGCACGGTGCCGAGGCAAAGAGAAGTTTCAAGGTCGGTGGCGCGCTTGAGAACGCCCGTGGAGCCTATCCGGAACTGTTCGCCGACTGGCTGCCGTACTATCTTAGCTTGGAAGGCGACCCTTTCCGCTGCCATAAGACGCTGCTTCACATAATGACGGCCCTTGACGACACCAACATCCTCCACAGGAGGGGAGAGGAAGGTCTTGCCCGCGCCAAGTCCGAGGCCGCAAGGCTTCTTGAGGACTTCAGCGAGAACGGATTGTCGTCTTTGAACAAGGATTTCATCAGGGAGAACATCTCGCCCGGCGGAAGCGCCGACATGCTGTCCCTGACAATATTTATAAATAGTATAATTAATTGCTAACTAATAATTTATTAACACAAAACTAATTTTATTATGGTAGAATTGATTCCCAATGGCGTTTACCTGAAAAATGGCAAGACTATCGTCAACGATGCCGCAGGAATGCCATCTGCCGATGAGGCCCGCGAAAACACTATCGCCTACAGAATTCTCCGTGCCCACGATGTGGACGGAAGCAAAGGCAAGAAGATGCGCATCAAGTTCGATGCGATGGCTTCACACGACATCACTTATGTCGGAATTATCCAGACAGCCCGCGCCAGCGGACTTGACAAGTTCCCTATCCCTTACGCGATGACCAACTGCCACAACTCTCTGTGCGCTGTCGGCGGTACCATCAACGAGGACGACCATATCTTCGGACTCTCCGCCGCGAAGAAGTACGGTGGTATCTATGTTCCTGCCAACCAGGCGGTTATTCATCAATATGTCCGTGAGGCTCTCGCCGGTTGCGGCCGTATGATCCTCGGTTCAGACAGCCACACCCGCTACGGCTCGCTCGGCTGCATGGGTGTCGGCGAAGGCGGCGGTGAGCTTGTGAAGCAGCTCCTCCACAACACTTGGGACATCAACGCTCCTGAGGTTGTTCTGGTTTGGCTCGAAGGCAAGCCTAAGAAGGGTGTCGGCCCTCACGACGTGGCCATCTCCCTCGTCAAGGCCGTGTTCGAGAACGGTTTCGTGAAGAACAAGGTGCTTGAGTTCGCAGGCCCTGGCGTGGCCTCCCTTCCTACCGATTTCCGTAACGGAATCGACGTGATGACCACCGAGACCACCTGTCTGAGCTCGATCTGGGTGACGGACGAGAAGGTTGAGGAGTATTACAGGATGCACGAGCGTCCTGAGGCTTACAAAGAGCTCCAGCCGGGCGAGATCGCTTACTACGACGCGATGATCCGCATCGATCTCTCCAAGCAGGAGTCAATGATCGCCCTTCCGTTCCATCCTTCCAACGCCTACACGATCCACGAGTTCCAGGCTGATCCGGAGGGAATCCTGAAGAAAGTGGAGGAGGATGCCAAGAAGCGTTTCGGCGACAAGATCACCATCGATCTTGAGAGCAAGGTGAAGAACGGCAAGGCTTTCGCCGACCAGGCTATCATCGCCGGCTGCTCCGGTGGTACCTACGACAACCTCAGCGAGGCCGCCTCGATCATGAAGGGCAAGACCATCGGCAACGACTACTTCACGATGTCCGCATACCCTCAGTCAACCCCTGTCTATCTTGCTACCACCCGCAATCACATCGCCGAGGAGTTGCTTGAGGCCGGTGTTGTGATCAAGCCGGCGTTCTGCGGACCTTGCTTCGGAGCCGGTGACGTTCCTGCCAACAACGGACTCTCGATCCGTCACACTACACGTAACTTCCCTAACCGCGAGGGCTCGAAGCCTGGCCAGGGACAGATCTCCCTTGTCTGCCTGATGGACGCGCGCTCTATCGCCGCCACAGCCGCCAACGGTGGAGTCATCACGGCAGCCACTGACATCCAGTACGAAGACACGCACAAGCCATATTCATTCGACGACCGCATCTACAAGAGCCGCATCTACTACGGATTCGGCAAGGCCGACCCTACCGTCGAGCTCCGCTACGGACCGAACATCAAGGACTGGCCTAAGATGTACCCGATGCAGGATAACATGCTCCTTGAACTCGCCGCTGTCATCCACGACCCTGTCACCACGACCGACGAGCTCATCCCTTCGGGCGAGACTTCCAGCTACCGTTCCAACCCGCTGAAACTCTCCGAGTTCGCTCTCTCTCGCCGTGTTCCTGAATATGTCGGGATCAGCAAGCGCATCCAGGCGGAGGATCTTGAGCGCCGCGCCGGCAAGGCTCCGCAGCACGTTCTCGACGCTCTCGCCAAGGTGGGCGCCAAGCCGGAGGACACCTCGTTCGGCTCATGCGTGTTCGCCAACAAGCCTGGCGACGGCTCAGCCCGCGAGCAGGCCGCTTCCTGCCAGAAGGTGCTCGGCGGCGACGCCAACATCTGCTATGAATATGCCACCAAGCGTTACCGCAGCAACTGCATCAACTGGGGCATCGTTCCTTTCACCATCTCAAAGGAGACTCCTTTTGAATATGTAGCCGGCGATTTCGTCTATGTTCCCGGCATCCGTGAGGCCATCCTTTCGGGCAAGGAGGAGATTGACGCCAAGGTGATCAGCGCCGAAGGTGTGAAGGACATTCATCTCTACTTCCAGAATCTGACCGCTGACGAGAGGGAGATTCTCGCCGACGGTTGCCTGATGAACTTCTACGCCGCCCAGAAGAGCAAATAATCATAATCGCGCACTTTAGGCTTGCGTCCGTTTTAGGGGGCTTGCAAGCCTGAGGTGCCCAGGTAATCATATTCGTAAAACACTTTAATTTTTAATATTCAGTTATGAAAAAAATTCAGATGGTCACTCCTCTCGTAGAGATGGATGGTGATGAAATGACAAGGATCCTGTGGAAGATGATTAAGGATGAGCTTATCATTCCGTTTGTTGATCTGAAGACAGAATACTATGACCTCGGCCTCGTTCATCGTGACGAGACCGGCGATCAGGTGACAATCGACTCCGCCAACGCCACCAAGAAGTACGGTGTTGCCGTGAAGTGCGCCACCATCACTCCTAACGCCAAGCGTATGACCGAGTACAACCTGCATCAGATGTGGAAGAGCCCGAACGGAACGATCCGTTCGATGCTGGACGGAACGGTGTTCCGCACACCTATCACCATCCCTTCCATCTCTCCGGCAGTGAAGTTCTGGAAAAAGCCTATCACCATCGCCCGTCACGCCTACGGTGATGTCTACAAGAGTGTTGACATCCGCGTTGAGGAGCCGGGAGTAGCCAAGCTCATCTTCGAAGGTGAGAGCGGCAAGAAGGAAGAGCAGATCGTGCACACCTTCAAGGGTCCCGGCGTTCTCCAGGGAATGCACAACACCGACGCTTCCATCCGTTCTTTCGCCCACGCTTGCTTCAAGTACGCCCTTGACCTCAAGCAGAGCATCTGGTTCGCCACCAAGGACACCATCGCCAAGAAGTACGACGGACGTTTCCGTGAGATTTTCGAGGAGGTGTTCGCGGAGTACAAGGACGCTTTCGAGGCCGCCGGCATCGAGTACTTCTACACTCTGATCGATGACGCGGTCGCACGTGTGATGCGCAGCGAGGGCGGATTCATCTGGGCCTGCAAGAACTACGATGGTGACGTGATGAGCGACATGGTCTCCACGGCCTTCGGTTCCCTTGCCATGATGACCTCTGTTCTCGTCAGCCCTGACGGCAAGTACGAGTACGAGGCAGCCCACGGCACCGTGACCCGTCACTACTACAAGCACCTCCAAGGCGAGGAGACCTCCACGAACCCGATCGCGACGATCTTCGCGTGGAGCGGCGCGTTCCGCAAGAGAGGCGAGATGGACAACATTCCAGAGCTTGTCAACTATGCCGACCAGCTTGAGGCCGCCTGCTTCGACACCCTCAACGCCGGCATCGTGACCAAGGATCTCGCCAACCTAATGGAAGGCGTGACCCCTCAGGTAAAGAACTCCGCCGACTTCATCGCCGCCATCCGCGAGCGCCTCGAAAAGCGTCTCGCGTAAGTGATTGAAAATCAGTTATAAAAGCGATGGTCTTTAGTCGATATCAACTAAAGACCATCGCTTAATCCATTGTGACACAGAGTCTTATCCTCCACCGACAAAAGCTTAACCTTTGCGTAAGGTCGCACTGACCGGTCGCAGAACTAAAGGTTCGACAAAGTTTACCAGCCATCGAAGAGCCTCTCGTAAGGTTTCACACAGAGCCTTCTGGCCTCTGGTCAGATCACAGGTTCGGTCACTTAATTGATTACGGACTGGACACATGTCTGGTCGCATGCCTGGACACGTACTTGATTGCAGGACTGGTCACAGGACTGGACGCGTGCCTGTTCGCATGCCTGGACACATGCTTGATTGTAGGACTGGTCACAGAACTGAACGCGTGCCTGTTCGCATGCCTGATTACATGCCTGTTCGCATGCCTGGACACGTACTTGATTGCAGGACTGGTCACAGGGTTGGACACCTGCCTGGTCGCTGAGCTTGTCGAAGCGACATTCCCGGTCGATGAATAAGAGCGCCATCTGCATGCTGGCGCCAACGAAAAGGACTTCCCGAATTTTTGCACGTCACCAAAAATTCGGAAAGTCTTTTTTGCAGCCTTGTCCGCAGAATCGGATGCGCGACCCACTGTATACGTCCACTTGATCTTTGATCATATTCAATGATGTTATTTTTTTTGGTTTATATTGTAAACTTATTCATATTTGTAATGCCGTTGAGGTTAAAGCGCATAGCTGTTAATGGCGAAAAATATGTAAATCAAAATGTTATGGGTAGAGAAGGGCTTCAAAGGCAAGAAGCCTTGCACCACCTGCCGCGCGACCGACACAGGCGTCAAGGCTTTCAATGAATATGTCGATGCGCTCAAGGATTACCTCTCCTTGCAAGATCGGCGATAGTATTGTCAATGAACAAGATAAGTGCGTACCTTAGACGACATATGAATATACCGATGTGCTCTTACCCTGTTCTTGAATATGCGAGGTCTGGCTTCAGAAGTCAGTGGCGTACATGCCCCCAGAGAAAAGTCTCGGTGAGAGTTCCTGACTTTGACAGCCTAAAAATTCCGTTTTTTCTTACGTTCTGATAATCAATACATTGTAAAGAGCGCGGATTTTTCAGGGTGAATCGCATCACCTTTTCGTGCCTTTGAAAGAAGCTTCGTACATAGGTGTAAACAAGTAGGGTGAATCATTGCCAAAGTCAGGAAAAGTCTCGGTGAGAGTTGAAAAGTCTGTACCCCCTATACGGGGGCGACAACGAATTTTCAATCCTCGGAGAGGGTATTAAGACAGTCTCCCCCTAAAAGTGCTTAGAGCGAAGAACCTTCGTGTTCTACGAGCGGGATTTCGGCGTAAAGACGCTCGTGGAGTGACAATTGTCCCTCTAAAAGCGTGAATTAGGCTGAATGTCGCTTGCAGGAGAACAGTGTCAGGCCCTGTTGGGTCTGCAGGGCATATCCCGTTTTGGTATTTTCCTAACAAGAGCTTACCATTGTTACAAAACCTTGCTTTTATTACAAACATTAGGAAGAAGAGCAGCTGAATAACTGGGTCCTTCCATCATTTAGAAGCTGTTTTGAATTGTTTGTTTGAAGGTTAAGAGCAAACTCTTTCCCTGCTGCCCACCTCGGTAATCCGAACAAGTTCGATTGCCCTTGGTTCGGGCGCTGGGTTGAGAGTGAAAAACTTCAGTTTCGATGAAAAAGGCTGAAATGTTAATCAAATGCCTGATGGCGCTGGGTTGAGAGTGAAAAACCTCAGTTTCGACCGCTTCTTCCAAGGAGGATAGCGGTGCTGTCTGACTGAAGAAGCGGGAAGAAAAAGAAGATTATTCACATCAAAGAACATTTCAAACAATTCAAAACAGCTTCTTGGTTGTATATTTCTCTCCAAGACGACAAAAGTTGTCGCTTTTGATTGTTATATTTGCGACAAACACTTCTGAATATGTTGAACCAGATCAAGCGGTTAAGCGCAATAGTGAACAAACTCAGCGGCATCTGTGAATATGTCGGCAAAGAGGATCTGCTGGAGGCCATGTCAGGTGATATGGCCGAGAACGGTCCCTACACTTTGCGGACTCTTCAGCGTGACATCAAGACCATTGAGGAGGTCTTCGGAATGGAGATTCAGAATGTCAAAGGGAAGGGGTATTGCATAGTGGGCAGAGACCCCGTTTACACCGATCGGTTCAAGGAACTTCTTTCAGAGATCGAGATCCTGAGTACTGTCGGCTCTGACTCCGGGACACGTGGCTACATCATTCCGGAACAGAGGAGGATGACGTTCAGCGTTGATATTCAGAAAATTCTAAGGTCTATAAAGCAAAGGCGGAAGGTGCGTTTTTCATATTCATTGCCAAGGCTTGGAGGCAAGGAGGCGGAATATCTCGCCGAGCCATATTTTCTGAAGCAGTCGCAGAACCGCTGGTATCTTGTGGCGATGGTTGAGGGAGTCCTGAAGTGCTTCGAGTTGGGCAGGTTCACGTCTTTCAAGGTGCTTGACGAGGATTTCGTCCGTGACGAGAGTGTCCGTGCCGGGAATCTTTTCCGCGATTGCTTCGGAATATGGGATGACTCTAAGATGCCTGTTGAGGACATCCGCTTGAGGTTCAGTGCCTTGGATGGCCGCTTCATCAAGACCCTCCCTATTCATTCTTCTCAAAAGGTCGCCGTTGAGACCGAGGAATATGTCGAAGTGACTCTCCGCCTGAAGATTACCAACGATTTCGTGATGGCCCTTCTCTCCCGAAGCTCCTCCATCGAGGTTCTCGCACCCCAGTCCCTCAAGGACCGGATGAACGCCATCTGGGCCGCCGCTTTGGAGCGGAATAAGTAATTTGTTAATTTTATATTGTTATGGATAAATTTGATTTAGAAAAACATTTTGCTGAGGTGAACGCTGCCCTTGGCATTAAAAACAAGAGAAGCGATTCTGATGAGTCCTATGTGATTGACTTGTGTGATGAAGTGTTGGGAGAACTTGCCTTAAGGCAACATACCTTTGATTTCTTACGTGGAGATCCAAGTGAGTCTTGTCCGTCCGGTAAAAAACTACCTGTTGATGCTTATTATCCGAATAAGAATATTGTAGTTGAGTACAGGGAAAAGCAACATACAGAGAGTGTTGCGTTCTTTGATAGGAGGTCTACAGTATCAGGGGTCGGAAGAGGTGAGCAAAGACGAATCTATGATCAACGTCGTAGGGATATTCTTCCACAATATGGAATTAAGCTGATAGAAATATCGTATTCATCTTTTAACTATGATTCTAAAAAGAAGATTATCCGGAATAGACAGAGGGATATTCTTGTAGTAAAAAGACTCTTGTTGAAGTAATGATGTTCAACGACCCTGAGGAGACATATTCATTGAAAGAGAAGCTGGTGGTGGCGGCGCTGCTGCTTTTGCCGGTGGCGTTGGCGGTGGTGGCGATGATTGGGGAGAAGAGGCGCCTGAGGGAGGTGGAGGCGATGAAGAATAGGCCGGTCCGCTACTATGATTATGCCATCCGGCCGGTGGACACGGTTCTGAACCATCCGGTCGGGCTGAGGGGAAGGTCGTTGATTGAGGATGACAGGCGAGGGAATGGTGTGGTGCTGAACTCGGGCGGGAAGAAGATCGTCACCGGCCTTTCCTCAGAAGAGATTCTGGAGCAGCTTGACCTTGACTATCAGGATGTCTATGACTATTACGGAGGTGCGGAAGAACTCAGGTGAAACGGAACTTTGACACGGACATTTTGCCTGTAATTTATCCTCTGATTCTCGTTGTTTGAAGAAAAGTTATTAGTTTTGCGTAAAGCACCAATCTGTCTGATTTTTTTGGACAGGAAACTATAAGGTGCTAACGTAGAAAGAAATGAAGGACAACGGGGTAATGGAGAACTATGAGAATATATTCAACAGGCTCTGGGAACATTCCGAGAACGAGATTGTAGAGTTCAAGAAGGCGGAGACTGGTTTTGATATTGATGAGCTTGGGAAGTACTTCTCGGCTTTGAGCAATGAGGCAAACTTGCGGGAACGTGAGTGTGGTTGGATAGTGTTCGGGGTTTGGGACAAAAAACATAAAATCATAGGAACCTCTTTCAAGGATAGTGAGTCTGCCCTGAACAAACTGAAGCAGGACATGTCGCAACATACCTCTGACGAGTTGATATTCAGAGATATTGTGCCAATAGAAGTAGAAGGGAAGCGAGTGCTGCTTTTCAAGGTGCCAGCATCGCCCCGCAATATTGTGATGCGTTGGAAAGGCATTCCGTACGGGCGTGACGGTGAGAGTCTGAAACCTCTTAACCAAGCCAAACAGGATGAAATCAGACAACAATCACCTTTGCCGGACTGGACCGCTCAACTTGTACCCAATGCGACAATTGAGGATCTTGATGAATTGGCTCTGGCGACAGCCAAAGTTATGTTCAAGAAAGTGCACTCTTCGAATATTCCAGTTTCAGAAATTGACTCTTGGAATAATGAGGAGTTCCTTTGCCACAGTATGATGATGCGCGATGGTCAACTGACACGCGCGGCCATCTTGTTGCTTGGCAAGCCTCTGTCCATACTGAAGATATATCCGGCGGTGGCGCAGATAACGTGGACTTGGCAGGATGAGGAAGGTATTGTGCAGGATTATGAGCATTTCACCATCCCGTTTATCCTGACGGTGGATAAGGTCCTTAGCAAGATACGTAATGTGACGATGCGCGAACTGCCAGGTGGAACGTTGTTTCCGGACACGATGAAGCAGTATGATGAATATACCATCCGCGAAGTCTTGCACAATGCCATAGCACATCAGGATTACACGCTAAGGCAGAGAATCATCTTCGTGGAAAGCCCTGGAAAGCTGTACTACGAGAACGGTGGCACATTTATCCCCGGTACGATAGAGAATGTCCTTGAGCACAAAGGACCTCAGAAGCACTACCGCAACGAGTGTCTCTGTCGAGGAATGGTGAATTTCAATATGATAGACACCGTCGGGCGTGGCATCAAGAAAATATATACCGAGCAGCGCAACCGATTTTTCCCCATGCCGGATTATGAGATTGACAATGAGCATCGTAATGTAGGGGTAACCATCTATGGAAGGATGATAGATGAGAAATACACTGATCTTTTGAAGCAAAGCAAATCTTTGACTTTAAAGGAATGTATTTGGCTTGATGCAGTCCAAAAACATCATCCTATCACGAAGGCGGCCGCAAAGCATCTTCATGGCAAAGGACTTATTGAAGGGCGTTTCCCTAACTTTACCATATCTCTTTCCGTGGCAAAGATGACAAAGCAGATCGGTGTTTACACGATGGAAAAAGGCCTTGAGGCAAAGGCGATGGAAAAGATGATCCTTCAGTTGGCGAAAGATGCAGGTGTAGATGGCTTCAAATTATCAGATGTGTTTGATGCTTTGCATAGGAGTCTTCCTTCTGCAAGTACTGACGAATCGAAGAGGCGGTTTTTAGGACGTATGTTGGCCAAGATGGCTAAAAGAGATCTTATCTCTATTGATGGCCGTAAATGGTATATAACCCCCAAAGGGTTAAGCCTTTTTTAGATTCGGTTATAATTCGGTTATAATTCGGTTATAATTCGGTTATAATTCGGTTATAATTCGGTTATAATTATACATCTCGGCATATAGGAAAATAATATTAACGATCTCTATGCAAGGAAAATACAAAGTCATTACCCTGTGCGGAAGCACACGGTTCAAAGATGAATTTTTGAGAGTTCAGAAGGAACTTACCCTTAAAGGTTATATAGTGATTTCGGTCGGGCTTTTCGGGCACAGTGGCGATAACGAGGTTTTGGCTGACGGCGTGAAGGAAATGCTGGATGATATGCATTTGGCGAAGATTGATATGGCCGATGAGATATTCATTGTCAATCCTGGCGGTTACATCGGGAAAAGTACCGCGAGGGAGATTGCCTATGCCCGAAGCCAAGGGAAAGCGGTGCGGTCATTATGCCCGCTTACGGATGATGCCGAAGAAAAGACTGATGGCCACCAAAGGCGTGTAACACCAGCTATGATCACTGCGCTGAAGGATGGCGAGGTGTTCGTGTTCGGCAGCAACAAAGAAGGCTTACATTGCGGAGGCGCGGCAAGAACTGCTTTTGAGAGGTTTGGTGCCAAGTGGGGTGAAGGCATCGGGATGACTGGCCGCTGCTATGCAATCCCGACTATGGATGGCAGCCTTGACATCATCCGCCGCCACGTAGATGATTTTACTGAATATGCAAGGACTCATCCCGGATTGACATTCCTTGTCACTCCGATTGGCTGCGGAATCGCCGGATGGCGCGTGGCCGAGATTGCCCCGCTTTTCAAGGAGGCCTCGCGGCTGGAAAATGTCACTCTGCCGAAGAGTTTCTGGACAGTTTTGGACTCATGAAGATCGAGGAGGCCATACTTTATGTACTTGCCGAGAGAGGCGGCGGGTTGAGGACTGAACAGATCGCGGAAATCATCAATCGGCACCAGCTGCACATCCGTAAGGACGGACAGCCGGAGACTTCGGCGCAGGTCTATGCCGTGGTGATGCGTTACCCGGACACTTTCGTCAAGGCGGAGGGACGGATAATGCTGATGATCTGATTTTTCGATTACTTTCAAATAATGACTATTGCAGACAATCCTATTATTTAACGTGAGTTCGATGAAAATTAACTAATTGGTTATTAGGAAAATAGCGAAAGTTTTTGTAAATTTGTTAGAGCAAATAAACTATTACAAACACTTTCGCTATGACGATCGCCAGAGACAAAATTACGGAAATTTTCTGTATGGCGAATGACTTCTGCCACATTTATGACAGATTTATCAAGATTAACGGACTCGCTCCAAAGCGGGACAAGTCTAAAAGGAAGTACCACCGTGACAGCACGCTGTCCGATGCCGAGGTGACAACCATCATGATACTGTTTCATCTGATGGGCTATAAATGTTTGAAACACTTTTACTTGAATGAAGTTTACAAGAATATGACCGACCTGTATCCTCACACCGTCTCCTATAATCGCTTCGTTGAACTGGAGCGAAAGGTTGCTGTACCTTTCATCCTGTTCGTCAAGAAGTGCTGCCTGGGCGGCTGCACGGGGATCAGCTTTGTCGATAGTACGGCTTTGCGCGTCTGCAAGAACCAACGCATCCATCTCCACAGGGTTTTCAAGGGACTTGCCCAGCGGGGCCAGTGCTCGATGGGATGGTTCTATGGCTTCAAACTGCACCTCATTTGCAACGAAAAGGGAGACCTCCTGAGCTTCATGGTCACGCCTGGCAATGTGGATGACAGGGAGCCGCTCCGGAACAAGTCCTTCATTGAGCGGATCTTCGGTAGACTTGTCGGAGACAAGGGATACATTTGCAAAGAACTCTTTTCTAGGCTTTTTATTGATGGTATTCAATTGATTACAAAGCTGAAGAGTAACATGAAGGGACAAATCATGACCATTGGAGACCGCATTCTCCTCCGGAAGAGAGCGCTCATTGAGACCATCAACGACGAACTGAAAAACATGGCTCAGATTGAGCACTCCAGACACCGGTCCGTCGTTGGCTTTACGGTCAACCTGATGGCAGGCCTGGCAGCCTACTCGTTCTTCCCGAAAAAGCCGATGATTGATGTGGAACGCGTCTCGCCGTATGAGAATGGAGTTATTCAATTGTCACTCTTTTAGTTGTAATTCGTCGAACTCACGTTAATATAAGAAATTCAATATCTCCGAAGTATTGGAATTAATATGGAATAAAGCCATGAACAGGGTGTTGTCAGGAAATATTTTTGAGGTAATAGTGCCTAATGATCAAAAGCGCTATTTTCAGTATGTCTGTAAGGATCTGTCTCTGTTAAACGGAGATGTGATACGTGTTTTTAGTAGATCTTACGCAATGACCGCTTCTCCGACGGTGGAGGAAATCATTTGCGATGAGGTTGATTGCTATATGCATACAGCGGTGGGGGCTGGAGTGAAATTCGGTCTTTGGACTTACTATGGTCGCAATAAGAACGTAGGCTCAAAGGAGGTATACTTCCGTGATGCGAACGATTACGGCCATTATCCGGGGGAGCGTATTGTCTCTCATAATTGGACCGTGTGGAAGATAGATGGGGAAAGGAAATATGTCGGCACGCTTCCCGAGGAATATTATTCCGCATATATCGGACTGCTGTTCAGCCCTTTTTCTGCCGCATATCGAATAACTTATGGTCGTTATAAGATGCTTTATTATCCTTTGTATAGGTGACAAACGCAATGAAGGCCTCTGTCTTGTAACTGGTTGAGAGTCGCAGTACGATGCTCCACCATTTTATAATCAGAATAATCAGAGCTTTACAAAATCGTATATTTCTCTCCAAGACGACAAAAGTTGTCGCTTTTGATTGTTATATTTGCGACAAACACTTCTGAATATGTTGAACCAGATCAAGCGGTTAAGCGCAATAGTGAACAAACTCAGCGGCATCTGTGAATATGTCGGCAAAGAGGATCTGCTGGAGGCCATGTCAGGTGATATGGCCGAGAACGGTCCCTACACTTTGCGGACTCTTCAGCGTGACATCAAGACCATTGAGGAGGTCTTCGGAATGGAGATTCAGAATGTCAAAGGGAAGGGGTATTGCATAGTGGGCAGAGATCCTGTTTACACCGATCGGTTCAAGGAACTTCTTTCCGAGTTCGAGATCCTGAGTACTGTCGGCTCTGACTCCGGGACACGTGACTATATCATTCCGGAGCAGAGGAGGATGATGTTCAGCGTTGATATTCAGAAAATCCTAAGGTCGATAAAGCAAAGACGGAAGGTGCGCTTTTCATATTCGTTGCCAAGGCTTGGAGGCAAGGAGGCTGAATATCTCGCCGAGCCGTATTTCCTGAAGCAGTCGCAGAACCGCTGGTATCTCGTGGCGATGGTCGAGGGAGTCCTGAAGTGCTTCGAGTTGGGCAGGTTCAAATCCTTCAAGGTTCTTGACGAGGATTTCATCCGAGACGAGAGTGTCCGTGCCGGGAATCTTTTCCGCGATTGCTTCGGAATATGGGATGACTCTAAGATGCCTGTTGAGGACATCCGCTTGAGGTTCAGTGCCTTGGATGGCCGCTTCATCAAGACCCTCCCTATTCATTCTTCTCAAAAGGTCGCCGTTGAGACCGAGGAATATGTCGAAGTGACTCTCCGCCTGAAGATTACCAACGATTTCGTGATGGCCCTTCTCTCCCGAAGCTCCTCCGTCGAAATCCTCGCACCCCAGTCCCTCAAGGACCGGATGAACGCTATCTGGGCGGCAGCGTTGGAACGGAATAAATGATTGTTAATTTAGTAATCATTAAAAAATAACTTGAACAATTTGTATATCATTATGGTCTATATTTCTTTTCTCATCAGTCATGTGCCACCGGCACACTCCTTCTTCCAAAAGAAATCTATTCTCATAAATCTGACACAAAATTTAGTTCAACTTATTTTTTAACGCTTACTTAAAAGGATTAGTTCTATGAAAGGAAAAAGTAATTTTACAAAGTCGGAATGTGCAATCTTAAAGCGACTAATTAAGCGTAAGGTGAATTCTAACAAGTCGGAACAAAAGAATATTCGAAATGAAATGAGAGATATGAATTTTTATATATCAGATTTCACGGACAAAAAAGGCTTTGACGTTGATGATTTCTCACAATTAATTGAAGATGGTAAGATTACTATTGTCGAAGATGAAGACATAAGTATCGAAGAAGGCAGGAGTCAAGAGTTATCAAATAAGAGCCAGTCTAGATCATTGCATTCAATGGATAATTGTGCTTGTTTAGAGGCCTATGTTCCAGCTTCGCCTCGTATATTAATTCTTGGCACCATGCCTGGAAAAGAATCGTTGCGTCTTCAGCAGTATTATGCTAATCGTAGCAACCGTTTTTGGAAGATAATCGCTAAGGCAGCAGACAAACCTTTGCCGGAAGATTATTCAAAAAGGCTAAGATTGTTGGATCAGCTTCATATTGCGTTGTGGGATGTCTATGCTTCAGCAGAACGTAAAGGTAGTTTGGACTCTAATATTAAGAATGGGGAGCAGAACGATGTACAGTCACTCATCAATTCTAATCCGTCCATAAAGAAGGTTTTGTTCAATGGCGGAAAGGCTTACAGGAAGGCTTTGGATTATGGTTGTTTGAATGTGGAAATGCCAAGTACTAGTTCGGCAAACACTCATCTTACTCAAGAAGAGCTGTTTTCTATATGGGTTAAGGAAATCAAAGAAAAGTGATGCGCAAAGACCCCGATGAGACATATTCATTGAAAGAGAAGTTGGCGGTGGCGGCGGTGCTGCTTCTGCCGGTGGCGTTGGCGGTGGTGGCGATGATTGGGGAGAAGAGGCGTTTGAGAGAGGTGGAAGCGATGAAGAATCGGCCGGTCCGGTACTATGAATATGCCATCCGGCCGGTGGATACGGTTCTGAACCATCCGGTAGGTCTGCGGGGAAGGTCGTTGTTTGATGGTGGCGGACGGGGAGATGGTGTGGTGCTGAATTCCGGTGGAAGGAGCATCGTAACCGGCCTTTCCTCGGAGGAGATTCTGGAGCAGCTCAACCTTGACTATCAGGATGTCTATGACTATTACGGCGGCGCCGAGGAACTTTGGTGAATAGGAATGTTGGGGGTATTTCTTTTTCGCTGTCTCCTGTGTTGCCGGAAAACCGTTGGTACGCCAGAGGGCTCTATCCTGTACCGGTCGTGGGTTTAAGTCCCTTTGGTACGCCAGACAACTGTTTTACGTACAGGGAGCCTGTTTGCCTGCTATTTTTGAACTATGCTTTGGAGGGAATATTCCCAGAGATTCGTCCGCTCAGAATCGTTCTCATATCCTTTGGGGTATCGCCCTTCCGGACATTCAGGATAAATCTTCTTTATGAACAGGATGCAGTACTTTCTGTTTGAGTACTCTGAGTTACAAGGAATCACCATGCTCCTGAGATTCATTGAAGTGTAAACATCGATTCTTTTTTCTTCTCCGGAAATCATGAATTTTTTGGAGATGAAAGTAGGTGCCTTGACTCCTTCCTCTTTGAAATGGATGAACAGTTTACATTCTCCGGTTCCTTCTATGTGATATTCCAGAACCTCGCTTTCCAGATTCTTCCCGTCATACGCTTTCATTTCACCGGACGGGAAGGTGATCTGCACTCTGATGTCAGTGACCGTCTTGGCGTTATTCTCACATTTGATTGTGACCGGCACCTGTGCACCTGACTCCAATGGCCTTATAAAAAACAATAAAGCAAATCCGATTGTAAGTAGCAGCTTTCTTAACATATTTCTTGTTTTTTGTATAGTTAGCGGAGTCTGAAGGTATCTATTTCAATATTGCTTTTTGTCAATGGTAATTTATCATAATAAACATACCTTTTAGTGTTGTTGTCAAAGAAGATGTTCTCTGAAATACGAATCTTATTTTCAGGAACCATCTCTGTTATGGAGGGTGTGCAACTAATTAGTGCATAAACAAATAAAACTAATACAGGATGGATTTTCATAATGCGTTAAAAGTTTTAAAACGTTCCGAATATAATGATAATCTGCAAGAGATACAAATTATGAAATAGTCACAAACAATATTCATTACGCTGACGGTTTTGCTTAGTGTCGTTCCGGCGTTTGCCCTACCGGCGGCTGGAACCCGGACCCAGGCCACGGCGGCGTTTTCGGTACCGGCTTCTGAGGTCGGGGACGCAGCCTCTTATTACGTGTGAGTCGCGCAATTAGCGCGACTATTTTCTATAGAGGGCGAAGAGTGCGGAGCCGGAGCCAGACATCGAGGCATAGACCGCTCCGGAGTCATAGAGGGATTGCTTGATGGCGGCAAGTTCCGGATGCGCCTTGAAGACAGTGGCCTCAAAGTCGTTGACAAGATTGTCTTTCCATTCCGTGACCGGCACCGCAAGCACTGTTTTCAAATCTGAGAGTCCTGTTGGGCTGGGGCCACTCATCATTCGCTTTCCGGGAAGGTCTTGGTATTCCTCTGACGATTCTGTCATGCTTTGGTCGATGAGTCTGCGATGATCTGAATTTTCCGAAGTGTCGAAGCACCCGGGCTTCAAACTTTCCCGAGGCACTATTCCTTTATAAGCCTCCGCTGTGGAGACCACAATTCCCTCCGGAATCAGAACCTTGATCTCGTACTCGGACAGGTCAATGTCGTAAGGCTCAAGGATTTCCCCTCGTCCAGACCCGATCATAGGGCGATTGAAAACAAAGAAAGCGCAATCGCTGCCAAGTTTCGCGGCATATTCAGAAAGCCTTTGCTCGGGAAGGTTCAGGCCGCAAAGCTCGTTCAGCGCTTTGAGAGTGAAAGCCGCGTCCGCCGATCCGCCGCCAAGCCCGGCACCTACCGCTGCCTTCTTTTCCAGGAATATCTTGACCGGCGGCAGGTCAAAATCTTGTGCAAGAATGTTGTACGCCTTTGCGCACAGATCCTTGAGCGGATTCCAGTCAACACCCTCCTCCCGCGCGATCGTGATCATCAGCTTCCCATCCTCGGATATTCCTTGCACTAATCTTCCATCCTCTGATGCGGTTACATTTCCCGAGAGAGTCGTTTCTTTTCCGTCTTCTTTGGCTGATTCGTTGAGCCTGGTTGGTTCGACAGGCTCACCAACCGATGCTTCTTGCCGGTCGCTGAGCCTGCCGGTCACTGAGCCTGTCGAAGCGTCAAAGCGTCCGTCCGGGGCTCCATACTTCGCGAACAACGCCGCCGAGCTCCGGCTGTAGTCATCTCCCGTAATGATCTCAATAGTGTCCCCGAAATCAAAGCACGGCACAAACAGCGTCTCGATGTCGTGAAACCCATCGGCACGTTTCCGCAGGACACTCAGTCCCAGATTCAGCTTGACATTCGTCTTGACAATCATATTTATCCAAATTTGCGGTCGTGGCGTTCAACTCTTTGAAAATCAGTCTAATCCTTGGCAGCCTTCGGTTGGAATCACCTTAAGGAGAAGGCTTATTGCGCTGTGTTATAACCACTTATGCGCCACGCTCTTACAGTCCCCTGATTGCGTTCTCGACAAGTTCAGCGACGGCGGTCCTGGCTGGAGTGCCGTCTGTGGAGTCTTCCGGGATGTTTTCCAGTACCGGGGCCACGAACGAGATCATCTGCAGCACCTTGGCCTCTTCCTCAGGAATGCCACGGGAGCGCATATAGAACTGCTCGTCTTCGTTCAGTTTCCCGACCGTGGCGCCGTGCGAGCACTTCACATCATCGGCATAGATCTCCAACCGTGGCTTTGTGTTGATCCTGGCCGAGTCGGAAAGCAAGATGTTGTGGTTCTCCTGGAACGCCTCGGTTCTCTGCGCCTCGGGCGCGATCACAATCTTGCCGAAGAATCCGCACTTGGCCTCCCCGGTAGCCAACCCGTTGAATGTCTGCCGGGAACGGCAGTCTCCAGTACGGTGATGCATCGTGATGTCGAACGTCACCTCATCGTGGCCGGAGCAGAGGTATATTCCCGAAAGGCGGACTTCGGAATGCGCTCCAGTCAAGTCGATCGTCAGCGGAATCCGAGCCGACACTCCCGGCAGCACTATAACCGTCAGATCCAGCGCCGCATCCGCCCCCACCTCGATGTTGGACGGAATCTCGGTCACTTTGGTGGTCGGTGAGCCTGTCGAACCAACCGTCGCTTCGACACGCTCAGCGACCTCGGCTCCTGCGGCGACATCATCGGCGGAAAGCACAAAGACCTTGCGAATATGCTCTCCGTCAGCGACTTTCATTCCCGGCAAGATGGGCGAGGGAATATAATTGCCGTGGTCTATGTTTTTAGAACTGTTCAAAGCCATCCTTTTCAATCTTGTCAATCAGTTCGTAACCGCCGGTGGCCACGATACGGCCGTCCTTCAAGACGTGCACGACATCCGGCCTTACATATTCAAGAAGCTTCTGGTAGTGGGTGATGACGATCGCAGACTTTTCCGGAGTGTGCAGGGCGTTCACTCCATCGGCCACGATCTTGAGCGCGTCCACGTCCAGGCCGCTGTCCGTCTCGTCGAGGATAGCGAGGGTCGGATCGAGCATCGCCATCTGGAAGATCTCGTTCCGCTTCTTCTCTCCACCGGAGAATCCGACGTTTACCTCACGCTTGGCGAACTCCGGCTTCATCTGCACGAAGGCCATCTTCTGCTTCATAAGCTTCAGGAAATCACCGGCTTTCATCGGCTCTTTCCCCTGAGCCTTGAGCTTGGAGTTGATCGCCGTCTTCATAAAGTTCGTGATGGAGACTCCCGGAATCTCGATCGGATACTGGAAGGACATAAACAGTCCGGCCCAGGCCCTTTCCTCCGGCTTCATCGCCAGCAAATCCTTCCCGTCGAACTCGATTGATCCGGCCGTCACCTCGTAGTTCGGCTTGCCGGTCAGGACAGAGGACAGGGTACTTTTCCCAGCCCCGTTCGGACCCATCACGGCGTGAATCTCACCGCGGCGGATCTCAAGGTCGATTCCCTTCAGAATCTCCTTGTCTCCGACACTTGCGTGCAGATCTTTTATCTTCAGTAATATGTCTGTCATATTCATCGTATTATGTCGTGGGCCTAAGCCCCTATTTATCAATTAATTGTTTTGTTGTCTTTAGTTGGATGTCACTAAAGGATAACGCATAAAATATTCATCTTTAATATGTTATCCACCACTGCTATCAGCGTCTTTGGTAGTTGAGCTTGTGGCTTGACAGAACTCACGAACCATCGAAGCGCCTAAGTTGTCCTGTGCGTCTGGTCACTTCGACAGGCTCTGTGACCATAGGTGTTGGCTTGGTGACCGTAAATTCGGGTTACCGGTTGGTGAGCCTGCCGGACCGCTGCGGCAAGGAATCTACCTTTCCTCCTTGTATAATCGGTACCAAGTCCAAAGGGACCAGATGCCGTTGAGAAGGTACAATGCGCTGACGATCGGCATAAACACGAGGCCGGCGCTGAGGTAGAGGGTGATGTTCGTGATGTTCACCACCAGCCACACGATCCAGCAGTCCCACTTCTTTTGGGCGGAAAGGAACTGCGCCAGAAGCGTCAGCATCAGGCCGTACGAGTCAAGCCACGGGGTTGGATCAGGTGTGAATATGTCCGTGAACCAGACCGTGCCCAATTTGCTGAGCACGAATCCCCAGGCGGCTCCGGCAAAGGCCACGACCGTGAGAGCAGTGCACCAATCCCGCATCGACAGATGTGTCACCTTCAAGGCCGAGGCGTCTTTCGAACTCTGTTCCTCCGGCCTGGGATGTGTCCACCTCCAATGCCCGAAGGCATTGATTCCGAACGCTATCGGCTGGAGAAGCATCGCCGAGTAGAGGTGCCGCTGCCAGAACAGCGTAAACAGCAGGATGTTGTACAGGTAGCCGACCCAGAAGTTGTACTTGCTGTTGCGTCCGGCCATCACCACGCAGGTAAGTCCCGCGATGACTCCGATCAGCTCCAGAAAGCTCACTCCCGTTCCGCCAAGCGTGAACGCAATGTTTTCTATATCAAAGAACTTCATAAATGTTCAAGTCACCGCAAACCGGCAATCGTTTGCTGAAGAATTATTAAGGTGATTGCCCACCTGTTCAGGCACTTCCGGAATATTCAGAAATGCTTGTGAATATATTCATTAACCCACCGAACCTTCGAGGGAGACCTGAAGCAGTTTGGTGGCTTCTACGGCGAACTCCATCGGGAGGCGGGAAAGCACCTCGTGGGCGTAGCCGTTGACGATCAGGCCGACCGCGTCCTCAGGCCCAAGACCCCTCTGGTTGCAGTAGAACAGCTGCTCGTCGCTGATCTTCGAGGTCGTCGCCTCGTGTTCCACGATCGCGGTCGGGTTGGCGCTTTGGATGTCCGGGAACGTGTGCGCCCCGCACTGCGAGCCGATCAGCAGGCTGTCGCACTGCGAGTAGTTGCGCGCTCCGGCCGCTCCGGCGTTCATCCGGACCAGACCACGGTAACTATTCTGGCTGTGACCCGCTGATATTCCTTTACTTACGATCCGGCTCTTCGTGCCGCGGCCGATGTGGATCATCTTTGTTCCGGTGTCCGCCTGCTGATAGTTGTTGGTCACGGCGACCGAGTAGAATTCCGACGAGGAGTAGTCTCCCTTCAGGATCGTGGAAGGATATTTCCAAGTGATCGCCGAACCCGTCTCGACCTGCGTCCAGCTTAGATGCGAGCCGCTGCCCTTGCATATTCCCCTTTTGGTCACGAGGTTAAGGATTCCTCCGCGCCCCTGCGCATCCCCTGGGTACCAGTTCTGCACCGTTGAATATTTCACGTCGGCGTCTTTCTCGACCACGATCTCCACCACCGCCGCGTGAAGCTGGTTCTCGTCACGCATCGGAGCCGTGCAGCCCTCCATGTAGCTCAGTTGAGACCCTTCGTCCGCCACGATGAGCGTCCTCTCGAACTGGCCTGTGCCGGCGGCGTTGATCCTGAAGTAGCTTGAAAGCTCCATCGGGCACCTGACCCCTTTGGGAATATAGCAGAAACTGCCGTCGCTGAAGACCGCCGAGTTGAGTGCCGCAAAGAAATTGTCCCCTACCGGAACCACCGAGGCGAGATATTTCCGCACCAGATCCGGATGCTCCTTGACGGCCTCCGAGAAGCTGCAGAATATGATTCCTTTCTCAGCCAGCGATGCCCTGAATGTTGTGGCCACGGAGACCGAATCGAAGACCGCGTCCACGGCCACGACTCCGGCGAGAGCCTCACGCTCCCTTACCGGGATGCCAAGTTTCTCGAACGTCTCCTCCAGCTTCGGGTCGATCTCCTTCGGGCGTTCCGAATTCTTTTTTGGGGCTGCGTAGTAGATAATGTCTTGAAAATCAATTACGGGCATATCCAGATGCCCCCACTCGGGCATCTCCATTTTCTGCCACTTCCGGAAAGCGCCCAGCCGGAACTCCAGCATCCATTCCGGCTCTTCCTTGAGCCGTGAGATGGTACGGATGATGTCCTCGTTCAGTCCCTTGGGAATGAAATCCTGGCCGACATCGGTGACGAAGCCCTCCTTGTACTCCTGTCTGGTGACCTCCTGAATTATCTTGTCTTCTTCCTTAATGTCCATTCCAATAAGTAGTTTCACCCTCATAATCCGCCGTGTTTGAACACAAAACGGCCTTTTGAGGATATTACTACAAAGATAGCATATTTTATTCCACAAGAAAAGTGTATTTTTGCAAGGACGGACTTATTAATTTTTGAATATACAATGAACGCATTCGGACGTAATTTCAGGGTGGAGATCTTCGGGGAGTCGCACGGGGCGGCGATTGGTGTGGTCGTGGATGGTGTCATGCCGGGGATAGAGCTTGGTGTAGAGGACTTCATGCCGGACATTCTTCGCCGCAAGAGTGGAGCGAAGGGTACCACACCACGCATCGAGGCGGACGAGCCGGAGATTCTGAGCGGAGTCTTCGATGGACACACAACCGGAGCACCGATCGCAGTCATATTCAAGAACAACAACACTCGGTCTTCTGACTATGAGGCTCTTAAGGCTGTGCCGCGTCCAGGGCACGCCGACTATGTCGCTTCCGTCAAGTGGAACGGCTTCAATGACCCTCGTGGAGGTGGGCATTTTTCGGGCAGGATAACCCTTCCGCTGGTCGCCGCCGGAGTCATCGCAAAGAAAATGTGTCAGGGGCTCAGCTTTGAGGCCGGTTTGATAGAGATCGGAGGAGAGACGGACAAGTCCAAGTGGGGCGATCTTCTGGACAAAACCTCCAAGGAAGGCGATTCGCTTGGCGGCATTGTCGAGTGCCGGGTCTCCGGAGTTCCTGCCGGTCTTGGAGAACCGTTCTTCGATTCGGTCGAGTCCCTGATTTCGCATGCTGTGTTCTCCATCCCTGGAGTCCGTGGCATAGAGTTCGGTGACGGTTTCGCATCCGCCCGGATGAAAGGCTCGGAACATAATGACTCTCTTGAGCTTAAAGAAGGTTCTGTGACCACCGTGAAGAACGGTTCCGGCGGCATCAACGGCGGTATCACGAACGGCTCTCCGGTAGTATTTCGTGTAGCCTTCAAGCCGACCTCCAGCATCACCAAATCCCAGACCACCCTCAACATCAAGACCAGCGAGCAAACCACCCTCAACGTTCCGGGCCGTCACGATGTCTGTTTCGCCCTCCGCACCCCCGTCATCGTCGAGGCCGTCACTGCCATCGTCCTCGCCGACCTAAAAGGCCGTGGCATCTAACTCCTTGATAATGAATAAAATCAAAGATGTCCTGGTGCGGAATCCAGCACCAGGACATCTTTGTTTTACTTGAAAATCAGCCACTTACCTGCCACGCTGACGGCCAACGGTAGTTGTCCGGTAAAAGCCATATTGGCCGGACAAAGTTTATGATTTTCACATTTTGTCCGGCCAGACCACAATCCACCGGACAGATGCAGATGATTCGTACCATTGTTCCAGACGTACTAACGCTCAATGAGGCGGTAGGTGCCAGGGAAGGCGGGGAAGGACTTGGCTACGCAGGAGATGTCGTCTATGAGGATCGGGGTGTCGGCGCACCAGGAGGCTACGGTGAGGGCCATCGCCATACGGTGGTCGTGCGAGGAGGTATATTCACCGCCCTTGAGGAGGTGACCGTTCAGGAGGCGGCTCTCTACTGACTCGCCGGTGATGGAGAGGGTGTCGCCGGAAGCGGAGGCGCTCACGCCCATCTGGGTCAGCATATTCAGAATCGCGGTGCCGCGGTCGCTTTCCTTGCTTGCCAACCTCTTGAATCCTTGAATATTACAGCGTCCGTGGCAGAAGGCGGCGAGGATGGAGACAATCGGGAACAGGTCCGGGCAGTTGTTGAGGTCGGTGTCGAAGGCGCGGAGCGGGGCTTTCTGGGCGGTGATCAGGCCGCGGTGACCTTGCGGGGCATTGGCCTCCGGAGCGTCTTCATTGTCTGAAGTTTTGTTGGAGGCAGCATCGGTCGCTTCATTTCTGGAAGAGCCGTCGTTTGTGATTCCGTCCTGCGGCCCATCATCAATCTGCGAAAGGCTGGCTCCGGCTTCCATCAGGATGTCCATGATCGAGATGTCGGCTTGAAGGGAGGTTGTGTCGAGACCGGTCAGTTTCACGTCTCCGAACAGCGCTCCGGCCACCAGGAAATTGGCGGCGGCGCTCCAGTCGCCCTCGATGTCGAAAGCGGCCGGGGAATATTTCTGCCCGCCCTTGATCTTGAATGTGATGCCGGTGCAGAGACTCCAGTCCTGAGTCTCAAGAAAATCCTCTCCACCCTCCATCTCGGAGCCGATCTTGATGCCGAAACGGCGAAGCACGTCCGCTGTGATGAACATATATGGAATGCTCTTGGGGTCGTGAATATGCAGGGTCGAGTCTCCCGGAAGAAGAGGCAGGGCCATCAGCAGACCGGAGATCAGCTGCGAGCCGCCTTTGCCGGAGATGCTGGTTTTGCCAGGGAGCAGAGGACCTTGGACGGTCAACGGCACGTGGACTTCCGGGGCCGGGTTGAGTGGTCTCAGGACTGTGCCGAAGCCGGCCATGATTTCGGATGCGCCTTTCAGCGGCCTTGTCGGGAGGGTGCCGATGCCGTCGATTTCGATTTGGTTGCCGTTGCCGAGAGCGGCGGCGAGAGGGATCATCAGGCGGGTCAGGAGGCCGGACTCGCCGACGTTGATCTTTTCGGGGATATTCGCTGATGAGCCTATGCCTTCTATGATTAGGGTGCTTCCGGTCGCTGAGCCTGTGGTTCGGCAGAGCTCACCAACCATCGAAGCGACCGGATCGGTTGATCGCTGAGCCTGTCGAAGCGCACCAACTTGCAAAGAACTGCCCTCACTCTCTATCCGAACCTTGGCCCCGAGCGCCTTGGCGACCTCTATCGCCGCCTCGTTGTCCCCGCACGGAGAGTAGCCGCCGAGCCGGGATTCTCCTTCGGCCAGCGCCGCCGCGATGATCGCGCGTTGGGCGAAACTCTTTGAGGCCGGCATATTCAGAGGACTGTTGCAGTGAAGAGGCTTCCTGTCTCCATAGACAGCCGTAAGCATCTCCGAATAGCACCATTGACCGGGTGCCGCGGCCTCGTTCTCGTTCAGGGCGGCATAGGTGAACGGGCTGCCTAACTTCAAGCAATCCAAGCGACTAACCTTGCCGATCTCTCCCATCGAGAACGCAACCAATTCCACAGGTCGCTGTGTTTCGGCCGCTGAGTTTGTCGAAGCGATCGATGAATAAAGCGCAAGCACCCTTGCTACATCCTCTCCCGATGTCGCCATAGCCGCGATCTTCACAATCTCCCCGCCGAACTTCCTGCATTTCTCCACTGTGTTCCGCAGCACATCATCTGACGGTGTCCCGGCAAAGAAATGACTCGAACGGATCATCGTGGTGCCATATTCAGTGCAAGCCCTCCGGAGCCTTTTGCCGATCTCTTTCGGAGCTTCGATCTCCAGATCCAAAAACGTGGCACCGGCCTCGGCCGCGGCCGTGAGTTTCTCCTCGGCCTCTTCCCAAGTCCCGTTGCCGTCATCAACGACCCGGCAGGTAGCCACGAGCGGAGTGTCCGAGGATGAGAACAGGTACTCGATCTCCTCGATACTCAGCGGACATCTGTCCAATCTGATTTCGGCCATCTGAATCCGTGGCTCGCTGCTTTCCAGCAGGTTCATTATCTCTTCCAGGGTTCGGTTCTGGATTGTTGTGCAGATCATAAACTGAATATATTCAATTACTTGTTAATGATTGCGAGTCTCGATGCGCCGCTCGTCTCTGAAATGGGCGGTGTCGCTGTCTGAAACGCCGTGACTTTACTCATCCTTCAATGCGCTTACCGCCTCTTCGACCCGAAGTTCCCGTGTCTCAACGTGCCCTATGCCCAGCGGCAGCACGAAATGAACAAACGCTCCATCCGCCTTTTTGTCTTTCTTCATCGCATCGGCCAGAGTGTCAACGCTGTACGGACACTCGACCGGCAAGCCACAGGCTGTAAAATCCGCTTCCAGACGCTCGGAAAGGCCATCCGTCAGCCCCAAAGACTCGGCCAACCGCGCTGCCAGGATGATGCCCATGGAGACTGCCTGCCCGTGCGGGATCGCCTCGGAGGAATTCTTCTCGATGGCGTGCGCGAAAGTGTGTCCCAGATTGAGCAGCCGGCGCTCCCCGCGCTCGTTCGGATCCCTCCCCGCAATGCCAGCCTTGACCTTCGCCGCAGCGGCGATCAACTCTCGGAATGTTTCTGAATATTCCAGGACAGCCGCCTCGGCAGCCCCTTCCGACGCACGATCGTGAATATTCATAAGCATATTCACCGCCCTTTCATATTCACCGTCTTCATTGTTGATTATGAAGGTTTTGAGCAGTTCGGCCGCACCCGACAGAATCTGCGGGTAAGGCAGCGTCTCCAGCGGTTCCGGACAGATGAATGTCATTTCCGGCTGGCGTATCACCCCGATGATGTTCTTGTAGGAGTCGAGGTTCACGCCGTTCTTTCCGCCGATAGCGGCATCCACCTGTGAGAGCAGGGTGGTCGGGATGAATCCGAACCTCACACCACGTTTGTAAACGGAAGCCGCGAACCCGACCAGATCAGTTGTGATTCCGCCGCCGACACCCAGCACAAACGCCTCTCTGTCAGCTCCTTTCTCCAGCAGCCACTCCTCGATTTCCAGCACGGTGGCGAGCGTCTTCCTCTCCTCCGTGGCCTCGATCGGGAATATTCCTTGAGCCGGAACGCCAAGCCTTTCCACGATGCCGCCTACGTTGCGGTCGTGGATTATGAATATGTTCCCGTAGCCGCCGAGGTGCTTTCCAACCTCCCCCAGCGGGCAGTCGATGATGTTGATTCTCTCCATCCGGTTATCCTTTACCGATTGCTTTGGCGGCACAGACTACAAGGTGTACAGATTAAGTCCCGTCTCCTCGTCGAAGTGTCTGCCAACCTTGCAGTTGTAGCGTCTGATGAACACCTCGCACGCTCCGTTGATGGTCGCTGTGAGAAGGTGTCCGCCCACGACCGTGTAGTCCGCCCGCCCGAAGTTGGCGTGAAGATGCAGATAGACCTTTCCGTCCTTCTCGGAAATATTGCCCACAAGGCTTGAGATCTCCATCTGCTCGTCGAATGTCTTGTCAACATAATGCTTCGTGACAGGGTTGAGGAACCTCAGCGTCGCGTTGTTCACCGCTCCGATTCCGCTCACCTCTCCCGCCAGAATCCCCTGCTCCTGACAAAACGCCGCGATCGCCCCCATCAGTTCCTGATGGTTGTCAATGCTGACGACAAACCTGTCGCCATCCTGCTTGAATGTGTACATCGCTCAAAATTTTTTGTGAATATACTAATTTCCCATGATATCATGAAGAATCGTGGTGGCCTTGGCCCGAAATTGCCAAAACAACGACATTATTGTCCTTTGTCGAACTTTACATATCGGCATAAATTTGCTAATTTTGTCTCTACAACCTTTGGGCAGAGAACAACGCTGCAAATCTAAGGTTAATTAAGTTTGTTTATGGCGAACAGTGATAAAATACGTGCTGGCCGGAATCGCACCCTGACTGTTTCTGAAGAAGAGATTCCAGATCTGAAGAGGATTATAACCTTCCCTGAGGAACTCTCTGGTAAATCCTCTTTTGTCGATCTGCTTATCAATGCTGACGCATTGACCGTTTTGGATAAGATTCCAGATGAGTGCGCGAGTCTGATAATCATTGACCCCCCCTACAACTTAAGCAAGACATTCAATTCCTCGAAGTTCAATGCCATGTCTGATAATATGTATGAGGAATATTTACGGACATGGTTCAAAAAAGTATGTGATAAGCTAAAGCCGGATGGCTCCCTATATATGTGCGGAGACTGGAAGTGCTCCTCATCGCAACAAAAAGTCATCAGCGAAGAGTTGACTGTCATCAATAGAATAACATGGCAGCGGGAGAAAGGGCGTGGTGCGAAGACAAATTGGAAGAATGCCATGGAGGATATTTGGTTCGCTGTCAAGGACAAGGATAATTACTACTTCGATGTGGATTCGGTGAAGATGAAACGTCAGGTCATCGCTCCATATAAAGAAAACGGGAAACCAAAAGATTGGGAAGAAACGGATGAAGGCAATTTCCGAATCACTTTCCCCTCGAATTTTTGGGATGATATCAGCATTCCTTTCTGGTCAATGCCGGAGAACACTGATCACCCGACCCAAAAGCCCGAAAAACTGATAGCAAAACTAGTTCTTGCATCCTCCCGTCCTGGAGATATTGTCTTGGATCCATTTGTCGGAAGTGGAACCACATGTGTTTGGCAAAAAAACTTGGCCGACATTATTTAGGGATCGAGATTGATGAGGAATATTGTCTTTGGGCGGCAAAACGTTTGACGCGAGCGGATAAGGATCTGGAGATCCAGGGCTATAACGGCGGCTTTTTCTGGGAGCGTAACACTTTGAATCCACAAAAGAAATCCACAAGTGTCAAACACCCTCGTCCCGAAGAATATAATCAAACGCTATTCGGTTGAAATGAATAGTAAAATGTTGAACCAGATCTTGAACGATGAAGCATTTGTGAACAAGATTGATTCACAGAAGGCTACACAGTATTTGACAGATCTCTTGGCCCGGTAAGTTTATATTTTTGGAATATGAGAAAAGACATCACGAATGTTGTTTTTGATTTCGGCGGGGTGGTCGCTCCGGCGGATCTCAGTATTGTGATAAACAAGTTCAAGGCGTTGGGACTTGAGGATATAGAGAAATATCTGAACATGGTCCGCCAACAAGGGTTCTTTGGCGATTTCGAGACTGGCTTGATAGACAAGGAGGAGTTCCGGATCCGTGTCGGCAAGGAGGTCGGAAGGGAAGTGAGCATGGATGAGTGCCGCGACGCCTACATGGGATTCTTTTCGACCGTTCCGGAAAGGAATCTTGAGCTTTTCAGGAAACTGCGCGCCGAAGGCTACCGCCTTTCCCTCCTTTCCAACACCAATCCTTTCATCGTCGAATGGGCTCTGAGCAAAGAGTTTGACGGCCACGGCCACTCGCTTGATGAATATCTTGACAGCATGTACCTCAGTTATGAACTGAAGGTCATGAAGCCGGATGAACGAATATATCGCCTTATGCTTGAGTCCGAGAAGGTGGCGCCGTCCCAGGTCCTTTTCATCGATGACGGCCCCAAGAACATCGCCGCTGCCCGCCAGATCGGCATCAACGTCATCCAGGCCACCAACGGCGAAGATTGGACCGAAAACGTTCTCCGTTTCCTGGCGTAAAACCCTTTCAGTAGCTCCATTACCGGTCGCTGAGCCTGTCAACTTGGTGTCGAAGCGTACCGAGTGTCCGAAAGGTCAGAAAAAAAGAAAATTCAAAATTTTGCACGTTACCAAAATTTTGAATTTTATTTTTCTGACCCATTACAACAAGATTGGTATCTCCTGGATGAAGTCAATATATGTTAACGAACGTCAGGAAAGTGTTTTAATCAGTACAAAGATAGTGACCTGGATGAAGTCAATATATGTTAACGAACGTCAGGGGGAAAATCAAATGGCAGTTTTTGGTAACGTGCAAAAACTGCCATTTGCCTTTTTCCCCCCTGTCGTCACACATTATTTCACAGCATGACCTATATTTGATATTGCCTTTTTTCGGCTGCCGCTCGATCGGACTACTTCCCTTCCACCTTCTGGATGCGGATAGCGAACCCGCCGGAGCGGGCCAGATGCATCTTCAACGTGGTCTTGGAGTTGACTTTCTTCGTGGTGATGGAATATGTCTGCACCGAATCCTGCACCTTGACATCGCCGATGCCGTCGGCCTCAGGAGTGTCTGCATAGATCGTGGCGGTGTACTTGACGCCTTTGTCAAGGAAGTCCAGAGGGAACTCCAGATCACGAGCATTCTCATCGGTGACTCCACCGATGAACCAGTCACCCTCCTTGCCTGCCTCCTTCACCTTGGCCTGACGGGCGATCACGATGTAGTCTCCAGGCTCGGCCAGCAAGTACCGGCTCTGTTCCCAGTCAACGGCCACATCCTTGATGAACTGGAACGCGTCCATGTGCTCCTCGTAGTGCTCAGGAATGTCAGCGGCCATCTGCAGTGGCGAGTACATCGTCACATACAGGGCTAATTGCTTGCAGATTGTCGAGAACACACGCTGGTGATCCTCAGGGTTCATCTTCGACATGTCCATCTCGAATATTCCCGGAGTGTAGTCCATCGGACCGCCCTGAAGACGTGTGAACGGAAGTATGGTCACATGATGAGGCATGATCTGTCCACGGTACTCGGTACCCTTGGCGGACTCGTTGCCGATGAGGTTAGGGTAGGTCCTGCACAGACCGGTAGGGCGCACCGCCTCGTGGGCGTTGACCATGATGTGGTGGTCGGCTGCCTTCTTGACGCAAAGCATGTAGTGGTTGATCATCGACTGGCTGTAATGATGCTCGCCGTAAGGGATGATGTCGCCGACATAGCCGCTCTTCACCGCATCGTAACCATATTCATTCATAAGATCATACGCCTTGTCGATCCAGCGCTCGTAGTTCTGGGCTGAAGCGGAGGTCTCGTGGTGCATGATGAGCTTCACGCCCTTCGAGTGGGCATATTCATTGAGAGCCTTGATGTCGAAGTCGGGGTACGGGGAGATGAAGTCGAAGACGAAGTCCTTCTGCTTGCCGTACCAATCCTCCCAACCTTCGTTCCAGCCCTCGACGAGTACCGCGTCGAAGCCATGCTCTGCCGCGAAGTCGATGTAGCGGCGCACGTTCTCGTTGTTGGCTCCGTGCTTTCCGTGAGGCTTCGCCTTGGAGTAGTCTGAAACTCCGAGCTCGATGGTCGGAAAGTCATTGGTGTAGGACCATTGGGTCTTGCCGGTGATCATTTCCCACCACACACCGATGTACTTCACCGGATGGATCCATGAGACATCCTCAAGGACACAAGGATCGTTGAGGTTGAGGATCAGTCTGGAAGCCAGCGCCTTGCGGGCGTCGTCCACAACCATGACGGTTCTCCATGGTGACCTGGCCGGAGTCTGGACGCGGCCTTTCCACCCTTCCGCGTCAGGAGTCAGCCAAGTGCTGAAAGTCATCGTCTTGTCGTCCAGGTTGAGGTTGGTGGTAGGGTAGTCAACCACAGCGGCCTCGTGGATGTTGATGTAGAGCCCGTCATCGGTCTTCATCTGAAGTGCGGTCTGCACTCCGGTTGGGGAGAACGTCTGCTGGGAGGCGTTTCCCTCCGCCTTTGTGGATGATAGTGATAGTCCGCGGATCTCGGAAAGACGGCTCACCGTGTAGTTATATTCCTGAGTGTCATAGTCTCCGGGAATCCACCATGCGGTGTGGTCGCCAGCCATAGCGAACTGGGTAAGCTCATCCTTGATGACGAAGTACTTGAGCCTCTTCTGCTCCGGAAACTCGTATCGGAACCCGAGACCATCGTCATAGAGGCGGAAACGGATGACCATCACCGCCTTTGGACCGTTCTTGTTCACCGGACCCTGCTCAAGAGTGACAGCCAATTCGTTGTAGTGGTTGCGGATGTGGCTTTCCTCACCCCAGACTGGCTCCCATGTCTCATCGAGGGAGTCACGTTCCACCCCGGTCACCTTGAATCCGTCGTGGAGACTTTCCGGCCCGGCGTAGAACCTGCCGGACTTCTCCTCAAAAGTGCTCTTCAGGCGCTTGCCGCGAATCTCGTAGCCAAGCTCGCTCGGTAGGATCACAGCCTTGCCGCCATAGTTCAATGAATATGTCGGTGTCCCCGCGGCGGTGATGGCGAACCTGAGCTCAAGGTTGCCGTCCGGACTTTTAAGAACCTCGGCATCGGTTGGATTCTGGGCGAATCCTGAGAATGTTGTCATCACAGCGGCGGCTGCCACAATCATGACCTTGAAAAGTTTTTTACGTATCATAAGCTACTTAGCTAAACAGTTTGTCCGTCAAAGATAAGCCTTACTGGTCAGAAATCCAATTTATTACCCCTGTTTCTGATGAACTGTGCAAATGTGCTCACCGGAAGTCCATGAGCGTTGTGATTAATATTTTTGTTGTAAATTTGCAATGGAATTTCTTGAATATGAAGACTTTTGGATTACGAATATTTTCACTGGCCTTTTGCCTGTTCCTGACCGTGTGGCCACATGCGGCAAAGGACAGGGAACCGGTTGTCAAGACCGGACATTCCTTTGTGCCGTTCCCGATGGTCGGATTCGACGGGGCTAAGGGCTTTCTGTTCGGCGGGCTGATGAATGTGTACAACTTCGGGGATGGTTCGACGTATCCGAATCCCAGAAGCAGCGCATATTTCGAGGTCTCCGGCTACACCGGAGGCAGCAAGACTTTCGTGGCATCATACGATTCAGGAAGGCTTCTGCCGGAAGTCCGGATGAATCTGGCGGCCAGCTACTGTGCGGACAACTCCATGGAGTTCTTCGGTTTCGGCGGACGGAGGACGTTCTACGATTCTTCTATGGCTGATGGATTCTACAAGTATGACAGGGCTACTCTCAACATCAAGGCGGATTTTTCCGGAAAGATTTCGGATCATTTGTCCTGGGAGGTGGGCTATCATTTCAATCAATTCAAAGTCAAGGACTATCATCCTCAGGATTCCGATCAGGAAATCTCCTTGTTCGGGCTCTACAAGGCATGGGGCATGGTTCCGTCCGAGGAGGTTTCAAAGGAATATTCATCCGCCGTCCGTGCCGGCCTTGTCTATGATTCGCGTGACTATGAGGGTGTACCTACAAAGGGAGTTCTGGCCGGGGCGCATGTCTTCGCCGCGCCTGGTTTTCTGGGCTCTTCGGAGTCTTACCTAAAGATCCATGCGACGCTGAGGCATTATATTCCTATAATAAAGGAGAATCTTGTCTTTGCCTACCGCCTTGACTATCAGGAATTCCTGAGCGATGCTCCATGGTACGCCATTCCGTTTTATACCCCGGGAGGCCCGATCTACGACAACGCCGCGATAGGTGGCTACAGGACTGTCCGCGGCCTCCTGTACAACAGGGTGGCAGGCTCATCGACCGGTTTTGTGAACGCCGAGTTGCGTTGGAAGTTCGCCGGATTCGGCATTTGGGGACAGGATATTGGCTTGATGCTCAGTGGCTTCTGCGATGGAATCAGCACATTGAGGTACTTCGATTTGACCAACCGTACCGGAGCGTTTCCGAAACTTTACGACAAATACATCGACACCTCCAGAGGCGACAACCTCCACCTCTCTTCCGGTGCTGCCTTGAAAATCATCCTCAACCGCAACTTTGTCCTGAACATTGAATATGCCCGTGCCCTTTCCGCCCAGGACGGCGCCGGGGTCATGTACTTCAACACAGGCTTCTACTTTTAGCGGACGATTATTCCTGAGCCGCCCGGAAATATTCCTGAATTTCTTCGTATGATTTGATTAACTTTGCCTCGTGATGGTCAGATTGTGCCTTCCTGATTAGGTGATGAGCCGATTTAGATTGTCATATATTAAGTAAATATTGTAACTTTATAGATAATTATAACACCTGCGGCCGCTGATTCGATTGACCGGATCCGGCCGGCCGCCGACCAAAGAAAAAGTAAAACATGAGATTAATGTATATTGCGGTTCTGGCCGTGGCGACGGTTTTCTCCGTTCCTATGTTGGCCCAGTCCAACCGGGACGATGTGTCTTCAAAGGCAGGTATCACCGCCAACAAGGTGGTTATCAATTCGTTTTCTGATCTGCAGGAATATTTCAGGTACTCTCCGGACAGGGATATCATCATCAGCGGACATCGTGGAGGAATGATGCCGGGCTATCCTGAGAACTGTGTGGAGTCCTGCGAGAAGACGCTGTCGATGATGCCGACGTTCTTCGAGGTGGATTTCAGCTTCACCAAGGACAGCGTGATGGTTCTGATGCACGATCTGACTGTGGACAGGACAACGAACGGGAAAGGCAAGGTGGAAGACTACACTTTCGAGGAGATTCAGAGACTGAACCTGGTGGACAGGGCCGGCAATGTGACCCCGTACAAGATCCCGACCCTGAAATCCATTCTGGAGTGGGGCAAGGACAAGGTGGTCTTCAACTTCGACAACAAGTACATCAACACAAAAGGCGTGAGCCCTGAAGTGAAGAAAGCCAGCCTTGACTATTACATCCGGCAGTTGAGGCCGGGAGGAGACTGGTCTATGTACCACAACATCATGCTCAGCGTCCGTTCTTTGGACGAGGCTCTTTACTATTGGAACAACAATGTCCGTGACGTGATGTTCTGCGTGGAGATCAGTTCGGAGGAGCATTTCGAGGCTTATGACAAATGCCCGATTCCGTGGGACCACATCATGGCGTATGTCCGTATGGCGGTCAACCCGGAACTTTCGGATGTGTATAGGAAACTTCACGACAGGGGAGTCATGATAATGACATCCATAACGGGATCCTCCGACAAGGTGAAGAACGCCAAGGACCGCAGGGTCGCTTACGAGCGTGAGCTTCTCGCCGAGCCGGACATCATCGAGACCGATTATCCTTCCGAGTTCATCGGCTTGCCATGGAGCAGGAAGGAGATACATGAACTTCAGGACAAGGCGATAATGAACAACCGTCCGTCAAAGCGTGGACACCGTGGCAGATAAATCAATGTATATGAAATCATCACTATACCGTGTCGCCGCCTTGGCGTTGGCGGCTTCGTTTTCAGCGTTCTTCGCGGTGTCTTCCGAGGCGCAGGTCACACTTGAGAAAATCAAAGCCGATGCCTTCGCCGGCGCTGGAATCTATCACATCTACAGAGCCGGGAATATGACCGACACCGCTGCTCCCGAAGGTTATGAGCCTTTCTACATCAGCCATATCGGTCGTCATGGCTCGCGCTACCATAGTTCGGACAAATCATTTGACGCCCTTGCGGTGATGTTCATGAAGGCGGACTCGCTTGGGATACTGACCGAGAAAGGAAAAGCCCTGTACTCGGATCTGTACAGGATAGACTCCGTTTCCGTCGGCAAGGCTGGTAAGCTGTCCGCCAGAGGCAAGAATGAGCACAAGGAGATAGCGGGCAGGATGTTCCATCGTTTCCCGTCTGTGTTCAAGTCCGGCTCCAGAAGGTATGTGGACGCGGTCTCCAGCACGGTCCAGCGTTGTCAGGAGAGCATGTTCAGCTGCACCGGTGAACTCAAGAAACTGAACAAGAAACTGAGGGTCAATGTGCACAGCGGGGATTCCTACATGTCCTACCTTCTCAGGAAACCTTCCTGGTTCAAGGAGGTGGTGAGAACTTCGGCTCCGGAGATAGACTCTTTGTCAAGGACTTGGATCGATGTCAGCGATTTCATGAATTCCATATTCAGTGACCGCAAGACGGCTGATTCCATTGTCGGCAGGGAGGACATGTTTGCCCGGGAGCTCTACACATGGGGTTCCATAGCGCCGGACATAGATCTCAATGATATATTCGTTTCTTCATATTTCACTCCTGAGGAGCTGTTTTCTTTGACGCGTCTGAATTCCTGCCGAATATATTCCGAGATGGTGAACGCGGCGGAGTCGGAAGGCAGACGCATCGCGATGGCGGATGACTTGCTGGAGGATTTCATCGTAAAGGCAAACGCTGCGGTGTCGGCCAAAAGCAATGTGGCCGCCGACCTGAGGTTCGCGCATGATGTCTCGGTGATGCCTCTCGCCGGGCTTATGGGAATCGAAGGTTGCAGCGAGATTTGGCCTTTGGAGGAGGTCTGGGAGCATTGGATGGCATCGGACTTTACCCCGATGGCCTGCAACCTTCAGATGGTGTTCTACCGCAGACCCGGCTCCAAGGATATCCTTGTGAAGTTCCTTCTGAATGAGCAGGAACGTCTTTTGAACGGAATGGATCCTGTCTCGGGACCGTATTACCGTTGGAAGGATGTCAGGCGGCATCTTTCAGGACGGCTTGCCTATGCCCGCAAGGTGGACGCCGGTAACAGGTAAATCAAGCCGGTGTGGCGATGACGGAAAAGGACTACTTGAAGATGATAGCTGAGGGTGACAAGGAAGCCTTCAGGGTCATCTTTGACAAGTATTATCCTAAAGTCCTCGCGTTCCTGCAGTCATTTCTCCAGTCTTATGATGATGCGGAGGATGTCGCACAGGGTGTGTTTGTGAGGTTGTGGTTTGTCCGCCACACGCTTGTGGATGTCACAAGGATCAGCGCCTACCTGTTCAGGATGACAACGAATATTGCCATAAATTGGTCCAAGTCCAGGAAGACGCATCTGGATCTTGCCTACGGGGATCTTCCGTATCAGCCGCTGACCGAGGAGAACCTTGACACCGACCTTCGTTTCGCGAGGATTGTGTATGCCGTCAACCACATGCCTGACCGGCGCGCCGCCTTCATTATTCATGGCCGAGATGCTGCCCCTGCACAGGGTCGCGCTGACCAGACGGCTGTCACTGTAGGCTGATACGTTGAATCTGGTCCCGTGCACCTTGACGTTGAGGTTTGAGGTCTTGACAACGAAGGCCCGTCCAGTGTCCCCCGTGACATCGAAGACCGCCTCACCGCTCAGGTACACCTCCCTTCCTCCTGCCCCGAACCGTTCCGGGCAGATGAGCACGGAACCAGCGTTGAGGATCACCTTGCTGGAATCGGGTAAAGTGACACGCCGGATCTCGCCGTTGCTGGTTGAATATTCCGTCATATTCACCGGCATTTCCTGAATATGCGCGTAAAGGCCGCGGTTGTAGGCCTTCTTTGACACACTGGTGAACGCGAGTGTGACACAAATGACCGCAGCCGCGGCCACAGATGAATATATCGCCACTTTCCGGAAGACGTACGATCCGGATTTCCTGTGTGCTTTTTCGTTTTCCATGACAGATTCCACACTGTCAATTTTTTTCAATACTTTGGAAAAAGCGGTGCCCAGTTTTTCTTTATCCAGTTCCAATGGCTCCTGCCTTTCCCATTCGTTGAAGAGATCCTTCTTTGTCATAACCTGTCGAGTGTTGGTTGATCCATATTATAGACATGACGAGGACGCCACATCCCCTAATCCGGACCGAAGAAATTTTCGACATGGATAAATTCTTTGGCATGTGCTTGTTTTCGATGGAAAATTCGTATATTTGCAGTCCGTTTCCTGTTCTGCGGAACGGAAACGGGGCACGGTTCCGTAGCTCAGCTGGATAGAGCAACAGATTTCTAATCTGTGGGTCTAGGGTTCGAATCCCTACGGAATCACAAAGGGCTGGATCATTCCGATCCAGCCCTTTGTGATTATATACTAATCTTGCTTCAGTTGGCCTTGGCGTTCTTGTGGCCGAACCATTCAAGGGCGACGACGAGGAGGGCGCCGATGAGCATCCAGATGAGGGCGGAGAAGATTTGCGGATTGATGAGCGTGGAGAGATCCGTGCCTATGTCAACAAGTGCCTCGACGCCAATCCGGGCCTCTTCGGCGGTCTGCCCTTCACGCATCCATTGGGCCATCATCACGCTGAACTTGTCGCTCCATGGCCAGACCTTCACAAGGGAGCCAAGCGTGAAACCGATCAGAGTGATCAGCGTAGGCCTTTCGTAATGGGCTATCAGCCAGTGCAGAAACTTCGAGAAGGCGGCAAGCCCGAGCACACATCCGATGCCGAACATAATGAGTACCGGCCAGTTAAGCTCGCTGATCGCTGACATAATATATTCATACTTACCAAAAAGCACGAGGATGAAGCTGCCGGAGATGCCCGGAAGAATCATCGTGCAGATCGCGATCGCGCCGCATATCATGATGAACCAACCAGCGTCTGTCGTCTGGGTAGGGGAGAGCAGGCAGATCATAGCCCCGAGGAAGACGCCGAAGACCAGCCAAAGCCCGTCGGCGACCTTCCAGCCCTTGATGTCGTAGAGCATGTAGGCACCGGACACCACAATCAGCCCGAAGAAGAAAGCCCAGGTCTGGATCGGGTGATACGCAAGCACATATTCCATCAGCTTGGCGAGCGAGAAGACACTCACGATCACTCCGACTCCCAACCAAAACAGGAACGTTCCATGAATATTCTTCCAGAACTCCTTGACCTCGCCTTTGAGGAGAAGTTTCCACGAAGACACCGACAGGATGGCGTTCAGAGCCTCGATCAGCTCATTGAATATTCCTGTGAGCAGGGCGATAGTGCCTCCGGACACGCCAGGAATGACATTTGCCGCTCCCATCGCGAAACCTTTCAGGGCGACAGCGGCGTTTTTGATGATATTTGACATAGAATTATTGAATCTTTGTGAGATAGCCTTTGATGGCAGTGAAGCAATCCAGTTGGCTGACCTCCTTGCCGGCAGGGTCGCTGATGACAATGTCGAACAGGTTGCCGTCCATCTGGGCGCGTCCTATCTTGAAACGGGCCTTGGAGGTGCGGGCCATATATTCAATGGCGAAGTCAGGATTCTTGATAAGCGAGATGAAAAGGTCTGGAGCCTGTTCCTCCAGCACGTTCAGTTTGTAGCGGGAAGGTCTTCCGATCCAATCCAGGTCCTTTTTGGTGATGGTGGTCTGGATGCTGGTGATCAGCCTGTCCTCGCTGCCTATCTTTCTGAAATCCTGGAAGAAGACGCTACCCTTGATGTTGTGGGACCTGAAAAAAGTCATTATAGCGGTCTTGCAAGTGTCGAAAGACTGCTCCTCCACATCGATGATGGCCACGTATGAACGGATTTTCACCAGCGGAAGAATTTCTGTGGGAACTGTGCTGGAATGCTTGCGCAGACTTCTCTTTCTGAAAAACGTCTTTATGAAATCAAACATAATCTACTGGTTTACAGAGGCTATCAACTCTCGTATCTCACGCTTCGCATCCTTCCATCTCGGGACATCGATCTTGGTGCCGATAACCTCGACGACCTTCGCAGCAATTATCGAGCCGACCTCGCCGCAGACCTTCAAAGGCATTCCCAGAGAGTGCGCGTAGAGGAATCCGGCGGCGTAGGTGTCTCCCGCTCCCGTCGCGTCGACCGTGGCGGCTGGCCAGGCCTCAATGTAATGATATTCATCGCCCTGCTTGACCATCGATCCGTCCTTGCCGACCTTCACGACAGCGATTTCGCACTGGCTTGCGAGCGTGTCCAGAGCATCGCGTGGCTCCTGCTTCGTGAACGCCCTCGCCTCGCTCTCATTGGCGAACACGATGTCCACATAACGGTCCACCAGATTGTGGAAGAAAGCCTCGTTGGACTCAACTACATTGTATGAAGCCATGTCGATCGAGATCTTGCATCCAGCCTCCTTGGCCATCTGCACTGCCTTGCGGATAAGATCCTGATTCTGCACGAGATAACCCTCGATGTGGAAATAGTCGTAACCTTGGAAATATTCGGGCTTCAGATCCTCCGGGACAAGTTCCAACGCCGCACCCATATAGTCAGCGAAAGTTCTCTCGGAGTTGGCTCCTGTGATGAAGCACATCGCGCGGCCGGAGCCTTTCGTGCCGGTCAGCAATGTCGTTTTCACACCGTACTGCTCAAGTGTGCTCTTGTACAAGTGCCCGAGCTCATCGTTACCGATCTTGCCGATGAATCCCGAAGGCATTCCGAATATGGACGTGCAGGTGATCGTGTTGGCAGCCGAGCCTCCCGGAACGTACTTCACGCCGAACTCCTTCAACTTCGACCAGATGCGGTCACCGGTCTCCAGATCCACGTGCTGCATGCTTCCCGGAGGAAGGTGGTACTCACGAAGCATTGTCTCGTCGGGAAACACCGCCAGGATGTCCGTCAGAGCGTTCCCTATCCCTAAAATTGATTTCATATCTTTGTATTTTGATATTCATTATGTGCCAAATCACAAAGTTAAGGATTATTTGATTAAATTTGTAACCATGAACAAGAAGGTCGGGAATATTCTTAAATACGGGGTCTCCATCGCACTCGCGGCGGCGCTTCTGTATTTCTCTTTCCGCGGAGTCGGCTGGGCTGACTTTCTGGAAGGCCTAAGGGCCTGCCGCTGGGGATTCGTCATCCTTTCGATGCTGTTCGGGCTTTTGGCGTTCTGGTTCAGAGCCTTGCGCTGGCGTGAGCTGCTTCTTCCGATCGACAGGAGCACCACCCGCCTGACCTGCTTCAACGCCGTCAACATCAGTTATCTGGTGAATCTTGTCCTGCCGCGCGTCGGTGAGTTTGTCCGCTGCGGCTACATCACGGCACATTCCGAAAGGGATTCCAAGGACAACGGCCGCCGCCTCGCCTCATACGACAAGGTTTTGGGAACCGCGGCGCTGGAACGCTCCGTGGATATGCTCGCGCTGGTCGCCGTGCTTGCCGTCTTCCTGCTTTTCACCTGGAAACGCTTCGGCGGATTCTTCTCCGAGAAGATCTTCGGAGCGGCCTCCGGCAGCATCAGCGCCGGCAAGATCGCGATCTTGGTCGCAGGAACTTTTGCCGTGGTTGCCGCCATTTTGTGCGCAATCCTTTTCGCTGACAAATGGAAGCCTTTTGCCAAAGTGCGGGACTTCTGCAAAGGCATCTGGGCCGGATTCCTCAGTTGCCTCAGGATGAAGGGCGGTTGGAAATTCCTCCTCCTGACTGCGGGAATATGGCTCTGCTATTGGATGATGAGTGCCACCATCCTCTGGGCCCTTCAAGGAATATCCCCGGACTCCGTCAGCCCTGAGCTGGCCGCGGCCGTGGGCACTTTGCAGACCCTGAACCTTACGGACGCGATGTTCCTGATGATAGCCGGAAGCCTCTCCTCCATCGTCCCGGTGCCGGGAGGATTCGGAGCCTTCCACTTCATAGTCTCCTCGGCGATTTCCTACGTTTACGGCATCCCGGCGCAGTTCGGAATGATCTTCGCGACCCTGTCGCACGAGTCCCAGGCCGTGAACCAGATCCTGTGGGGATGCGTTTCCTGGATAAGTGAATCTTTACGAAAAACAAATAATCAATAAACAAAAAGAATTATGAAAGTCAAGAATTTATTCCTGATCGCAGCTGGCGTCTTTATGCTGACGACCACATTCACAGCGACCGCCAAGAAACTTCCTAAAGAGGTCAAGATGACCAAGGAGGTTCTCATGGACAAAATCAAAGGCGGTTGGGCCGGCAAGACCATCGGCTGCTCCTACGGCGGACCGACGGAGTTCAAGTACTCCGGCTTCATGAACGACGAGATCGAGATTCCGTGGCACGAGCACACGATCAAATGGTGGTTCGACAATGTCCCCGGGCTTTACGATGATGTTTACATGGACCTCACTTTCGTGGAGGTGTTCCAGAAGGAAGGCCTTGACGCTCCGATCGAGTCCTTCGCCAACGCGTTCGCCCATGCCCCATACCCGCTCTGGCACGCCAACCAGCTCGGACGCTACAACATCCTGAACGGTGTGATGCCTCCGGAGTCCGGCCACTGGCGCAACAACCCTCACGCCGACGACATCGACTTCCAGATCGAAGCCGACTACGCCGGTCTGATGGCTCCGGGAATGGTCAACGCCTCGTCCTACTACTGCGACGAGATCGGCCACATGATGAACTACGGCGACGGCTGGTACGGCGGCGTGTATGTCGCCGCGATGATCTCTCTCGCATTCATCAGCGATGACATGAACTTCGTTGTCAATGAGGCTCTCAAGGCCATTCCTGCGCAGAGCAACTACTATAAGGCGATGGCTGATGTCATCAAATGGCACAAGCAGTACCCTAAGGACTGGCACATAACCTGGGCTTTGTTCAACAAGCACTATGGCTACGACATCGGCTGCCCGGATGGGGTTGACAACCAGTTCAACATCGATGCCGTCATCAACAGCGGCTACATCCTCATCGGTCTCCTCTACGGTGACAAGAACTTCTACCGCACCATCGACATCTCCACCCGCTGCGGCCAGGACTCTGACTGCAACCCTTCGTCGGCCGCCGGAATCCTCGGAGTAATGATGGGTTACAAGAATATTCCTGAATATTGGAGGAAGCCTTGCGAGGTGGTAGAGGACAGACCTTTCGTCTACACAGACATCTCCATCAACAAGGCCACTGAATATTCCCTCAGCCAAGCCCTTCAGGTGATCGAGCGTAATGGTGGCTCAATTGATGGTGACAATGTTACAATCAAGGTTCAGAAGCCGGAGGCCGTGCGCTACGAGAAGGCTTTCGAGGGGCACTATCCTCAAGTCAAGGTCAACGTCAAGAAGACCATCACAAATATCGGCCAGATCAAGTTCAAGGGCAACGGCATCGTTGTGAAGAGCCACTACTACAAGGGAGCCGGCTACAACGACAACACCGGTTACGTCGGCGAGGTCGAGATATACCTCGACGGCAAGCTCTCCGCTGTGGCCAAGAACCCTATCAAGGGCAACGGAGCGGCTCCGGACCTCTACTGGAAGTACGATCTTCCTGAAGGCGAGCACACTCTGACCTTCAAGTTCCTCAACAAGCAGGACAACATGAACATCGTCATCGACAACTATCTGGTATATTCAAGCAAGCCGAAGGTTGTAAATCACGTTGACGAATAGGAACATGAAGATATTCAGATTTTTAGCGGCAGCATCTGTTGCTTTGGCCTCCTTGGTTGCCTTCTCGTCCGAATCTTCGGCCAGGACGACATCCAAGGATCTCTACAAACAGTTTCAGAATCCGGACAGCCGCTACCGTCCGTTCGTGCGCTGGTGGTGGAACGGGGACCGTGTGGAGGCCGAGGAACTTGTGCGTGAGCTCCATATTATGAAGGACGCCGGGATCGGAGGAGTCGAGATCAACCCGATCTCGTTCCCGTACGGTGCCGACGCGATGAACACCAAGCCTCTCAAATGGCTGAGCGACGAGTGGATCGATATGCTCAAGGTCGTGTTCGACGAGGCGGAGCGCATCGGGATGACCTGCGACCTGATCATCGGATCCGGCTGGCCGTTCGGAGCGGAGACCCTGCCTCGTGAGGAGCGTGCCTCCGTGATGCTCACCTACGCGCAGAAGGTGACGGGGGGCGAGAGGTTCGAGATGTCCAAGTTCAACATATTCAAGAATATAGATCCCGGGGTGACGAAGGTGAACACTGGCCGCACTCCGGAACTTGTGTCGGTCTGTCTCGCTCCGGATCCGATCAACGACCTCAGTGAGGCGATTGATCTGTCGGGCAACATCGAAGGCGATGTGATCACGGTGGATGTGCCTAAGGGCAACTGGCAGTTCTACGCTATGGTGAAGTACGATTCCTTCGCCTGCGTGATCAACGGCGCTCCTGGTGCGGCAGGTTCGATCCTGAACCACATGGATTCCGCCGCCGTGCGTGGCTATCTGGACCACATGGCCGACACGATCGAGGCCAGGCTCGGACCTCTGTCAAAGCATCTCAGGGCTTTCTTCGTGGACAGTATGGAGCTTGAGGGCTGCAACTGGACGAGCGACTTCCCTGAGGAGTTCAAGGCTCGCAGAGGTTACGACCTGATGCCTTGGCTTCCGTTCACGATGTTCAAGGTCGGCAGACTTGGCAATGTGGAGAGCTTCGACTATGGCTCAAAGAAGGGCGACAGGTTCCAGGATCAGGTGAACCGTGTGCGTTTCGACTTTGAACTCACGAAGGCCGAGCTGCTCAACGAGCGGTACATGAACACGTTCCTCTCCTGGTGCAGGGAGAAGGGTGTGAAATCCCGCTCCCAGGCCTATGGCAACGGCTTCTTCATCGAGGAGTCTTCCCTTGGCCAGGACATTCCGGAAGGGGAGTCCTGGACGACCAACTGGCTCAAGCACAGGATCGGTGAGGAGATGGGCGACGAGGACTACCGCCGCGGACGCGCCTACACGATGATTGACAAATATGTCTCGTCGGCGGCCCACCTTACCGGCAAGCGTCTTGTCAGCGCCGAGGAGATGACCAACACCTACAAGGTGTTCACGACCAGTCTTGAGTTCCTGAAGGTCGGCTCCGACATGAGCGCGATCTCCGGCATAACCCATTCTGTTTGGCATGGTTTCAACTACTCCCCGCTTGAGGCCGAGTTCCCGGGCTGGGTTCAGTACGGAACCTTCCACAACGAGAGGAACACCTGGTGGCCTTACGTTAACAAACTGAACGACTACCGCGCGAGGATCGCCAGCCAGCTCCAGAACGCTGATATGTACACCGACATCGCAATCCTCCCTGCCAACTACGATATGTGGAGCACGATGGGCGTGCAGACCGAGCCGTTCCCCGTGGCCTTGAATATTCCTTACACCTCCTTGATCTGGGAGGCCATCCACAAGAACGGCGGCGGAGCGGACTATGTCAGCGAGATCATCCTCCGGGATGCTGCAATCCGCAATGGCAAGATCTGCTACGGGCCTAAGGAATATGGCACCTTGTTCCTCGTCGAGGTGACCAGCACCACACCGGAGACCTTGGCCAAGCTGGAGGAGTTTGTGAAAGGTGGCGGCAGGGTCTTCTGCATCGGGAAATATCCGGAGAAGTCGCTGGGACTCAAGGATTTCGAGGCTCGTGACAAACAGATAGCCGAGACTGTCGCGCGTCTGAAGGATAAGTACAACGACAATTTCGTCCTGCTTGAGAAACCGGCTGACGGAAAGTACCTTGAGTGGTACGCCGGCGTGATGGAGAAGTACAACCTTCCTCACACTCTGACGATCAGCAATCCGGACAGGTTCCTGCTTCAGAACCAGTATGTTACTGACGACGGCAGCGATATGTTCCTCATTATGAACGCCCATATGAGCGAGGCCCGTGAGACGGACATAATATTCCCGAAATCCGTGACCGCCGGGAAGCACGCATGGCTCTATGACCCGGCGACCGGCAAGCGGTTCGTCCTTCCTGTCGGCAAGGACGGCAAGATGCATTTCCGTTTCGGTCCTTCCGAGACTTACCTGTTCGTATTCAACAAGATGGGTGGCAGCGCTCCGGCTTGGAAGCAGCTTCCGCTTGACAGCCAGGACGAGATTCAGGTGACAGGCGGATGGGATCTCAAGATGCATCACACCTGGCCGGATTCCACCTGGACGACAAGCCTTGACCTGCTTCAAGACTTCAAGGATATGAAGGACACCACGTTCAAGAACTTTATGGGCGAGGTGACCTACACGAAGACCGTGACACTGTCCGGAAAGCTTCCTAAGTACTTGAATCTTGGCAAGGTGGCCGACATCTGCGAGGTTTGGGTCAACGGCAAACCGGCGGGAGTCAAGTGGTTCGGCGAGCGTGTGTATGACATTACCGGACTGCTCCGCCCGGGAGAGAACACCATCGAGGTGAAAGTCACGACCCTTATGGGCAATTATATTCAGACCCTCAAGGATAACAAGGTGGCGCAGCGTTTCGTCATAAAGCGTAAGCAGCCTTATGTCAGCGCGGGACTGATAGGACCAGTGAAACTATATTAATAAAACTTTAATGATGAGAAATTTACTTGGAATCGCGGCCGCAGCGCTGCTCTTCGCCGGTTCGGCTCTCTCGCTTGGAGCCACGGACTTTTTCGCCCGTGATTTCGGTGCGAGGCCGGACGGGGTCACTCTGAACACCGCCAGCATCCAGGCTGCGATCGACTTCGCTTCCTCACGTGGAGGCGGACGTGTCGTGCTTGACAAAGGAGACTACGTTTCGGGTTCCATCTATCTTAAGAACAATGTCACCCTTCACATCGAGAAGGACGCCGCGCTTGTCGGCTCTCTGAATCCTTACGATTATGTGAAGGATCCGGACGCAAAATGGACGGCACTTATCCTTGCCGTGAAGCAGGAGAACATCGGTCTCACGGGAGAGGGCGTCGTTGACGGCCGTGGCTTCGATGTCGGAGTCCGTTTCGTGGATTTCGTACATATGGGACTGATCGAAGACAAGCTTGGCAACGACCGTGTCAACGAGACAATCAGGCCGGAGAACATCCATATGTACCTTTGCAACAACGTCACCATCAAGGACATCACCCTCAAGGATCCGGCCTGCTGGACCCAGCAGTACGACAAGTGCCGCAATCTGCTGATTGACGGCGTCACTGTCGATGCGAAGTGCTACTGGAACAATGACGGTCTGGATGTCGTTGACTGTAGCGATGTCATTGTCCGCAACTGCTACATCGACTCGTCGGATGACTCCTATTGCTTCAAGAGCCACAGCAACGACGGTGTGAGCGAGAATGTCCTCGTGGAGAACTGTGTCGGACGCAGCAGCGCGAACGGCATCAAGTTCGGAACTTACACCCGTGGCAAGTTCAAGCACTTCAGGTTCAAGAATATGACCATATTCGACACCTACCGCAGCGCGATCACCATTGCGACTGTGGACGGGGCGCAGATCGAGGATGTGGAGATCGACAGCCTCAAGAGTCTGAACACCGGCAACCCGATCTTCCTTCGCACCGGTACACGCAATGTCAACGGCAGTCAGGTGCCTTGCCTTAAGGATGTGGTGATCAAGAATATGTACGCGGAGGTTCCGTTCGACAAACCGGATGCAGGCTACAGCTACGAGGGTCCGGTCGAGGATCTGCCTCGCAATGTCTGTCCAAGCATCATCGCCGGTCTGCCTGGCCTTCGCATCGAGAACGTCCGTATGGAGAACATCGAGATCGTCTATCCGGGCCACGCTGATCCTGAATATGCCTACGCAGGCACCTCCAAGGAGGAACTGGACGCGATCGAGGAGCAGGAGACCCGCTACCCTGAGTTCTCCAACTGGAAGGAGCTTCCGGCCTGGGGATTCTACATCCGTCACGCCGACGGCATCGTCTTCGACAACGTGAAGCTCACCGTTGACGGTGAGGATTACCGTCCGGCCATCGTAACCGATGACGTTAACGGTCTTCGTATGAAAAACCTTCAGATCAATCAGGAGACCGCTCCTAAGGGCAAGAAACAGATCATTACAAAGGACACCAAGAACATCAAGAAGAAATGAAAAGAATATTGTTATTGACGGCTTTGCTGCTGTTTTCTGTAATGGGATTCTCCCAGAATGTCTATAAGGCGTCCAATTTCGGCATCAAGAGCAATGGTGTCCATGACAACACCACGAGCATCCAGGGGGCGATTGATTTCATCGCCTCCAAGGGTGGCGGCACGCTTGAGTTCAGCGTGGGACGTTATATCACGGGTGCCGTGCAGCTCAAGTCCGGGGTCAGCATCAGGCTTCGCGAGGGTGCTGTGATCGTGGGCTCGACGAACATCTATTCCTACAAGGGGCACAAGGCTATCTTCTGGGGAGAGGGTGTCGAGAATATGTCCATATTCGGCACCGGTGTGATTGACGGTCGTGGTCCTGCCCTTCTGGATGACATTGCCGCCCAGATCCGGATGAAGCATATTCCTGAGGATGCGGTCGTTCCGACGCTTGTCTATCTCAAGGACTGCAAGAACGTGATCCTCAAGGATTTCATCCTGCGCTACCCGGCCACAAAGGATGACCTTTACATCATCGAGGGGGGTAACGTCACCGTTGACGGCTGCTACTCGGATATGCGATAGATTAACATATTGTCGCCCCAACTTGCCACAATTAATATGTGACGGCAGGGGAAAAAAGGCAAATGGCTGATTTTGCACGTTACCAAAATCAGCCATTTGATTTTTCCCCTGCCGTTTGTTAATACATACTGGTGGAATTGATCTGTTCTTTGGTTTAATTGGGGATGGTCAGAAAAAAAGAAAATCCAAAATTTTGCACGTTACCAAAATTTTGGATTTTATTTTTCTGACCTGAATTTTTAAGACCGACATATCAGATGGTGGTTCTATGGGACTGCGATGGTTGTGAGTTCCTCGGTATCTATAATCTATTATAATCATGGAATCTTCGGTCGCTGAGCCAGTCGAAGCGATCGGAAGTTGGCTGACAACAAAGGCATCCACCTTGCGATGAATGCCCTGTTATATTCAATGAATATATTCTAGAACGTGAAGCTAAGGCCGCCTTGGATGGAGAACTGCCAGGATTTGGCTTTATCGGAGGTATATACATCCGTGCCGCCGGCTTGGGTGTAACGAGTTATGTACATATCCCGGTAATTGTCTGTGATGAAATAGTGCACCGATGGTATGGCACTCAGCTCGAAACGCCATATTCGGAAAGACAATCCCAAACCCGCGTCAGCGCTCAGGCTGAACCGAGTGTTGAGTCTCATATAACTCTCTTCTCTGGTATCTCCGTGGGATTTTTCCTTATGACCGAAAATGTAGCCGGGAGTCAGGCCGGCAAAGAACTCGAACTTGTTGAACAATCCCAAAAGAAAACTTCCGACAGCGCTTTGCACATCCGGGTTTGAGTTGTAATATGCCTTGTCGTGATAAGCACCCCAAGCGGCGTTGTCAACTCCTTGCTTGACTGACTCTTTGAATGTACGTTTGCCACTGCGCCAAGAAAAATATAGAGGGACTCCGAGGTAGTCGTTGATGTCATAATTCTCAAACATCCACTGCACTCCGGTCCTGAATCCCATACCATTGTAGAAATATCTGCCATAAGTGAGGGACATAACCTCGCTCTCCGTTGCACTGGTGTTCTCTATAGGAATCCGCACACCTGCCGTGAACCGGATGTCCTGATTGTCAGAATGCACTTTTTGCGCGGATGTCGCGCCTCCCGTCAGCGAAATCACCGCCAACACCACAAGTAACCTTTTCATTTCATTAATAGTTAGTCAGGCCTCCACCTTATCCAAAGAATATGCCAGATGCAATCCGTGGTTTGTCCGGTGAGAAGCCTTCCTGCGCATCAAGGCTTTAGACATCCTATCGGCACAACGTACACATCATCCTCCCTTTTGTAGGCCATTCCGCCGACTGCGGTCAACACCATTTTGAATGACGGCCTTTGCATTTTGGTGAGGTCAATGCTTGCAGCCAGTTTGTTGAGGGATTCCGCACCTTCATCCACCAGTTTCTTTCCTCCAAGTTTGACCTCAACAAGGGCGTATTGTCCATTTCTGAGATGAATCACGGAATCGCATTCCAAGCCATTGCTGTCTCTGTAGTGATACACATTTCCATTCAAGGCATCAGCATACACACGTAGATCACGAACTGCCAGAGTCTCAAAAAAGAGCCCCATTGTGTTCAAGTCGTTTGACAGATCATTCGGACCTATTCCCAATGCGGATGTGGCTATGGACGGATCCACGAAATACCGAGTGTCACTCGTTCTTATTGCTGCCTTTGACCGGAGATTCGGATTCCAAGCCTCCATATCCTCAATCACGAATATCTTCTTAAGGGCGTCAACGTAGGAAGATACTGTGTCCTCATCAAGGCTGTCAGTGTCATTGGCGGCCATATCATTCTTTATGCCCACAATGGCCACCTGTGTGCCTTGGTGCCTTGCCAATGAACGCATTAGCCTTTTTGTTCTGTAAGGACTTCTATTGACATTGTCCACCGCTGAAATGTCCGTCTCAGTGACAGCGTCATAATAAGAGAACGCGGTTTCCAATGCATATTCCCGTGCCAACCGTGTGGTGATCGGCCAACCTCCCCGGCATATCAGGAAGGCGACATCCTCAATACGCAGATCACTTTCAGTGAATATCGGCTCCGGAGCATTCTCGAAAAGATATCGCAGACTGACTGTTCCATTGGATTCTCCAGACTCATACAAGGACATAGGTCTCATTCTGAGCGTGGTTATCCTGCCTGTCCCAGTATGGTGCAGTTTTCCTCTTTCTTCCTCACTTAATGGAACGGCTGATCCTGTCAGAATAAACTGACCTATTCCTTTGCTGCGGTCAACAGCATATCTGACTGCGTCCCATAATTGAGGGATTACCTGCCACTCATCAAGGAGCAAGGGTTTCTCACCTGAGAGTAACGCATTGATGTCCATCTCGGCAAGGATCAGATTTCTGTTCAAGACCGCTGGATCTGAAATGTAGTTGACAGTACGGGCCAATTGCTCCGCACTTGTTGTCTTACCGCACCATTTGGCTCCTTCAACAAGGACAGCTCCTGTTGAATTCAGTTTTCTCTCTAGCACAGAATCCGCGATTCGTTTTTTATAAGTAAAATCAGCCATTCGGAGTACATTTGTAAAGCAATACAAATCTAACACTAAAAACTGATAAACCAAATGGTTATAAGAAAAATTCGGTGATTTGTGGAAAATTTTTCGGTGATTTGTGGAAAATTTTTCGGTGATTAATGGCCTGTTTACTTAACTTTCAACGGGAGGGGAGTGAGGTCGGAGTCTGCGGAGGAGGAGCCGAGGAGGACGGTGAAATCGCCTGGCTCGACGGACCACCTCTCGGAGGCACCCCAGCACTGAAGCATCTCAGGGGTGATGTCGAACTCTACCTTGGTGCTCTCGCCGTTCTTGAGACTGATGCGGCGGAAAGCCTTCAACTCCTTGACCGGACGGGTCACGGAACCATATTCATCACGAATATAGAGCTGCACGACCTCGTCGCCGTCGTAAGGGCCGTTGTTGGTGACGGTCACGCTGGCCTTGAGCGATTCAGAAGCGCTTATCTCTGACTTGGAAAGCGATGCGTCTGAATATTCAAACGTGCTGTAGCTCAGTCCGAAACCGAACGGCCAGAGGGCTCCGGTCTCGTTGGTGGCGAACAGGCGGGAGTACTGTGAATGCTTGTAGTTATAGACGGTCTGGACCTGTCCCACGTTGCGAGGCACAGTCACCGGCAGCTTGCCGGAAGGGTTCACCTGACCGGTCAGCACCTCAGCGATCGCCTGGCCACCCATCTGACCCGGCTCCCAGACGTTCAGAATGGCGTTGACGTTATCCTTCGCCCAGCCGATGCTGAGGGCCCTGCCGGTCATCAGCACGACAACTGTCGGCTTCCCGGAAGCCACGACGGCCTTCAGAAGATACTCCTGCATCCCCGGCAGACTGAGGTCGTCACGGTCGCAGTTCTCACCGCAAGTGCGGCCGAAGGCTGAATATCTCTGCGAGTTCTCCCCGACAACAACTATGTTAACATCAGCGGCGGAAGCCTTGAAACGAGCCATTTGGATTCCCTTGGCGTTGACGTTAGAAATCTTTCCTCCGAAGCATAAAGTGTCTATCGAAACGTTAGGCATAGCGGCCTTGAGTCCGTCCAACACTGTGATAACATCATCGTCTGATTGCGGCACGGCCCAGTCACCGAGAATGGTCTGGCTGTCGGCATTCGGCCCGACGACGAAAACACGACGTGGATTCTTCAGCGGAAGCGTGCCGTCATTCTTCAGCAGCACAAGTCCCTGACGCACGGCCTCAAGTGCGGTCTGGCGATGCTCAGCGGCTCCGTCCAGAACCTCCGGAATTTCAGGCACAGGCTGTTCGAACAGTCCGAGGGAGAATTTCACGGCCAGAATCTTGCCGGCGGCCTGGTCGATGCGGGACTCCGGAATCCTGCCTGATTTCACGGCAGCGACCACAGCCTCGAAATATTTGTCGCCCTGCATATGCATATCGATTCCCGACTCCACGGAAACCACAAATGCCTCGGTCGAGTCCGGCACCCAATGATGCATAGAGTGGAGTCTCTCGATGTCCATCCAATCGCTCACCACAAATCCATTGAATCCCAACTCGTCACGCAGTAAATCATTGAGCAGCCACTTGTTACCGTGGCAGGGAATCCCGTTGATCTCGTTGTGCGCAGCCATCACCGTCCCGACTTTAGCGTCACGGATCGCCGCCACAAAAGGAGGCAGATAAAGCTCACGCAACTTGCGTTCGGAGATGTCCATCGGTGCGGCGTTCAGTCCTCCGGCCGGCTCACCTCCGGCAATCAGATGCTTCGCGCAGGCCACCACGTGATTCCCTGAATATTTCCCATCACGTCCCTGAAGCCCCCAGATGGCATATTTCCCCATCTCGGAAGTCAGCAGCGCATCTTCGCCGAACGTCTCGCCCATCCTTCCCCATCGGGCGTCCCGCGCGATGTCCAGGTTCGGAGCGAAGGTCCAGAACAGCCCCCTCTGACGCATTTCCAGAGCGGTTTCCTCTCCGATTTTCTCCATAAGCTCCGGATTGAACGTGGAGGCCATATTGATGTTCGTAGGATAGACCGTGCATCCTTCAATCAGCGCGTTTCCGTGGATCGCATCAATCCCCAGAAGCAGCGGTATCCCCAGCCGGCTCTCCTGAGCCATTTTCTGAAGCGCCACCGCCTCCGTGGAGGTCATCACGTGCAAAAATGCCCCCACTTCCCCTTTGCGAACCTTGTCGGACAAATCCTTGTTTCCCAGATTCTCGTCAGTCGCGTCAATGTTCTTGCGTGCCGATCCCTTCCCCGGCTCCACATAGCACGGCGCCACATACTGGCACATCTGCCCGACCTTCTCCTCCAACGTCATCTCCTTCAGCAGCAACGATGCCCTTTCCTCCGCCGTCAGCGAAGCGTCCCGCCAGTCCTTCTGCGAGCACGACATCACCACCGCCGCAAGCCCTAATACTATCGCGATTCTTTTCATATTCAATAATAAACTCTTTTTGCCGCGAGGCGCTTCCCCCGAGGGACCATTCACCCGGACAGGGCGCGAAGCGCAGGTCTCTCGGAAGTATGCGCCTCGCGGCAAAACCTAACTTTTATCGAACAGAGACAACAACCTTCTCAGTCACGCCAACCTTCCCTGCTGAAAGACAAACCATTCCGTCCTCGTAAGTCCACCCCTCAACGGCCGTGCCATTGACCGAAACCGAAGCCGGACGAGCGTCCCTCTGGATGCTGAATGAATATTCCCGCTCCGAAGGCATCCCCTTGAAGCCACCCTGAACCGGATTCACAACCACTTCAACGCCACCATCCTTCTCGTGCGATTCAAACAAAGTGGAAGCGATTCCCCCGTTCTCATATTCATAAGTCTCCCCATCATCGTCGAACATAGTATATTCGCTGTCCCCGTGAGGATAGACCTTCAGGATGACGCGGTCGAACGGACGCGCCCCAAGATATTCAACATCAGGCTGCGTCGGAATGATCGCGCCCTCGCGGATGAAGAGCAGCCCCGCGCGGTTGGAAGGATATTCACGAGTGAAGGTCTCCCCCTTGCTGACAATCTTCTCGCCGCTCCAGGCGTCCGTCCAGGTTCCCTTCGGCAGGTAAATCTCGTTTGTGAATATTCCCACGCAGAAATTGTCGCCGAACATGTACTGGTAGGTCATGTCGTCGCAGTTGCGGTCCTCAGGGAAGCACAGCGGCATCGAACGCACAATCGGCATACCGTTCTGCGCCGCCTCAAGCGCCATCGAGTAGATGTACGGAGCCAAGGAATATCTCAGTTTCACGTAGAAGCGGTAGATGTCCTGCTCCTGCTGCGCATAGTAGAACGGATGCATCATCGAGAACCAGCTGTTGATCTGCACCCAAGGCAGGAAGAGACCGAAGTGGAGTCCCTGCATCTCAAGCTCGCGCGGAACGCTCATCACGTCGCACGAAGTGTTCAGGAAACCGCTCATTCCAAGGTTCAGCTGATCATAGAGAGCCGTCTTGCCGCCACCGTTATCGCCCGAAGTCGAGGCCGTCCAACGCTGTGTTCCGGACCAACCGCCGCAGTAGTGATGCCATGTGCGCTTGCCGTTGTACTTGCGGCCAAGCTCACGCATCTGTTTCGGTAGAAGAACCTGGTTGAGGTTGTGCATCTCCTTGTCAGTGCGGCCGTTGTAATATTTCCAGTTCGTGTGGTTGTCGATCGTGCGGGCAGGATCCAGTTTGAATCCTTCCACGCCCTGGTCCATAAACACCGTCAGGTGATCCATCCAATGCTCCTGGCCGGAAAGCTTGCCGCCCGTGCGCTCGGCGATGATGTCCTCCTCCTGGATGCTGAGGTCATACTCCTCGCAGAGCCAGAGTCCGAGGTGGAAGCCCATGGAGCGCAGCTTGCCGATGAAGAGGCGGTTGTGCATCGTCTTAGGGTACTGATCCTGAAGCCAGTAAGGCTCCGGAGAGAACCTGTCGTAGTTCCATTTCTTCTTGGTCGAGAAGTCGTAGCGCTTCTCCATCCACTGAGGCTCGAGCCAGAACACGTCGCAAGGCACGTCGAACTGGCGGAAGCGCACCGCGTCGTTGAGGATGTCGAACTGCTCCTCGCGCATGTTCGGTCCGAAGCAGAGTCCGTAGGCCCATTTCGGCAGGACATAGGTACGGCCCGTGACGAGGGTATATTCATTAAGGATGGCAGGCATGTCCTTGCCCATCATCAGGAAGAAGTCGGCCTCATCGAAGGTGTTGATAATGTTGAACTTGTCCTTCCGACGGTTGCCGACATCGAAGAAACTCTTGCGGGTGGAGTTGTTGTAGACTCCCCAGCCGCGCGAGCTCATCATGAACGGCATCGGAATCTCGGTCTGCTGGTAGGTCGTCCACATCCGGAGGAACTCGCCCCTGTGCTGGATGTGGTCGCGGCTGGTGCTGCCGCCCCCGTAGAACCGCTCGCCGTTCTCCATACTGAGGCTGATTATGCTCACCGGGTCCGCGGCAGGAATCTCGTGCTTGTCCACCTCGCCGAACTTGCCGTTGTCATCGCCGATGATGCCGCCACCGTTGTCCGCCACCTTAAGATCAGCGTACTTCTCGTTGATGAACGCCCTCATCGTGCCGCAAAGTTCCTCTTTCTCAGGCAGGAACCTCACTTCTTTTATCACGTTTCCACCCTTCGCATCCTTAACGGTCATCACACCCGTCTTCTTGTTGATGGCCAATGAATATTCCGGAGTCTTCAGCGTCCAGACCCCGCCCTTGTCGGAAATGTCGGTCTTGACCTCACTCCAATCAGTCTTGATGATCTCGTAGCGCTCCATCAGAGACTCGGTGAAATCCTTCCTCGGGGACACCTTGATCCTGAATATGCTCTCAGAGCAAGCCTCCACACTGACCGTAAGGCCGTCATTGATCTTCACTTTGTGAGCCGGGTTCGCCTGGGCGAGAAGTGTCATCGCACAGCAGGCGACGGCAAGCAGAATTTTCTTCATTCGTCGTTGTGGTTTAATATATCTGGACAAAGATACAAGTTTTTTCATTCGCGCATCCTTTCATTTTTGGCATAATTACTTACACGACTGGAATGTCATCTCCGCTAATCCTTAAGGCAACCGATCGGCACGACATAGACCCCATCCTCTCGTTTGTAGGCATAGGGGCCGACCCCTGTCAGCACCATAAGGAATGAAGGCTTTTTCATCCGTTCAGGGTCGATTTTCGCCTCCAGCGCTTTCAGCGTCCTTACCCCGTCACTAATCAGGTCATCCCCTCCGATCTTGATTTCGACGAGACCGTAGCAGCCGTTTCTTAGATGTATCACAGCATCGCATTCCAGACCGGTCTTGTCACGATAGTGATACACTTTTCCATTCAGCGCTTCCGCGAACACGCGGAGGTCACGCACGCATAGAGTCTCAAAAATCAACCCGAATGTGTTGAGGTCATTCATCAAGTCGGCCGGACCAAGTCCAAGCGCGGCGGTGGCAATGGACGGATCCGTGAAATATCTGGTGTCGGATGTGCGGATAGCCGATTTTGATCTCAAGTTGGGATTCCACGCCTCCGAGTCTTCAATCACAAAAATCTTCTTGAGTGCAGAGACATAGGATGCTATGGTGTCTTCGTCGAAATTATCGGATTCATTTGAAGACAGATCTGCCTTGATTGTTCCGTATGAGGCCTGCGCTCCTTGATGACGCGCATACGAACGTAATATTCTATGCGTACGCACTGCGTCCCGGTTTACTCCATCGGCCATTGAGATGTCCCTCTTTTCCACGGCCTCAATATAGTCGAATGCTTGATCAAGGGCTACCTCATCGTCCATTTTGACCGACAAAGGCCAACCGCCCCGGCAAGTGAGGAACGCTATCCTTTCCAAATTCATTGATGTGATGCCACTGATTGATTCGGGTGAGGTAAAAAGATCTCCCAGCGAAACTTCTCCAGTGGAGTCACCGGATTCCCACAATGACATAGGCCTCATCTTGAGCCACCCGATTCTTCCGGTACCCGAATGTATGACCTCACTCATATCAGGAGGGACAGATGATCCCGTCAGAATAAAGAGCCCGAGTCCAGCATTGTGATCAGCTTCGAATCGTACACTGTCCCACAATGTAGGGGCGACTTGCCATTCATCAATCAAGCGTGGCTTATCTCCTTTCAAAAGAAGGGACGGATTGATTTTTGCCAACTGCCTGTTTTGTTCGATTTTCCCGCTTTCGGACATATACAGAATGCTCTTTGCAATCTGTTCGGCGGTCGTGGTCTTCCCACACCATTTCGCCCCTTCCAGAAGAACCGCTCCTTTTCCTGCCAGTTTCCTCGCTAAAAGGCGGTCGGCTATTCTGCTTTTATAACCAGTTTCCATTATTCCAATAGAGTTCAATTCATCTATCCGCAAAGTTATGGCTAATTATTTGATTTTCCAAGGGTAATAAGTTTTGTTCGGTTATTTGGCCGGATTCCGTTCGGTTGTTTGGCTTGGTTTTGTTCGGTTATTTGGCCGGATTTTGATAAAATCATTCCGAACTTTTCGGCAAGTTTATTCCGAACTTTTCCGGTGATACTCACTAATTGGAATTTCGAATATCAAAAGAAATGTCGAAATTTGCACTCGGATCTACAACTTTTTTTATGACGGAGAAATTCACGGAAATAATCACCTCCACGGTTGACGGAGCATTGGAAAGGCAATGTGCCGACATTCTCGAAAGGATTGGCTATGAATATATTATCGCCAGCATTACCTATTTCTTTGAGGCATCGGACGAAGACACCTACCTTCTGAATAATCATATTCTTCAATCCGCTACCTCCTCCGTTTTAAAAGATTGTCCACTTGTGAGTTATGTGTCACAGAAACCGATGGGCGAGAGGCTTGTCGCGGAAATCCTTTACATTAAGGGCACGCCAAAAGTCGAGAGAGATGAGGATTATTTTGTCCTTTGCTCGGATGGCTGTGAGGAACTGCTGACGCAAGGGATACATTTTCCGTCTGCCGGAGACATCGGGGAACAATCCGCCAAAGTGTTCGGCAGACTCAGGAATATTCTTGAATCAGAATCGTTCGCGGTTTCGGACATCGTCCGGCAGTGGAACTATATCAGCCACATCACTGCCGTTAATGATGGTATCCAGAACTACCAGTTGTTCAATGACGCAAGGTCGGATTTCTATGAGACAACCGAATGGTCAAACGGCTATCCTGCGGCGACGGGCATCGGTTGTGACTCCGGTGGAGTTATGGTCGTTGTCTATGCCATAAAGGGCTTCAAAGGAGTTGGCAAGCCGATTGACAATCCTTTGCAGATTCCCGCACATAAATATTCAGGGAAAGTTCTGGCATCTGGCAAGGAGGTCGTCCGCACCACACCTAAATTCGAGAGAGGCAGACTTCTTGGGAACGTCGTCTTTGTCTCCGGTACGGCGGCGATAAAAGGAGAGAACAGCGAGTTCTCCGATGACGCCCGTGTGCAGGCCAAGGAGGCGATTGATGTAGTAGAGCATCTGGTCGAGCCTTCCAACATTTCCAAAGACTGCGTCAACTTCCGTTTTGATCTGCTGCGCGTCTATGTGCGCCGCCCACAGGATATGGAAGTCATCCAAAAAGTATTCAAAGCCCATTTCAGGGACATTCCCACCCATTTCCTCATAGCCGACATCTGCCGTCCAGAGCTTCTTCTCGAACTTGAAGGAATAGGTCATATTTTAATAGTCTCACTTTAGGTTATCGTGCCCGGGTGGATCATACGAAAGCTCGCCATCCTTATTTATGTCATAAACCCCATTTATGTCATAAACCCCGCGTTTAACATAACAGCATATAACTGTTTGACAATAAAGCCTTGCACATCCTTGAAACCAGGATGAGAATCAATTTTCAAAGTGTTTTTGCCAAAAAATTCCGGCTTGTTTAACGGTGAAAGTATATTTTTGTATACTCGTTAATATGTTTTAAAAGCCATATTAGCGAGCATTTATGCGGAAAGTATCACCTTGATGTTTTACTAAACGCGGGGATTAACAAAACCATTATTAAATAAAGTTTTATGGGTAAACGATTAATTACGACTCTGCTTGCGCTTCTTGCTATAGTCGCGCAGACATTCGCCCAGTCTGCCGTTTCCGGAAAGGTTACAGACAAGGCTGGTGAACCTCTGGTCGGTGTGAATGTCCTTGTGAAGGGCACGACCACCGGAACTATGACGGAACTTGATGGTTCCTGGAACCTTCCGAACGTGAAGTCCGGAGCAGTTCTGGTCTTCTCATCAATCGGCTATGCCGCACAGGAAGTCACTGTCGGCTCACAGAAAGTGATCAATGTTGTTCTGGCCGATGACTCGAATTTCCTTGACGAAGTTGTTGTCGTCGGTTACGGCACAGCCCGCAAAAAGGATGTGTCCGGAGCCATCGCAAGCGTGAACTATGGAAGCAACAAAGACATCGCCAACCTTCCTAACCCTAATGCCTTCGTGGCATTGTCAAGTAAGGTGGCCGGTCTTCACTATCTTCCTACCAACTCCGCTTCAGGCAGCAACCTCAGCACGATGACACTCCGAGGACGTAACACGATCCCTTCCAGCACAAAAGCGGATGCGGAAAGTACCAACGCTCCTATGATCATCGTTGACGGAGCGATTTTCTACGGCTCGATCCAGGAGATCCAGACCAACGACATCCAGAGCATCGATGTGATGAAGGATGCCTCCTCCGCAGCAATCTACGGATCCCGTGCCGCCAACGGTGTGATCGTCATCACGACCAAGAGCGGAAGATCAGACAAGCCTACTGTCAATTTCAACGCAGACTTGAAGTTCAACACTTGGGGCCGCAGACCAAGGATGCAGACCGATGACGACACGTTCATCGAGCATCGTTTCCTCGCTATGGTCGCCGCGAACAAGATCGCCGCCACCGAGGAAGTCACCCCGGGCGCAGTCTTCTCACAGCGAGAGCTTGAGGTTTACAAGGCGGGAACCAAGGTTGACTGGTTTGACGAGATCTCACAGACCGCTCCTTCACAGAGCTACAGCCTCAGCATATCCGGAAGAAAGAACGCCACTTCTTACTACATTTCCGGTGGATATGACAGAACCAGAGGTGTCCTCAAGGGTGACAACTTCCGCAAGTTCAACGTGATGTCTAAAGTGGACACCAAGGTCGCCGATTGGCTTACCGTTGGCCTCACCGGACGTTACATGGGTTCCAAGAGCTGGGGATGCACCCCTTCAATGCAGGCGGCAACCTGGATGAGTCCATATTCCTACACTCATTCCGAGATCAAGGGCTACGAGAACTGGATCAACTCCAACCCTACCGGAGAGGACAAGATCAACCCACTGTGGGGACGCGAGAACGCCAGCTACCTTTGGACTGACAACCAGACTGTCGGTTACAACATCGGTGGAGTAGGCTATGCCCAGATCGACTTCCCGTTCCTTCCAGGTCTTCAGTACAAACTGACCCTCAATGCGCAGCGCAACACCTCGCAGCAGGATCTGTTCAACAACCCTCAGCTTTACCTTGACACAAGAGTTGAAGACGATCTTGCGAATCCTTACAAATATGTTGGCTCGGCAAAGGGTTATGTGCGTGACTATCACACATCCAACTGGAATATCGACAACATCCTCACCTACACAACCGACATCAAGCAGCATCATATCGACGCTCTCGCCGGTTACACCCGTGAGGCCTACAATCAGGAGGCCATCAGAATCGACTTCAGCGAGTTTGACATTCCTGCCGCAGCCGACCTCGGCACCTATGGCCTTGATCTTTCCAACGCCAACAATATGACAGCCGCCCGTCAGCGCACAAGCTGGCAGCGAATCTCTTACCTTGCAAGATTGAACTACAATTTCGCGAACCGCTACTACCTGACCGGCAACTACCGTCGTGACGGCTACTCTGCGTTCGCCGAAGGCAACAAGTGGGGTGACTTCTTCGGTGCTTCGGCGGCCTGGACCCTAAGCAACGAGAACTTTATGAAAGATGTCAGCTGGCTTGATTTCCTGAAGCTTCGTCTCTCTTGGGGACAGAATGGTTCCAGCGCTGTCGCCGCTTACTCGACCATCGCAGGTGTAGGCAAGACCTACACATGGCTTGGAGAGCAGAGCGTCTATGCAATGTATATCACCGGCCTTGAGAACAAGAGCCTGACTTGGGCCACAACATCAAAGTGGAACCTCGGATTTGACTTCGCCGTACTTGGTTCAAGACTTGACGGTACTGTAGATGTTTACACATCGGCTACAACCGACCAGCTTCTCAACAGGTCAGTCCCTTATGTCTCAGGATTCCCTTCAGTTGACGCCAACGCCGGTAAGGTGACCAACAGAGGTGTCGAGATCACACTCCACTCCATCAACCTCAACGGTGACGGTGTCAACACACTGAATTGGGAAACCAACCTTACCTTCGACCTCAACCGCAACAAGATCGTGAAGCTGTTCGACGACAACAACAACATCGATGTTGCGGGTGTGACCAAAAATGGCTACGATTTGAGCTATGCTCTTATGCCGGGACACTCCATCACTTCTGCATGGGACTACAAGCTTCTTGGAATATTCCAGAGCAAGGAGGAGATCGACAACTACAAGAGCTCTGACGGCACGGTGATCATGCCGGACGCCGAGCCAGGTGATCTGAAATTCGCCGACATCGATGATGACGGAAAGATTACCACAGCGGACAAAGACTGGATCGGAGACATGGATCCTCTCTTCACCGTCAACTTGGGCAACACCTTCAGCTGGAAGAACTTCTCCCTCTACTTCAGCTTCCGCTGGATGCAGGGCAATGACAAGCACTTCCTCGGCTACGACCCTCACGGATTCTCTATCGGAACGACCGACAACCAGCTTGACATCAACCCTTGGACTGAGAGCAACCACTCAGACAAGTATCCAAGGTATGGCTATGAGAACAAGTATGGTTACAACTACTGGAACCAGCGCAGCTTCCTGAAGCTCAAGGATCTCACTCTGTCCTACAACTTCAACTCGAAGCTCCTCCGCAAGGCGAGCATCCAGAACCTGCGTCTGTACGTTTCCGCCACCGACCTCTTCACCATCACTGGATGGTCAGGTCTCGACCCAGAGAATGGTGGTACTGTCGCCGCTGACATGTCAAGTACACGTTTCGGCTCTACCCCTACTTACAGAACAGTGTCTTTCGGTGCCAACATCACATTTTAATCAGACAGCATTATGAAGATCAGAAAATATATTCTTGCGGCTGCTGCCGCGATCGCGACGTTCGCTGTGACTGGCTGCGAAAGCGATAGCAAGTTCCTTGAGGAAAAGTCGTACACACTCAACTCAAAGACTTTCTACAACAGCCCAGCCGATGTTGAACTCGCAATAAACTATGGCTACGCCAGAGTTCAGTACCTCTTCCTTGGAGTAATGCACAACTCTTGCTCGTGGCTCCTTATGGGTTGTGGCCTTGACACATTCACTTCCACCGGAACGAATGGAATCGGTGGCGGGAACTGGGACAATGGCTACAATGCTGATGACGGTTTCATCGACCACTGGTTCAGAAACCAGTACTATGTCATTTACGACATGAACAAGGTGATCCAGACCATTGAGCAGAAGGATCTCAACTGGAACAGCGAGGCCCAGAAGAATGAATATCTCGCCGAGGCCAGATTCCTTCGCGGTTGGTTCTACCGGAATCTTGCCGGTCTCTACGGTGGCGTTCCTGTGGTCACAGAACCTACTGAGGAACTTTGCCTGAACTTCCCGAGAAACACTCGTACTGAAGTTTGGGAGCAGTGCTACGATGACTTCAAGTTCGCAAGCGAGAATCTTCCTTTGACGGTTGCCGCTGCCGGACGTGTCACAAGAGCCGCTGCCGATCATTATCTCGCAGAGATCTGCAACACCCTTGGCAAATTCGATGAGGCTGTTCAGGCTGCGACACGTGTCATCGATGGAACAGACGGTGACTATCATCTTATGACCGCCCGCTACGGCGAGCGCAAGGACGAGGCTACCGACAGGTATGGCCACGCTCTGAATCCTTACTGGGATCTTTTCCAGGTCGGCAACCAGAATCACGAGGCTGGCAACAGCGAGGCTATCTGGGTCGCTCAGTACAACTACGGAACCTACAGCACCGGTGGTGGTGGAAACTCTTGGTGGAGGTGTAACTACAACCAGTCAGAGGCCGCGATCAACTCTAACTGGATTCGTTCCAACAACACCCGCAAGACCATTAACGGCAAGGAGAATGTAAGAATCTTCGGTGACGGTGGTTTCTACTTCGCCGACGGCAAGACAGAGGCCGGTTCTGCGCGTCCTGACTCTATCGGAACAATCGGTGTCTATGGCCCGACAATCCGTCCTACCAATTTCTTCATCTACAATGTATGGAATGACAAGAACGACTTCCGTGGATCGGAAACGATGCTCCAGCACAATGTTTGGCAGCCAAGCGGTGAGAAGACCTGGCCTCAGGCCATAGCTGATGTGGCGACCCTTTTCCCGTCCTACACTCTTACACCTGCTGACACAGTTGGTTACTGGCCTCGCCTTTGGAAGTTCTCCACAGACAAGCGCGGTACCAAGACATCCGGTCCAAGCTGGCAGCAGTATGATGTCGATTGGTATGTCGCCCGTGTTGCGGAGACCTACCTGCTCCGCGCCGAGGCTTATCTTGGCAAGGGCGACAAGGCAAACGCCGCAAAGGACATCAACGCAGTCAGAGAGCGTGCCGGCGCGGCCGACTGCTCTGCCTCAGAGGTAACCCTTGACTACATCCTTGACGAGCGCGCCCGCGAACTCTTCGGTGAGGAGCAGCGCCGTGTGACCCTCTCACGTCTGTCCAACAACCCTAACCTCGCCTCCCTTGGCTATGGCAACGTTCTTGTGGACAGAGTCAGGAAATATGGCTGGAACTACCCTAACGCCAACGATGGGATCAAGCGTCCGAACATCCACGACTATGACTATGTGTTCCCACTTCCTAACGGATTCATCCAGTCCAACACCGGAAGCGAGATTCCACAGAACATAGGTTGGGACAACGGTACATTCGACAACAGCAAGTAGTCTGACTACATTACTATAAGAAGAGGGAAGTGATTGGATTCGCCTCCCTCTTTTTATTTCAACATTCTGAACTCCAACTATTTCGCTTTCACAGTTATGTCTGTTCCAGAAGTGTTACGGAGAGTGTTGGCGATTTTGTGCCGGCTCACAGTGACCTTATGCTCCATCAACTCTGGAAGATTATAGGAGACCATCTGGTCAGCGTAATACTCCAACGGATTCCTCTGAGGAAGGAGGAACGGCTTCGAGGCCTGTCCGTTTTCATCAATGTGGCAGATGAACGGCCTTGTGTAAAGTCCGTCTATTCTCCTGCTGCTGAATACCAACCAACGACTGTTGCCGCTCCAGGAGTGATAACTGTCCACGTCCTCGGAGTTCGCCGCTTCAAGAGGACGGGTCTCCCCTGTTGACATATTCATCAACCAAAGGTCGGCATCCTTGTGCCAGATGGAGAAATTACCATATTCCTGAAGAGTGAAAACCAGGAAGCGGCCGTCCGGGGATATTCGTGGAAACGAGACGCTCTTGCCGTTGGCGGCGCCGTTGTAGAGGGTGTCCACCGAGTCACCGAAGGACGCGTCTTCCTGATTGAAGGCTATGCGGCAAAGGCTGTACTTGACTTTTGAATATTCCTGAGGCATCGGAGAGACAGCCTTGGCGGAACAGAAGTACAGACTCCGGCCATCAGGTGAAAAGGCAGGAAAGGTCTCGAATGAATCCTTCGAGCGGGTCAAAGGTGACCAAGAGATCTCGTGTCTGTCCACATCGTACACCACGATGTCTGAAGCACTGTCATAGACCTCGATGCGGTTCGGATTGTGACTGAAGAAGTTCTGGCTTGTCGTGTTGACGGAAAACGCCACGTACTTACCGAAAGGATGCCAATATGGGTACACCAAGGCGCTTATCGTTGAGTCGGTCTTCGTGTTCAGTTTCTCAACATTCCCGTCTATGATCATCGCCGTTCCGCCATAATCAGCACGCGCGTGGAAAAGCATCCTGGAAGGATCCCTCTGGCAATAGGTATGGCAGTTGACACAATTGCCGCCTGTCAGCGAGTTCTCAATGACCGGTGTCTGAGAATATGTCTCCAGATCCCTCTGGTAGATTCCCATTTTCTTCCACGTCTCATAGCCTGGCGGTATCAGTCTGTAGGAGAGGTACGGATCGATCACGTCCGCTGAAACGCTGAGGATGAATGGTTTGAACGCCATCCACTTTCCGTCGCGTCTGACGGCCACAGTGAGTTTTACGTCCGAGCCTTTGCCCGTCTCCATCAACTTTTTCCAATATCTTGTCGGAAAAGAGAATAACCCCTTCCGTCCCTTGATCTGCCTTTCGCCGGAATTTCCATTGACGATCAGCACCGCCGGCTCGTCGCCAAGGTAGGAGAAGTTCAGCGGGGCGATGTTCGCCGGAATGGTGACTCCGGCGTAGTCCGGGAATATTTTCGGACACTCCTCAATGTTTCCTGAAACGCTTATTTCCTGTCCACAGGAGGCCAGAATCATAATTGACATCAACGATAATATTCCATTGATGAGCGGCAGCTTCGATGGTCGCGGAGCCTGCCGGAGCGATGACCCTAAAGACGAAGTCATATTCATTAATTATCAGAAATTTGAGTGAACAAAAGATAGTACCAGAACGTCTCTCGGAAAGAGGCCATAGCGGATTTTGGGTTCCGGCTTTGCGCCGCCTTGCCGTATTTTTCCTTGAAGGATTTGAATCTGGCCAGATTCTCCTCGGTCACTCCGTGCGCAAGAATCCAGTCAATGTCGTAGGCTTGTCTGCGCTCGACATCCTCCTGCGGCATTCCGTGGCTGACCGCGAACTTGACGTCCATAGTTCCGTAATAATCCGAGTAGAACAGAAGACATTCCTGCACCGGTGTCGGAAGAGTCCTCAAGGCAGGCGCTCCAAAATATTTCTCGACAAACCCTACGATGTTGTCCATATCCTTTGCCAACAGGAGGTATGAAAGGGCATATTCCATCGCCTTCCCGTCGGATGGATTCGCTTCGACTATCCTGAACAGGTCATCCATCGGATTGGTGTACAAAACGAAAGCATCCTCACATCCGAGGTCTTTCCGTCCATTGCCCAAAAGACTGTCACTCTCAACAGCCTTGTCATTCCATAGGAATACCCTTTGAGAGGAAGCCCATTTCGAGAGAAGCGGAGACTTTTCCATAAGGCGGATATATTTCTCCGCTGTCGGATAGGAGCCCCTCATAAGGTCGATCTGAAGAATCATTCCCAACATCGACGGAACATTGTCTCCAAACGCTTGGTTCGCGTTGAAAGCCATACCCTGCGCCGCGCCCATATTCCCCATAGCAAAGAGAATCCTGCCAAGCCGCGGCAGATCCATATCATTCTGCGCCTTAACGTCATTTATCAGTGACGCCGGTCCGTTCTGCCTGTATTTGAAAAGATCCTCGGCGAGGATTCCTTTCTCCGCCAAAGCCAGATTCAGATAATTCGCCTCGTTCTGCGATCTTACATCCCGTCCGTGCAGACGGATGATGCCGTCCCAATCCTCATTGGTCGCCAAACATTCCAACCGGTAAAGCCTTGTTCTGGCCTCGGACCGGGAAGCGCCGCCGAAATAGGCATAAGTTCCCAACGTCGCCGCCGCGCATAGAAGGAATATGAAGCCCTTGGCGGCCATAGTCCCGACCTCCAGCCTTCGCGAGCAAGCGGCGATGAATATGCAGACTGACAGCATAACCCAGCTTACGTAGTGGATCTCAGGCATATTCATTATATTGACCTCGTAATACATCTTTGGAGTGAAGGCGTCGATGACTGAGGCAATCTCGCCTGTCTGGATCATAAACAGGCCGAGGACAAGGGTCAGTAACGGATAAACAATTGACAATAAAGATTTTGGCCGTTTTACGAATATGTCGAACAACAGCGCGCGGACTGCGAACAGGAGTGCGACGGAGCCAGCCAGAAAGAAAAGTCCGACCGTCATCAGGCATCCTTGGACCCAAGGTACGCGGCAGCTTCTGATCTTAGTATATTCCCAAAGGCAAAAGACAGCCGCAACGTAGGCAAGGAGTCCTTGGTAGAAACTATAATAGTCTAATAATGAGACAGCAAGAAAGGCGGAAGGCAACAGGCACAGTGGGAATATTCCCCAAATATTTCTATTGGATCCATCCGCTGGCACATCGGAGAACCGCCCTCCTGTGCAGGCAGTCCTCCCCATAATTTTCCAGACCAACAATGCGTTCAGTCCAAAGATAATAATTGTGATCACCACCCCGGCTCCGGGAATGGTGAAGAACTGCACCAGAAACTTGGCGGCCAGTTCCGTCAGTCCGCCGGGATGCATCAGTATTCCTTTGACGTACACCCAGTCCAAGAGGAACATCTCCTGCAGCCCCCTGAAAGGCAGCACCCATTTCTGCGAGGAGAGAAAGCATATAAGGAACAGAATCGCACAGACAAAAACCGCGAAAGTCAGAGCGATTGTCCGCACGGTGTTTTTTTGAACTTTTTTCATAATGACTCTCGGCATCCTTCGTCCTTTCGTTTTATGCCACACAAAGAAACTGATTTCCGAGGAATAAAACAAATTCAATTTTCCTTGTGGCGCAAGCCCGTATTTAACGCGTGCCAAAATGGAAAGTACGGAACGCCACTTCTATGCAAAAAGGATTGCGCTTGTCATTTTTCAAAGTGTTTTTGTCAAATATTATCACAAAGTTCAATTCCGATAGTATAATTTTGCAACGTTTTGAACGAATTAACAACATATTGCATAATGACACAACACGACTGATAACAATTATTTCATCTCCCCCTTATACATTTTATATTCACTAAACCCCGCGTTTAGAAAACCATTATTTTTAAATAACAGTTTATGGGTAAACGTTTATTCACAGCTTTGCTTGCGCTTCTGCTAATCGGGGCGCAGGCGTTCGCCCAGTCCGCCGTGTCCGGAAAGGTCACGGATGAGACAGGGGAACCCTGTGTCGGTGCCAATGTCCTTATAAAGGGCACAACAACCGGCACAATGACAGACTTGGACGGTAACTACAGCCTGCCTCACGTGAAGCAGGGAGCCATCCTCGTCTTCTCCAGCATTGGTTACACCTCACAGGAGGTCAAGGTCGGCACCTCGTCCGTGATCAATGTAGTCCTCCAGAGCGACAACAGGTACCTCGACGAGGTCGTTGTCGTAGCCTATGGTACTCAGAAAAAGAAAGATGTGACCGGATCGATCACCGATGTCAAGTCTGATATCGTGGCGATCCAGAACACGACCACAGTCTCCAGAGCATTGGAAGGAGCGGCCCCTGGTCTTCAGGTCTCAATGGTTGACGGTCAGCCTGGCTACGATATGGCGATCCGTCTCCGTGGTGTCAGCTCCACAAACGGTGCGTCGGCAGCCGCCCTTGTCGTTATCGACGGTGTGGCCCAGCAGACCAACTCCACCTACGAGAACCCTCTTTCCCAGCTGGATCCTAACGACATCGCTTCCGTGACCGTCCTCAAGGACGCGGCCTCAACCGCCCTCTACGGATCAAGAGCAGGTAACGGTGTCATCCTCATCACCACCAAGAGAGGCTCCGAAGGCAAGTCCAAGATCTCCTTCCAGAGCCGTTGGGGATGGAACTCCATCGGAAACTACAACGTCAATTCCATCGACACCGCCGCCGAGTACTATGAATATGCCTGGCAGTCAATCTACAACTCATACCGCTACGGTGTGAACGGAACAGGTCTTCCTGGAGTCGACGCGAACGGAAACTACTACACCAACATCGCCACTCCGAACCACACGGACGAGGAGGCAAGGCTCTTTGCCAGCCAGCACTTGTTTGACTACAACGGAAGCGAGACCCAGTTCCAGAAGAACGCCCTCGGCAACAATATGGCCTACAACGTTCCTGGAGCGATCTACACCCCGACGGGATCAGGCTCGAACGCCTCAGCGACTATGAGCGGAGCCTATCTGATCGATCCTGCCACCGGAAAGATCAACAAGGACGCCAGGTTGCTCTACAACGGAGACGCGGCCGACATTATGTTCAAAAATGCTTTCCGTCAGGAATATAACCTTTCGGCCAGCGGCGGATCAGACAAAATCCACTACTACGCTTCCCTCGGTTATCAGGACGAGCCTTCATTCCTTATCGCCAGCTCCTACAAGCGTTACAGCGGACGTATGAATGTCGATGCCCAGGCCCTCAAATGGTTGAAGATCGGCGCGAATGTCGGCTACTCTAAGACCAGCACCCGCGCGCAGGCCGGTAAGTGGGGCTCCCGTCAGATCGGTGGCGCCTACGGTAACGCTATGCTTCACGTCAAGGGATGGCAGCCTATCGAGCCGGTTTACACAATCGATGAGAACGGCGACCCTGTGCTCGACGCGAACGGGAACAAGATCCTGAACACCAAGAACGCCTCATACTCACCACTCGGAGTAGCGACCAGCCCTTACGGCAGCGACTTCAAGTACATCGCCGAGACCAACATCGAGCGTCAGGACATCTCCACATGGACCACCCGTCTGTTCGCCGATGTCAACTTCCTGAAGTACTTCAACTTCAATGTGAACTTCAATATGGACGAGTCCCACTGGAAACGTACTATGTACGTGAACAGTGTCGCCGGCCGCGGAACTCCTAACGGAGGATTCGGTATCAAGACCTACCAGCGCCGAATTATCAACACCCAGCAGATCCTTACTTATAATCAGGACTTCGACAAGCATCACGTTGACGCTATGCTAGGTCACGAGTATGAGGATTTGAACAGGGATGACCTCAATTTCGGCACTGGTTACGAGCTGATTCCGGGTTATGCCATCGCCGGAAACTTCATCGGCCGCTATGTCAACGCTGGTGGTGAGAACTCCACTACCCCTGGCTTCAGCACAAACATCTACAGGACCGAGTCTTACCTGAGCCGTTTCAACTACAACTACGACAGCAGATATTATCTGTCTGGATCCCTCAGGCGTGATGCCGCCTCCAAGTTCACAAAGGACAACCGCTGGGGTACATTCTGGTCAGTCGGAGCCGGTTGGCGTTTCTCGGAGGAAAGCTTCCTTAAGGAGATGAAGACATGGCTTGACAACGCCAAGCTGCGCGCCAGCTATGGTGTGACTGGTAACTCCAATGGTCTTACCTCTTATTATCTCAACCACTACTGGTACTACGCTGTCGCCACGTGGCAGACAAGCTCAAGCGGTACCGGCGTTCCTGCCTCAACCGCCATCAGGACCGGCAACGACTTGGTTCGTTCCGACCTGACTTGGGAGAACATCCACCAGTTTGACCTCGGCCTTGACTTCAGTGTCCTGAAGAGCCGCATCACCGGTGCGCTTGACTTCTATGACCACAAGACTGTCAACTCTCTCTTCAATCAGTCAGTCTCCCCTCTCGCCAGCGCCGGCTACACCACCGTTCTTGGAAACGCTGCCAAGGTTCGCAACAGGGGTTTCGAGATCGAACTCGACGCTGACATCATCCGCAAGAAGGATCTCACCCTCAGCGTTGGCATCAACGGAACACACTACCGCACCACGCTTCTGAGCGTCCCTGCCGACCAGATTCCGAACTACGACGAGACCATGGATCTCCCTAAGGGCTGTTGGACCGTCGCCACCGAGGATATGGCGCAGGCCGGAACAGCCAGCCACGCCGGACGAGGAATATTTTACCTCCGTGGAGAAGGAAAGGATCTTTTCAACCTCTATATGCCTAAATATGCCGGTGTGGACGAAAAATCCGGTCTTCCGCTTTATTGGCACAGAGTTACTTACTATGATGTGAATATGAACGAGACCACAGGTGTCTACGAGCACGGAGGACGTTACGCCAACTACAAGGTGGGCGACAATGTCAAGACAGACGTGGCGGCTGACGCATCTTACTACGAGGTAGGATCAGCAACTCCTGATTGGATCGGAGGTCTTACCCTCAGCCTGAAATGGAAAGATTTCGATTTCAGCGTTGTTTCCGCTTACCAGATCGGAGGCAAGTTCTTCTCTATGGAGTACTCCCAGCATCTGTTCCGCGGCTCATCTATGGGCAGACAGCGTATTCCTGTCTCAAAGGATCTCGTGGGCAACACCTGGAATCCGGACAACACCGGTGCCTATTACCCTATGCAGTGGTTCCCAAGCTCAGGCGCAAGCAGTTATTATCTTGATGGATCCTTGCTGCCAGGCTCTCACAACTACACAGACATGAGCCTCTTTGACGCAAGCTACTTCCGTGTCAAGAACGTGACCATCGGCTACACCCTGCCTAAGAAACTCACAAAGAAAGTCAACATCAGCGCCCTCCGCGCGTTCGTCTCCGCTGACAACGTGTTGATTTTCTCTCAGCAGAAAGGTGTGGATCCTACTTTCTCAACAATCGGAGGAAAAGAGGTTGACACCTTCATCTACCCACAGATGCAGACTCTCACCATCGGTTTGAATCTTGATTTCTAAAATTAAACGCGAATAAACATGAAAACATATAAAAGTCTTTTAGCCGCAACTGTCCTTGGCTTAAGCCTTTCATCCTGCACATCGCTGCTGGACGTGAACAACCCAAACTATTTCACGGATGATGAGATGGCGGAGTTCATCGGAGGAAGTGAAGAGGCAGAGCAGCAGGTTCTGACAGGTCTCGTTGGTTCTCTGCCAGGTTACATCAACATCTACAACGCTGCGATCGCCGGTGGCTATTCCAACGCTTCCGCTTACGAATCCAATTTTGAGTTCCGCCGTTTCTGCCAGTCTGGCGACGTGGTTGAAGGCGATAGACTGAACCAAGGAACATACTCGACTTGGTATCAGAATCTTGCAAACAACACTTATTGGAGAACGGATCAGGAGATCCAAAACTATGGCTACTATCTCGCCCCTGTACTCAAGCTCGGACCCGCACTCAAGGCGCTTGACTTCCTTACCGAGGAGCGTGTCGAGAAGTATCCAAGAATGGGTTCCAGCCGCGCCCAGGCACTGACAATGAAGGCTATCTGCTACATGATGCTGATGGAGCGCTACACTGACCTTCAGGATGTGACCTCCACCACAAAGCAGGGCTGGCCGATCTACGATGCCTACACCTATAATGCCGCCAAGGCTCCGCTCTCGGTCGCCGAGACCTGGAATTGGATCAACACTACACTTAAGGAGGCTGTGGATCTTTTCCACGATTCCACGCTCGGAGAGAAAGGCTATACCATCGGTAACGAGGCTGCCCAGATTTACGACATTGACTGCGCCGTGGCACAGTACTACCGCTGCCGCGCCGCCCTTGACAGCAAGGACTGGAAGACCGTGATAGAGGCGGGGAATGACCTCCTCAGCCATTTCCCTAACCTGATCAACGCCGAGGATTATGGTATGAAGGCAAGCTTGTTGGCCTCTGTGAACTCTCGCGCTGGTGTCACCGCATCCCTGCCTCAGGGAACCTCTTGGAACGGATCCGACTTCAACGCCACACAGAACGCCTTCTACAATCTGGAGAAGAATCCTGAGGCGATTTTCGGCGGTGCCAGAGGCTCATCCAACATCTTCTGGACCAACGCTGGTCTCAATGCCCTCAAGCGCAGCCCTTCAGGCTACTATCAGGTGGACAAAGGAATCTACGACGCGCTTTCGGATAATGACTGCCGCAAGGCTTGCATTCTCCCTGAGGATTTCGAGGATTTCCACGTTTACACCAACAACGGTGCTGACACGACCTGGTACCAGTACACTATGCCGAAATACACGTCTCTCAAATGGGCGGCATCCTCGGCTATCGGTTACAAAAACCACACGAACGAGGCCACCACATCCGACAACATCTACCTCCGTTCCTCAGCCGTCTTGCTGATGGTCGCCGAGGCATACGCTCAGGGTGGACAGGACGCTCAGGCAAAGGCATTGCTTGACAAACTGCTTGCGGCCCGCACAAAGAGCGGCGCCACCGCCATGACATGCGACAACACGATGCCTGGCAAGAGTGTTATGGAGATGGTCAAACTTCAGTGGCGCATCGAGATGTGGGGAGAAGGCGATTGGGCGTTCTTCAACCAGAAGCGCTGGGGCGTTCAGAACGCCCGTGGAGCGAACCATTGGAGCGAGACTCAGATTCCTGCAGAAGGCTTCACTTGGGAGATCCCTCAGAAGGAGCGTCAGGGCAATCCTTACTGGAACTAACAGTCATTATCCACAACTAGAATTATATTCAGATGAAAAAAATATTATTGACATTCGCTTGCGCTCTTTCCGCAATGGCAATGTTCTCAGCCTGCGACAAGGGTGAGGATGTGAAGGAGTTCAAGGATGAAAACGCTACCGTGAAAGCCTTGACAATCGAGGCTACCCTTCCGTCCGCACAGGGTGAGGGCATGAAGACCGCTTTCACAGCCAAGGATTTCCTCCGTATACGTTTCGCGAAGGCTGACGGTACTTCAGTGGGAAGAACCCAGATCCTCAGAGGCGAGGCGGCAGAAGGCAAGACCGCATCATTCAGCAACCGTGTGGCCGTGCCGAATGACGCTGAGACGGCTTTCGTCTATGTTGACAACAACGAGACCAATCTCGTGAACTATGGATCCGCTCCGACATTTGTGAATTTGGGCGGTCAGAAAGGTACGCTTGCTGATGCCATGGCGCATCAGGTGATTGTTGGCTCCACCCCTGTCAGCGGCCTGTCAGGAGGTAAGGGCTCCGTATCACTTGCCTACAAGACCGGTATCGCAAAGATCGTGGTGTCTTATCCGGAGGGGACCAGAGTCAAACCGGGCGAGACCACAGTAACGCTTGGTGGTGACGCACAGTACAACAAGATTGAACTGGCGCTTGATTCTCCTGAAAAGTCAAGCACGAAAGGTGCGATCACCGTTCCTGCCATTGTTGACACGGTGAAATGCACCGCCACCGCTTACGTCGCCATCTGGCCTGTAGGTGGAGAGTACACCAACACCAACCTCATCTCCCACATCCAGACTACCACCTACGGCAATGCCCTTGAGGTTACGAATATCGTGGCCGGCAAGACCACCGAGATCGCTCAGGGTGTTGACGCCAAAGAGTTCAACTATTGGATCGGCGACGAGAAATACACTGTTCCCGATGTTTATGCCCAAGTTGAGAGCGCAAGCAACTGGATCACTGTAAAGGATGGTGTCCTCACTGTCGAGGAGAACAAGACAGGCAGCGTGCGTGTCGGAAAAGTTGTGCTGAACAACGGCCACACCTACATCTTCACCCAGATCGGAGCAAACGACTTCAAGGGAAGCTGGACGCTTTACTCCAAGAGGTTCAATCCTAACGGTACAGTAACCGGTGGTGACAACAATGCGAACGAAACTGTGGTGACATTCGGCGAGCCTCTCAAGAAGGAGACCTTGACCGACGCTTCAGGCAAAGAGCACACCAACAACCTCGGTATCAAGGGATTGTACCTTGAATCAGTTCTAGATGCCTGCGTTGAGATCGACTACGAGGCCAGAACTGTCAACTTCGGTATCTTCTTCGACCGTCGTGCCGCACAGTCCGCCGGAGCAGGCAAGTATTGTGTATATATCCCTGAATGCGCCGGTGTGAACACTTGGGGCAACTACAACTTCGCTCCTGGAGACAAGGCGTTCTCCGACTCCAACTACGACTGGCTCTGGTTCACGGTCAGCGAAGACCTGAAGACCTTGAAGTACCAGTACTATGGCGCTGGTCAGAAGACCAGCAACGGAAAGTATTACATCTGTGGTATCTCCTGCGTCAAGGCGACATCCGCCGACAAGTCTTCAATCGCCGGCAGCTATGACGTGATCTACCAGGCGAACTACAAGAACAGCAACTCTGACAGTATGTACTTCGCCAAGAAGTAATCCTGCATTCAGTCAATCCAACAAAAGAAGGCGACCGGAAACCCCGGCCGCCTTCTTTCTTTGGCGATGGCAGTTAAAAACATCACCTTAAAGCCCCTATCTGCTCTTTGGTAAGTCCGGTCAACTGTAGGATTTGCCCTATCGGCATACCGATTTCAAGCATGGCCTTGGCTACTTCGGTCTTACCTTCGGTTATTCCTTCAGCCTTACCTTGGGCCATACCTTGGGCCATGCCATCTGCGATTCCTTTGGCCTCTCCATCGGCATAGCCTTTCTCGAAGCCTTTGCGCTCGGCGAATACGCGCTGCGCCAGAATGTCCCTCTCGTTCATCTTGTCCCTCTCGTATTTAAGTTTCTTCTCCTTGTCGAACGCCGCCACCTCGCACGCCTCGGC
>OIZS01000038.1_pt1 | contig 82634 bp, 115 predicted proteins | sample 1588641 | NCBI WGS metagenome assembly OIZS01 (sample SAMN03283240) | human gut metagenome | biome: human-associated habitat; material: feces | host: Homo sapiens | place: Peru | collected 2012
ATAGTCACCGCTTGAACCAATCTGAGCATAGTCACCGCTTGAACCAATCTGAGCATAGTCACCGCTTGAACCAATCTGAGCAGAGTCACCGCTTGAACCAATCTGAGCAGAGTTACCGCTTGAACCAATCTTAGCATAGTCACCGCTTGAACCAATCTTAGCAGAGTTACCGCTTGAACCAATCTTAGCATAGTAACCGCTTGAACCAATCTGAGCATAGTCACCGCTTGAACCAATCTTAGCATAGTCACCGCTTGAACCAATCTTAGCAGAGTTACCGCTTGAACCAATCTTAGCATAGTTACCGCTTGAACCAATCTTAGCATAGTTACCGCTTGAACCAATCTGAGCATAGTCACCGCTTGAACCAATCTTAGCATAGTAACCGCTTGAACCAATCTTAGCAGAGTTACCGCTTGAACCAATCTGAGCATAGTCACCGCTTGAACCAATCTTAGCAGAGTTACCGCTACTGCTCAACGCATCATCTGTCTTTACTTTAGATGGTGAGGTAATATCTTTCAGCCACTCGACACCAACCTTAATGATGTCTGCCAGCTTCAACTCAGCCTTAATCTTGATATGCGAAGAACAAACCTTTGTCGAATTTTCTTCTTCTTCAATCTTGCCAGACTGTTCTACCTCTGCATAGCGAGAGTTAAGCATATCGTAGTACTCCCACACTTCAATTGGAGACTTGCAAGCGTGGTAACCTCGGTTACAACACTTGATTTCTCCGTCCATTTCATACTCTTTTCCAACTTCGTACTGGAAATTACGGCATTGCATATTCTTGTCGAAAGCCTTGTACGAGGTGATAACTTTTTCACTCATATTACTATCTGATTAGTTAATCTTCTACAATAAATCCATTTTCTGTGCAAGTGTCAATAGCTCTAATTGCTATCCAAATAGCTCGCTTCTGTTCATCATCTGTAAGACTGCTTCTAATTTTACACAATTTTCTCTTTGCTTCTGTTGCTTTCATCTTCTATCTATTTATGCCCGAAGGCGGTTAATCAATTTTGCTAAAATAATGTTCTTTTGTACTTTTTAGATATTCACCACACGTCTCTTTAGTAAGATATTCCGTATCAGAGTAAGCATTAAACTTACCTTCTTTAACTTTTCTAAAAAGGAATCTAATATTACCAATATCATCAGAATATCCTGTGAATTGTAAATGATTTTAATGTAATTGTACCCATTCCAAGTATATTTCGTAGTCTCTTTTAGAGAATTTGAACCAACGAACATTGTTCTTGCACCATCCAAAGTAACTTGGATCAATTCTAAGAACCCTTGTAACTTCCATGCCTTTATACTTGCCAAATGTAATTTTATTCATACCTACACCTCCATGTTATCATTTATTCCTAAAACCCAAAGGTGATGTTGTAATTCATGGACGTACTTAATAAGCCATTGACCAGTGGTATTGTACCGTGCTCCATCAAGGTAAAATGCGTTTATATTTATCAAACGTGTGAAGCGACAAGTTCCACCTCTTGTATATATTTCTTCACCATCTCTGCAAGATACAATTTCCCATCCATTCTTCTCCAAAATTGCGGGCACAAGATTAATAGGAACAATATCCTTAACCCAAGCACAGCAGTCACCGAAGAGATAGCCTTTGTCTCCAAATTCAACACCTTCAAGATTCTCTAAACGGACAACACCTTTCAGAACCGTTCCATCGTCTAACTCAAAAGTCTTTGATGGGTCTGATGAGGTTACTTTGTAAACGACACCTTTTGCGGTACCACAAGGTACTCCGTTTGTCATCACCAAATCTCCTGGAATGTATTCTAACTTATCCATACGACTTACTCCTTAACTTCTTTAAATATTACACACTTATTGTCATAACGTTCTCTTTGTGTCCAATCCCAATATAGTCGATTGTTCAAAACATTCCACCTGTGATTTTTACACTTTAGCGTACCATTAGCACACCATCCACTGGGACACGCAAATGCACAATTCCAACAATTTCCTGTGGCATCTTCAACAACAATGTATTTTTTGCCGCAGTAATTAAAATATTCTCCAACTTTAAGCTCTTTCATACGCTATTTATTTTAAACATAACAATCTGCTTCAAAAGGGCTTCCGAACCTGTCACAGATAATAATATCGGCTCGATCATTGCTTACCTCCTCTCTGATTGCTTCTAATTGCTGAATAACGTTATCAATCGTCTTTCCGCTATAGTCTATAGCTATCTCTTTCAAGACAGCTATTTTGGCATTAAGCCTTGCGTATTCTCCTACTGTCATTATTCTTCACCTCCTTCCTTTGGCAGTATATCAGACAAATAAGCCCACTTGGTGATTTGGCATCTGCTAATCGAATGTCTCCAAGATTCCTTATTCCAAAGAATGGATTCTTGAAACTGTAGATAAGCATCGTTATCAAAACCAAGAGTAATAATATCGCTCTTGCTCTTATCTGGCTCTTCTGTATTTGGATGCCATAAATCCTTTAGAAGCTCATTGATAGCCCAATTAGCACCTAGTCCAATAGCTTCTTTGATGTCCTCTTTGTAGAACATTTCCTCTTTAGCATCATTGTCGAAAACTACTTCTTCGCCATTTAACAGAAATCTATCTTCATAGATTTCTTGCTTGGCTTCTTCTATTTTCTTTTCGTCTATCATAATTATCTTCCTTTCTTACTATTTTTATCCAATACATCTTTAATCTCGAAATATTGAGCCTTTATAAATTTTTCCATCTCTGACTTGGTTATTCTACCAATAACTGAAATATACCCATCCCTTACAGATACTGAGAAATAATCAGTATTGATAAAATTAATGTTAACATCTATGCTTTCATCATTCATAATCTACCCTTTCTTTTCCTAAGTTGATTCTTTCTACGCATTCTTCTTTGCGTCTTACCATCTTGTATATCTTCACACTTAAAGTGTGGTTTACAATACCAAGGTATGCAATTCGTTAAATCTTCATTACCCATAATTAGCCCTCCATATCTTTATTGTCCAACAAGTGCTCATTACCTTCTATTTTACTCTTTTAAAATGAACATTTTTGCCATCCTTACGCTCGGTACTGCCGCACTTAAATCCGGTGCAAGTTTCTGCGTACATATCGCTTGCAAACTCGTAAAAGAAGCATCCGTTGCATTCTCCTTTCTTGTCCTCGACCACCTTCAGGGTAATCTCAGAACCAATAGGTAAATCTTCCATAACTAATTTCTCATTATGTGACACTTAATAACCTTGTGAACCGCATTTGGCTGCGATTCATTAAAACTATTAATAAACTGACGCTCCATTTCTTTTAGAAAGATGGGCTTTGTCGGCTTCGGCATAGTGAGGACGGCTTGAATCTTTGCCCCCCCCATCCAAAGTAAGCAGGCATCTGCGACTAATTTGTTCAAATAACATTTTTCGTATCTCCTATTATTTTAAACGTTAAACAAAAATCTTAGTTTTTTATAATCTAATTATATACCATACCAGCGAAGCGAGCCGAAGGCGAGCCTTCCATTACCTTATATGTATTAGCATATACCCTACAGATAACTTTTCCTTTAATATAGGTATAGTTATTGAGTATCATATCCTTTACATAGTCAATAGAGGATAAAAAACGCTTTTCGATGTTTCTATATTTGCATAAAATCTCGTTTTTGACCGCAAATTTTACTAAGTCAAAGGCTTTCTGTACGCTTACGCTTAACTTCTCAGCTATATACTTATATGATATACCATTTTCTCTGAATTTATCGCCGTAGCCAAAATGATTGCAAACCTTCTTAGCCGCCTTCAACTCTTTCAAGCCTTTAGGGTGCTTAGACTGCTGAATCATTTGCTTAGCGTAATTCTTTCGATTCTGTACATCAATGATAAGCATAGCAGATAAGGTATCTTCTATGAATTTTACATTCTGCGCATAGGCATTCTTTTTAGAATCATTCTTTGAAATAAACTCGATATTAGGAACAATGACGTTCCTGTGAGAGGTATGACTTTTTAAGGATTTGAAAACGAGGCATCGGTTATTCCTGCCAGTAAACTCAATCAAATCCAGAGCTTTCAAGGTATCAATACGCTTACGGACAGCACAGGCACTTACTCCTGTGATTTCGTGAAGCTTATTGATGCTCCATCTTTGCACGGCAGAAGATTTGACCCTTGTCTTTATGAAAAGGGAAAATGCAATTGCCTTCCTTAACTCGGGATTGCAATACATATCATTCAATATCTTTCTGCGTATCTCCATTTTACAGATGCTTTAAAAAGTCAAGAGCAGCAAAGAAATGGGGATTCTCTGCTGCTCCGTATTTAGTAGGTCTTTCGACCTCACGTAAATCCAAAATCTTACACCTTATAAGCTCCCCATAAGCTCATCAAGCGTTGGTGTTATATCTTAAACACACCGCAAAATTAATAAAAATACTTCAAACACTAAAACTTTTTATTAATTATTTTTAATTTATTAATAAATTCTATTAGTGCTTTAAAAGATTTTATTACTTTTGTAGCAGATTTTATTAAAAACCAAATTTTAAACGATTATGATATATAACCAAATTAAACAGTATGAGCTGGCAGATGAGATAATGAGAGCAGTCTGCGATGTTGGAGGTGTTACCTTCATTCAGCTCTGTTCTGCTGTTAAAACCGTAAAGCTCAATACCCTTAGAGGTCTATATTGTCTTATCAGCAGGGATTATTGCATCCATCCCGACCGCTCGGCTCGCCTACTCTGTCGTACCAGAGCAAACGTAATCAACCAGGCAAGGAAATACCTACAATACATACAGACTAAAGATAAATATACAATAACTATATATAACCAAATTATCAACATCTTAAAAGAAAAAAGACAATGAAAAGAACAGATTATGAGCTTACCCTGCCCGACCAGCTCTTCCCAACGGACAATGACTTAGAGATTCCGACACTCGATATTGATATGCAAGCCAAGGAGTGTCAGTCACCCTTCCTTTGCTTCGGAGAACAGAAGAGAACCTTTAACCTCAATGGCGAAGGCTCTTTGCACTTCTATACCGATGATTACCGCTTCTCAGCTATCTACGAGCACCCTGAGAAGATATTGCAGCATCACCCTGCCGTTATCGTTGAACCGAACTTCTCCCTATATAATGAAATGCCCGTATCTTTCGGCTTGCAGGCTATCTACAAGAAACGTTGGATTGCCCGTTGTATGCAAGGTAAGGGTATCGGCATCTTCGTTGACCTCAACGTGGCACAGAAGTTCTATCGCCTCAATATGATTGGTGTACCTCGTGGATGGCGTGCCTTCGCTACCCGTGGATATTCGGATAGACTGAATAACCTCGCCTTTGAGTATTCCATCGCAAGCGATTGGGCAGAGGGCAAAGAGCCGCTATTTGTTATCTACGGCGGCGGTGCTGAGTGTCGGCGGTTCGCCCAGACCCATAGAGGTTGCATCTACATCAACCCCGTTGTCACTACAAAGAAGCAGCTTGCCGCCTTGCAGAAGATTCACGAAGGTGTTGCCTTTATCGGCGAAGAGTTCTCTGTTAAAGCACAACTCGATAAGCTTACCCCTTTCTCCAAGCAGATTGAGGATTTCCGAGCAGACAACGTCTCTAAACAGATTGAGGGAAAATGATATTGTTTATGCGAGATATGGCATTTATTTGCTGTATCTCGCTTTCTTTTGTATCTTTGCATCAGTAATCGGGAATAAGTTATTAGAAATGTTGAAAAAGGTTTTTAGATTTGGTTAGATTTAAAAATTTTATGTTGGTTAAAAGTTTTATCAGAAAAGCAGCCGCTCGTGAAGGGTAGCTGCTTTTCTTATATATATAATAGGTATAAAAGGATAAGGTCTAAAAATATCTGAATAAAATCATAAAATCGCAATATAATCTATTAATTTCTATTAACACTTTAATAATTTACGAGAAAAATAGTTGGTTATATGAAAAGGATTTATTAATTTTGCGGTATATAAAATTAATAATAACAATTAATTATAGGAGATACGATAATGAAGTATATCAAATTGTTTATCTAACATATAGCAATTCAATTTCAATCGAATAAGAATTAATTATCTTTGCACAAAATAACAATTTAAAATTCAAAGAATATGAGTAAGTCAAGTGGTGGTACTCGCATCATAAGCAGCAATAACGCTGCGCAGAGTAGAACACAGAGTTCTCTTAGCGGAAAAGTCAGTACAATGGACGAAGCCAATAAGGTTATGGACACATACAAGAACCTCTATAATATGCCAGCGAAGGAACAGAAAGCATTTACTGATTCTTTCGGTCAGGCAGTTATGGACACATTCAATGAGAAGAAAAAGGGCTACGATGATTTGATGCTACAGAGAACCAACAAGGCATTCAAAGAAAACAATAAAGCTGATTATGATTGGGCTGTTCATCAACATACCATACAGGTGGATAATCTGGTACAGGAACAACAGCTTATCACAGAGAAGTATGGTAAGTTTATCAAGGTAAAGAAATAAGTCGCTGATTCTTAGCACGAAAGATTAAATAATAACTCCAAAGGCTACTCATTATATGGGTAGCTTTTTTATTTGTTTACATACAATCTATTATTTTCTATTAAAACCCGAATAATCGCCGTAATTTTGCAAATAATAATTATTAATCAGTAAAGTTATGGCAAGAGGAAAGAAAGAATCTCAGACCGCAGCCACCGCAAAGGAAGAGCTGTTTAATAAGCTTGGAAGCTATCAGATGATAGATATTACAAAGCTTGAATATAATGAAGGACAAATCGAAGGCTTGTCGAAAAATCCACGTTATCTAAAAGAGAGCGAGCATGATAAGCTCAAAAAATCCTTACTGGATAGCCCTGAGTTCTTGGAGTATAAGCCATTGATGGTTTATGCTATGGATAATGGTAACTATGTCACTATCTGCGGTAATATGCGCCTTCGTGTCGCCAACGAGCTTCGCCTTGATGGTCATTCCGAGTTCGATACCATCCCTTGTGTTATTCTTAAAACAGATACACCGATTCAGAAAATCAAGGAGTATGCTATCAAGGATAACGTGCAAGCAGGTAATTGGGATTGGGATGAGCTTGCCAATGGTGAATGGGAAACCGATGATTTGCAGAATTGGGGTGTTGATTGCTCTTTTCTCAATACCGATGAGGATGATACCGATATTGATGAGCTATTCGAGGATGCCCAAAATACCGAGAGCAAAGTTAAAGATATTAAACTCTCCGTCCATATTCCACAAGAGTTGGAAGATAAGGTAGATGAGATTAAGGAGATTATCAAGTCTGCCGTTTCCGAATACAATGGTGTGGAAATAAAATAATAGAGATATGGAAGTCTATCTTGCGGGGGGGGCTTACTGGAAATCTTAGTAAGTTTTGGAAAAGTGTTAGTATGGAATTATATATAGCAGGGACTTTAAGCAGACCCTATGTTTATGAAAAGGCTATAGAAGTTTTTTTAGCAGGTGAACACCCAGTAAAGAACGGCAAGGATGCCGATTGGGAAGGATTAAATATATTGGAAACTTACTATTATCTACAGAATAATAAAGAGTTTCCTCGATTGATAGGCAATTTTCAGAATTTCCTATTAGATAGTGGTGCTTTCACATTTATGTCGGGAGCAGGTGTAGTTGATTTCGATAAATACGTAGAAGGATATGCTGCATTCATTAAGAAATGGAACGTAAAGAATTTCTTTGAGCTTGATATTGATTCAGTTGTTGGTATCAAAGAGGTTGAAAGACTTCGTGAAAAGCTCGAAAGATTAAGTGGACGTAAGCCTATCCCCGTTTGGCATAAGTCACGAGGGAAAGAGTATTTTGTTGAAATGTGCAAGAATTACCCTTATGTGGCTATTGGTGGCATCGTAACCAAAGAAATACCTATCAATAAATATGAGAAGTTATTTCCTTGGTTCGTAAAGACGGCACATAAATATGGCTGCAAGATACATGCCCTTGGATATACAAATATCAGAGGATTGCATACGTATCACTTTGATTCCGTGGATTCTACAGCTTGGCTTTATGGTAATATGAGCGGTTCTATATATAAGTTCAATGCCAAGAACGGAACTATGGATAAAACAAAAGCACCTGAGGGCAAGAAACTTCGCTCAAAGTTGGTGGCTGCACATAATTTCGGCGAGTGGGTACGCTTTATGAAGTACGCCCGTGCAAGATTATAAAAGATAAATATTTAAATTTTAATTAGTTATGAAAGATTCATTGATTATTGTATCAGGAGGTATGGACTCGGTAACTCTCCTGTATGAGAAGAAAGAGAGCATTGCTCTTGCTATTTCTTTTGATTATGGCTCTAATCATAATCAGAAGGAGATTCCTTTTGCTAAGTTGCATTGTGAGCGACTTGGTATCAAGCATATTGTTATTCCACTCAATTTTATTCACGATTATTTCAAATCCTCTCTCCTCGAAGGAGCAGAAGCTATCCCAGAAGGTAATTACGATGATGCAAACATGAAATCGACCGTAGTTCCTTTTCGTAACGGCATTATGCTCTCTATCGCTTGTGGTATCGCAGAGAGTAATGGATTGAAGAAGGTGCTTATTGCTAACCATTTCGGCGACCACGCTATTTATCCAGACTGCCGCAAGGGCTTCATTGATGCCATGTCAGAGGCAATGAAGAATGGTACTTACGAGGGTATCAGCATTGATGCTCCTTATACCAGTATTACGAAGACTGATGTTGCTCGCCACGGCAAGGAGCTTGGCATTAACTACGCTGAAACTTGGAGCTGCTACAAGGGCGGTGAGAAGCATTGCGGTAAGTGTGGTACTTGTATGGAACGCAAGGAAGCTCTCCGTGATGCAGGCATTTCAGACCCAACCGAATACGAGGATGAGTAAGGCAAGCGGAGGTACACGAAACTATTCGGGTAACCCTAAGACGATGGCTAAGAGAGAATCAGAATTTCAAGCCATCGTCTCTACGGGCAACTATAAAGATAGCTACTTCGATAAAAGCGGCGGTTATTATGTGGTACATAACAACCATAATAAGATTGCTGACCCGAATACCAATAAGGAAATGTATGCCGCAGAAGTTCTTGCTAAAAAGGGTTATCGTGTATATTTGATGAGCGAAATGTCGTATATAACGGGAGCGAAGAAGACTGATGGCTTCAAAGAGCACGCCATGATGGATATAAAAACCATCAACTCGGCGAGTTCTTATAAAATAGAAAATAGCTTGAAGAGTGCTGCTACACAAGGAGCGGAGGTTGCTATCCTTATACAGAACACTAAGGCTATGACAAAAGAATATGTCAAAGAACAGATTTCTATGTACCTCACTCATGCAAAAGGAAATGAAAGAGGTAACTTAAAAGAAGTTATTGTTGTTGGCTTATCAGGCAATGTTCATCGCCATAAGCTATAAGACAAAGAATAGCAAAGCAGGTACACCTCTTTGCCTTTGAAGAATAAGCGTGAAATCGAGCAGCCAGTGTACTGACCCACCCGATTTATTCTTCTCGGTCGCAAAATTAAGAATAAAAATTGAAATAACAAAATAAAAGAAAGGAAAATTATGTATTACGTTTCAAAAAGAATGGAGATTGCCGCTTGTCATAAGCTGAATCTTTCTTATGAAAGCAAGTGTGCTAACCTTCACGGGCATAATTGGATTATTACTGTCTATTGCAAGGCTGAAAAGCTGAACAAGGATGGTATGGTGATGGATTTTAAGCATCTTAAACAGAAGATTCATGGTTATCTCGACCACGGAAATCTTAATAAGCTTTTGTCTTTCAATCCTACCGCTGAGAATATTGCTGAGTGGGTTACTGAGCAGTTCCCAGAGTGCTACAAGACACAGGTACAGGAGAGTGAAGGCAATATCGCCGTTTATTGTGATGATTATAAGATTGACGGAAAGGAGGCTCTCTAATGGCTAAGTACAAAGTAAACGAAATCTTCTACTCTATCCAAGGTGAGGGAAGACACGCAGGCAGAGCGGCTATCTTCGTCCGTTTCTCGGGTTGTAATTTAAAATGTCCTTTCTGTGATACTGATTTTAAGAAGTATGAGGAAATGGGAGCTATTGATATTCTGAATAAGATTCAGTTGCTCTCACCCGATTGTAAATTCGTTATCTTTACGGGCGGTGAGCCTACATTGCAAGTGGATGAGGAGCTTACTACCCTTCTCCAAAATTGGGGCTATTATATTGCTATGGAGACCAACGGAACGCACAAGATTCCAGGCGGTATCAACTGGGTTACATGCTCTCCTAAGTGCTTATTCGTTAAGGGCGCAGAACCTATCATTAAGGTTGCTACTGAGGTAAAGGTTGTCTTTGATGGTGAGCACGAGATTACCGATTGCAATATTGATGCAGATTACTACTACGTTCAGCCTTGTGATACGGGCGATACAAAGAAGAATGCCGAGATTCTGAAACAGACAGTTGCTTTCGTAGAGGCTAACCCTAAGTGGCGACTTTCTTTACAGCAGCAGAAGATTCTCAACGTGAAGTAAATCATTTTGCCTATGAATAAGAAGAAAAAAGAAAGCTCAACAAAGTATCGCCCTATCTGCTTTTATTGTGGTGGGGTGATTTGTTGAGATTCATCAGGTGACCGCAGCGAGGATGATGATTCTGTAGTGGACTTCTATCATTGTATGAAATGCGGTGCTTCTTATGAGGTATGTCAGCCAAATGAGGAGGAGAAACAAGATTATAAAGAATATTGGAAAGGTAAATAATATGGCTAAGATTACAAAAGAAACAGCAGAAAAGCATATCAAAGAACTCTTGGAGTATATCGGTGAAGACCCTAACCGCAAGGGCTTAGAGGGCACACCTGACCGCATTATCAGAATGTGGAAAGAAATATTCAGAGGTTATGACCCTTCACAGAAGCCGAAGATTACCACCTTTGATAACGGCAAGGATGGTATCGTCTATGATAACATGGTTATCGACCAAGGCGATTTCCATTCAAACTGCGAGCATCATTGTGTTTGGTTTTGGGGCAAGTATTGGTTCGCATATATTCCGAACCCAAAGGGAAAGATTCTCGGTATCTCTAAGATTGGTCGTGTAGTTGATTACTGCTCCGCTCGCTTACAGATACAGGAGCGATTGGTACACGATATCGTAGATATGCTGAAAGATGCTCTCGGTAGCGAATACCCACCACTTGGTATTGCTCTCGTGATGAAGGGTCATCATTCTTGCAAAGAGTTCAGAGGCGCAAAGAAGAAGGGCATTATGACCTCTTCTTACCTTGAAGGTGCTTTCAAAGATGACCCACAAGTGAGGGCTGAGTTTATGAACCTCGTAAATGGTGATAAGTATGAAGGTTAAGTCAGTCAAAACAAAAATCTTGGAGGAAGTGGGATTTCTGCTTCCTACCAAGAAGCTTCTTTCCTCTAAAGAAAAGGTTGAAATCATGGAGCAGTTCTTGATGATGCCTGCGAGCCAGATAGTGACCTTGCAACAAGATGGACGTAAGTCGTCTTTTGTTCAACAGATAGCAAAGCTACTCTATGACAACAATCTTGGAGAGTACTTTAATGTGCTGAAAATGTGCCGAGATATGGCAGCAGAGGAAGAAGAAAATAAAGGTGCTTTTCTTAAATAAAAGCTATTGTTGGGAATAAATTAGGAATAAAAGTTATTAATATGCCATTATCAAGAGATGAAAGCAAGCGAAAAAAACAGCTTGCAAACCTTGAAAAAGGTAAGTTTAAGAAAGGTGGAGTTGGCAACCCCAAGGGCAGACCACCAAAGCCTAAGACGATGTCATTGTTCATCGAAGAAATGAAGGAGAAGGGTTACGAAGTGCCTTCCTCTCAGATTATCGCAGAGTCTTTTCTGTATATCGCTACCCTGCCCGAAGACGAATTGAAGGCGGTGTTGGCTGATAAGTCACGCCCGATGATGCAACGCATTATTGCCAAGGGAATACTTGACAAGAAAGGACTTGATGTGCTCGAAAGGGTTATTGATAGAGCCTACGGAAAGATTCAGCGCATTGACCTTACAAGCAAGGGCGAGCAGATTAAGCAAGACCCATTGCAAGTACACGTTGTTACCAATAATGAAGAGTATCAGAAGATTCTCGCCGAGATTCAGAAAGAGAAGGAAAAGAAGGATGCTGAGCCAGACAGGACAGCGGAATGATAAAAGAAGCAAATAAAGGATAATAGAGATATGCCGCACGTATATTTAGCAAAGAACTACATGAGGGTAAAGGCAGCGAAGGAAGCAGGGTTCACAACTTGCTCTCTTCAAGGAAGTTCACGTTCAGCCAAGACCTACTCGGTTGTGCAGTTCCTTTGTATGCTTTGCTTCAACAATGCTGGAACGACCGTTTCCATCATTCGTGCTGGTATGCCTTCCATCAAACGAACTGTCTATCGTGACTTCAATGATATAATGCTTAACCTTGGTTGGTGGAACGATAAGTGCATGAATAAATCGGAGTTCGTTTATACCTTCCCAAACGGCTCTTGGATTGAGTTCTTCTCTACCGATAACGAGCAGAAGGTGCGTGGTTCTAAGCGTAAGATACTTTTCGTAAATGAGGCAAATGAGCTTTCTTTCATCGAATGGCAGCAGCTACAGATGCGTACCACGGAGTTCTCTATCCTTGATTATAACCCTTCCTTCTCAGAAGACCATTGGATAAATCAGGTAAATGAGGAGAAAAGTACTTATTGGTTCATATCCACATATAAGGATAACCCTTTCCTCGAACCAAAGGTTATCGCTGAGATTGAGAGCCTTAAATGGAAAAATCCGAGCCTTTGGCGTATCTATGGTTTGGGATTGCGCTCTATGGTTGAGGGCTTGATTTTTAAAAACGTGGTCATTGACGACTATATACCAGTAGAAGCGTACAGGCATCATTATCGTGGAATGGATTTCGGCTATGCTTCTGACCCAACCGCTATTATTGATGTATTTATATGGGGGAAGAATATATATATTGATGAGGTATGTTATCAGACCAAAATGCTTTCCTCTGATATTATTCGAGTATTGAAGGAGAATAAAAATAATACAGAGGTTATATCTGAGTGTGCTGACCCTCGATTGATAGACGAAATCTATAACGCTGGTATTGATATAAAGCCTGTTAAGAAATTTCCTGGCTCTATTCAGGCTGGTATAATGAAGATGCTTGAATATACAATCCATATAACCAAACGCTCTACGAATATAAGGAGAGAGTTTAATAACTATACTTGGCGACAGGATAAAGAAGGAAAGTGGTTAAACGAGCCTATTGATATGTATAATCACGGAATAGACGGATGCCGTTATGTTGTCATGGAGAAGTTATTAGGCGATTACGGAAGCGGTATGCAAGCCGCCGATATTCTCGGTCTGATGGGTTAAATCGAAATGCTTATGAAACGAATATATGATAAACAGCCAAGGGAACATCATCGCAAACGCTCCCACTATAATAGCAGAGGGGTAGCCAAATTATCCTTTGACAATGAGAAGGCAGCCGCAAGATACATAAAGAAAAAGCGGATGCTCGGTTACTCGGCATATCTTTGTAGCGAGTGCAATCATTGGCATATAGGAAGGAGTAAAACAAAATAAAGCAGAGAAGAAATTCTCTTCCCTGCTCAATTCCTATGATAGTTCTACATTCTTTACTAACCAATCGCCAACCGTAAGATGTTCGGCTTCTGCTTTGTGCCTTAACAATAAAAGATAGTCTTTATCAATAGACGTATGAAGCATTATTTTGTTGAGCTTCTTGCGCCCTGCTCCTATCCTTGCACCTCCGCTTCCTTTCTTTCTCATTTTATTGCTTTGACCGTGATAGCGAGGGCTAAAATCTTAATTAATATTAATAATTCGGGTAAAATGATACACCGTATTGTTTTATTTCTTAAATTTGCACATGTCTTCGGAAGACTTTAATCGTACCTTTATGGAATTGAAAGAAACATAGAACTTCCGTTGATGGTCAATTCTTCGGAATTGCGGATTTAAACGCTCATAAAGAGCAAATTTCTACTATCGTAGATGTCAGACTGTAATGGTCTGTGGTAGCCCCAGCTTAGGTTGGGGCTTTTTCATTCTATCACGTCCGTAGAAATTTACTTTAATTGCTTTTTGAGCAAATTAAATATCATATCTTCCTCTGCTTCATTGAGGTTATAACAGGCGTGAGGGACGATGGTAGTTTTATTATTATCTCGATGTAAATAGATAATGTTCGCATTCTCATGCCATGAACGTGGTTTATAGCATCGCTTTACCATTTCAGAGAACGATATATTCTCCTTCTTTGCGTAGTCAGTGTCCCAGATATTGATGAGGGCGACAATCTGCTTCCAACTTAATTCGGTTAAGTCGATATTTCCATTTTCCTTCACCGTTTTTTCTAATATATTCTCCATGATTTTCCGCTTTGCCGTGTTGCGGTAGGGCTTAGTATGAGGGGTGGTTAGCCCATCGTTTCCTTATTATTCTTCTATCTCGCCTACGTATGCGACATCAATATCATGTAATGACTTGATAAATTTCCAGGTATTTTCATCGGTATGATAATACCCATTGCATGTACATAAATGAACTGCTTTTTCAAAACTACTATTTTTCTTTTTAATAGATAGTATTCGCTTTTCAGCATTTTTCCCTCCTAAAATTACAAATTGTATTATCTTCATAATAATGCGCTTAACCGTGATGCGCTTAGGGCTATTTGATTATTATTAATCGGTTGTTGCAATAAAATCAAATTCATCTTCAATCATATCGTCCTTCCAAACAATAGCTTTAACTTCGTCTAAGGTCTTTCTCCAGCTTTCGATAGAGAATATAAACTCTATTATCTCGCCGTTGTCGCTATTATATGAAATAGACCATTCATTGCTATCTACTTCATTGATGCAAAACTTCTTTTCGCTTGCCTTGCTTAACTGTTCGAGGTCGAATGAAATCGTGAACGTCAAGCTTTTCTTTTTGCCGATGATTGCTGAACCATCCTTGCGTGTAATTTTAATCTTCATTGTTGTATCTCCTATTATTAATTATTTACACCGCAAAAATACTAATTTATTTTGAAATCACAAAACCTTTTTCAAAATATCTTTTTGATTTTAAAATATTTTAAGGTCTAACTAATTGTTTACACGGAAAGTCTTAAAACTTTTAATACAAAATGTTTATTTGCTAACTTTGCCTTTGTTATAACAAAAATATTCATATATGAAAACGATACAAGAAATATTATCAATGCCAGAGGCAAGTGATGTGCATAAATACCTTACGGCAAGAAAACAAGGCTTCAGAACTCCATTGACAGTCCTTGAAGAACAATGGAATCCAGTGAGCCATCGGGTAATGGATAAGGAATTTCGTAAGAATAAGATAATTAACGTTCCGACTGGGCAAACCAATCCTATTACAGGAAAGCCTGAATACAAGAAAAAAGAGGTCAACGTTGTGCGTATCGCTATCCCAATACAAAAGTCTATCGTAAATCTCACGGTAGGCTTCTTGCTTATGAATGCCGTTACCTATAAGGCTACGGCTCATGGCGTTGATATAAAGAAAATGAATGACAAGCAACAGAAGCTCTATGACGGCATTATGCATTGCTTCCACGATAATAAAATGAAATACTTCGACAAGAGGCTTGCACGCACCATCTTCAAGGAGTGCGAAGCTGCCGAACTCTGGTATCAGCCTACCGATGCCGAAGGAAAACTCCGTGGTGATATTCGGGTACAACTGCTCAGTCCTTCACGAGGCGATAAACTCTATCCACATTTTAACGATTATCATATTATGGATGGCTTTGCTCGTGAGTACTATGTATTTGATGAACTTGGCAATTCTGAGTTACATTTCGATGTATATGATGATAGGTTCTGCTATCAGTATGTAAACGACCTGAAAAGCGGATGGAAGCTCATTAAAGCCTTGCCACATGGCTTTAGCAAAATACCAGTTGTCTATTATAGACAAGACCAGGCAGAGTGGGAAGATGTACAATGGGCTATTGAAAGAGTGGAGACTTGTATCTCAAATTGGGGAGATACGAATGATTATTTCGGCACGCCAAAATACTTTGTCAAAGGACGCTTGGAAGGCTTCGCAGAGAAAGGAGAGCAGGGTTCTGTTTTCGTAGGTGGTGACAGTTCGCAAATGAGCGTGCTTTCGTGGGATTCTTCGCCTGAAAGTGTAAAGGGAGAAATCGCATATCTCTTCAATATTATCTATTCGTTTACATCTGTCGCAGATATAAGCTTTGAGAATATGAAAACCCTTGGTAATAACACATCGGGTGCTGCTATCCGCTTGATGTTTACCGCTCCTTACATGAAAGCAGATTTGAAAACAGAAATGTTTGGCGAAATGTTCACTCGTCGTTGCAATATTGTAGCAAACGGCATCAGTTATAGTGGCGCATATATAAAGGGTATTGATGAGAATACGGCTGAGCAAATCGACTTCGAGCCTATTTTTAAACCGTATCTTCCAAAGAATGATGTAGAGTTATTGCAACTTATCACTTCATCCAATGGTGGTGCTAAATCTACTTCTAATCGCCGTGCCATTGAACTTAACCCTCTTAATGATGACCCTGATAAGGTTGAGGAAGAAATGAAGAGTGAACAGGAAGAAGCGTTGGCGCAGCAAGCAGCCCTTTCGGGACTTGGTAGTGCCGCAAGTGGAGAGCAATCAGTTTCCAATGAAGAAGATGAATAAGAATAACAATGTCTAAGAAGCTCACATCAAAACAACAGAAAGAACAACTGAATAATCTGTTCGCCGTTTATAACAAGCGGTTGGGCAGATTATACAGCGATTATGTCAAGAAGCTCACCTCTCTTGGCTATGGAGAAGATGTGCTCGAAGATGATGCGCTTTTTAACTTTGATAACTTTCCGCAGTTAAAGGCTCGTCTGAACGACATCTTTAATGATTACTATCAGAATAGCCTTCTTTGTTATAAGAGCGGCATCACCGATAGCGTTGCGTTGGCGTATAACCACGATAAAATGGTAATAGGCGGTTATTCCGTGCTTACTGATAAAGCTATAAGGGTCGCACGAGATACCGCCGCAGCCACGTTTATTTCAAATCGCTTAAAAACAAAGAACGGATTGAATCTCGCTCAGACTGTTTGGAACTACTGCCAACAGACGAAGAGTGAGTTTGAAATGGCTATGAGTAATACCATTGCGGACGGAATTAAACAAGGCTCATCAGCAGAGGAAATAGGCAAAAGCATTCGCAGATACCTCAACGACCCAGATATGATGTATCGCCGTTATCATACCATCAAGGTTCAGAAGAACGGAAAGAAGAAAGATGTGGTGACTTGGCGCAGACGTAGAATCATAGACGGCAAGGTACGCTTCATTGAAGAGCCATTGGAGAAGGTAGGCATGGGTGTTTACCGCTCAGCAAGAAAGAATGCTCTCAGAGTAGCAAGAACGGAAATAAATTCAGCATATCATAAGGCAAGAAATGAACGATGGCAGAACGAGCCGTTCGTTATCGGTCAGTATATTCATGTGTCTCCACAGCACAATATTGATGATATATGCAACGACCTTGAAGGTCGCTATCCGAAAGATTTCGATTGGCGAAGTTGGCATTCGAACTGTATCTGCACCTCAGACCCTATCACCATACAAGGCGAGGAGAAGAAGGAGTTTTATAAACGCTTGATGGCTGGCGAGGATATGAGCAACTACGTATCCCCTTTTGCCGTGCTCACCATGCCCGAAAAGTACAATCAGTACATCAAGGATAACTCCGAAGCTATCGTGAAGGCAGGAATGAGGGGTAAATTGGCTTGGCATTTACAAGATAATACAAAGTATTGGGCACACCTTTTAAGCCAGTCAGACCGCAATAAATTGGGGTTAAAGGCGGTTTCTTCTAGGGACCTTATACTTGCGAAAGCAAAGGAACGTCACGCCCTTAGAACTAAAGAGCAGATAGATAAGATACAGAGCCGATGGGATAAGCATAGACGTGACTATTACAATGGCTTGGTCCATAATCTGCTCGGAAGCAAATCTGTTACAGATATAAAGAGCCAAGACCTCTTTGAACGTTACTATGCTATCCGCTACGCAATCAAGGACAAAAAGAGTGCTTCTGAAATAGCTTCTTTGTTTGATAGATTCAAGCGAGGTTATCAAACCAAACTTGCATGGACTGACCGCAAGGTTGCTATGAATGTTATGAAGGTGGCTGCTAATTACGGAGAGACCGATATTTCTTCCATTCTAAGCGCATTAAAATCTGCTGACTATACATTGGCTAGGAAAGAAGCAAAAACACTCGCAAACACCATTTTTGCCATCAAAAAGGATGAGCAATCGCTTTCTGCTCTCATCCCTGATGTCAATAAGTGGCATAAGCAGTTCACGTCACAGGAATTGCACGGAGTATATGATGCCGTAGAAGCGAAGTTGGCTCAATGGCAAAGCTTGACGCTTGAAAAGCAAGCTAGCAAATTGCAATTTGAGGCAGTTAATTTCCTTGGTGGAAATATGCACGGGGTTCAACAGAAGTATGCTACATGGAAGGTATCGCAAGCAGCATATTTCAAAAAGCTTGATGAGGTAAATACGGCAATTGATTGGATAAATATCAATAAAGCCTACGGCGATGTAAAGGGTTATAAGACACAGAGCAAGATATATCATAAGCTTATCTATGACCTTGAACATGCTATGCTTGCAAAAGATAAGACCCTTGCTGAGCAGTTGCTTTATGAAGCTAAGCAAAAGAAAGAAACGCTTATTAATGCGAAAGCAAAACGAAATGCGAAGAATGTTGTATTTGATACAGACCGATTCTCTCAATCAAGGAAAGATGCCGCAGTATGGGATAAGGGTAATGGTGCAAAAGCAGATAAAACCCTCATAGATACTGCATCCAAACAATGGATAGCAGCAACAGAAAAAGAAAAAGATTTCACATACGAATACACTCATCATTATTGCGATGTAAATGAACCATTACAAGGAAGAAAATATGATAATTACCAAACGAAGGAAAGATTTATAGAGAAGGTTAATAATATAACAAGCTATATAGAAAAGAACGAACTTCCTACCGATATGTGGTTTACAAGAGGTGATGATGGAATGAAAGTTATTGAATCACGAATTAAGTTCGCTGGCGGTTCTATGCCAAATAACCTTCAAGACCTTGTTGGAATGGAAATGCAAGAAGGTGGTTTTATGTCAACTGGTAGCCGAAAAGGAAAAGGCTTCAATACTCGAAGCGTTATTATGAACATATATGCACCAAAAGGAACAAAGGCTGCTTACGTAGAACCTTTCTCTGCTTTCGGTTGTGGTGATAAAAGAAGTTGGGATGGAGTAAGTCGTTTCTCTACATATAGTTCCGAGCACGAAACACTCTTTCAGAGAGGAACACGAATGCGAATAACAAAGGTTTATGAAGAAGATGGAAAGACCTACATAGACTGCGAGGTTATAGGACAAGAAATAAGAGATTTATCTTATGTAAAGGATAGCAATATCGGATATTAAATAAAAAAAGGTGTACCATTACGGCGCACCTTTTTTCGTTATAGTTCGTTTGGGATTTTATCCTCTGGGAAATGGTCGTTTGGGATAAAGAGGTATTCGTCTATCAGCTTATAGAAACTATCTATCTCTTCCTTAATATTGTAGGCTGCTTTAGCCCAGGAAGTGAACATTATAATAAGCAATGTATGTGGAATCCCCTTATATTCCTTACCATTGATTTTCTTATAATATTCTTCCTCACCTTTAAACTTTCCTTCGCTATTAACATACACTCTTTCCATATCCCAAAACCAAGCCATATTTTCGTTGGTATTTGGGTTTTCTCCACCTCTATAGTATCGGCAGTGCTTAATTAAATCTTCCTTACTCATAGCCATATCTCCTTTTCTATTGTTAATAATTCGCAAAAATACGAAGAAATATTGAGCTATCCAAATATTTTTCATTACTTTTGCATTATTGTTGTTATAGGTATGTATCTCCTATATACCCACAACGTTAAACAAAACAATTATTTACATTCAGCATCGCCCTTATTCGTATCTCCGAGGGCGGTGTTTTTTGTTTATAAGAACTCCTTTAAAGCAACATGATAGACATCATACACAAGGTAAGTAACGTATAATACGGCTACCTTATCAATCACAAAAGTGGGATAAGGATTGCCGTCTCTAATAATTTCGTTCAACGTCCATTTCGGGTACTTAGCAGAATATTGCTTCAATGCTTTCAGAAGTTCATTCAACCTTTCTTCCCCGAATGCTTGCTTTATCTTCTCCTGATTTCTGAGAGCGAAACGAGCCATAATTTACCTCCTACATCTAACGATTGTATATTCTGTTGTTTTTATTTTTCTACTTCATAAAGATATTGAATATCCCCACCGCCAAGAATGAGGATAACCGAAGGTTCGCCGAGCATTGGCTGCTTATGGAAATCACACCAATACCAATGATTCCGTTTTAGCTTACCTTCTATTACATTCAGCACCAAACCGTTCTTTTCAGGAGCTTCAAGATAATCCTTGCCCTGTCGCATATCTAAGCGATGCAAGGCTAAAAGTACGTCAAATGCTCTCATATCTTACTCAGCTTTATCAACGATAACAAGGTTTTTTAATCTCTCCAAGAATGTGTGGTAATCATCTTCGCAGAGAATAACTTGACCGCCCGTTGGTGTGGTCTTGCAATTAAGCTTTATAGATGTTGTTATATCCTCATTTCGTGAAGGTTCAACGTAAGCGATTTTATCTATATTAACAAGGGTACAATACCCTTTATATTTTACCTCAATAAACTTTGCCATAATTTTATCTTTTTTACATTACATCTTCGTTTAAAAATTCAATCCAAGCCTCATTGAATACCCTTTTCAGCCTTTCGTCTGTTTTTAAATCAACACGAGTGATAAAGAGCGGAGGTAGTGCATCCTGCGGTGTATCAGTATATCCGCATTCATGGTTAGCGAACTCGTATTTCAGAGCCGTTTTTAAGTTGTCGTCATCCTTTAGAAAATCTGTAATTTCCTTCTCGGTTCGCTCAAAATACTCATCGAAAAGAGGTTTATCTTCTACCAGACAATAGCAACCAGAAACAAGCATACTGACCTTAGCAATATCCTCTTTGCTGGTCGTAAATCCCCATTGTTTCATTATTTCTTCAAACTGCTTTTTGCCAAAAGCTACCTTCATAGGAAGTTTGCGAAACTCTTTCGATTGCTTCATTTTCAATTCCAAAAACTTATTCATAATCATTTCTCCTTTAGATTTCAACGACCTCAATACCTTTCTTTGGATTCTTGGTTGCTCTATCCAAACTTACCTTACCTTTGAAGATTCCTTTGACAAGTGCGTAAAACTCGGTGCGCTTGATGCCATTTTCTTCGGTTGTAGGTATCTTGCCATAACGCTCGCATTCTACGCCTTTATCCGTAAGAATGGTATTGATTTCCATTACGCCGTAGTAGGATTCCTCGAAGCGTCTCTGAACTACCTTTCCGCAGACCTTGACCTGATTTCCTTTCTCTATATTCAGTCCTGTTTTCAAGCTATCCTCATAAGCCTTGACAAGGAAGAAAGCATGAACCTCTTCATCTTTATAACAATAGAAATCATTCGCTACTCTGACCATTTCTTTCTCGAACTCGGACTGTGGCTCGATTTTCTTTCCGAACTCACAAACGGCTTCTACATAAGCGTTGTTAACCTTGAAATTCTTGCTATTCAAAATTGTATCGATTCCTTCCAAGGTTTCTGAGCGGAAATAAGAAACACCCTGCTTTCTGCCTTTTTTATAAATAGGGCAAATGTTGTATTGAGCCTTAGCTGCCATGATAAGGTCAGCCTTAACGATAGCATCTTTATAGCTCACATCCTTGCCACCTCGCCAGAGAAGTACGTCACCATATTCCTCATCGGTAGCGTAATTAATTCGGTAGTCGTACAGTTTATAGAGCTTTCGGGTAAAATCAGAAAGGTAATCGAAGCGACCTAAGCCAAATTTCTTTACGCATTCGCAGCCAATCTGTAATTCCTCACCTGTCTTTACGTTTTCGATTACATAAGCATTCTTACACCAATGACCGCAGTAGTCACACTTGCCGTAATCAATACCATGTTCAGGGTTTTTAAAGATAAGCTCCTTGCTTGGGTCGGTTGGCATAAATGCGCCATCCTTATAAGTTGCAAGCAATCTCCAGTCGCTCTCTTCGGGCATATTGATAACAAGGTCGCAGACCTCGTGAAAAACCTTGATACAACGACCAGCCATTCCGTTTTCTTCAATGACAGGATGACGGAAAAGCTTCTCATAAGGCTTACCTACCGAATAGGTAAAGCCTTCGACGTTCTTCTGTGTCTTTTTTGCGAATTTCTCAAAAGCCACAACTGACTCTGATGGAATAAAAGTTTTAATTGTCTCCATTGTTGTATCTCCTATAATTTAAATTTAATCCAGTTTTGAAACCAAGTAATCAATTTCCTCTTCGCTGAGTGCAATCTTATTCTTGCGCTTAATCTTAATGGTGTTATCCATTCCGATTTTCTTCATCGCAATATTGAGTGAATTGCCACCCTGTGCTTCTGTTACAAGCATCTCTTCAACGAAGTCAAGCATATCCTGGTCGTGAGCTTTCTGCTCTTCAAGCAACTTCTTTTCAAGCACCTCTGCCTTTTTAACAAATGAACAACCCATCTCGATAGCAAAATCATCTTTAATATTCTGTATCATCTGTTTTATGTCACAGATGCTAAAGAATTGGTTAAAGTATGTATCACCGCAACCCTTACCCATTAAAGCCATAAGATGCTTAATTTCTTCTTGCTTTGTCATCATTGTCGTATCTCCTATAATTAATTGCTATTATTAATTTTTATACCGCAAAATTAATATTTTCTTTTCAGATAGACAAATTTTCTATTAATTTTCTATTAGTATTTAATATTCTTTTAGGCTTAAATAGTAAATTAAAGATAATTTTATATAAAATATGATATATAATATGATATTAATCAATTTTTTGCTATCTTTGCAATCTGACCAAATCTTAGAAACATGAGACAGATTTATAACGCATCACCAAAGGAGCTGACAACAATGGCTCGATGCTATCTTAAAGAAGGAATACTTAGCAGGGCATCATATTGCTACGAGCGGCTGATGTACCTCGGTTGCTTGCGTAGAACGGGGTATCTTCGCCTTGCCTTAGTATATACCAAGCAAGGAAAAGATAACGCCGCAGAGCGCATTATTGAGCGATATAAAACAATATATAAATTAATATAGGAGATACGAGTATGAAGAAAGTTATTTTTGTTTGCATGATGCTGCTTGCATCAGTTCAGCTCTTTGCCCAGAGTTGGAAAACAACGGAGTTTAAAGCCGATGAGCTGAAAGGCACACAGGCTTATACCGCATATATCTACAATGATGAGAAAGGCAATTCTTTCATCTATTGGTCTAATACCGAGAAGAGAATAAGAATCATAAATAAGAATGGGATATTTAACGCCGATTATAATTGTTTTTTTTGGGCGACAATCGGATATTACAATCAAGAAGGAAAGCTTATCTTAAAAAAACAGATAGGATTCAATACAATAAACGATGGGTATATCATAGCGGAACATAGTTCAAAAGAGGGAAGAAATATTATCAATTATATCAGAAAAGAAAAAGGATATATAAGAATACTTGCCCCAGAATATAAATCCATAAATGATTGGGAGATAAAAATACCCTGCATAAATAACGATAAACAATGAAAGAGATTGACCGAATAGAGACACATTCCTTGAAGGAAATCTTTGTTTGCTTGGCTGCTTGATAGCTATAAAAAGCTATCAAAGATATTTGCCCCTTACATTGAAAAGATAAAAGGATAAGAAATAATTAAAGGCAGGGCGTATCTCCAAACCCTGCCTTTTATATTTGTATCTCCATATTTATTTACTTCATCATTGTATTACGTATCTCCTACTTACGCATGGCGTTAATCCTCTATTTCTACAACTTTATTATAGATATCCTCTGGTAAGATACCATCAAATGCTCTGATTGCGCTTCCTAACCCATCGGTTATTGCTTCACCTTCCAACGAGTCATCAATACCCTCAGATACCAAGAACTTTATAGCCTTCTCCTGTACTGCCATAAGCTCTTTGAGCAGACCGACACACCGCTGAGTAGCATCATTATCAACTATTACCTCTATCATCATATTCCGATTATCCATTTTTGATTTCTCCTATTCAATTAAAAGTTAGACTGATTGTTTTTAGACACAAGCGCAGCTCTCTTCTCGCCGTTGATTTCAGCGATGGCATCTTTCACATTAAAGTCGTTGTTATAGAGAGCAAGAATAAAACGCTTGCCACGTTGATTCCATACAAGGTTTACTTTTGTGCCCGTAGAACCATCACTCTTGATATAATTGTAGGTTCGGGTGCTTGCGAGCTGCCATTCACGGTACTTGCCCTTCAAATGCCAAGAACCTGATTGAAAGTATTGAATACCTGCATTGGAAAGTTGTTGATTGAGTGCTCTTGCGCTGATACCGAGGTCATCAGCAACTTGTGTGGTGGTAAGACAGTCCGTTGATGCAAGTGTATCATCGTAGTACTTTACCTTTGGTGCGGCAATAGTCAGTTCTTTCTGCTGAATGCCGATAGTCTGCGCCTGCTGCTCGGTCTGAGCTTCAAGCTCACGCACACGCTGCTCATTGCGCTTGATGGTCTCGTCAGCTACCTTCAAAGCTCGTGCCATAATCATTTCGGGAGTATCATTCTCGTGCGAGACAATGTAGCCGCCCTCCTTGCGCAAAGCTGGCAAGACCTCATCAAAGACCCAATCTTGGAACTTGCGTGCGGCAGGCTTGCGAGACTGGAAGATGCAACGATAAAGGTCGGGCTCGGTAACAAAGTACATCTGAATTTGCTGAATTGCAGCCGTACCGTCTGACTTTGTTCCTGTTTCCACCCCTACATTAATTGAACTAATGTAGGGGGTAGAATCTTCTTTCGCTTTTGATACATTAATTGAACTAATGTGGCAAGCGTTTAGTCGATTTACGACAGCTCCAACTTGCAACCCAAGCGAATCACACACATCCTTCAAACAGAAGATAGGTTCACCCTTCTCATTCCGTGAAGTCCTAAGCTCTCCAAACATAGGAGAATTAAAAATTTCTACGTTCTTCATTTCCGATATTTATTTTGAACGTTTAACAATATGTGGTTGATACAAAATGAAGATGTATCGCTACCACCTTGTTCAATGCTTATATCGGAAAAGCACGCCTACATCATTACAATGCAAGCAGGGGGCGATACATCTATATCTTTTTCTAAGAAGAATCGAGCATAAAAAATGCCCTCCCTATAAGATACGGAAGAGCTTCCAACTCATCCGATATAATTTTTGAACGTCGCAAAATTAAAAAGAAATCTGCGAATCTCCAAATTTTTCTCTATTTATTTTTGGAAATAATAGCTTTTAAAAACAGACTAAAACCAATTATTAATGCCGTAAAAGAAAATAAAAGCAACTAAAAGACTTTATTACTCAGAAGGGAGCAGCAGCCGAAACCACCACTCCCAGAGATACAACATATATATTAAGATAAAATGAGAATCTAACTCTTATAGTATATAATTGGTGGGGCAAAGTTATGCTTATTCCATATCATAAAATGCCAAAAATCAAGGCACTCTTCAACAGTTATCTCGGATAACTTCTTTTTCGTATATTTAGAGCATTCTTTGCCACACGAAATCAGCCTACGCATGTCCTCTTTATCCATAACTTTATCCTCCTTTCTTAAACCTCCTTACGCCCTCTTTTAATTCACAGAAGCCATCCTCCTCCCGCAGATTATAGAGAGCCTGAGTCTCTTTTGGCATATTATAATAAGCCGAGAGGCGAGCTTTTTTGGCATTGGTTGGATTGTATAAGGTTCGTGAAATGTCAGACCATATAGCGAGAATTTCCTTGTTTATGATAATGTTATCACGAAATTTCTCTGCCTCGTCATGCATAATATCATATAGACAATTATCGGCTTGTTTGAATGCCATTTTTGCACGATAATGCTCAAAGCAAGGAGTAATATCCACGCCGAATTTCCTTTCTATGGTTTTCATGACGTTTTTGTGGGTATCATTAACTTCTTGCACAAGGTTCTGTATCATAATAACCCAAGAGCAAAGATAAGGATTGTATTTGCATTTGAGATTACGGAGCTTATTTTCTATGAGCTTACGCATCTTTTCAACCTTATCACGAACTAAATCCCAAAGATAGTTGGAGAACTCATAATAATAAGCCTCGTCCATGTGCTCTTCGAATAAGCTTCTCGTGTCAAGGATAGATTTTTGGCACTCCGTGAAATGCTTTTTTAGACCAAACTTGAATACCTTTTTCTTATCAAATATCATTTTGGATTTAATAAGAAAGTTATCAGCCAAAACATATTCCATGTAACAAGTCTGACAGAGGGAGCAATATGCGTAGTCGATAGCATCCTGTATCTGTTCGTTACTAACATTGCCTGGTGCGTAGATAACGACCTTGCGTCCAGACATATCAGCCTCTAAATATCGCCCTTTATTGAGCTTACATTCGATTGCTTTATTTTGCGAAATTAGTGCGTTCATATCAATCCTCCTTGTTATTGTTATTGCTATTATCTGACAACCAGTAGTCAGCAAGTATAATCGTTGAATAAAAGATTATAATAAATAAAACAAGTATCGTAGTAGCCATAATTATTATTTTTTGAAAGCAGCTTCGTAAGAGGCTACCTTTTCTATCAATTGAATATTCTTCTTGTTATAACTATCTCGTTCCGCTCTTGCTTTGCTTATCTGAATGAAACAAACAATGAAAGATACAAAGATAATCAGCGCAATACATATCCAAGGAAAGCGGTACACGCAGCCATTAATACCTTTAAAAATGTTCCGTAGGATAATGATATTAAACTTTAAGATGTATTTCAATGCGTCAATAGTAGTAACATGACCCTGTATTTCAATCTTGCACATCTTTATCCTCCTTTTCCTTATAGTTATACAATTTTTCAAATTGCTCACGCTCTGCCTGATGTTTTTTCAGATTCTTCCGATACTTCGATTCTGGGTAAGATGCCCAACCTTCATCAAGCGCAATACGCTCAAATTTACTGAATTTTTTATCATACCCAAGAAGTTCAACCAAATCTTTCTGATAGCACCATGCAATTTGTAATTGCTGTGGGTCACCTTCTGTATCTGGCTTAAAAGAGAGGGAACTAATATCGAAATCATCATAGACATCGACTGCTCTCATTGCGCCTTTGATAAATGGCTGATTATTTCCAGCTCTCACATCACGCATAAATACATATATAAGGTCGCTACCGCAAGGTTCTGTTACGGGATGCAATATCTTATCTATACGCTCTTTTTGTTCATCACTTGCTTGCTGGTAACCTCTTTTGTAGCCTTTAACGAAGGCATCGCGACATACCTTTGCTAAAGCTTCAGGGCAAGGTCGATGATTACAATTTTTGCAACTTCTATCCTTGCCATTTGCATCTAACGCCTTATCATTAAGGCTTATCTTCTTCTTAATCATATTCTTAACCTTTAACAACTTCATAACCTCTATTAATTAACTCTTGAATAAGGACATCATCACAAAGACGATATATATTCCTTTCCAAAAAACATAACTGTCCTTTGTAACCAACCCTTTCAAAAAGCTGATAAATATCAACCAGCACTTCCACTTCAACATTGATTTTCACGCCAAACCTCCTTAATATCCATTTGCTCTCTGTATTCTTTGACAGCCTTAGTGAATTGCAAAGATTTATTTAAAAGTCTTACGTAGCCAGTGATGGTTGTAGCAGAAGATTCTTCGCTTGTCTTTACCCATCCGTTATTTTCACGGACATAGCATTTAACCCTGAATTTGCTACCCTGCTGACCTGTATCATTATCGGTGTATGATACCTTGCCGATTAAGAGGCGCATAACCCTATCGTTGCTTACAAGTTCATAACCTTCATTTATGCGTAAAGCATAAGGTGCTTCGCCGTGAGCTTCGATAATAAAATTCTTATCTTCCATAATTGTTATGTATCTAAAGTTTCGCAAGTGAAAATTCACAAGCGTGATTTAACGTAATTTTGGAATAAAAAAGGCTCTGAAGTTTGTATAACTCACAGAAAATGAGTATCTTTATAATCGCTAAACAATAAAGATAACCAATCTTCTCAGCAACCCTGATTGCGGTATCAGCATACTTCTTTGCATTACCCTTAAAAGGTTCTGAGCCATGATAGGAGAAGCCATTATCAAAGACTAGTTTGAATACCTTATTCTTAGGTAGCTGATACTTACAGAAGTCATCATAAGGAAGAATATTTCCATCAACCTCAAAACAAATCTGCTTATAATCAAGGAAGGAAACAAAACCTTTATCATTGATAGTAAGATTACTTCGTTTAAGAGTATCTAACACATCTTTCTCCTCTTCTTTATTAAGAATGCGATAATTAGTAAAGATAATCTTACAGCTCGCTTTTTGTGGTACGTTATCAACGATTGCAATAAGCGGAATAAAGCTGCTAAAAGAGCCAGATAAAGCTATTCCCTGTTCTCTTAAAAAACGCTCACCATCGCACTTATTAAGATACACGATAGCTAAAGGAAACTCCTTTCTGAACGCTACATATAAATTCTTAAATTCTACGAACATAAGCCTACGTTTTAATACATGTCGTTTTCACTAAAACCATTGATGAAGATTGTCTTCTTATCGTGGTCTATCTCCATATCCTGAGCGCAAGCCCAATTCAAGCATTTATTCAGCTCATCATCGAAAGTCCCCATAAACGAACCGCCAGGTCGCAAAATCTTGCGCATACCCTCACGTTTGAGCTCTCTGCCACCGCAAGCACCTTTCCAAGCGAAGCCAGCCAACCAATGAACCTTGTAATCTGGGTGATTGGCTACTTCTTTTCTTACATCTTCATTGCTACACAAATTAAATTTTACCACATTTCCCATTGTATTGTATCTCCTATATTTAAACATTAATTATTTCTTATCCATGCATTCTTTTACCGCATACTGGCTTTTAAGAAGGCATTGCGTTGAATTCAAGCCAATCGGAATAAAGTATTCCACGATAGCGTTCCAACGTCCTCTGAACGTACCCGAGCCTTTAACATTAGCAATAAAAGAATCTTTGGTTGATTCACTAATCAAGGCTCCAGAGTATTTTGTAATAACCTCGCCAGTATATCTGTTGATAATTGTAATCATTTTCTTATCTCCTGTTTATTGGTTTTCGGTTTTCGGTTTTCCAAGAACTCAATTATTGTACCCATAACCTTTATAACACTATAGCTTTTGACCATAGTCTTTTCTTCGAATACTAAAACAGAAGGAAGAACCTTGCATTCGCCTCGCTTTATAATTTTGTCGTAGAATTGAATAACTTCCTTCCAGCTATTAAAGCTATTAGCTAATACCTGAAATCTAATTTTGCTGTTTCCTTTTGTTGCCATTGTCGTATCTCCTATAATTTAATTCCAAAAGATTCAAATTCTGCTTTTAAAACCTTATCAAACTCTGAAAGGTCATTAATGAAAAGCCCTCTTGCAAAATGCAAATTTGCTTCATAAAACGCTTCTGCGCTATTAAGCTTGTAAAGTACAAGACTTTTTGCGACTTCCTTCATTGTAATAGTCTTTGTTCCCATTGTTGTATCTCCTATGTTTAATCGTTATTATTAATTTTTATACCGCAAAATTAATAGTTTCTTTTCAGATAGACAAATTTTCTATTAACTTTCTATTAGTATTTAATGTTATTTAAGAGTAAACCCAATAAATCGGATATATTTACACGGAAAATTTAGATTTTACCCATTTTTCTACGGTCATAATAAAATCCTCCAAAGAACGGCAAATGCTGTACTGAAAGCCTAATCGCTCAACGTCAGACTGAAATTTTATCTGTAAATCCGACTGCTTTCCATCTTTTGTTTTTACCTCAATAAATAAGACATTTCCTTGCGCTATAATAATAAGGTCAGAGAAACCTGCTAATACGCCCTCTCCCTTCATTATCTTTGCTTCAAGCGAACTTCGTTGTCCTCCGTTTGGGATGGCAGCAATGATATAGCGAGGATATTGTAAGCGAAACCAGCTAACCATCTGTCTCTGTATCTGTGATTCTATATGCCGAGGTTTGCTTCTACCTTTCTTCTGTATCTCCTTTTTCAAAAACTCATCGTACTTCATTATTAAAATAATCTTGGTTCAATCTTTGATAATACTTTTTCTTTCGCCCCTCTAAAAAACTCCTTATTTACCTCAAAACCATAAGCCTTACGACCTAAATTCGCAGCAGCTCTAAGAGTTGTTCCCGAACCTGCGCATGGGTCAATGATTACATCCCCTCTATCTGTGAAGATTTCAATCAACCTTTCAAGCAATGGTACAGGCTTCTGTGTAGGATGCACCTTTGGCGTTGAATTATCTCTAACCCAATCAAAGCAATTGAATATCATTTGCCCATTATTATTGAATTTCGGCAATTTATCACGATAGAGGATAAGACCATACTCGCAATTACCAACAACCTTCATATTTGCTTTCAATACCTGAGCCGAGAAGTTCTTGCGGAACACCAAGGGTATATAGTGCATCAGTCCGTACTTTTTACCAAGCTGTATAAACTGAAATTGCTGTTCATACTCACAAAACAGAATCATACAAGGTGATTTGCCCGACTGCTTAGGCTCTTTTATAAGCATCTTGCTACAGAAGTGCATAAATTCGGCAGGGCGAAACTCACTGTCAGAAGAAAAGAACTGCTTACCAGCCAGCTCACTTTCTCCGTTTTTGTTGTCACCATCCTTGTACCAAGTAGGATTGGAGGCATAAGCGTTTTTACCAAGAACGTAGGGCACGTCAGTTAAAACAAGTTGCGCATGTGGAATACCATAGGTCTTATAATTTTGAAAACTATCATTGAATATTTCTATATCTTTCATACGTTTTATCCTCCTTCTTTAAAAATTTATCGTACTTCGTTGTTGCATTTCTTTAGCCTTAATATCTTTAACGAAAAATTCAATCATACGTTCATAATATTCTCTTCTTTCAAGATACTTCGTACAATTTATCTTTCGCTTACAGAAATCGACATTATTTTGAGCCATCAAATATTTATAGATGTAGAGCATCTTCAAATCATCAGTTCTGATGAACGCCAAAGTCTTTTCCTCGTAAGCCTTTTCAAGTTGCTTATAGGTTTCTTTCAGCTCTTTATTCTTTTTCTGTAAGTGATAGGCAAATATCCACATGGCGATGAACGGAAAGAATAATATCGCCGCAGACCAACCATCCTTTATCGCACTACTAATACAGCATCCTAATAGAAAGAATGCACATAGCAACTCTATATGAGAGCCGCACCAAGATAAAATCTTCTTCATATTGATATACTATTTATCGGTTTCTATTTTTGAAATCTGACTATTGAAGTATTTGCGCACACCTTCGTAAATCTTCAATTGACGAGAAAGTTCTTTGTTCTTTTGTAGAAGCTCATCACGCTCAGCAACGACCTTCTCGTAATCATTATGTTTATTATTTAATTTATTAAGCAACTCACCTTGCTCTTTAACCTTTTTCCGATAACGAGTAAGCTTAGTTTGCATCTGCGAGTAGTTTTCTAACACTCGAAGCACTACTCTTTCGTAAGGTACATCATTATTATGCTTAGTTTCTTCCATTCTTATTCTCCTTTCTTCTTTTGAGTATTTTCAAATATAGGATACTTCGCTATCTGAGTGATAACGATATTCTCGACATCACGCTGTTCCTTGGTTTTCATCCATTGTAAGCAAGGACGTTGTTTTGACATAGTAAGAGACGAAATTAGTCCTAACATTTCATCGTAACCAAGTTCTCCGCTACTTTTATCTCCTTAAAAAACTTCAAAGTAACCATTATTATACTGCTTAATAGTTATATCTTCCATATTACAAATGTTTTTAGCTTTATCATATACACCAATAATATAATTATCGGTGATAGCTTAAACAAAAGAATTGCTTCTTTATTAATAAGCTCCAACACCGTATTCTCTTTCAATATCACGGCAGAATAACTTCGCCTCTTTTATATTTCTCCCAAAACTCTTTATCGTACTTAAATCCTTTTTTGAATCTACGTCCGATGGTATTACCTTTTTGGAATTTACGACCATAGTTATTACCTTCCTTGAATGCGAACCTCTTGCTGCTTGCTTTAGAGATAATATTCGCCACCTTCATTCTTGCCAATCTCATAGAATAGAGCCATCTTTCGTTTTTTCTCAACCCAAGAGAACGAGCCTTGTTTTTAACCTGTCTTATTTTGCAACAGAACTCTTCGGCAACTTCTTCGTTTGTATGAAAAGGAAAGTACTCTCTGAATCTCCTTTCTTCTTCTTCGCTCCAATATCGATAACTGCCACGATAGCGAATATCTCCAAACTTGGCTATGAATCTCGGTGATGCAGTTCTTGCACCCTTTCCCCTCAATCGCCTACGAACGGTTTCATAAGGTATTCCAGCTTTATTGCTAATTTCGCCAATCGTAAGCCCCTGTGCGTACATAGCCAGCAATTCGTCATCTACAGAATAAGGGTATTTTAGGATGCAACAGCCTTTATTACTTACTCCCATACGATAGCCTTTAATTGTTCAATATTTCTATAAGAGATTTTACATTTCTTATTTTCGTAACACCCATCTTTTGCGAGCGCATTCCAAAGGGCATTAAGGCTAATGCCTATTATATTTTTGTCGTACCTTAGATAAATCTCTGGGCAAGTAAGGAAAGGCTCTGGTTTCTTTCCTTTTAGTTGAAGAACAACTACCCTTTTTGCTCTTGTCGGTCTTTCGTTTCTAATCATTTGTTTACCTCACTTTCTATCTGTTTCTGTGACTCACGGATAAGCAAATCAAGCACCTTGCTTATGATATTAGCATTCTTAATTGTATAGATACCAATACCAGTCAAGAGGTCAACCTTGATAACCATTCCGTTCTTTCGCAGGAGCTTATACTGCGTATTCAACTCTTTAATTTTATCCAACTTATCCATATTTATAATTTATTATAAGCATGTGCATACAACCTACGCTCTTCCTTATGCGCCGCATAGTAAGCTTTAGCCCTATTGATGCAATCTTCACGATGTCTCAGATAATAGGTTTTATTATATGCACTTTTACGGAGAGATAACTCTATTTGTGTCATGGATTTATAATTTTATAGAAAGCAGAGGGAAAATTCCCTCCGCATTCAATATTTTACAATTTGAAAATCATAATCTCGGCAAGTGGAGTCCTCTTAGGAATGAAAAGATTACGAGAATGAGAACCGAAGCTGGTCTGTTCATGAATCATAGTTTCATCATTAATAGAAAGCACAAGCCTGATTTCCTTGCCTTCTTCTGCTTGTAATGAAATTACATCAGAATTACTTAATCGATAGTCCGATTCTGTCGGAAGCCCTGATATTGCGTTATCAATAACCGGCAGAACGATACCACGATACCCTTGATTAAGGATAACACCAGTATCTACAACAATACGACCTTTGCGAGCTTCTATATCGGCAGGAGCATAGACAACAAAAGAACCATCACAGCAATATGTAGGATAGAGAATGGCATCATTCTTCAATGTAAAAAGCAAATCACTCTTAGCGGAATCTTCTGCTTGTTCTTTACCTTCCTGTTTATCCGCTTTTTCTTCGCTCTGCTTGGCGTTATTATTTTCCGCCAATAATTTATCGTTATCCAGTCCTAAAGGCTGTTCTACGGCAGTTTTCTTTGGTCTTGCCATAATTTACTCCTCCTTCTTTTCTTCGTTAAACTTCTGTTCCTTCTCCTCCTTTGTCTTATGCTCGAATACATCGTACACGTTAGTTTTGCTGAGACCGACGATTTCATAGTCTATCATGGTCTTCCCCATCACCTCATCAATATTACTTATTGCTCGGTGCATAGACTTTGCTTGCACGAGGTAAGTCACATTGCTACGCTTCTCCTTATTAGACTTTTCATCAATGAGGATGAATTGTAACTTGGCTTTATACCAGCAATCATCATCATCCTTATCAGAAAAGAATACCTCTCTGTACGAAGCTTCTTGCATTGCCTTAACTTTGAACTCGCCGCTAATATAAGCAGCCATTTCCTCCGTGATTGCGCTCTCACCTTCCGTAAAGGATAAGGCATCAATCGCATACTTTTCGGTCACAGATTTCTCTGAACCATCTTCTTGTGTCTTTTGGTAGCGGATTCCTACCTCAAACCAATTACTCGTTCTAATACGCATATTTCTAATAATTTAAAACTAACTTAAAACCATTATCTAATAATACCTTTGCTCAAAATGGTAAATCGTCTAAATTCTGTGTCTGTGCAAAAGGTGCATCGCAAGTAGCAGCCGCATTCTGAGCTTCATAGTTCGCTGGTCTCAGACCACCAAGAATCGGCATCGCCTTCTTTTCTTCATCTGTCATTTTCTCACGAACCTCTTTAGGTAGCGACTGTTTAATCATGTGAGTTTCCTCATACTTAGGATTTTGTAACTCCCAAGCGGTAAAATCAAGGTAAGCGCCTTTTGGATGATTGTTTTCATCAGAACTAATGAAGATATTATTATCCTCAATAGGAATAACCAAACAGCGAAGCACCTCGGTTCGCCCTTGGATTTGCATAACGCCAGCTCTTTTGAGCTTCAGTAAATTCAGTTTACCATTAAAATTTGTCATATTGTATATTTTTTAAAAACATAGCCCCAAGGGAGGGAATCGAACCCTCGCCAACCTCCGCTTATTAAGAACTGCTTATTACGGAGTATCTTCGCATATACCCATAGAATAAAATGCAATAACCGCACCTCCTTTTATTGTAAGGATTTGATAAGAATTTGGTATCACTACCATACAGTTCACGCACCCTGTGCGATTGGTGTTCCTTGAGAGGTAAAAATGCCCCACCGCCGTAGGGCTACTACTTAGCGAACATTTTAATATTCTAACTAAAACAAATTATGAACTTGCCTCACGGCAATATATCATTATAAACTGAGAAAATAATCTATAAATAAAGAGCCGACACCTCACGGCGGCTTCATGGCTCTAAAAATCGACTTTTATATGACTTCAATATTCAATCTTATGTAGTTATATTTTAAATCAATGTATTCTGAATGAAGCTACTCATTGCCAAATTCTGTGAAAGAATCATTGGCTGGTCGAGCTGTGTTGACTTATACATATCGGTAGCCGCATTGTACAAATCCCAAGCGGTAACCATATTGCGCTCGTAGTAGGCAATCATCATTTTCTCGGTCAAGCGACCAATCTGTGCCTGATTGAGAGGAATGACTTGAAGATTGCGAATACCTTTGTATTTCGTTTCAGCAGCAACACGGAGCGAAGTCAGCATACCGATGATAGTAAACATTTCCTGTGCCTTAATCTCACGATTTTTCATACGCTCAATCATTTCATCATTGGCATCAATGATGCCTCTTAGATTAGCGAGCCAAGCATCGGCACGTTGAAGAAGCTCATCGAGCTTGAAAGCTCCTCTTCTGCTATTGAGGTCTGAGTAAGTAGCACCATAATGCTCGGCATTAAGTAAGCACTGATTATGACAGATAACTACGTTTCTACCAATACCTAACTGAATACCCTTCTGATGAAATGATACCGCCATATTGGTTGTAATCTCATCATTACCATCACCCTTATCAAAGTCACGCAAGCGGATATTACAGAATACTCGGCGAAGGATATGAGCCTCTACAGCTCTATCACCCATCAAAGCTTCCTTCTCAGGCAAACGGGTAACACCTGGAGTATTGCGGTCTTTGTTATTCGCCGCAAAGAGGTCGTAAATCTCAGCCTTATAGCCGTGCTTTTCGCACAAATCTTCCACCTGATGAATGAGGTCAAAATGATAGATGCCCTTCAAAGGCTTTCCGTACACATCATTCTCCTTCTCCGTGCGTTCAAGCTGGTCGATTGTCAGAATCTGTACCTTGGATGTCTCAAAATCCAAGAACTGATTCATATTATCGCTCTTCAACTCTGGCTGCTTTGCAACCGCTACCTCTGCTACCTTTGGCTGTGCCATCAAATTCATTGCCATTGTGTTCATTGTTGTATCTCCTATTTTTTAAAATTAATATTTTATATCTTATTATATTAGCATCAAAAGCTATTTTATTAACTTTGATACCGCAAAATTAATAATTTCTTTTCATTCTACCAAAATTTTTATTAGTGTTTTAATAATCATTATTAGTTTTCTATTAATTTTTAAGAGATTTTAAAACAGAATATGAATAATTCTTTTTAATTTTGCGGCGTGAAAGAAAGTGCTAGTTTCAAAATAAAGAAAAGAATCATATGTGCCCAATCAACATAAGTGAAAGGGTTCAATATATAAACCAAACGGAATGATTGCTAGCACCTTTCATCTGTTTGGTTTTTTACTTTATATAATGATGAGAAGAATAAGAATAGGAATACAGGAAGCTAAGTTTGCTCTGAGCGATAAGAATCGCTTGGATGCCTTCTGTTTGCTTCTTAAAATAAAGCTCTTATTCCGCTCATCAGACCTTAACCTTGTATCATACAACCATTGCGCCAAGCTATTACATATCGATAATAATAAATTGAAAAGGCTGCTTGAATATGGTTGCAAGATAGGGTATTTCCGTTTTGAGGAGAAAAACGGAAAGAAGAGGTTCATTGCACGCAGCATCCATTCCAATGATGGATATAGTTATAAACTTCGCAAGGATGATTTAACGAAGATGACATTTCCTTCCATCAAAAACCTTTTGAGAAGGATTGTTATGGAGAACCAAGTTAGAATGCAAGAGGATGTAATCAATACGCATAATAAGGGGACGAATGGGAGAAATGCGAAGATTATTCGCAAGGCTCTTAAACGTGAAAATCGTATGTTGAGGAAGAAATTTAGCGATAACAAAGGTTTATCTTATGACAGAATCAAGGATGTTATCTATGGCACGATGTACCAAGCATTCAAAGTTACAAATCAGCTTGTAAGCAAAGGCATCATCAATAAGCGCACAAGAATCAAGGAAATAAGGTGCGATGCAAAGGTATGTACCAATAATATGGCTATCACGGATATTGAAGGTTCTGTCATAGTGATAAGCGCAAAAAAAAGAAGTGCATTTTCTGTTGAGTCAAATATCTATCGTATGCAGATAGATGATGCTATATCAATATCTCGTCATGGGATGAGAAGAAAGGAGGCAAAAATGTAGTTTATGTAAAATCAAAAACAATAAAATAAGGGATGAAAGCTTTAATTAAATTTATTTCCTTATAGGGGCGACAGCCCCAAGAAATAATTAACTAACGGGCGCACATACGCCCCCAACCCGATTATATAATAACACAGGAGATACGAAATGGAGAAAAAGAAAAATTGGCTCGATACTTACCTCACACCAGCAAAAGAACTTGTTGGATATGAGTGCTATGTAAGTTGTGATTATGAAGATAGGTTCGCAATAGGAAAATTTTCGGTTATCATCATTAAGAACGGAGAAGTTGTAGCAAAAGAGAAAAATCACATCTATTGCGCTTCAAAGGCAGTCGTTATCGTAGAAGCGACACTCTTTATGATGCAAAAATGCGAGAATGCCGATATTATCACAATACATTCGGAATACTTTAAAAATTACTTTGCCTTTTTCAATGAGGCAAGAAAGGCTTACGCACAAACAAAGAAAAACTATATGAGCTCATACAAGAGCTTTAGAAAGGATGCGGAAGTAATCTTTGACCTCACTACTTGGTATAAAAGAAACAAATACGATGATGAGGTTGAGAAAATGTTAAGCGATAACTAAACTACAGGAGATATGCAAGATGAAAAATGAAACGAAATTAAAGAAGTTGATGGGTTGGCTGGATAAGAATAATATCGAGTATAGATGTCCATCAGGAGAAATGAGCAAATATAAAAGAAGAAAACGTAGTGACCTCTTTATTCCTCGTTTTACAGTATCTGTACGAATAGATGATGATTATACGCAGAAATGGTACAGAACGCATTATAACAGGAATCCAGTTGTAATTCGTGATACTGACACACCGAAATTTCTGATAGAGAAAATACAAAACACTATCACAAGGGTTATGGTCAATCAGCAAAAGCATTATATGAGAGAACAGGATAAAAAGAAAACAAAACTAAAAAGATAGCAATGTATGGAAAGACTTAATTTTAAGGTAGAGTTTGCTGATAATGGAGTTGTTGTCACGGATAATAACAAGGATTTCGTAAATGTTTACGAAGAGAACGAACGTGGTGACTCTTCTGAATATACGAGAAGAGCTATCAGTGACTCTATAGCAGATACGATTGCTCATTTATTGCTTAATGGTTCTGATAGATTAGAGCCAAAGTCGATTTATAAAATTAAAATAGAGATAAGATGAATTTTTTGAAAAAGAAAGAAAAGAAGCCGAATACGGCAGTTAAATATGAGGTACGTGAGTTTATTCACGGTGGAATTGAGTATATTACAGACTGTCCTTTCGGCGAGTGTGGGCGATATACGCATGTCATAAATAAGGTTGGAGCACTTGAATGCAATATCTGTTGCTATCAGAAGAAAAATAAGACAGAAGAAGGGATTGTAAGATGCTCGCACCCTATTGAGCAGTAAACCAAGGTTAATGAACTTTTAAAAAAATAAAGTTATGATAGAATCAATGAAGATACGTGAAGGATTGGTGTTTATTTTTTCCAAAAAAGATGCCGCAGCTTTACATATCAACACAGATAAGTATTTACTAAAATTTAAAGTTATTAGTGTTGAGAAAAAAGAAGTAAAATGCCTAATATACGGGGTAGATAATGAAGAATCCGAAGATATAACAGTATTCGATTTTGAGTATGTGAGCAGATATGGCAATAGTTACAATGCAGAGCAGCCAAAGAGTGAAGCGGTTAATCATCCAAATCATTACGCTTGGTTAAAAGAACTCTGCGGCATAGAGCCGATTGATATTTGCCGCCACCTTGATTTTAACTGCGGCTCGGCAATAAAATATCTCTTACGCAAGGGAAAGAAGGAAATGAATCTTTCCGAGCAAGAACAGAGAGTGCAGGATTTGAGCAAAGCAATCTTCTATCTACAAGATGAGATAAAAATGTTAAAAAATCAAAAATAGTAAAGATATGAAAGAGTTGATAAAGAAAGAAACCATGACCTCGCTTGAAATTGCCGAGGTTACAGGTAAGCGGCATTCTGATGTTCTTGAAGCTATCAGAAACATGGAAGCTGCTTGGGAAAAAGTAGCCCAACGGAAATTTCCGCTCGGCTCATACAAGGACGCAAACAACCAAGACCGCCCTTGCTACATCCTAAACAAAACCGAGTGCTTGTATGTCGCCACTAAGTTCAATGACGAGGCAAGAGCGAAATTGATTCTTCGTTGGGAAGAACTAGAAATCAAACAATGTGAGCAATATCAAGTGCCACAGTCATTTGCCGAGGCTCTGATGTTGGCTGCAAAACAGCAACAAAAAATTGAAGAGCAACAGAAACAACTTGAAGCAAGCTCAAAGGAAATCGTAGAGTTGAACGGCGCTATATCCAAGATGCAACCAAAGGTAACTTATGTAGATAAGATTCTATCAAGCAATGAGACTGTAACGACAACGCAAATTGCACAGGACTACGGTCAGTCAGCAAAGGCGTTCAATGTCTTGCTTCGTAATTTTGGCATTCAACATAAGGTTGGCGGTCAGTGGATATTGTACGCAAAATACCTTCCTTATGGTTATGTGCAATCTGATACTGTACCTATCGTTCATCGAAACGGAACGAATGGCTCGGTGATGCACACAAAATGGACTCAGAAAGGAAGATTGTTTCTTTACGAGGAGTTGAAGAAGCATGGCAACTTACCTCTCATAGAGCAAAATCAGCAATGAAGATAAGCAAGGCTCTTATCAGACAAATTCGCTGCGACCTTCTTTCACATACAACCGATGCAGAGAAGGCTGCGGCGAAAATCTGTACTTTATTAGGATATAAGGTGATATCACAGCAACCAATAGTCACGGGCAGAAAGCTATACTTCGCTGATATATATCTGCCCGAGATAAAATTGATTATAGAGGTAGATGGTGGCTATCATTTTACTAAAGACCAAAAGCGCAAGGATGGTAACCGCTCATCTGGTATATGGCGACTCGGGTATCATGTAGTAAGATTGAATAATCACGATGCAAGGAACCCGAAGAAAGTAAAAGCAAAGATAGATATTATATTACATAAGGCAAAATAGCTGATAATTTCGGTTATTTTGCCTTTTCTTTTTTATTTTAATTATCTATTCATTTATTAAAAGAAAATCGCTTATAACGCAAGAAAACTACCTAAAAACGCATTTGTTTACACAGCTATTAATAATTTCTATTCATTATTTATTAGAAATATTAATTTTGCAAGCAGAATCATTTTTAAGTATAACGTTTTAACAGGAAATTACTATGACAATAAAAGACAGAGTGCTTTCTTCTGCCAAAACATCATTTGCAAAGTATGGTTTGAAGAAGGATGAACTTTCAAAGCTGGTTGACCTGATTATTGCAAGTCGTGGTCTAACAGATGAGTCAAAGGACGAGAATGTAACGAGTGCTATCACGGCAGTTGAACCTTATGTTGGTATGATGCAATCATCATTCAATCGTGCGGTCAGCGAAACAACGAAGAAATTCGATGGCTGGATTGACCCTAACGACCCTAACAATAAGCCTACACCTCTAGTGCCTCCAACAGGACTTACACAAGAGCAAGTTCAGCAGATGATTGCCGAAGCAAGTGCAAATAATCAGAAAGCTATTTCTGATGCCGTAGCACAAGCTCTCGCTCCCTACAAAGAGAGAGAAGAGAAGGCACGCTTGATGAGTCTTTTGCAAGGCAACGAAAAACTGAAGGACATTCCTGAAATATTCCGTACACGTTATCAGCTCGACAAGGAGGAAAATCTCGATGCTACAGTACAGAAGATTGTTGACGAGTGGACTGCACTCAAACAGGGGCTTGTGTCAAGTGGTCAGTACGTGGAAGCACCGAAAGCAACCTCTAAGGCAGATGAGCAGAATGATTTTATCAAGGCGATGCAAGGCTACTCTGAGCGAAATGCTCCGAAACCAGAGTAACCCTTTACTGCCTTAAAGAAACATTTTGTCGAACCTTTTAAAAAAGAAAAGATGTCAAACAAAGGCTATTTTATGAAGAAAAGCAAGCCTACTGATATTAAGGAAGCAGTATGGCTTGAAGAACAATGCCTTCGCCGTCAGGGTGGTTATAATCTTGACCAGTCTAATCTTCCTGCGTCACTCAAATGGTTACCAAAGGGTACTGTATTGAAGCTTACTTCTAACGGTAATGCTATTGCTGTTAAGACTGCACGAGTAACAGAAAAGGCAGAGAAGAGTGCAACGACCTTGAAGATTGCAAGCGGTTCTCTGTTCGCCATTGGTGATAAGATTGCTGGTGCAACTATCTCTGCGATTACATCCGAAAGCGGCATTGATACCTTGACAGTTTCCGCACTCGGAAACGCTGTTGAGGCAAAGGCTGTTGTTTCAGATTATGATAAGACCAAGGATGTCCTTCTTGGCTTTTCGTATGATACTCTTGACTTGGATAAGGATGCTTCTATTCCAGCAACTCCTACCTTACAGGTAATGGAGGTTGAGGAAGATTCGCTTCCATATCCTATCAATGAAGAGATTAAGTTAGGTATCAACGCTGTTGGTATCGCTTTGTTCAAAATTCAGTAACCTATAAAGTGGAGATTTAAAGATATGAATAGTATTTTGAAAAGTCTGCAAGACCCTCTGTCTTTCCAGACATATATCGACGAAAATATGAAAACTTCCACTTACAAGGCTTTGTGGAAGAACGAGATTAAGCAGGTTGATTTCTGCGCTGCGAAATCTTATAACGAGAACCTCGCTGAGTATAACGCTGCGATGGTTGCATCTGTAGTTGCCAAGAACGGTGAACGCCCATTGCATCAGTTGCCTGACTTTGGTCAGCTTACTGGTTCTATCGGTCGCATGGCTGATGAATGGGAACTTGATAATGATTATCTTGACCAGTTGCACCTTTTGGAGGGTAAGTATAATGATATCAAAGGTCGTGATAATTATACGCAGTCGCAGCTTAATGCGGCTTATGACAAGTTGATTTCATTCTCTTTCCGTCCAATGGAGAGAGCTGTCATTGCTCCGCATAAGCGTTTGGATATGCTCTATTTTGAGGGTCTGTACAAGGGCACTCAGACTGTATCACGCAGCAATAACAAGAAGGCGAATGTATCTTACACCTTCAATCTTGGCACCAAGAAGATTAAAACAAGTGTCAACTGGGGAGCAGAGAACGCAACTCCATTCAAGGATATTAAATCTTTGAAGGATGAGACAAAGAAGAAGGGTCGTAAGATTCTTAAACTCCGTATGTCAGAGAATACCTTCTACGCAATGTGTCAGGCGAAGGAGATTAAGGACACCTTCAAGCTGAATCTTGGTACGGTTGCGATTAACCCTGCTGTTCCTCTTATCACCGTTGAGCACATGAATACGTATCTGCGTTCCATCCTGCTGCCAACCATCGTTATTGACGAAGACCAGTTCGTTACTCTCGCTGATGGTACAAGTGTGAACCTTATCCCAGACAATCGTGTTGTTGCCCAGTGTGCTGAGACTGTCGCTGTAATGAAGGAGGCAGAAGGCTTGGAGGCAGTTGACCCATTGCCTAACGTATCTTATGCCAACCATGACGGTAATCTTGTCGGTTATTGGCGTGATAAGACTGGTTATCATATCACTACTGATATGTGGGCACAGCCAGTTTTCAATGGCGTTAACGACTACTATATCCTCGAGGTTGGCGATTAATCGCCACCTTGATGGAACTATGTAATAAGTAAATATTATCTTCTTCTTATATTGATATAACAAGGAAAGTATGACAATTTCAGAAGCCATAGCAAGCGAGATTCAGCCATATTCTACATCAGACGAGGCTATTGAAAAGATGTTCATCGATGCTGCCGACAAGTTCGGTGTACCGTCATCTGTTGGCGACGAATATTCTGTAGGAATGAAAAAACCTGTCGCATACAGTGCAATGCGCATACTTTACAAAATGAAAACCCTCTCAAATGAGAATATCGGAGGCATATCGCAAAGCTATAAGGATAAAAACTCCGTTATAGACGATATGATTAAATCTATTGCTAAGGATGCTGGATTGGACGCTTCCCTTGTTATTGATAATAACTCTGATGGTTTTTGGGTTACGAGTGCAAAAGTTTGGTAAAGGAGGGATGATGTATGAATTTTGAAGATTCGCTTAAAATCGGTGCAAATGTCTATGATATTGGTTATGCAGAAGTTGGCGGAAAGTATTATTCTTTAAACGATGATGGTACACTAAACCTTTCTGATAACGCAAATGAGGCATTAAAATCAGGCTTCGATGAAGAGGGAAATCCTCTAACACCAGAGGCGTTTATCTTTATCGATTTCGGAAAGTGCGTTATTCTACCTAACACCAAGGCGAGCGTTATTACTTTGGCAGATGGACAAAAATATACATACATGTATGAGATATATGCTCCGCTCAATAAAACAAAATACCCACTCATCCCGAAAGAAGGCGACAAGGTGTATATAACTAAAAAGGATGGTACTATTGATAAGGAAATGGAGGTTAAAGGCTTTGTTACTTACAAGAAACGCTATCTCAAAATCTGGCTTTAAAAATGGCAAACGTCAAATTGCAAATAAGAGGTCGTGAGGCTTTACAACAGAAGTTAAACGAAAAGAGAGAACAACTCATCAAAGCTCTTAATGTGCGTTTGATGCAACTTGCCGAAGAAGCCGTTATTTATTCTAAGGACAACAAAGGTTATCAGGATAGGACGGCTAACTTAAAAAACTCAATATCTTTCGCTCTATATTTAGATGGCGAAATCGTTGTATCTAAAATAGGTGCGATACCTAAAGCGGAAGAAGTCGTAGGAGGACAGGATGCGGTAGGAGAAGCATTACAAAATTATGCACAGCAAGAGGGCGTTGTCGCACCTAAAGGCTATTCTCTTATCATTGTGGCTGGCATGAACTACGGAAAGTATGTTGAGGATAAAGGCTATAATGTTCTGCACCTTACAAAGTATTATCTTAGGAGCGAAATGAAGAAGATTTTTGAAGAAGTTATTGAAATGATAAAAGGCGTATAGTTAGATATGATACTCGGAGATAAAGCGGTAACGGCATTATTTAAGTATCTCAATGATAATATTGAGAGTATAGGCATAAAGAAAGGTCGTATCTTTAAGTATGAGATACCCGAAAAATTGGCTGCTGGTGATTATATCGCCATCAATCATCTTCCCTTTGTGTATAGTGATGCCATTAATGAAGGTGTAGTGAATCTGAATATTCATTGCCATAAGACTTCATCTAACTTACCTGATACAAAGAAGCTCTCTGATTACTCAGAAAAGATTCTTTCTCTGTTTGATAATGATACTTATCTTGGTGGCTGCTACTTTGATTTTTACTCTATCTCTCGCCCAACTCGTGATAATGATGACACTTATTACATTAATATAAAATTTACAGTAACATACAACAATTTAAAAGATTAAAGCTATGAAGAATGGTGTATATGGATTGGAGAGTTTCTCCTTTGCCGACTGTGTAGAAAACGGCGGCTATCCAACCACATGGAGCGATAAGATTAAGGCTGTCGTATCTGGTAGCCTTACCTTTAATGACCAGGCAGCGCAGACAAGCGATGTGGAAATTGAGGATTCAGACGAACCTTACGCAACGCTTAAAACCTCTGCGGCAACCAAGGGCTTTACGCTGCAAACTTACGACCTTTCTGAGGAAAATTTCACAAAACTCCTCAATTATACAAAGGATGAAGGTACTGGCGGAAAGAATGCTTGGTATAACGAACTTCCGCAGGAAATTGAGGTTCACAAAGCAGTTCAGATTGTCACAAAGAAGCTGGATGATATCCCTTCTAAGACCTTCCAGTGGTCAAAGATGAAGCTGACTATCACACGCAGCGGCTCTATTGGAAAGGGTGGTTTGCCTAACCTTAACATCGAATTCCGTCAGATGGCGGTATTTGACGCTAAGGGCGACCCAAAGAGCGGTCACCGATGGATTCTTACTGATAATATCAGTGAAGGCTAAGCAAATGTGTCATTCATTACATATAAATTAATTAAACATCAACTACTAAGAGCGGTGAGGTAAGGGGACTTTCCCAAGCCGCACCGCTTTTTCTATGCATTATAAAACATATTAACAATATGAGAACAACAGAAAAGGAAAAGGTTGCAAAAACACTTGCCGAAGCATCTATAAAGATTAAGGTTGGTAAGTTTTACTTCAAAGTAAAGCCTCTCACATTTATGCAGATTTACGAAATGGGTGTCTTTGCTAATGATATTAAAAACCCTACGTGGAAAGAAGGCGATAAGCTTAATATCGTAGCATTATTGCTAAAACACTCTGATAGCGCAAGACTTATGAGTGAAATCTTTATTGTTTGTGCTTTTCGTAAGAGCTGGGCACGCAGAATATTCGGGCGATACATTCGCAAGCATCTTGATATTATAGCATTCAATGAGCTTATAAAATTTATCAGCACCTCTTTTAATGCAAATTTTTTCTTGACCTCTATCACTTTCCTGACCCAAACGAAGATAATGACGGAGAAGAAAACGATTCTCCGTGGGCAGTCGTCGGAGGCGTGATGAAATACTTCCGTATGAGTTACGAAGAGGTCGTATTTAATCGCTCATACATTAACATAATGCTGCTTAATCGCTCTATCCCTACGTTTAATACTAAAAAGGATAAAGGTGGCGAAAATGATAACATAAATAATAAAAAATATACACAGAAAGAACATCATAATATAGAAAAAGCGCAACACGCTAATGATTTCTTTATGGGTATGATGTAGAACTTATAAACCTTTATTATTATGGCAGAAGATATTTTGGGTATATCAGCGCATTTTGACGCAAACGATATGTTGCAAACATTTGATACGCTGACAAAACGACTTGATAAGCTAGGTATTGACACAACAAACTTGCAAAACAAGTTAAATGGTGCGTGGAACGAAATCACAACAAGCACAAACTTGAATAGCGAGAAAACGCAAAAAGCGTTTAAGGTGATAGCTGACGCAATGGCTACCTATCAGAAGCAGATGGAGAATACTCCGCAAGCCATAAAGCAAGTAAATGAAGAGATAACCAAGGCGATGTCTTCAATAGAAAGCTTGAAATCTCGCATTTCTAAAACTCAGACAGGTACGGCAGAATGGAACGATTTAAACAAGACGTTAGAGGGACACGAGAAAACACTCGGACGCTTAACTAGCACTTACGACAATTTGCAATCCACCTTCTCCGAAACTCAGCAGATGGTTTCGACACTTAATTCTGCTTTTGACCTTTCAAACGCTGGCAGAAGCATTTCAAACGTAGCCACGGGCGTTAATGCTGGAGCGCACGCAGCCGCAGCCGCAGCGATAGGTACAGAATCAGCCGCACACGGCGAGAATACCACGAAGATAGGCGAGGAAACACAGAAGGTGCAAGAGAACACCGCGGCAGTACAACAAGCAGCAGAAGCTAGCAAGCAACGAGTTTCAAACTCAGATGCCGAGGCAGAAGCCATAAAGCGAGTTACAGAACGCTTGCAAGAGGGAAAGGTTTCTGAGGATGAGTATTTGCGCACGAAAGAGGCAGCAGAAAAATATTTGGATCAACTCAGCCAAGAACGTATTGAGCTATATGAGAAGCAACAACGAGCATACGAAAGATACCAAGACGCATTTAATGAAGGTATTGGCGCAGATGATGCAACAAAAGCCGCAGCAAATGCGAAAGCTCACACGTATATTTCTGCTTACAATAACCTTGGAGGACAGGTTAAGGATGCAGATGCGCAAATCAGAGCAATACAAGAAAGTTTGACCTCATTAAATAGCGCATACGAGAAACTCAACCAGACTAAGCAACAACAGGCACAAGCAACCTCGCAGACGCAGCAACAGGAGAAAGAGCAGACAGACAAGGAAGCCGATGCCATCAAGGCAAAGACCGAGGAGATTAAACGCTTACAATCTGAATATGCGAAACTTTCAGAGCAACGTCCGAACTTTTGGGGACTTGGCACAGATATAAAGGAGCAGAAATTTCCTTTTGAAACTCTTATAGAGTGGAACAAACAGACGGGCGAGGCTAGACAGAAGATTTACGAAGCAGAAGCAGAACTTGAAAAAATGAAAATCGCCGCCGCCGATGTAAAGAACGAAACCGCCGATATGTGGGCAGGAATGACGAAAGAAGATATTGCTGGAGTTATCAAAGAGAACGTGGAACAGCTAAAAGTCTTGAAAAGCGAATATCAAGATATTACGAAGGTTTACGGCTCAAATTCTGACGAGGCGAAGAAGAACAAGCAACAGCAAGAAGAGATAACAAAGGAAATACTTGAAGGCAAGGACCGCTTGAAGGAAATGGGCGTATCTTACGAAGATGTCACGAAGCAAGCGAAGAACGCAGCGAAAGCCACAAAAGATATTGGCGATGAAGCGAGCAAGGCAGACGACAAAGCAAAGGGTATCTTTGATAAGTTGAAGTCCTTTGCTTCAAAGGGCTTGAATCCCGAGAATATTCTTTCCCTTGTTTTCTCGCCAAAGGGAGCAACAATGGCGGGTATTACAGCCGTAGCCGCTGGCTTAAAGAATCTTTCACAGATTAACGAGCAGTTAGCGGAATCAATGATACCGCTAAAGGCTTACGTTGATGGCGGCACGCTTGAAGAACTGAGAGAGCAGTTTGTTGCACTTGAATATGATAGCAGCCACTCAGCGGAGGAGATGGCAGCAGGAGCAACACGATGGGTAAAGTACTTTGAGGGTTTGCGTGGAAATGCCGACGCAATAGCAGATGTTACAAAGTCTTCAAACGACTTTGCAACCGTGCTTGGAAAAACCTCAAACGAGGCAGCAAGCTATCAGTTGAAGATAGCTGGAGCGTACCATCAGACGGCACTTCAAGCGAAAGAGAATAGCACGATTATTATTAATGCTACAAAGAAGAGTACCACAACGTATGACGAAATGGCGCAAGCCTTGGCACAGACGGCTAATAGAGCACAAAACGCTGGCGTTTCTTTTAAAGAACTCGCAGCCGCCACAAGTTATGGTACAAGCACGTTTGGCAGCGCGAGCGAGGCGGCAAGCGCATACGTTATGATGATGACCCGACTTTCCGCACAATCAAAGAACGAGTACAACCCGAGCGTAGTGGGTGCGACAAAGGCACTGCAAAACTTGGCGAAATCTCACGAAATGAATGCACTCCTTACAAGTCTCCTTGGTAAAAGACAGGCTTCCCTTTCAAAAGTATTTGTGCAAGGCGCAGCAAATATTAAGCAGATGCAACAGGGTTTGGATGATGAGACAAGCGCAGCAAAAACACTTGCAGGAGCAGAAAGTAAAATTGAAGAACAAGAAAAACGACTTGCAAATGCAAAGAGAGCACTTGCGCATGAAATAAATGTAAACCTTACACCAGCTTACGCAAATTTTTTGGAGGATTGTAGTAGTGTTATTAAGACTATCGGAAATTGGGGTACAACAATTAAGAACTCGTTAAAATCCACGCTGCAATGGATTAATTCGGTGGATAATGCCATCAAAGATAGTACTATCTATAAATTATTCGGTACATCAACCGCTGAATTAAAAAAAACATCAAAAGGAGGTTTGCGCTTGAATATTGATAAGATATTAAGCGGAAAGGATGAAAATAGCTTTTGGGATAATCATTTTAATGGTTTTACGGGTAATTTAACTTTGAAAGAATATAATGATAAAAGAAGAAAGAAAATACAAGAAGATTTAAAAAAGATATATAATCAGAATTTGAAGAAATATGGCGCAAATTCAGCAGGAAAAGCCATGATGGCAACAATAAAAGCGTACAATCATAATTCAGAGTTTGATTACAAAAGAGGGCTTTTTACAGGAAAAGAAATAAATGATTATGTTGCAAAGATGGTAGCAACAACAAGACTGGAGAATAAATCAAAGGTTAGAGGTGAGTCGCTTGCAATCGGCAGCTTTAACGGCATACCTGACTCTAAAGGCGAAAATAAATTAAAGCAGTTACAGGAACAGCAAAGAAAATTTAGAGAACAAGAAGCAGAGCAAGAAGTAAAAGACCTTGCAAATACCGAAAAGGTGAAATGGGATTTATATGTCGCAGAAAAGGAAGCAGGAATCGCACGCATGGAGAGCGCAACAGAGAAAGAAGTGGCTCAACACAAGTTAGATTACGAAAAACAAAAGCACGCAATCGAAGAAGAGGCGAAGAACCTGCTGCAAACGAATATCGCAGCCGCAAAACAAAAATACGAGAAGAACCCCGACAACAAGAAAAAGGAGGGTTTTTATGCAAGTGGACTGGATAAGCAAGTCTCTTTAACAAGCGACCAAAAGGCACTCATACAAGCGAAATACGATACACTGAACGCACAAGAAAAAGCATACGACCTGCAACAGTTAAAAGCAAAAACACAAAGCCTTTATGATTACTTGAAGGAATACGGAACTTTCAAGGAGCAACAACTTGCAATCGCAAAAGAATACGACGAGAAGATAAGAGCCGCAGAATCGCAGGGCGACACATATAAAGTAAAGTCTTTGCAAGCTGAGAAGCAAAAGCAAATTGGCGATACGAAAGCAAAAGAGATAGAAAGCAGAATTGACTACACTAAGGTGTTTGGAGATTTTGGTGTTATTCTGAGAGAGCAGATGGACGATATTTTGAAAAACATGAAGGCTTTTTCAAAAACGGACACTTTCAAGGCAAAGCCTATCAATGAGCAAAAGGATTTTCTTTCCCGTATGAATGAGTTATCCAATCAGTACGGCACAAGCAAGTGGAAAGATATTAATTTCTCACAACTTGGCAAGCTGATTAATGACTATAATCAGAAGTTAAAGAAGAGAAACGAAGCAGAGGAAAAACTCAATGTATCAAGTAAGAATTTGGCAGAAGCACAGGAAGCCTATGAAAATGCGATGAAGAGCGGAAACGATATGCAAAAGCTTGATGCAAAGGGAAAACTCGGAAATGCGCAGATAGAGAATGACAACAACAGAAAAGCCTTGGCAGATGCTGATGCCAACCTCGTAGGCGCACAAAGCAACGTAACAGACTCAGCGCAGAAACTTAGCGGTACTTTAAATTCGCTTGATGCGCTTTTAAACAATATGAAAAGCGGTTCTATTTCTAACGTATGGAACTCTTTCGTGGATTTTGATAAAAAAGTGAATGGTGGTAAGGCAACACAAGCAGTTACCGACACGGTAGGAAAGGTACTTGGTAAAGCATTTGCAGGCAAATCTGACTTAATATCTCAGATTATCGGAGCAGTTCTTACTTTGCTTGATACAATCGCAGAGCAAGGAATCGGTGGTATTGTTGGTGGGTTGATAGATAGCGTTTTGGGAGCTATAAATGGTTTGCTTGATAATTTATTGAGCGGCAAATTTATGGAGCAAATCGGAGAATCACTCATTAACGGTATTGGTGGAATTATTGATAATGTTATTGGAAAGCTGGGAAGTGTTCTGTCATTTGGTGCTTTATCCTCGAAAGGTCCGAGCGCATGGTTTGAAAACTCAAACGCAGAAAAGGTAGAGGAAGCAATCAACAACCTTTCAGACAGAAATAAGAGTTTGCAACAATCAATAGATGACTTAAACGACACGATGAAGAATAGCAGTGGCGCGAAGTCTGTTGAAGCGTACAAAGAAGCTTACAAGTTACAGGAAGAGCAAAATGAGAACTACAAAAAGATAGCACAAGAACAGGCTGGTTATCATGGCGCACACGGTTCTTGGAATAAGTATTGGGGCGGTTTTTCGAGCGAAGAAATAAGTCGAATAAAGGAGATTACTGGTAGAAATGATTTTAGCGGTAACCTTTGGGACTTATCACCCGAAGAAATGAAGAAACTTCGTGGAGGTGCGATTGATATTTGGGAACGTATCAAAAACACAGGTAAGGGCGGCTACGGTAGTAGATTAACAGATAAACTGGATGATTATATCGACCAAGCCGATAAGTTGCAAGAACTCACAGACCAAATAAATGAAAGTTTGACACAGGTTTCTTTTTCATCAATGAAAGATGATTTCGTCTCTAATCTGATGGATATGGAAAAGAATGCCGAAGATTTTGCAAACGACTTTAGTGAAATGATGCAAAAGTCCGTCTTGCGCTATGATTTGGAGAACCTCCTTAATACTGACTTAAAAAAGTTGTACGAAAAATGGGGAGCAAAGATGCAAGAGGGTAATTTATCAAAAGATGATATTGATAACCTCAAAAAAGAGTATGACGATTTAGTAAAGAAGGGTATCGAACAACGTGATTATTGGGCAAAGATTACTGGCTATACTGGCGAAAGCTCTCAGTCTCAACAAACGGCAACGGGCAAGGGTATTGAGGCTATCACCGCAGACCAAGCGAGCAGCCTTATCGGTATCGGCTATGCTGTTCAATCTGCTATCGAGGTGGGTAATGAGACAAGAAAGCAAATATCTGTTGATATTTCTTCCTTGCGTATCTTCGCAGAACAGACAGCAAACAATATCTCAGAAATGAGAGATATTCAGTATCAAGGGTTGGAACAACTGGAGGCGATAAATAAGAATACTGCACCAATTATTCTTATTCGTGAAGACATCGCAAGTATGTATAAATTAATGAAGGAAAATTATTAAAGCATGAAGAATCAGGCATTTATAAAAATGGTTGGCGAGGCTGATACAGCCTACGCTGACCTTGATACTTTCGGAGTAACGCTTATTAAAGGATGGAGAGAGGCATTATTAACTCCGACATCTGTTAAAAGCTATGTAACGAATGATAGCAGATTGGAACATGGAGAAAGCATTATTGCTACGAAAAAGTATGCAAAGAAAGCAAAGCGTGATGTAAGTATATCTTTCTTCTTGGAAGGTTCTTCGGAAGAGGATTATCTCGCAAAATACGAAACATTCCTTGACACAATTGCATATTCGGGGCAATTTTGTCTAAAAGTTCCCTGTTTAAAGAGGGTCTTTAAACTTGTTTATTCACAATGCTCACAATTTGGCGATTATGGATTAAAAAAAGGTAAATTTGTCCTTAAATTGACAGAGTCTAATCCAAATGATAGAGAAAAGTTATGATTAATATCTATGATGTGAACGGTAAAGTGCTTATGCAAGCAGAGATAACCAGCTCGGCTATTAGAGTGGAAGAATTATCTAAATCAGATTATATCTCCCTCTCATGGAATAGTGCTGAAAAGGTTATCTTGCCTGCTGGAGCATACATTGTACATAAATACAAGATTGATAAAGTAAGAGAAGTTACCCGTCAGTTTCTTCTCTTGGAATCTTACGAGCCTACACAGAGCGACGAAATGTCTTGGAAATATACGCCAGAGTTTCAGCACCAGAAGATGGTTCTTTCTAAAAAGCCTTTCTTTATTCGCACAAGAAACTCAAAGAATGAAGTTATAAAGCAATATGACTTCGATTTCTTCGGAACAATGGTTACGATAGCCGATAGGCTCAAAGATTTTTTGAATAATGAGCTTAAATTCGGTAACGCAGGATGGGTAATCAATTACGACATAACTAATACGAATGCTATTAATGTATCCTTTAGCGATAATGATTTTATGTCAGCGCTTACGGCTATCACAAATGCTATCGGAGATAATTGTGAATGGCATATTGATTACGATAACGAAACTATACATATCGGTAATGTGCTTCGTGATGATTTACCTATCGTTACATTAAAGGTCGGAGAAAATGTAGGTATTCCTTCTATTACTAATAGCAAGGAGGATTACTATAACGCTTTTGCTGTGTTTGGCGGCACTCGCAATATTACACAAGTTAACGATAAGGGGGAAAATATTTCTTCTTCGGATATAAAATTGCAACTATCTAAAGGTAGTGGAACAACAGAAATTGACGGAAAGAAGCTTTCTTATTCTATTGACGAGTTCTCTACTATCGATATGAGACAGAATAAGAATGAGCAACTTTTTATTAAGATACTCAATTTTGCTCAGATATACCCTTCGCTTAATACTTATGTGTATAATGTGCGAGGGAGGGAAAAATATGTGTTACAAGATGGAAATAAAATACCTCTTACGTATAATGCTGACGGGTCAGTAAAGACATATAAAACGTTTACTGTATGGTATGTTCGTATGGCTTATCCAACAACCGAAAAGATAGCAGACAAGAAGCTTGTTAATACAACTGTTGACAATGGTGTTACTCATTATTGGTACGACTTTGAGGTAACCGATGATTTGCTTATTAATGGCAAGAATATCGGATGCTCCTTTGAGGCGAATTTTAATGAAGGAGCATTATCTACTCCTCTTGCAGGTCGTGGAACTAATGGTGATTATGTAGGCTTTGAGCTTACATATCACAAAGAAGCATCATCTACTCATACGACAGACGATGTTGATAGCTCTAATTTTGCAGTTCTGGCTGGTGATTTTGAGATTATCTATCAGGAGGATAATGACCTTATCATACCTACGAATGCAAAAGATATGATAATTCCGAAAGGCGAAAGTCTGCCATCTTACAAGTGTAATATTACTGTGCTTTACAATATCGCAATGACAGAGAGTATTTATACAGAAGATGCTCAAAAAAGGCTTTTAGATGCTGCAATGAAGGAAATAAAAAGGTTGCTTTCCGACTTGAATAACTATTCAGTTAAGTCTTATCCGCAAGTATTTGAAGCAAAGAATCCTTGCTTACAGATTGGTCAGAAGGTTGTGTATGATGACGGAAACGGCTATCAGCTTAATACTCGTGCTCAAAAGATTACTACGAATATCGATTTTGAATTTGTGCAAGAAATCACGGTAGGAAATGAGGTTATCAAAGGTAATACGGCACAGCTTAAAGAAGATGTAAAGGAGATAATTGCATCAGGTGGCTCTGGTTCAGGGGGCGGTGGAAATTATACAACCTCGCAATTAAAGAATCTTATCGGTAAATATGGTACTGGCTATTTTGTTTCAAAGCTTTTTGATGACACCGCAAATGGCAAGATAACCTTTATTAAAGGTCTTGTTGCCAAAGCTCTTGCAGATTTGGCGATGGGAGCGACGTTCGGCAACAGCGCTAAGATTACGGAGCTTGGCGAGGCGGTATTTAGCGCTATCAAGTCTCTCGATTACGATAATGCGGCTGAACAAGGCTTCTCTGTCGAAAAGGAGAAGAACGGCAAGTATCATGCGTTTTTCACCAACCTCACAATTTGGGGTAAGGCGATATTCCACGAATTAGAGATACGCAAGCTGTCTTATTCGGGGGGCAACATCTATTTATCTGGAGCAGGAAGTAAGCTTGTCAGAGTTGTGCCTGTCAAGAAATTGGTATCTGATGGTGGTGTGACAACTTGGGTGAAAACGACTGAGGATGATGTGGAATGTGTTGGTTGGAAATGCTACCTCTTAGCTGACAACGGAACTACTGCTACAATGAATTACTGGCAGGAGGGCGACCAAGTGCGCTGTCAGACTATTGGAGAGATTGCGGCTGGAGGAACATATAGTGATGTAAGTAATAAGAGCTATTGGCGTACTATCCCTGATGGTGGTGTATCTACACAAAATGAGAAGATATACGGCACGAAGCTGGAAACTTACCTTGATGAGGATGGCAACGAGCAGACGAAAGAAGTACAGGTGGAATTGTACGATGGACAGGCGTTTGCTTGGATTGTGATAGGTAAGCATTGTGGTGACATTGATGGTTACGACGATGAGTTTAGTGTGGGTTACAATGGCTCTAACCCTGCACCTTTGGAGACGAGAGACATTCCTTCGGCTGGCGATACTATTGTGCTTGACGGTAACAGACATCGTAATGAACACGGTGAGTATGACAAGACAGACAGACAGAACGTGATTATCTTAGAGACAACTGGCGAATATGCTCCTCGTATCGCTTGTTATGCTAATATCTCTGAGTATAAGCATACTATCACTAAAAGCGTGAATGGTAGTGATAAAGAGGTATCTCTGTCGGTATTTGAGACTTCACCAAAAGGTGGAACGAAAATCAACTCATCACGCTTTGAATGGATTTCGGATGATGGCAGTACTATCAACATCATCAACTATCGTGGTGACTGGGAAGAAAACAATACCTATCATAAGAACGACCAAGTAAATTACAATAACGCCGTATGGGTGTGTGTTGCTAATTCAGGGGTTGATGTCGCTGACAAGCCTTCCGAGGGTTCATCTAACTGGAAAAAAGTCCTTTCTGGTGGCAAAGGCGAGAAAGGTGATGATGCAGTTAGCTATTCCGTGAGCCTTATGAAGGAATTGAGAACAATCGCAGGTCATAGCAATCAATCCGCTGTAACTGTTAGTTTCCGTAAGCAGGAAGGCAGTAAGAGTACCGTTTCTGGAAACATTGCGACTTTTGGTGATTCGGCTTCTGTAAAATGCTATATTGATGGTGAGCGTAGCGATAATATGACAGATTGGATAAATAGCGGAAATGATTACTTCGGCTATTTGAATTATGAGGATGCTTGGACTGGAAAGTCTGTTATTACTGTCGTTATGTATATCGGTGATAATATCGTTGCTTCTGCCAACTTCTCTCTTGGTCAGAGTGGTGAGGGTGTCGTAATGGCGTACAAAAATGCTACGTCTCGCCCTTCAAAACCAACTGTTGAAGACTTGTCCCAATTATCTGACGGATGGTCTCGCACACCTCAGAAAGGTGGGTCTTATCTCAAGGTGGATAATATCAGCTACGGAAGCTTTGATAATGGCGCCAGTTCGTTTGTTGATTCTACATCTAAAAGCTGGACTGACGTGACAGAAGGTGGTAATTCGTGGAAGAAGTCTCCTTCTGGGCTGTCTGATAACTACGGATGGGCAATAATGAAAGTATCATTTACTACGAATGTAGATAATTCGGACGTTAAAGTTACCATCAAGGCTTATTCCGAAGGTAACTATGACTTCGTTCAAGTTCATGCACTTGATACGGAGATAACAGGTTCAAGCAGCCTTAGGAAGACGGGTGTAGCAGATATATCAGGTAACGGAATAGAAACTTCATATTCTTACCACGTCACTACGACAGGACAGCATTTTTTCTATGTCTCCTATTGTAAGGACGTCAGCGGTAATAGCAACGGAGACTACGGCTTATTCCGCTTTGACCTATCCGACAATCTTGTCACCTTACCATCAACGGTGTGGATGAGCCAAGCCACTTTGAAAGACGGAAAGGCTGTACTTCCTTGGTCAGAACCTGTGAAGATAACAGGTGAAGATGCCTACAGAGTCGTGGTTTCTCCATCGGTGCTCATCTTCGACACTGACGACTACGGAAAAGTTGCTGAGTCATCCCTTGGTGACAAGAAGACTGCGACGATACGAGTGTATCAAGGCGACAAGGATGTCTCTAAGCAGTTCTCAAAGTATGACAGACTTCCAAGCAACTATTATAATTGCAACGGTAGTCTGAAGGACTTGAATACGTCTCCGTTAGAGATACAGGTGACTGAAATAGAAACACAGGTTGTCACTGATACAGAGGGAAACGAAAGTACAATATCCAAGACTAACGGTTTTTTGGAGTTTATTCTCACGAATGCTTCTGCAACCGTCACGGCTCATGTGGACGTGCAGGTCAACGTTGCCAAGTTCGCTGGTCAGATGGTCAACACCAACAAGCGATTCTCCAACACCTTAACGGAGGTCGGCAACAAGGTGGATAACAAGATGGATAGCTTTGACCTCAACGAGTTTAAGGCTGAAATTACGCAGACAGCAAGGGAAATCTCACTCTCGGTGAGCGAAAAGGCTATCGGCAGGAGAAACCTACTTATAGGTAGTGCGGCGAGAAGACAGGGCGAAGGATGGACGTTCATGAGTGGTGATTACTATAACAATCTTCCTTGTGAATCCATAGAGATAAACAGCGGACACGAGGGCGTGAATGCAATACATTGCCGAACCAAGCAGACGGGAACTAATTCATATTACATGTGCGGTTTCCGATGGGTAGGCACGTCTTCTTCACAAGGCAACATCAAGCTAAAGAAAGGCAAGAGCTACACTTTGTCCTTCTGGGCGAAGGCGTACAACTCTGGCTATGTCAAATTTATATCGGAACTGATATGGCAAGGGAGCGCAACCGACAATTCCCGACCTGCTGGTTATACTGGTCCTAAAGGATTCTTAACGACGCAGCAAGCGACGAAAAGCAACACTTGGACGCAGTTTAAGGTAAACATCGAGGTTCCTTCCTCCGCATCCTATGAGTATGTAGAGGTCAACATCTTTGCGAGAGCAACAAACTACACCTTGCAGGATGCCTACATCTGCAAGCCTATGCTCGAAGAAGGTGATTATAATGGCTGGACGCTATCGGAACAGGATTACGACTATGTGGGAGGAAACTTACTCGATAATACGAGGACGCTGACTGTGGGCGGAAATCTTAACGACGTAAGCGAAAGCACCATTATCTCGCAAGGATATGGGTACGATAGTGCCGTAGCCCATGCGGACAACAGCAGCGGCTCGTCTTACAAGGAGATATTGAGATGGGGAACCACGTCTGGCGGCAATGTGTCATTCCAGAAAGGAAAAGACTATCTCTTGTCGTTCTTGGCAAATGGCAGCGGTAGGATGACCTGTTATCTCTATTGTAGTGCGAACAACACATCCAGCATCTACTCGGAGAACAACCAAGGGTATGTGACGAACAACGCCGCCGACGGAGCATCGAATTTTACCCTATCATCGGGGTGGAAACGATACTGGGTGCATTTCCGTGTATTGACGGATTCTCCACTGCCTACTGATATATTAATGAGAGCAGTAATCGGCACAAACGTCTATGTAGCTCAACCCAAGCTGGAGGAGGGTGCGACCATGACGGAGTACACCGAGCGCAAAAGTGAGCTTGTGGATAAGGCGAGTCTGAAGGCAGCGGGTATTGTTGTTGACTCTGAATCTGTCACGCTTTACGGCAATCAGGTACACATCAAGAAGAACAAGACTGATGCAAACGATACCGTGCTTATCGACAATAATACTGGTACTATATCGGCAGGGCTGATAAAAGCCGATGAAGTCGTGGCGAGAGGTATTAAAGCTCAGAATTTGGAGGCGACAAGTCTCAAAGTAACAGGTAATAGTCAACTTGGAATCTTCGAGATACGCACAGCTAAGAAAGATGATAGAGACCAATACACTATCGGTGGTGATGCTATTCAATACAGTGGTGGCTACATGTTCCCGGATGGTAAAACGGAAGCATTCGACGCGGGTAGCTTCTTGATGTATAAGCCAATGTTCGTTAGGCAAGGTAGTCCTGATAATTCTGCATATATGCGACTTGGGTATCAATTCACGGAATGGGATGACTGTAATATTTCTGGTGGAAACAAGAATTATTTCTTTGTCGGTGCGGCAGCGAGATACGTATGTTCGGGTGATACGGGCTCGTGTAGCAGAACCCTCCTGCCAGTTGACTTGAAATACTCTTTATCTTATTCAGAACTCAAGCCAGCCGCTTACATTTATTCAGTCAAAACCTTGCAGGATGACCCTGCTTTCGCCATCAAGGTTGTTAAACCAGAGGGTAGCAGTGGAGAGCGCACGGCAATACAGACTAATGCGGCTATACGAGGAGTGTTTGCTCCGAACGCAACGGACATTTATAAGGACCGGCAAATACCAAACGGCATCGGAGTAGTTTATTGCTCAAATAATAGTGATATGACGTTAACTCTTCCGGTCAATCCTGTTGATGGACAGACACTGATAATCATACAGGGTTCTAATGGCAGGGTATATATCATTCCTCCTTCTAATGACGTTAAGATATATTGTGGCGGTTACACAAGAGACAGAAACAATAAATTCTTCTCGGGAATGACGGGTCAGTTTAATATCTTTGTTTATGCTAGTGGCGCATGGCAGTTACAATGGATGAATTATAAACCATGATTTTAATAAATATCATAAGTTTATGAAAAAAATAGTAAAAGGTAACGACTTCACACTGAAGATACCAGTGATGAAGATGGTAGAGGGGCGACCACAGACTTTTCCTCTGCCAGCCTGTACAGATGTGGTGGTACAGGTTTGTAATCAATTCAGACGCATCCCTCTTGCGTTTGAAATTGACGTAAAGGAGGACAATGTTATCCTTGCGAGAGTAGAGGGTGACAAGATGAGCCTTGGCACTTATGCCATCGAGGTAAGGGGTAAGATATTCGGCAATGACTGGCGAAGCAGCGAATACCCTCAGTTTTCCATCGTAGCCAAGAATGCCGATGCCGATACCGAGTTTGTTGAGACTGACGAGGGCGACAACAGCGTGGAGATGGATACCGCTATGGTTATCCTCCCTCCTTCCGTGGAGTTGAGTGACCTCATTAATAAGGCTAACGAGGCTTTGAAAAACAACAAGGAAACAAACGATACCCTCAATATTAACGAGGAAGCGAGAAAAGAAGCAGAGACGCAACGAGTATCTGCCGAGTCCGAGCGAGTATCTGCCGAACAGACGAGAGTATCTGCTGAGGATGCTCGCATGAAGGCAGAGGTCAGTCGTGTAAGTGCAGAATCCGACCGTGCAAGAGCGGAAGATGCACGCACTAAAATCGAGATTGAGCGACAGGCAAATGAACTTACCCGAAAGGATAACGAGACGAAGCGTGTCAATGCTGAAACATTAAGGAACAATGCCGAGAAGTTGCGTGTCTTGCAAGAGAATGAGCGCAAGGGTAACGAGGACGTTCGTAAGTCAGATGAGGATGCACGTATCAAGGCTGAAAGCGCACGTAGCAAGGCTGAGACCAAGAGAGAGGAAGATTTCTCTGCATCCAAGGAAGCCGCTGACAACGCAACCGAAAAGGCTTTATCTACTTATTCCCACCCTCCTTATGCTGATAGCGATGGTTTCTATTACAAGTGGAATCCTGACACGCAGAGTTACGACAAGACGGATGTGAACTTGAAGGCGCAGCCTAGCAAACCAGCCTTTGTCTTTAAGTCGGTTGAAGAAATGGAGACTACGGACATAAATAACTTCGACCTGTATGATTATGTTATCATCAATACCGACGATACAGAGGATGAGGACAATGCGAAGCTGTACCTCATAGACAAGAACGAGGATGGTACAAAATATTACCATTACCTTGTTGATATGAGCGGTTTCCGTGGATTTGCTGGCAAGACACCTCAAATCTCCATCGGAACGATTACCACCCTACTTCCTAGCGAGAAGGCTAGTGTAGCCATGACCAGCGACGGTATGGATGAGCAAGGAAACCCCAAATACGTCATTAACTTCGCTATTCCGCAAGGACGGAAAGGCGATAAGGGTGATTCATTTTCTTACGCTGACTTCACGGCAGAGCAAATCAAGGAGCTACAAAAACCTGCTACTGATGCTATTGCAACACTTGGTCAGACTAAGGTGGATTGTGAGAATGCTACAAAGGCAGCAAACGATGCTGCTTCTGACGCTACCGTAGCTAAGACCAAGGCAGAGAACGCTGCTTCTGGGGCAGAGAAGTGTAACGTCATCCTTGAAGGCTCTACCGTCAAGGTGACTGACAGAAACGGAGAAACCAAGTCTGTAGATGTTATTAATACGAATGAGGAAGTGACCGTCACCATCGCCTCTTCCGTGGAATCCATCAAGGTAGCTGGCATTAAGATTAATGTATTCTTGAATAACGGCAAGACCCCCCAGACCTATACAACAGATACAGAGGGTAAGGCGACCTTCACTATCGACAGAGGTAACTATTATCAGGTGACGTTTCCTGAGTATGGCAATGCGCAGCCTATCGCTCCTCAAGGCTATACAGCAGTATTGGGTAGCCGTAATATCAATGTGGAGTATCTGCCATACGATGAGGATAGTATGGAGAAGGTGATTATCACGGCTACTAAATACGATGATAACGTGGGGACGGCATGGGAAGGTATTCCTGTTATCGTGACTGTTGATAGAAAGGCTACCACCTATCAGACGGATGCAAAAGGTCAGGTAACGGTATTCGTACCATATAAGAAGGAATATACTGTAAGAATTGATAATCAGGATGGCTATAACGTTAGCTTTAACAAAAATTCAAGAACTAATACAGCGAATGTTCCCCAGAGACTTATCGACTACAGATTCTATCAGTTTAAGGCGGGTATTTTTGTAGTAGATGCAAACAAAAACGAATATTACATCGAGGACTGGGTGGCAGCAGGTAAGAGCTCTGATGATGCGGTAGCTATCAAAGTGGCGGATGCCTCATTATCTATCAATCATGGCACTTTCTGCATTCGTACAAGTGACATTAAGAACGTGTCGCAGTTGGTCAGCAAACAATGGTGTACACAGAACTTACAGTTCGATTCTATCGCCCTGAATGGTAATAATGTAAAAGATGCGAATTACTACAACGGAGAATCTTCATCATACCTTATCAGACAGGAGGCTCAGGAGCGAAGTTTATCTGTGCCTGCTTTTGATTATGCGTATGAACAGATATTCACAATCGGTGGTGAAGAACTTCATGGTTTCATCATGTCGGTAGGTCAGGAATACGTACATGTAGCTAATATCGGTATCATCAAGCAGGTGCTGGAGACCCTGTATGGCGAGGAAGTAGCTACTAATTATTACGACTTTGTGATGAAGAGATACAGATGGACTTCTACGCAGGACAGCGCTACGTACGCTTGGTTCTTCAGTAGTAGTGCAAACTTCAACCTCAAGTGGCTCAGTTTCGTGGTCCTGCCGGTTTACGCTTGTTAATCTCTTTATCTCTTCAAAATCTCTTCCTCTCTCCATGCAAGCAGCGAGCAAGCGGCGAGCAATGAGCAGGGAGGGATATAAGAGCAATTTTTAATTTCATTCCCTTAAAAAATGGCATTTGCAGAGGATTTGTACATATATAAAGATACGCTACTCTTGTGCAAGATATTACTCAGGTATAGCAATAGCGTGAGTAGAACCGTCAGGTTTACAACCTACAATGAAGCGGTCGTCAAGTCTTGTACAGCTCTTGACTTGGTTAGGAGAATTAACGAAAGTTGGGAGAATAGAGAGGAGCGTATGCACGATTATATTCTGCTTATGTCGGAAGTCAAGTCAAGAATCAGCCTCCTCACGGATGCCGAGTTCTTAAACAAGAAACAGGCAACCAACCTTAATATGATGTCAGACAAGGTACTGAAGGAGGTGTATGGCTGGCGGAAGTCTGAGCGGAAGCGCAAAGGCGAGAATTGCAGAGTCAACGACAATGCAAGAGTGTCGTCACTGAATGTGACAAGGGGTACAATCACGCAACTCACTTATGTGAGAAGTGAACAGACTGGAAAACAGAGAATGTACCGAGATACGCAGAACAGCGCTACGAACGCTTGGAACTACAGTAGTAGTGCAAACAACAACAACAAGTGGAACAGTAACGTGGTCCTGCCGGTTTACGATTATCCAACAGTGGCGAATGCCTCTGTATTTGCTATTTTTTAAGGGATATGAAATTTGAGAAAGAGTATGTTACGATAGAAGAGGTGTATGCCGCCTATTATGACTGCTGTAAGCATAAAGGTTCGACACCGGGCTGTATCGAATACCAGATGAATTATATTGCGAATAATTATCAACTGTATGTCGAATTAAATTCGATGTCATACGAGATAAGTAAAAGTAAGGCATTCTGTGTGACGAGACCAAAGCTTCGGGAGGTGTTTTGCGCAGACTTCCGTGACCGCATCATTCACCATCTGCTTGCTATCAAGTTCACGGATATACTCGAAGGCGAAATGACAGATAAGGCGTATGCCTGCCGTAAGGGTAAGGGTACTGATTACGGTATCGCTGATGTCAAGAAGCAAATAAAGCGAGTGAGCGATAACTATACTAAGGAAGCATGGATATTGAGAGGTGATTTACAGGGCTTCTTCATGAGCATCAATCGCGCGCTCCTTTATAGCCTCCTTGAGAAAGTTATCAGAAAAAAGTATCATGGAAGTGATATGGAATGGTGGCTGTGGTTATGGAAGAAAGTTGTCTTGCATGACCCGACAAAAAACTGTGTCCGAGTAGGCGATTTGAGTTTGTGGGATAAGCTTCCTGCTAACAAGTCGCTCTTTACATGCGGTGAGGGCAAGGGACTCCCTATCGGCAACCTACCGTCACAACTTCTTGCCAATCTCTTGCTATCTCAATTCGATAAACTGATGATAGAGCGAGTGGGCAAAGATGGTGGATATGGCAGATATGTAGATGATTTCCTGGTTATCAGTAGGGATGAAAAGCTACTTCTGAATATTCTGCAAGAGGCAAGGAGCTATCTGTTGGAAGAGCTTGGTCTTACGTTGCATCCTCATAAGGTTAGCCTTCAGAGGGCAGCAAGCGGAGTAAGGTTTACAGGCGCATTAATTCGCCCAGGCAGGATGCTTCCAAACTTGCGAACGATAGAACATCTGTATGACGTGATTGATAGGTTTGGGATAGAATCTGACCCGAAAAGCGAAGTCTTACAGAGGTATGTGAGTCGTATCAATAGTCTGATGGGTGTACTTGTGCATTACAACACCTATAATATCAGGCGTAAGACATGGGCGATGATGCCCTATAAGAACAGAGTTTTCTGTGTCAATATGAAGAAAATTAGAATAATGAATAAATATAAAACGTAAAAGATTATGGAGAAAATTAATTTTATCAAAGCCTTTATCCCTAAAGGCGATTTTAATGAAAAGTATGAGCACGGAGGAATGATGGTTCGTCATCTTGCTGCTGTGCTTGACGAGAAGATGGGAGCGTACGAATGCTACGAGTGTACCGTGCCTATCGGTGAGTACGATGAAAACGGGGTACAGAAGGCATTTACTGAGTTTTCGGCTAAGATGGATGCCTTAAAACTTAAACAGGCAAAGGTTGACAAGATAGCCGAGATAACAGCCTACGACACATCGGACAAGGTGAACGGCTTTGTGTTGAATGGGTTACTGGTGTGGCTCGACAAGGCGACACGTGTAGGATTGATGAACTCAACTACCATTGCTAAGGCAGCAGGCCAAGAAACGACAACTCTGTGGCTTGGAGGACTGAAACTGGTGGTGGATTGTGATAAGGCTATTCAGTTACTCTCTGCGCTTGAGATGTATGCCCTGGAATGCTTCAATGTGACGGCAAGTCATAAGGCAGCAGTAAACGAACTGACGACCATCGAAGAGGTGGAAGCCTACGACTATAAGGCTGGCTATCCGAAGATGCTTGAGATGAGTGTGTAATAATATCATTTTCCCATTATCGGGAAAATGATAGCACCATATTCCTGATGTCACGAAAATGGTAATACCATTTTGTTGACGTCGATAAAATGGTAGCAACGTGTAACTAATTTAAATTCTAAAGATTATGTATGTATTAAGTATTATTTCTTTCCTTCTGTGGGCAGGATTTCTCTTGCTCGCAGCCATGCGGTTCGGCATTCCCGACATGATGAGTGATGTGTATTACCAGTTGCAGAAATGCACGGGTAGCGAAGTGATAGGCGATAAGCATAAGCGAAACTATGGCTGGGTGTTCACGCTCGTCATGTTTGCGAGTGCCTTGCTTATGCTTGTTTCTCTCCTCGACTCGGGTAAAGGTATTCAGTTCCTCGCGTTCCTCGGGTGCGCAGGACTGATGTTTGTGGGTTTTGTTCCTCATTATCTTGATAATGCAGAACATGCAATACATAAAGCAGCAGCTATCACAGCGGCTATCGGATGTGTAGGATGGTGTTCGAGTGTTAATCTCGCTCCTACCCTATTGTTAGCTATTGCGGTGCTCATCATCTATTTCCATCCAGCTAAAAAGCCGGATTCCGTTGGGTATTACTGGGCAGAGTTGGCGGCATTCTTAGACGTATATTTGACTTACTGGATTTTTGCGCTATGAAAAATTTATTCAAACTCAACAAGCGAGACTGGATTGGTCTTGCTTGTTGGCTGCTGGTAAGCATATTGGTAGGTCTGCTTGCCTTGCCGATAATGGTAGGCAGAGAGATATACCAGTACAAGCACTACAATTTGTCTAAGTTCGAGTGGGAAGATATTGTGAGGTATTCCGTAGTAATCTTACTCGGTAGTATTATTAATTACTTAATTTTAGATTCATTATTATGAGACAGATAAAAAGAATTTTTGTTCATTGCACTGCTTCTTCTCAGAAGTGGGGAGTTAAGGAACTGCTGGCAGAGTTTAAGGCGAAAGGTTGGAAAAATCCCGGTTATCACAAGGTAGTGACTGCGGATGGCATTGTGCATCAGTTGCTTGACTTCAAGAATGTTAGTAATGGGGTGTATGGCTACAATTCGACCGCTATCAATATTGCATACGTGGGCGGTATTGATAGCAAAGGTAAGCCTATCGACAACAGAACTAAGGCTCAGAAGGTAGCTCTGAGGTCGTTACTTGTAGAGTTGCATCGTCAATATCCTCACGCAACCATCATGGGTCACAGGGATATATGGGGAAGTGACAGCAGAAAATGGAAAAAGTGGTGTCCTTGCTTTGATGCTAAGTCGGAGTATAAGGATATATAATAATGAGGATATATAATAATAATGTGGTTATAATGCCGTTAAAAAGCGGTTATAACCACATTTTTTGTAGGAAGCGTTATAGATGGCTTACTTATGTATTGTAGAAAGACAAGGCGGTTTACTACATGTAGCCGCCTTTCTTGTTACCATTTTATGCCATTTTGGTAACAAAAAAATTGGTAACATAACTTTCAGATTGTTACTTTAGCAAAGTTTAACTCTAAAAAGTTGCCCAAAATTATTCATTTTGAGCAAAAATTGTTTATTTTTACATCATTTTCCTTATTATTAAGAATGAGGAACTAAGAATAAATAATAAACACAAAAACAAAAGGAGAAGAATTTATGACTAAAGAGGAAGAAGATGAAGTCCATCGGTTAGTTCAATCAGTCGGTGTTGTACAGTTGTCAAGAGTAATGTTTAAGGGTATGGACGTTAGCGAAATGATTAACGTAATTATCCTTGCAGGTAGAGGCTACAGCGTGAAGCTACTCACTTGGTTCAAGCATTATTGTGAAGTGATGCCTCTGTTTATCATGCTTTTTCATATTGCATGCATGGTAACATTTGCGTCTCATGAAAAAGAAATGTGCGTATGGTTTAAGGAGAATTGGGTATCGGCAGCATTTATCTATTTTTCCGTTTACATCCATCCGCTTGTGCTTATAATTGCGAGCAGATTCTTTTGGCTCTGCTACAGATGGCGTATTCCGATGATCATCTACCTATTTGGGATAAATGCTATTCATATCGTATACTGGAATGTTTTTACCACCAACGAAATGGTGGAAGCTAATGTTGTAATACTTGTAATGACCATTATATTTTATGTATATGGTTTTGCCGATAAGTATTTCTCAGGCAAGGGCTGTCAAAGTTTAATCTCTAGATTATAATGATATGGGAAAGTTATTTGGTTATCACACCTTGGGAGTGTTATTAAAATCGTTGTCTGACTCTTGCTTTCGAGCAGACGAGCAAGAGAAGAGAGGGGAGAAGGTAACTGCTTGCGGAATGAGCAGCGATGAGATAGAAGACCTTTGTGAGAACTATCTGCCGTATGCTCTTAACCCTATGTTGAGCACCGAGGAGGTCAAGGAGAGGCTGCACGTTTCTGATGCTACACTCAATCGTATGGTTGCAAGGGGCGATATTCCGAACGGAGAATGCAAGAAGCGTGGGCACTCCCGATATTGGAAGAAGTGGGATATACTACACTACATAAAAAGCAAGAGAGGTAAGTGATTACCTCTCTTTTTTGTTATTTATGACACTACCTACTATCACCTTAAACTACTGATAATCAACCACTAAAAGAAAGTGTGATAGAGTTATATTTGCTCTCCCCTATTCTTTGTACCTTTGCATCAGTAACGTTACAATAGTGTTAGTTAATATTAAGGATAACTTAAAAAGATTGTATCATGGAGATGACAGATGCAAAAGTAGTAGAGAAGAAAATCTACGAAGAGGGAAAGAAGCACGATGATTATGCTTCTAAGGCAACAGGTAATGCTGGTCTTACCCTTGGTATCATCGGCACAGCACTCGGTGCTGGTGCTTGGTTGCTTGGCGGTAACAACCGCAGTGTGTTTGGTTCACTCGGTGGCAGCAATATGCCTGAGAACGTGAATATCAACGCCTATGGGGCTAACGCAAGTTCAAATCAGCCAACTGCCTTGCAGGTCATGGAGAAGGAATGCGATGATGAGGTGAAGTTGCTTACCTACATGTTCGGTATGAAGCTCGACACCGCTAACAAGTTCTACGCTATGCGAGAGACAGACATCGCTGAGAAGTTCTCTATGTATAAGGGTGCTAACGATGCTATCAACGCCGAGAACCGCCGTGCAATGCAGGCTGAGTTCGGTCTTTACAAGTCTCAGGTTGATGCGGACTTCGGTCTGTACAAGAATCAGAGAGACCAGTACGATGCGTTGCAAGCAAAGTATAGCGACCTCGACAAGAAGGTAGCCGTTATGGAAGCCCTCACTCCTTACAAGGAGAAGCTGATGATGGCTTACGTGAACGAGAAGTGCTGCCGCAAGATTGATGGTCAGCTTGTGCTCCCTTCTACGCCAGTAGTTACTGGTTACGGCAGTTACGGCTGTAATTGCACCGCTCCTTCAACTCCCACTACAGGAGCGTAACAGAGCAGTAAGGAAGTCTGTAAAAAGGACTAAGAAAAAATGAGTTGGTGAGGGGTGTTTGCCCTCGTTGGCGGATGCCCTCTCACCTCTCTATAATATATCACCAACTTAAAGATATTGATTATGATGAATTTCGGAAACAGCCCATTATTGGATATGGGTACAAGTCAGCAGCAGCCGCAGATGATGGATGCCGAGCTACAGAAGATGTATGAGGCGATACAGCAGAAGCGAGCATCTATCAATATGCAAGCGCAGCAGTCACCCACACCACTCTGGGATGAGATTGATAAGATTGAGGACAATCTTACAGGCGCACAACGTCAGTACTTGATGCAAAATCAGGAATACGTCAATAGCTTGCAATATGTGTCAAAGCTCGTACAAGACGAGGAATTGCGCATCATACGCCCTCGCATTGAGAGTACTCAGCAAGGACAGGAAGCATTGAAGAAACATTTGTCTTTGATGCAGCGTTTGAGAAAAGAAGTAGCGCAAGCAGAGGAACAAAAATCTGCTATGCTTAACGACTACATGACAAATCATAGCGACAAAACTTGGCAAGAGTATCTCGCTATGGTTCAAGGGACAAAGAAGGGAGGAACTAAGAAATGAATGTAACAGAATTGAAAGAGAAACTGCTTACATCGCTTGACTTGTGGGCAGACGCAAGAATTAGCGATATGGTGAAGGAAAACCCTGCATTGGCTATTCCTTCCGTGTATATGAAGCGAGCTTCACATAACATCATTGCAAAGCACAAGGATAGCTGGGGCAAGAGCATTGACAACGCTACCCTATTCATTGCCGATGAAAACGGGAACATAGATGCCAACACGATATTTGAAGATATGATGCAGATGCTAAAATCCGTGGAAGATTACAAATTCGATGTGGGTTTTATTCACGGACATATCGACAAAGGAGTTGTGTCTATTGACCTGCCAGATGGAATTGCCACTGCTATCCTATTTGGAAGCAAGCGAAGCATCAACTTCACAGAGGAGGACTTTGTAGAGTTGAAAGATTTGATAATAGCTTAAAAATATATAAGATATGGAAGCAAAAGACATTATGAGCAAGTTTGATGAGCTGTATGGAATGATGGCTTCATCAGCAAACGTAAAGTACATGCACGTATTCGGAAACACGATGCGCTGCATGATGAAGGATATGGCTGCAAAGCACCCAGAGTTGGCGCAAGAGTATCTTGATGAGTTGTGTGCAATCAAGTGGAAGAACTATCTAACAAAAAACGAGGTTTCTGAGATTATAAACGAAATGAATCCTCCAGCAACTTGGAGTAAACAAAATTGGCTTGATGTGATGGAGAAACTCGGTTATCCATTAGAAGATAAGCCTTATTATAATGATTATGCCTTATATGTCGCAATGAACCAGGTTGTAAGTGACCATGGTGAAACAATTGCATCTATCCTTAACAAGGATTCTATTGCATTGGTAGAACCTACAGAACTTGCCAAATATGCTTACAAATTAGCATTAGACCTTCTTAAAGATAAGGATGGGGTGTATGATATAAGAGAGTACTTTTTAAAATAGAAATACAGTTTTATCATTCCTAAAGAGAGACTTTTTAATAGGTCTCTCTTTATTTGTTTACAGCCAATATCATTATTTCTTTAAATATTCACTTTTAAAAGCTATCTTTGCATCAAAAATAAAATATGGTAGGACAAGTAGGAAATACAGGTACAAGAGCGGCAGGGATGATGCTATTCGGGGATGAGTTGAGTTGTATGTTACTCGATACCCGATGGATGCTTATTGCTATCGTTCTACTTATAATCGCTGACTATCGCTTTGGTTGTGAAGAAAGTAGCCTTCGTCATAAAAATGCTTTAGAAAGCAAAAATCCTCTGCTTGCTGATAGATATGAATTCAGAGCATCACGAGCGAGACGTAGAACTGCAAATAAATTTGTGGATTACCTTATCTATATAATGGTAGGTGTAGCACTTGGTAGAGCGTTATTGCCGCCACTCAATATTGATTATATATGGGGAGGATGGGTTGTTACTGCATTTATTGCGGCAAGAATAGAAATCCCAAGCATAGTAGGACATTTCTTATTTGCTCGTGGTGTGTCGGTCGAGAAGAAAACAATAACGGGCTTCGTTAAAGCCTTTGTCGTAGCCCTTGCAAAATCTAAGAGCGAAGGTGTTGGCGATGCTTTAGAAGAAGGATTTAAAGCGACGGAGGGTAAAAAATGAAAGTAACAAAGGAACAAATGAAAGCCATCATGCCGAATGCTGGAGAAAGGATTGATATATATCTTCCTTATATCAACGATTACGCAGATGCTTTCAATATCAGTACGCCTATACGCATGGCTAATTTCCTTGCGCAAGTGGCTCACGAAACCGCAGAGTTGGTACATTTACGAGAAATCGGTAATGCTGACTACTGCCATAAATATGAGGTTGGTAAGCTCGCAAAGATGTTGGGTAACACCCAGAAAGGTGACGGCTACAGATATAAAGGTCGTGGCTTTTTACATTTAACAGGAAGGGCGAATTATAAAGCTTACACGAACTCAAAGTACTGCAAAGGTGATGTTGTAGCAGAGCCAAAGCTCTTGGAGCAACCGAGAGGAGCAGTAAAAAGCGGTATGTGGTTTTGGCTAATGAAAGGACTGAATGCTTTAGCTGACAAAAATGACATTATTGCTATAACAAAGAAAATTAATGGTGGAACTAACGGCTTGACGAGCAGAACCAAATATTGGAAGAGAGCTTTGAAAGCCTTTAATATAACAACATAGCTTATGAAAAGGATTAGAGATTTGTTTTATTGTTTGTCGATTTCAATGCTTCTGTTTCTTATGACGCAGATAGTTATCGGATGTACGGCTACCCCGAAGGTGGTTACCCGACAGACTTACGTTAAAGAAAAGCGGTCAAACTTGGATTCGATATTCAATGCCCGATTTTTAGCAACACTCGAACTTTATCAAAGAAAGCAGAGTGAACTGAAAGAAACGAGCAAGTCAGAAACAAACCATATCAGAGATAGCACTTCTGTAACGGTTGATAAAGAAGGAAATATAATAAGAAAAGATAAATATCACTACGAAAGTCATAACTACTCTGAGAGCTTTGTACAAAAGCTTAGAGACAGCATTTCTTGCTACAAAGCATATAAGGATAGTCTAAGCAAATATCGACTCAAAATCGATTCCTTAGATAATATTAAACAGGATTCTGTGCCATATCCTATATATATACAAAAACCAATGAGTAGAATAGATGCTATGTTCTTAAATTTTGGTAAAGATATAGCTATATTCGTAGTGGGTTTCATAATAGGAATTATTATTTTGATGACAAAAAAGAAGAAAAAGACATAAATTTTTTGATTGTTCTTAGTTTTCAATAGGTTATGTTTAAGTAAAAGATTGTTAGGATAACAAAGGCGGTTACTCGTGAAGAGCAGCCGCCTTATTTTTTAGTACTTCTTGCCTCCGTGATGATATTCACGAGTTTCGTTATAGCGCATCTTTAAGTTGATATGTTGAACGAGGTCGATATTTAATGCTTCTGCCCATTCAAAAATACTATCCAATGCATATAAACAACAAGAGAGCAAAGTCACTTTATTGTTCTTATTATTAATAATATCAATAATACGCTCTGTTACACAGAAAGCTACTCCAGTAAAAGTTAAATCGGTATAGCATGATGGTTGAATTTTTATATCCGATTTAACTTTAAGGTAGTTTACTCCCATAAAATCAAACAGGCGAATACAAATATCAGCAATCTCGCTCTCAACTTTCCCATCTATGTTTTGTCTATAGAAACGTTCTACCAAACCTCCGTGATGGTCGTTTGCAAGCACACATTTAAGTCCGCTTTTATCTAAATCATCCATCCATCTGCCTTTGCGGTCAGCTTGTATCGCTTCGGATACCTCGATTATAATCATCATTAACCAATGGATTGTTGGCTTTTTCTCTTCGTGCCAACCATGACTAACGGCGTTTTTAAATGCACGTTCTATCCATTCATTTATTTGCTTTCCTTCTATTACCATAATTATCTGTATTTATGCTTATCACACCAATCCCAACAATTTGTACCTTCTTCTTTGTTGCAGCAAATGCCTTCTCCGTAAACACTTTCATTAGAGAACGAAATACAATTACCACAACAAGGCTCTTCATTTTCTTTCTTCATGCAAATAACGTTTTATTGATTTACGCAATAACTTATTTTCCTCTGTAAGCAATCTAACTTCTTCTCGTAGCTGCTCTATGGTATGCAAATAAGATATTTCTTCAAGAGTTTTCATTTTATCAACTCCAATGAGAATCCTTTCTTCGCAACGTGAACCGCTTTACCAGTAGCTTTTGCTACCTCAGAAGAGAATAATTCGGCATCGCCATTATTTGCACTCATGTGAATAAGTACAATTGCTTTTGTTTTCTCTAATCTATTTTCCTTCAAGCAATTTAAGCACCTTTGTAAGCTCATGTGAGTAGCCTTTGCTCTGATGCCAACTTTTTTAGGGATAACGCCCTCTTTTATACTCTTTTCAACCAACGAATCGGTATGATTACATTCGATAAGAATATAATCGAGCGGAAAAGATAACTTATATTTGATATGATGGCTATCCGTAAGAAAAAGCATATCTCCCATATCGGGATGATAAATGATAAAACCGCAAGGTTCTTTGGTGTCGTGAACAGTATCGAAAGCCTTTATAACGAAGTTACCAATACGAAACTCTTTAAGCATCGGTATGGCATTGTAATGAAAATCCTCTTCCTTAATCTTCTTTTCTTCCAAAGTTCCTTTGGTTGCAAAGATGTTGAAAGGTCGTGCATACTGACGAATAAACCCTGCGTGGTCGCCGTGGCTATGAGTAATCAAGCAACCAACAACCTTTTTAAGATTTCCTCCAAGTGCTTCTACGGCATCTTTTAAGGGCATTCCGCATTCTATGATAAGTGCTTCGTCATCATTCTGTAGGATATACCCATTACCAGAACTTCCGCTACCTAATGTAATTAATTGCATATTCTATACTTTTATATATATAGGAGAGAGATTTCTCCCTCTCCTATATATCATTCTACTGCTGTTGCTTAAATATATCAGGCATTTCCTGCTTACCCATCGGCTGAGCTTTAGGCTTGGTTTGAGCCGCATTTTTTGCGGTCTGGGCGGTTTTCTGCTCATCACTTGGGGAATTATCAGCAGCCCTATTTTCTTCCTTATTCTCGCCGTTATTCATATCGAGCGACTGAGTATTGGCTTGCTGTTCCTCTTGCTGCTGAGCTTGTGCGAGCTTCTCTTCGGCAGAAAGCTGCTCAGTAGAGGTATTAGTAACAGAAATCTCTTCATAATCGGCATCTTCTGCCTCATCTTTCGTCTGAAAGCCCATCATTATACCTGGGTCGGTCGTTCTGATAAACCAAGAAGCGGAACGATAACGAAGCATCAATTCTGGGATATTCTTCCATTTAGGGTTACGGGAATACCAACCTTCATCCTTTGCCATCTGAATTGTTACGACAGGACCTTTCTTTACCTCTCCTGTTTTTACCTCTATGGCGTAAGCGTACATACCCCAATTATCCTTGCCTCTTTCGCCAACTTCCGCATAACTAAGCGTTGAGTATTTGCCCGTTGCGTTAAAGCAAGCAATAGCAAACTTTGCTTCAAAGGTAGGAGTACCATGAACGGCTACGAGGTTCTGTAAAACCATCAAAGGGTCAGCATTCATGCGAATAGCCATATTAAGACCAATCAAACAGTTACCAATGTTTCCCTTGTAGGCATCAGGTACAAATGAAGATTGAGTAAATACTTTTGCGATTCTCTGCCCTGCTTCAAAACCTTCAATAGAGCCAAAGATGTTAATACCTTTCTGTGGCTGAATTACAGCCAATTCTTTTGTTTCTTCCATAATTTTAATTTTTAAATTTCCATTTATAACCACCTGACGATTTAGATTGCCCATCAATACAATGATATATGGCAAAAACTGAAACGTTTGCAAATGAAGCAGCATCTTTCATCGTCAAAAATTCTTTTATAAATTCCCCTTCCTTAGAAAGACATATAACAGGCTTAGATTTTGCTAAAGATATATTTTTCTTTCTCTCTTCGCTCATTATATATTTTTCTCTATGCTTTCCAGTTTGTCCGTCAGAAATATGCAAACGAGTTAATGGGTTATTTGAATTTTCTGAATGAGTTACCCATCTTAAATTAGAAACCTTATTATTAAAAGGATTCGTATCAATATGGTCTATACATGGTTTATTATGCGGATTAGGAATGAAAGCATTCGCAACAAGTCTATGAACACATACAGTTTTTTCTATCCCTTTACGAGTAAGACAAACGGTATAATAGCGTTGCTTTTGCAATTTAAATAATTTACCACAATTTTTACCACATATAATTCTTACATTTCCCATATTGCTAACTTCATAAAGTTTTTCGTACCCAATAACAGGTTTCCATATTTCTTCCATATTATCTTATCTATACGATTTATTAAATTGATTTTATCTCCAATGGCTGTCCGTAGATGCATTGCAAGTAGATAATCTGCTGCTCAACGGGCACGATGTGTTCTGCTGATTCCTTGCGGTCAACGAACAGAGGTACGAAGATATCTGAAGCCTTAGATATACCACTGATAATATCAACGCCCATATCAATGACAGTTCCATCATTCGTATTATCGTAGTCAATACCATCTTTATCAATAGCGGTGCAGATTTCCTTCTCATCATCATTGGTCTTATTCTGCTCATAGAACTTCCAACGAATGAGTGAGAAGTATGAATTCACCTTTTGCTCAACAAGATTAATCTTTGCCTTCTTGTAAGCTTTGATTTGGCTGATAACTTCACCACAATCAGCGATAATCTGAGATAACTCAACAGAGCGATTATTGAGCTTTTCCTTCTCAGCATCAATACGCTTATTAGTCTCCTCACCTGCGATTTGGTTAACTAATACATCACGCTGAGAAGTAAGGGTCTTCTTTTTCTCCTTATTCTCTTCGATTGTAGTATCAACCTTCGCAACAGGCTTACTTGCCTCAATATCGGCGAGTTCTTTATCAAAGACCACCTTTCCCGCAGCAGCTTCCCAAGTTTGGTTTTGCTTCTCTGTGCGCTCGTCAATTAACTTCTGATACTCAGATTTGGCATTCTTTACCTTATCCTCATCTTGCGCCTTGGTAATCTGCTCATAGGTATTGATATTACCTTTGAGGATAGTCATCTGTTGCTTAATCTGAGCAGCCTCATTCTGTAACTTCGTAAGTTTTTCAGATTTGTTCTTGTTAAACTCGGCAACGGCGTTTTCATACTCCTTTGCCTTCATTTCGTCCGTATAAGGACGACCACAAACTGGACAAACATCTGTTTGCTTATAGTTAAATTCCTTTTCGTTAGCATTATTCCACTCTTTAATCTTGTTATTGAAATTAATAGTAACCTCTGCTAAAGAAATCTTATTCTTCTTATATGCCTCCATATTTGTAGTATATGCAGATTTAGCGTCATTAAGTTTCGTTGAAGCCGTAGAAATCTTCTTCGTAAACTCATCAATCGCCTTAATCTTAGTATCTTGCCACACTTTCTGCGCATTCGCAACCTTTACGTTATGTGCTTGCAATTTACTGAGGTAATCTTCCATAGCAGGGTCTTTTTCTGTCGTTCCTTCCAATGCCGCATCTATAGCAGCAATATCAGCATCAATCTTTGCTTTCTGTGCCTTGAGAGCAGTAAAATCGGCATCAACTCTAAGAGCTTCTTGTGCTTGAACCTTTGCAGGTATTAAATTCAATTCCTCTTCTGCTTTTTTCTTTGTTGCCTTTTGCTGGATAAGCATATCGGAGAGCTCTTTCTTTTCTTCAATTACGCCCTTATACACCATAGGATAAGGCTTCATCAATTCTTCCTCATTGATTTCGCCAGCCAGCGACATAAGCATTTTTCTGCGGTTATCAACCTTATAAGACATGAAGATGTTGATATTAGATAGAACGAGCCATTTATTGAGCGGACATAATTCTTCAAGTTTAGCGTTAAAATCTTTCTGAGAAAGAGGAACGTCATTGATAAGTCGCTCCTGTGTGGTACTTTGTAACTTCTCATCTGCTGTACCCTTATTCTTCCAATTCTCAGAAAGAATACGCTGTACCTTAACCTCTCGCTCATCATTGTAGTTAAGTACTACGGTGACAGAAGTTTCAAGATGATGAATAACATCATTATTAATATCAAGAGGTTGCACGGTGGCATTCTTCTTGCTAATAACACCGAAGATTGCCCAAAGATAGGCATCATAGATAGTAGTCTTGCCCACTTTATTTGCGCCACTAATAACCATATTGTGGCTAAAGTTAATTTTTTGACTCCGAACCTTCTTAAAGTTCTGTAAAGTCATTGATTTGATTTCAATTTTCATTGTTGTTATTATTAACGTTAAACGATTTGTATTCATTTCCAGCCTTAGAACCCATAAGCTTAATAGTCAATTTCTTGCGTATCTTGTTACAGATAGCATTAATGGTATTAACATCAGCTTTTACATTTTTCTTTAGCTCCTTATTTGTATTTTCTTCTATCTCTGATAACTTAGAAGCTCGCTCAGAGTCGAATTTTTGCAAAGCTTCCATAAGGTTCTGTGGATTGATAGTATCGCCTACATATATCTTTCCATAACCGCCTCCTATTAGCGATTCAAAAAAATAAGTAAGTTCGCTTGGTGATAGATAATAATAGATATTTCTTATACGCCTTGCCATAAAAACGACCTGAATGCTGCTTATGGATTTATCAGCTCCAAGAAGCCTGAACGTGTCTAATAATTGAGCTTTGACCCATTTCAACGCAAGACCATCTTCGTACTTTTTATCTATCGACGCAAGGGAGTTTGTATCTTTAAGCGCAGATAATAAAGAAAGAATTGGCTCTTTACGTTCACTTATTAAAGGATAATAGGTATCTATCCATTCTTCAATATTAATCTGCGTTAAAGACCTCTGCTGCCTTTCTTGCAAAATCAAGCTCGGTTCGTTGCTGCTGCTGTTGTATTTCGTCATACTCTGAATAAATTTCGTCCTCCCAAGCACGGGAATTTAAGTAAGTTAACGGGTGTTTTTGATACACCTTTTGTGTGATTGATGCAACATATCGAGGTGTAGCAGCTATACAGGCGGCTCTATCCTTTTTCGTCATGTGCATCCATTTCTTTAAGCATTTCTGCTTACCGACACACTTACCATACATCCTCCACCAGTTTTCAAATTCTTCATTAATGACAGAAATTGATTGTGGAGGAATAATCTCGTAGCCTTCGGACTCTAATAATGTGATTGCGTTTTGTATCTCCTTTTCCATATTTACACCTTATTATATATTATATATATTCTCCACCCCAAAATCGGGTAATCTCTGACCCTGCGATAGCAACTTTTCCGTTAGGTCTAACAACGCTATTAATAAAGCCACCTTTAATATAGCGATAAATAGTTGTTACACTAACTTGTAGTTTTTCCGCAGTCTCCTTAATTGTGTATCTACCTTTCGGCTTTACATCAGGCGGTTCATTTATCATCATTACCTCCTTTCTCTCTGTTACGTTTAAGGATGCCGTACACAGCAGCCTCCGTTAAATAATTGAAGTCTCTCATTGTCCGCCGCACGGCTTCTGACTTCTTGACGCCACGCTTCATGTATTTATCAACTGACTGACAAACCATGCTCTCTTTAGCTTTTTGACTACTTATAACCATATTTAACTATTGTATTATATATAAATTAATATATTATTATTAACTTTGCCACCGATAAAGCGGTTATGATTTTAATCACACCGCAAAATTAATAATTTCTTTTCAGATTCTATTAGTTTTCTATTAATTTTTATATTATTTTAAATATTAATTATGAGTACACTGTTAGAAAGAGCGAAAATGGTCGCTAAATACAAGAGAATGTCGCTTGCCCAGTTGCAAGAGAATATAGGTTTGAGTGTAGGGCACTTCTACAATATTAAATATTTATCTCGCAAGGTAATAAGACTATTTGAAGAAAATTACCCTGAGATAAATACGGAATGGTTGGCAAATGGCAAAGGAGAAATGCTCAATACCAACTCTACTACCATACTCGCAACAGAAACCAAAACCTACAAAGTACCTCTGTTGCCTATTGCAGCACAGGGAGGAACGCCTGATAATTTTGAATGTCAGGTATCAAGACATGATTGTGAAATGATAATGTCTCCTATAGAAAATGTTGATTTGGCTATCTCTATCACTGGAGATAGTATGTCGCCTGAATATCCAAACGGCAGTAAAGTGATGGTGCAGAAAATAAACGAAAAGGCTTTTATCGAGTGGGGATGTACTTATGTACTCGACACCGTAAACGGTGCTATTATAAAGAATGTATATCAGTGCAAGGATGATGAGTCTAAAATAATCTGTCGCTCCGTAAATCCTAACTTTACAGACTTTATCGTAGATATATCAGATATTAGAGGATGGTATAGAGTGCGTTGTTGTATAACCATAAAATAGCGTTAAAATACGTAAAACGTGCAAATTTCGTGCAAAGCCACTTTTAAGAAATCGCTAACTATCTGATATTAAACAAGATATGTTTGCTTATATAGATTTTGTTGGCGTATTATAGAAATATTATATATATTTCAAGGAATACCTATTTTTAAAGGCTATATATGCCATTAAATAGGTGTTTTAAGTATTGTTTGATTTTTATAATCTAACGAAAAAATGCTTTACGTTTCAAATAACGTGCAAATTTCGTGCAAAGATAGGAGATACAATAATGATAAAGGTTTCAATAAAACTCGACAAAAGAAGAAGGCTTAACAATGGGAAATACCCATTAAAGTTTAAGGTTGCCCGAAAAAATAGCGCAATATACATTGCTACTGGCTACGAGCTTAAAGAAGAAGATTGGGATGCGAAGAACGAGAAAATTAAAAATCTCCCCGACAAAAGACTCCTTAATATTAAATTAGGGAAACGCTTATCTGAGATTAATGAAAAGGTTATTGATTTGCAGGCAGAGGGTAAATTGCGTTATTTTACGAATAAAAAATTATCCTTATACCTCTCTAACGAAGAAGATAAGAAAGAATACGAAAGCCATCTTTTTAAAACTCAGATGAAGGATTTTCTATCACAGAAAGAAGCAAAAAATACAATCTATATTTACTTGGGAACAGAAAACAAAATTAAAAAATTCTGTGATTATGATACGCTAAGAATAGAAGATATAGATATTGAGTGGATAGATAATTTCTGTAACTTTTTAAAAAAAGATAATACAAAGAATACGATTGCAGCACGATTAAGAAATATTCGTGCTGTTATCAATTTCGCAAGAAAGAGAGGATTGATAAAAGATTATGTATTTAGTCTATATTCAATAAAGATGGAAGAAACACAAAAACGCTCTTTGACTGTTGAACATCTAAGAATATTGCATGATGCAAAGCTGCCGTCAATACGTTCTAAACATCGTGACATATTCTTTCTTATTTTTTATCTTATGGGTATTAATATCAAAGACCTCTCAGAATTAAAAAAAATTGAGGATGGAAGAATAATCTATCGCCGCTCTAAAACAGGAACGCTCTATAATATTAAGGTAGAACCAGAAGCAATGGAGATTATTGAACGATACAGAGGTACAGAACATTTAATAAAGCAGTTCGATAAAAATGTATCATATCTAAGTTTTATTCAATCAATTAATCATAGTCTTAAGGAAATCTGCAAAAATATAGGAATACCCGAAGTGACGACATATTGGGCAAGACATACCTTTGCGACTATTGCCTACGAGATAGGAATCAGCATGGACGTTATCGCTGACTGTCTCGGTCATAAGAGTGCGCACAGGATAACCTCTATATATGTACGCAAAGACCAAAATCTTATTGATGAAGCTAATCGGAAGGTTATTGATTATGTTCTATATAATAAGAAGGGGTAGAGCTTTCGCCCTACCCTTTCTTGTAATATATAATGACTATTTCTTACCTCTTTTTCTTCTTGCTTCTATTCGGATAGGAAAATAATTCTGAATCCTACCATCTATATTTACAAAACAGTAGTCTATCCATTTGGTGCTATAATCTCCAAGCAAAGACTTTACGGAATATCGGATTATCTTAGCCTTGCGCTTGAACTTATAACCTTGGCTCTCCCAATAAGGACGAGCCTTCTTCATTTGCTTCTTAGCGTGCCTAATACTATTCATACACTATACATATTTAATCATTCTTTTTAAACTTCTCAAAATAGAATACTATAGGCTTGTTAAAAGCAGGGTTGAGCAGACCATAAGCGATACTCATGCTTACCTGAAACTTTGCAGCACCTTTAAGCAAACCTTTCGCCTGTTCCTTGATAGCTTCACGGAATTGCCCTATACTCATATCTCGCTTTCGAAAGTTACAAGCTCGGCAAGAAGGCATATAATTCTCCATGCTATCCTCACCATGAGAAACGATATACTTACCTTCTTTATCACTCCAACGTGAATAGTTTCCACGATTCTTAGGAATAAAATGGTCGATTTGCATATCTTCGAGTTTTATTTCTCTTCCGCAGTATGCGCAATGATGGTCGTATTTCTCCCAAACTTTGATTCTATCTTCCTTCTTCATAACTTATTTCAGTTCGTCAAAATCAAGCCACTCTATCTTATCGTAGCACTCGTACAGAACTTCAATACGCTGTGTTCCGTCTCCTCTTGTGACAATCCATACATCATCACTCATTGCTCCGTAGTGAAGAGCCGTAGGATTTACGCCATCTCCACTATATCGGAACATTACCCACTTTTTAAATGGTGGCTTCTCTTCCTTTAGGTCGTGCCATAATGATGCAGCATTCACGTAAGGAACGTTTTTTGTATTGCAATCGGTAACACCAATCTTTTCTGTACTGAACGTTACCCCGTTCAGCTCATTGTAATCTACCTCATCTTCATTACTACAGATATTGAGATAAATCTTCTTTGGTAAATTCTTTACTTTCATATCACTTAAATTTGATGATAAAAAACTCGGTATCTATCCATTTATCCAAGCAACGTAGTTTGCGTCGGCAAGTCTATATGATACATACCCATTATCTACAACCACGTTGGGTGTAAACTTACGAATCCACCCAGTCTCATCCTTGAAACCAAGAATTAGATACTTATCACCACAATATCCTGCTAAAAAAGCACCAATCTCTTCGCCTTTATAACAAGCGACCTTACCATGATGCTGTTCATAAATCTCTTTCAGTGTCATACGCTACTTAAACTTAATTATAAAAAACTCAGTATCAAGCCACTTATCGGGGCAAAGACCTTTTTTAGGCTTGCCGATGGTGATACTCTCAATCTCCTTCTCAATTCGTGGACTATCCTTGCGGTAGCCGTTTATGAAGAGAACGTGGGTGTAGGTTTTGTGTTCCAGCTTACCTATCACGCGACAATAACCGCCAAACTCATCGAAAAGCACCTCACCGCTTTCGGCTTGTTGGTTTACCAGTCGGGAAGCCCAATATGGCTTAATCTCCCGATACTCCTCGGTCTTTTCGCCAGCCACAATCATGTCGAACCATTGCTTGCTGACGTTGAGGGTCAATATTTTCTTCTCCATCTTTACACCTCCTCCCAGTCTGTTGCAAGTATATCCTCAGAGAGCATTCTTTCTTCCTTGTATATATGATGCCCATAATGATAGAATATTCCTTCCTCGTCAATACCAAACGGATAAAGCCCATTTTCACGCTTTACGAGCTTTCCTTTTCTCATACGCTTTAAAGCCTCCGAGAAGTCAAATGTTTGCTTGCTCATAACTACTTGTATTTATATCTGTATCTTACATCTTGGAGAATGTAATACACATCATTAAACATATTGCCCATTGCCTTCCAAAGAAGGTTGTGCTGAGTAGCACCACTCTTATTGTACTCATCAAGCTGACTAAATGCTTGATTTAAATATTCCTTAATTTTGCTCATTGTTTATCTTATTGCTTTTAATCTTCTAATTAGAATGTTTGCACAATTTATGGAAAGTGATACGGCAGCCTCAATTTTGTATATTTCTGTCTTGTTTAAAATAGTAGGCAAAATCTCTTTCGCAATCTCATATCTGCGCTGCTCCCAATCTATTGTTTTCATATTCTCTTCTTTTTACCCTCTCCCTGTTGCCAAGGAGAGGATGGTTAGTTACTCATTAACTTCAACAAACTTCCCGTTTCTAAGTTGATACCAAGTATCAGCCTTGATGTTTTCTCCGTCAACGTACTCTGTCTTAACGCATACTGGAACATTATGATTTTTCTCATCGCTCCATTTCCACTCTGCCAGCGTTATCCATGAGCCTACCTTTGCTTTGGCTTTGGATTTGTTTCCAGCACACATAATAACGGAATCTTCTCCAGTGCTATCAATCTTAGCATAGTCACCGCTTGAACCAATCTGAGCATAGTCACCGCTTGAACCAATCTGA
>OIZS01000040.1_pt1 | contig 80644 bp, 75 predicted proteins | sample 1588641 | NCBI WGS metagenome assembly OIZS01 (sample SAMN03283240) | human gut metagenome | biome: human-associated habitat; material: feces | host: Homo sapiens | place: Peru | collected 2012
AACGTTCTCAGTTTTTCCTTGCAGCGTAGAACGCCCGCCGTGCCTTGAAGTAGCACTGGGGGCACATGCTGACGTACTGCACATCGTTTTCAAGGTCGATGGCTACCTGCTCGCCCTCAAAGACGAACCGTCCGTTCACCTTGCGGCAGTTGCAGATGGCCTTGCGCCCGCAGGTGCAGATGGTCTTCATCTCCTCGATGGTGTGCGCCAGCTCCAGCAGACGGGTAGAACCCGGGAAGCCCTTGAGGGAAAAATCTGCCCGCAGACCGTAGCAGATCACTGGGATGTTCAGATCTACCGTGATCATGAACAGCTGCTCGGCCTGCTCCGGGGTAAAGAACTGGCTCTCGTCGCACAGCACACAGGCCAGCGGCCCGGAAGCAGCGTTTGCCGCCTGCACGGCTTCAAACACGTCCAGCTCCGGCGGGATCAGCAGGTCTGCCTTGCGGCGCACGCCCAGACGGCTCACCAGCTCCCCGCCGCCCTTGGTATCCACCTGCGGCTTTAAAATGAGCACCTTCATGCCCTGCTCTTCGTAGTTGTGTGCCACCTGCATCAGCGCTGTGCTCTTGCCGCTGTTCATGGCACCGTAGCGGAAATACAATTTTGCCATGCCGTCACTCCTGATTGCGCAGACGGTAGCCCAAGCTCATCAGGCTGTCGCCCAGATGGACGTTTTCCACCACCACATTGGGGTACGACACCGACAGGTCATAGTGGGAGAAGTTCCAGAAGCCCTCGATGCCCAGATCCACCAGCCGTCCGCTGACCTGTTGTGCACCATCACGGGGTACACAGAGCACCGCCACCTTGGGCTTGTTTTCCTCACAGAAGGTTTCCAGCTCGTCAATGTGCCGGATGCGGATGCCGCTGATTTCCTTGCCCACCTCGTTCTCGGCCACGTCAAAGGCCGCGATCAGCTTGTAACCGTTGGTATCGGTGGTGATAAAGCGGCTCACCGCCTTGCCCAGACGGCCGCAGCCGATCAGAATGGTGGGCAGACGGTCACCGTTGCCGAACAGCAGGCTTTCCAGAATGGAAAGCAGGTTCTCCACCGAGTAGCCGATGCCCTGCCGTCCGTTCACGTCACCGATGCAGTTAAAGTCCTGCCGCACCTGCGAGGCGGTGGTGCCCATCTGAGAGGCCAGCTCCCGGGAGGAGATGCTGGTAATGCCATCGGCCTGCAAGGAGCGCAGATACCGGTAATATTTGGGGAGACGCTTGATCACAGGGATCGATGCTTTCTGGGGGGTGTTCATAGCAAAATTCTCCTTTCTGCCCAACGCGCTGCAGCTTCTGCCGCCATGCAAGGGGCTTCTTTGCGCGCAGAGAGATGTTCCGTTTTATCCTGTTATATTATTTAAAGTATACAGCATGAAAGGCGAATGTCAAATACCTATTTGTAAAAAAGCAAAAAATTCACAAAGTTTTTTGTATTCGCTCTCCTGCATACTTCCCCGGCAGCCGGGGGATACTGACCCCACAAAGACCCTGCTACGGAAGGAGAACGCGCATGGATACGGCAAAAGACACCCCCGCAGAGCAGCACCGGATGGAAAAAGAGGATATTGAGGATCTGGGCACGGTCACCCTGAGCCGGGGCGGTCATGTCATCCACTGCCTGACCGTCATCGGCCAGATCGAAGGGCACACCGAAGCGCCGCAGGGGCAAAAGACCACCAAGTACGAGCACGTCATCCCCCAGCTGGTGGCGGTGCAGGAGGACCCCCGCATCGAGGGGCTGCTGGTGCTGCTGAACACGGTGGGCGGCGATGTGGAGGCCGGCCTTGCGCTGGCAGAACTGATCGCCAGCATCTCCAAGCCCAGCGCCACGCTGGTGCTGGGCGGCGGGCACTCCATCGGCATCCCGCTGGCGGTCAGCGCGCGGCACAGCTTCATCGTCCCCACCGCCACCATGACGGTGCACCCGGTGCGGCACTCCGGGCTGATCTTAGGCGTCCCGCAGACCATGCACTGCTTTGAGCAGATGCAGCAGCGCATCACCGGCTTTGTGGCCGCCCACAGCGGCATGCCGGAAAAGCGCTACACCCAGCTGATGCTCCACACCGGGGAACTGGTCATGGACATGGGCACGGTGCTGGACGGACGCCGTGCCGTAAAGGAAAAGCTCATCGACGAGCTGGGCGGTCTTTCGGACGCGCTGGCGTGGCTGTACGGGGAGATCGAACGGGGGTAAGGCCTTGCGTCTCCCCGCCGGACGATTTGAACTGCGCTCCGCGTTCGCTTTGCGCAGGAACAGCGGAAAAATTATTTTTTATTTCGCGTTTGTCGCGCTTTGCGGAGCGCTCCAAACGCCTTTTCACGAGAGGGGCTGGGTTCGTTCCATTTTCCTCAAGAAAAACAACATTATGGTTTGCCATTTTTGCCCTTGCGTGGTACAATAATAGAATCAATTATTGTGTCTATGGGAAGTTGGGGAACAGAGTAGAATGGCAACGAAAAAACGAAAATCAACGAAACGGCGTACTGCTGCCCGCCGTAAAAAGGCAGAGCAGCGGCTTCCGGCAGGGCTTGGCACCCTGTTCGGCGGCCTGCTGCTGATGGTGCTGGCCTTTGTGCGGGGCGATTCCGTATGGCGGGTGCTCCATGATGTGCTGTTCGGGCTGTTCGGCTGCGGCAGCTTTGTGCTGGGTGCAGCCGTGTGCTGTCTGGCCGTTTTGTACACCCGGGGCGAGGAGCTGCTGTCCCGCATCCTCAAGCTGGTGCTGGGGCTTATCTTTGTCTGCGGCACGGTCATCGTGTTTTCCGATATCCAGCCGCAGGGGCTGTCGGCGCTGCAAATGCTTTCCGCCTGCTACGCCAACGGCGTCAATGCATGGCTCTCCGGCGGCGCAATGGGCTTTGTGTTGGGCGGCGTGCTGCTTTTGCTGTGCGGACGTCCGGCAGCAAATCTCATCATGGTCGTGCTCTTGCTGTGCGGCAGCCTGTACATTTTTGATATCACCCCCGCCGAGGTCTGGGTCTGGCTGTGTGCCGTCACCGGCGGTATCCACGCCCGCGGCGCTGCCTTTGCAGAGCAGCGCTCTGCCCGCCGCGCCGAGCGCGCCGCCATCCGGCAGGCAGAGCGGGAGATCGACGAGGAATACGACGAAATCGAGGACGAGCCGCTGGACGAGGAGGACGAGCCTGCCGGGCTGCATCTAGGGGTGCCGGACTGGATGTCCGGTGTGCTGCGCTGGGGACACAAGGTAACGCAGGAGATGGAGGCAGACGCTGCGGACACCGAAGCTGCGCCCGCCGCCCCTGCCCAGCCGGAGCCTGCCGCGCCGCCCATCACCCCGGTGCGGGTCAGCGTTGCCCATCCCCGCGCCGCCTTTGATGTAGACCTTGGCCCCGACCACACCGCCCTCTCCGAGGGCGGCAGCGAGCCCATTGAGCCGCTGATCGTCGGGCCGGGCGGCACCTTCGGGCAGGACCCGCTGCGCCCTGCATCCAAGCCCACGCCGCCGCCCATCGTGGCAGACCCGGTAGTCGCCTCTGCGGCAGATTTCTTTGCCAAAGATGCCCCCCAGCCGGAAGAGCCTGCCCCTGCCCCCGCTTTTGATACGCCCATCGTCCAGCCGGCAGCGCCGGTGGTGCAGCCGCAGATGCCGCAGCAGCCGGAGGCTGCGCCTATCCAGCCCGCTGTGCCCCGGGTGAGCGCCGAGAACGCCGTGGCGTTCCGCTCTGCGCCGGACGAGGACGGCTGGATCAGCATCACCGCTGAGCCGGTGGAGGAAAAAGACATCAACTCGCTGGTGGCAGCAGCCATGGAAAAGCCCGCTGTCTCCGAGCAGGCAGCCGCCACCGCACCCGCCGAGGAGACCGAGCCGGTGGACCGCTACGAGTACCAGTACCCGCCCATCGAGCTGTTTGAAAAATCGCAGGAGGAAAGCGACCCCGGCGCACAGGAGGAGCTGAAGGCCAACGCCCAGAAGCTGGTGGACACGCTGGAAAGCTTCGGCGTGCGCACCCGGGTGCTGGATATCTCCCGCGGACCCTCTGTCACCCGGTACGAGCTGCAGCCCATGGCGGGTGTGAAGATCAGCCGCATCACCTCGCTGGCGGACGATATCGCCCTGAACCTTGCGGTGGCAGACGTGCGTATGGAAGCCCCTATCCCCGGCAAGCCCGCCGTGGGCATCGAGGTGCCCAACCACAAAAAGACCGCCGTTTCCATCCGCAGCATCTTTGAGAGCCAGAGCTTTCTGCGCATGACCTCGCCGCTGGGCATCGCCCTTGGCAAGGACATTGCCGGTGTAGCGCAGGTGACCGACCTGTGCAAGATGCCCCACCTGCTCATCGCGGGCAGCACCGGCAGCGGTAAATCCGTGTGCGTGAACAGCATCATCATGAGCCTGCTGTTCCGCTCCAGCCCGGAGGACGTGAAGCTGCTGCTCATCGACCCCAAGGTGGTGGAGCTGGCCGAGTATAACGGCATCCCCCACCTGCTGATGCCCGTTGTCACCGAGCCCCGCAAGGCCGCCGGTGCACTGGGCAGCGCAGTGCAGGAGATGGAGCGCCGCTACCGCCTGTTTGCGGAGAACAATGTGCGCGATATCAAGTCCTTCAACAAGCTGGCTGCCGAGCAGCCGGAGCTGGAAAAGATGCCCTACATCGCCATTATCATCGACGAGTTGGCCGACCTGATGATGGTGGTGGGCAAGGACGTAGAGGATTCCATCTGCCGCATCGCCCAGAAAGCCCGTGCCGCCGGTATGCACCTGATCGTTGCCACCCAGCGCCCCAGCGTGGACGTGATCACCGGCCTGATCAAGGCCAACATCCCCAGCCGCATCGCCTTTGCGGTGTCCAGTCAGGTGGACAGCCGCACCATTCTGGACGGTGCCGGCGCAGAAAAGCTGCTGGGTCAGGGCGATATGCTCTTTATGCCCGTGGGCGCACCCAAGCCCACCCGTATCCAGGGCACTTTTGTGCGGGATGAGGAGATCAGCCGTGTGCTGGACTTTATCAAGTCCAGCGCCACCGTGCAGTACGACGAAGCCATGATCGAGGCCATGGAAAAGCACGCCATTCAGGACGGCAAAAAGGGCGGCGGCGGTGCCGACGCCGAAGAGGACGCAGGCTCCGACCCCATGTTCAAGCAGGCCGTGGACGTGGTCATCGACGCCGGTCAGGCCTCCACCAGCCTTTTGCAGCGCCGCTGCAAGCTGGGCTACGCCCGCGCCGCCCGCATCATGGACGAGATGGAACAAAAGAGCATCATCGGCCCTTACGAGGGTGCAAAGCCCCGCGCCGTACTCATCAGCCGCCAGCAGTGGCTGGAAATGCAGATGAACCAACCGGAGGAATAATAAAGGAGCATTATGGAACATTCTACTCCCCAGATCTACACCGAATTTCTTCCCATCAGCCGGGCGGACATGGAAGCCCGGGGCTGGGAGCAGCTGGACTTTGTGGTGGTGGGCGGTGACGCCTATGTGGACCACCCCAGCTTTGGCACCGCCATCATCAGCCGCCTGCTGGAGGCCGAGGGCTACAAGGTGGGCGTGCTGGCACAGCCCCGCTATACCGACTGCGAGGACTTCAAGCGGTTCGGCAAGCCCAAGTACGGCTTTTTCATCGGCGGCGGCAATGTGGACAGCATGGTCAGCCACTATTCCGTGGCAAAAATTCCCCGCGCCGAGGATGAATACTCCCCCGGCGGCAAGGCCGGTGCCCGCCCGGACCGCAGCGCCACCGTGTACACCAAGCTTGCCAAGCAGGCCTACCCCGACCTGCCGGTGATCTTAGGCGGTCTGGAAGCCAGCCTGCGCCGGTTTGCCCACTACGATTACTGGCTGGACACCGTGCTGCCCAGCATCGCCGAGGACTCCGGCGCGGATCTCATCAGCTTTGGCATGGGCGAGCACCAGACCGTGGAGATCGCCCGCCGTCTGGCCGCCGGGGAGCCGGTGGAGACCATCACGGACGTGAACGGCACCTGCTACCTGACCGATTTCGACCACCTGCCCCAGCGGTATGTGGAGTGTGCCGGTTTTAAAAAGGTGGCCAGCGATAAGACCGCCTACGCCAAGGCCTGCCGCATCCAGATGGACAATCAGGACGTGGTCAGCGGCCAGATCATCGTGCAAAAACAGAGCGAAAAGTATCTGGTGCAGAACATCCCCGCAAAGCCGCTGGTGCGCGGAGAGCTGGACAAGGTGTACGCCCTGCCCTACACCCGCCGCTACCACCCCATCTACGAGAGCATGGGCGGCGTGCCCGCCATCCGCGAGGTGCAGTTCTCCATCATCCAGAACCGCGGCTGCTTCGGCGGCTGCAACTTCTGCGCCATCCAGCTGCATCAGGGGCGGCGTGTCACCAGCCGCAGCGCGGACAGCATCGTGGCAGAAGCCGAGCGCATGACCCACGAGCCGGATTTCAAGGGCTACATCCACGATGTGGGCGGCCCTACCGCAAACTTCCGCTTCCCCTCCTGCCGCGAGCAGATGCTGCGCGGCATGTGCACCGGCGGCAAGCACTGCCTTGCTCCCACCACCTGCTCCCACATGATCGTGGATCACAGCGACTACCTTAAAATTCTGCGCCGGGTGCGGGAGCTGCCGGGCGTGAAAAAGGTGTTCATCCGCAGCGGCATCCGGTTCGACTACCTGATGGCTGACCCGGACGACACCTTCTTCAAGGAGCTGGTAGAATACCATGTGTCCGGCCAGTTGAAGGTCGCCCCGGAGCACTGCGCCCCTAACACCCTTGCCTACATGGGCAAGCCGCCCATCGAGACCTTTAATAAGTTCAAGGATAAATTCTACGAGCTGAGCAAAAAGGCGGGCAAAAAGCAGTATCTGGTGCCCTACCTCATGTCCAGCCACCCGGGCAGCACCCTGAAGGATGCGGTCTATCTGGCCGAGTATCTTTATAAGAACCACATGCGCCCGGAGCAGGTGCAGGACTTCTACCCCACCCCCGGCACCGTGAGCACCTGTATGTTCTACACCGGGCTTGACCCCTACACCCTCAAGCCGGTGTTTGTGGAAAAGACCCCCGAGGGCAAGGCATTGCAGCGTGCGCTGCTGCAATACTACGAGCCCCGCAACGCCGAAAAGGTGGTCAAGGCTTTGCAGCTGACCCACCGGGAGGACCTGATCCCCCTGCTGGTGCCCGCCGCCGGCCGCCGCGCCGTGCAGCGCACCGCCCGCCGGGCAGAGAGCGCCGAGGTGACCATCCACAACGATGGCACCTATACCGTACATTCCAACCAGAAGGGACGCAGTACCGGCAAAAATGCCCGCGCCGCCGCCCCGGCAGGCCGTCAGCCCAGCCCGGGCGCACGCTTTGCGCCCAACTCTGCACCCGGCCACAAACCCAAGAATAATCAACAGAAAGAGAACGCAACGTGGAAAACTGGAAAGAAGAAAAAGTAACCCTGTTCCCCCGCCGCCTGTTCCTGCGGCTGGCTGCGCTGGCGCTGGCCGCTGTGCTGGCGCTGGGGCTTACCGCCTGTGACAGCCTGCCCGACAGCGGCGGACACATCGTCAAGCCCTCCACCGGGTCAAGCCAGCCCTTTGAGATGCACTTCATTGATGTAGGGCAGGCGCTGAGCGTATTGGTAGAGTGTGACGGACAGTTCATGCTCTACGACGGCGGCAACGTGGACGACGGCAGTCTGGTGGTCTCCTACCTGCAAAAGCAGGGGGTGGAGCAGCTGCAATATGTGTTCTGCTCCCACGCCCACGAGGACCATGTGGGCGGGCTTGCCGCCGTAATGGCAAAGTTCCCGGCGGGACACGCTTACAGCCCGGTGACCGAGAGCAGCACCAAATGCTTCAATGATTTTGTCAAGTACACCCAGCAGCAGGGTCTGCAGCTGGAAGTGCCCTCCGTGGGCACGGTCTGGCCGCTGGGCAGCGCCACCGTCACCCTGCTTGGCCCGGTAACGCAGTACAGCGAGACCAACAACACCTCTCTGGTGCTGCGCATCGACTACGGCAGCACCAGCTTTCTGCTGACCGGTGACATGGAAAATACCGCCGAGACCGACCTTGTGAACAGCGGTGCCAACCTGAAAGCCGATGTGTTGCAAGTAGGGCACCACGGCTCCAGCACCAGTACCGGATACCTGTTTCTGAACGCTGTTCTGCCGGAAATGGGCGTCATCTCCTGCGGCGCAGGCAACAAGTACGGCCACCCCCACGAGGAGACCCTGAGCATCCTGCGGGACGCAAAGGTGGACGTCTACCGCACCGACCTGCAGGGCACCATCACCATCGGCAGCGACGGCCAGAACTTCACCGTGGGCACCGAGCGCTTTGTGCCGGACAGCCAGCTGAACCCCACCGACCCGTCGTCCTCCAGCACGGCGCAGCAGGCTTACATCGGCAACGTGAACAGCAAAAAGTTCCACCTGCCCACCTGTCCCAACCTGCCTGCGGAAAAGAACCAGGTCCTCTTTTCCAGCTACGATGAAGCCATTGCCGCAGGCTATACTCCCTGCGCAAGCTGCATCAAATAAAAATATTTTTATAAAAAGAAAGATACCGGGCAGCCTACAAAGCTGTCCGGTATCTTTCTTTCATAATCGTTACTGCGCTGCCGGGAACTCCTTCTCCCGCTCTTCCTTCAGGATGGCAGTGGCGCGCTGCATGGTGGCAGCAGCGCGGCGCAACTCTTCGTCTCCAAGCTCGGCGCGCATCCGGCGGTAGCAGCGCTGCAAAAGCGCCTGCTCCTCCGCCATCAGTTCCACCGCCTTGCTGGAAAGCTCCACATAGGTGCGCCCGGCCTCGCGGTCGGTTTTCCATGTTACAAAGCCGCTGTCCTGCAGCTTCTCGATGCCCTTGGAAAGCTCGGTCACCCGCAGCCCCATGACGGCGGCAAGGTCGGCAAGATAGAGTTTTTCGCCGGGATGTGCCTCCTGCTCTACCTTGATATAATACAGGATGAGATAATCTGCCCGCTGGATGGTGCTGAACACCTTATCCACGTTGAGCTCGTGGAGGAAGAACCATTCCCCCTGATGCTGCTGTAACTCTTCCATGCTGATGCCCTCCCTTTATGCCCGCTGGCTGCGCGGGATATAATCGTGGGTGCCGCCAAGGCTCTTGTAGGCCGGGCGGATGATCTTGTTGGCGCTGAGCAGCTCCTCGATGCGGTGGGCGCTCCAGCCCATGACGCGCGCCACGGCAAACAGCGGGGTGTACAGCTCCATGGGGATGCCCAGCATCTCGTACACAAAGCCGCTGTAAAAGTCCACGTTGGGGCTGACGCCCTTAAAGATCTTGCGCTCCTGCGCGATCAGCTGGGGTGCCATGCGCTCGATGCGGGTGTAGAGGGAAAGATCCTTGTCCCGGCCCTTTTCGTGGGCAAGCTGCTCCACATAGCCCTTGAACACCACCTCGCGCGGGTCGCTGAGGGAGTAGACGGCGTGACCCATACCATAGATCAGACCCTTGCGGTCAAAGGCCTCACCGTGGAGCAGCTTTTTCAGGTAGGCTTCCAGCTCCTCATCGTCCTCAAGGTCGTGGAGGTTGTCCCGGATGTTCTGCATCATGTGCATGACCATCAGGTTTGCACCGCCGTGGCGCGGGCCCTTGAGGGAGCACAGCGCCGCCGCCATGGCCGAGTAGGTGTCGGTGCCGGAGGAGGTGACCACGCGGGTGGTAAAGGTGGAGTTGTTGCCGCCGCCGTGCTCGGCGTGCAGCAGCAGCGCCACGTCCAGTACGCGGGCTTCCAGCGGGGTGTACTGCATATCTGGGCGCAGCATCCGCAAAAAATTCTCTGCGGTGGAAAGGCTGGGGTCCGGGCGGTGGATATACATACTGGCGTCTTTTTCGTAGTGATTATAGGCGTGGTAGCTGTATACCGCCAGCATGGGGAAGATGCCCGCCAGCTGGATGCTCTGGCGCAGCACGTTGGCGGTGTCCAAATCTGCCGCCTTGGGGTCGTAGGAAGCCAGCGTCAGCACGCTGCGCGCCATGCTGTTCATGATATCGTGGCTGGGTGCCTTCATAATGACATCGCGGGTAAAGTTGGTGGGCATGGTGCGGCACTCGCCCAGCACCGCGCAGAACTGTTCCAGCTGCTCCGGGGTGGGCAGCTGACCAAACAGCAGCAGATATCCCGCCTCCTCAAAGGCAAAGCGGCTGCCGCGGCTGCCGTTGATGAGGTCTTTTACGTCATAGCCGCGGTACAGCAGCTGACCGTCTGCCGGGTGCTTGACCCCGTCCACATACTGGAACGCCCGGATGTCCGAGATGTTGGTCAGACCTGCCAGTACGCCCTTGCCGGTCTCGTCGCGTAAACCGGCCTTGACCCCGAACTCCCGGTAGAGGTCCTTGGGGATGCGGTCATGCTCTGCGCAAAGGGGCTGCTGCTGGTCGAAGTAGCTTAATACATTCTGCAAATGATCCATGTGTCTGACTGCTCCTTTCCTGTTCGTCCATATCAGTTTCTCATTTTTTAATAGCTTTTATATTACAGAACGGATATTTCGCTGTCAACCAACATTTTGTAAAAAAATATGAAACAATTCAGCCATAGGGGTCGTACAAATCGTACTCCTCCGTCTCCTGATGCTTCTCCTCCAACACCCGGATGGCCTGTTCCAAGGCGCTCTGGGAGCAGCCGCTCTCGCTTACCAGCGCATGGACGGCGGCGGCAAGGTCGCCGTCAAACAGGGTATCCAGCCGCTGCCGCATACAGTACACGCCGTAAGCCCGCCGGGTGACCAGCGGCACATACACGTTGCAGTTGCCCTGTTTTGCCGACCTGACCCAGCCTTTTTCCTCCAACCGGTAGAGAAAATTCAGCACCGTGGCTGCTGCCCAGCCGGTGGCCTTGAGCTTCTGGCTGATGTCCCGCCGCGCCGCCGCGCCCGGGCACGCCCACACCGCAAGCATCACCTGTTCTTCCGCCGCCGAAAGCGGCCGCAGGGTATCTGGTAAGCCGTACATCTGTTGTACCTCCTTGAATGATTCAATTCCCCTTAGTCACCGTTTTTTGCGGTGGGGCGATTTAGAATGGTCTCCGCTTCGCTCTGACCATTTTCAGCGGAATGACTATTTTATTTCGCGTTTGTCGCGGCCTGCGGGCCGCTCCAAACGCACTTTCACAGTTTGGGCTTCGTTTTTCTTTTACATTTGTCTTAGTATTTCCAGTATACCGCATTTCTGCCAAAGGTGCAAGGGCGGAAAATCCGCATGAAATCAAGACATAGTGCGCTTCTTTTACAATTGTCTTATATTTTGTCTCCGCACGGCGCACATTTGTATGCTTTGTGCTCTCATGCGGGGTGCAGGGGCCATATCTTTGTGCAAAGATGCTCTTGTTTTCGGCAGGGGAAAACCGGTATACTACGGCTACGGAAAGTAACAGACGCACCGCAAAAAAGGCGGTGCTGCGTAATAGGTGTATCACAGGAAAAGGAGAGGTTCATTATGGCACGAGTATATAACTTCAGCGCAGGCCCCAGCATGCTGCCCGAAAAGGTGCTGCGGCAGGCACAGGCCGAGCTGCTGGAATACGGCGACAGTGGTCAGAGCGTGATGGAGATGAGCCACCGCAGCAAGTGGTTCGATGCCATCATCAAGGACACCGAAGCTTCCCTGCGCCGGGTGATGAACATTCCCGATAACTACAAGGTGGGCTTCTTTCAGGGCGGTGCTACCCAGCAGTTCGCCATGGTACCGCTGAACTTTATGACCACCGGCAAGGCAGACTACATCGTGTCCGGCAACTTCTCGGGTCTGGCTGCCAAGGAGGCCGCCAAGTTCGGCGAGGCCAAGATCGTGGCGTCCAGCAAGGATAAAAACTTCACTTATATCCCGGATGTAAACGCCATCGACTACGACAAGGACGCCAGCTACATCCACATCTGCCAGAACAACACCATCTTCGGCACCCAGTATGTGGAGTTGCCGCAGGTGGAGGGCGTGCCGCTGGTGGCAGATATGAGCTCCATGATCCTTTCCAAGCCCGTGGACGTCAGCAAGTACGGCTGCATCTACTTTGGCGTGCAGAAGAACGTAGCCCCCGCCGGTATGGCCATTGCCATCATCCGGGACGACCTGCTGGGTCACGCCGCAGATAACGTACCCACCATGATGAACTACACCACCCTGCTGGCGAAGGACAGCATGTACAACACCCCGCCGTGCTGGTGCATCTACATGACCGGTCTGGTGCTCAAGTATCTGGAAAATGACATCGGCGGTCTGGCCAATATGCAAAAGATCAACGAAGCCAAGGCCAAGGTGCTGTACGACTATCTGGACGGGCAGGAGTTCTTTACGAACCCTGTGGAGCACCGCTACCGCAGCACCATGAACGTCACCTTCACCAGCCCCAACCCGGACATGGACAAAAAGTTCTGCGCCGAAGCCGCCGAGGCGGGCTTTGTGAACCTGAAGGGGCACCGTCTGGTAGGCGGTATGCGCGCTTCCATCTATAACGCCATGCCTGCCGAGGGCGTGGACAAGCTGGTGGACTTCATGGAGAAGTTCCGCAAAGAGAATGTATAAAGAGGGGTTTCAGATATGTACACCATCAAAACGCTCAACGCCATCAGCCCGGTGGGGCTGGCAAAGCTGCCCAAGAACCAGTTCGATGTCACGGTGGATGCCGACGCCCCGGACGGTATTCTGGTGCGCAGCGCCGACCTTTTGAACACCACCTTCAACGATAACCTGCTGACCATCGCCCGCGCCGGTGCGGGTGTGAACAACATCCCGCTGGAGCGCTGCAGCGAGCAGGGCATCGTGGTGTTCAACACCCCGGGTGCCAACGCCAATGCCGTGGCGGAGCTGGTCATCGGCATGCTCATTGCAGGCAGCCGCAACGTGGCCGCCGCCGCCCAGTGGTGTCAGGGTCTGGCCGGTGACCCGGCCATGGCCAAGAGCGTGGAAAAGGGAAAAAAGCAGTTCGTGGGCAACGAGATCAAGGGCAAGACCCTTGGTGTCATCGGTCTGGGTGCCATCGGCTCCCGGGTGGCAAACTGCGCCATCGAGCTGGGCATGGAAGTCTACGGCTACGACCCCTACATCTCCATTGAAGCAGCATGGAACCTGAGCAGTCAGGTACACCACTGCGTAAACCTGAACGATATGCTGCCCCTGTGCGACTACATCACCATCCATGTGCCCTACCTGCCCACCACCAAGGACACCATCAACGCCCAGACCCTTGCTTTGTGCAAGGATGGTGTCAAGATCCTGAACTACGCCCGCGGCGAGCTGGTGAACACCGCCGCCCTGCTGGAGGCCATGGACAGCGGCAAGGTGTCCGGCTACATAACCGACTTCCCCTCCGAAGACATTCTGGGCCGTCCCGGCATCGTGTGCACCCCGCACCTTGGCGCTTCCACCCCGGAAGCCGAGGACAACTGCGCTATCATGGCGGCGCAGGAGCTGAGCGATTACCTGCGCAACGGCAACATTACCCACTCGGTCAACCTGCCGGAGGTGCACCAGCCCCGTGCCGGCGGTAAACGCATCTGCATCATCCACAAGAACGAGCCGGGCATGATCAGCCAGATCACCGCCCTGACCACCGAAGCGGGTCTGAACATTGAAAACATGGTGAACAAGAGCAAAAAGAACATGGCGTACACCATGCTGGACGCCACCGGCGCCGTGGATGCCCGCCTGAGCGAGAAGCTGAGCAGCATCCCCGCCGTCATCCGGGTGCGCATCCTGTAACAGTAAAAATACACGAGACACAAAAAGGTGAAGTGGCCAGCGGTCACTTCACTTTTTTTATAAAGGATCCACGCCCGGCAAAGCTGGCCGAGGCAGTCATCACATGAGCTGCTTTCATTCATGATATGAACCAGATGAAAAAACAGACGGGTCATATCCCTTGACTTCAGTCCCCTGAGGGAGTATACTCCGTGGCAGTGAAATATTCGGCTATGACGAGAAAGAGTACCCGGAAAGAATGCTGCAGAGAGCTGCCGGTTTGGTGCAAGGCAGTGCAGGGCGTCCGTGGGAAGATCCTCTCCGAGCTTTCCGGCTGAATGGGCGGTGGATGCGCCCCAGTAAGCGGGAACGGCAGGCCCCCGTTATCACGGGCCGCGCATTGTTGGATGCGCACTGAGGGGCCGGGCTTTGCACCGGCAATAAGAGTGGTACCGCAGAGGATCTACGCCTTTGTCTCTTACAAACCGTAAGGGACAAAGGCGTTTTTGTTTGCGGGAAAGCCATTTTCCGGATGTTTCATTGCCTTTGCATCCGCAAAAATAAGTGTTCAGGAAAAAGGAGAGTTTATCATGAAAACATTGGAAAAAGTAAGCGACTTTGTGGGCAAGTACATGGCCGCCATCGTCATTGTGGTGGCGGCACTGTCTCTGCTGTTCCCCGGCACCTTCAGCGTGGTAAAGACCGCATGGGTCAACACCCTGCTGGGCATCGTCATGTTCGGCATGGGTCTTACCCTGAAGCCGGAGGACTTCAAGGTGGTGTTCAGCCGCCCGAAAGACGTGATCATTGGCTGCATTGCGCAGTTCACCCTGATGCCCTTCCTTGCATGGGCGCTGACGCAGCTGTTCCACCTGCCCACCGAGCTGGCTATCGGCGTCATCCTTGTGGGTACCTGCCCCGGCGGCACCTCCTCTAACGTGATGACCTATCTGTCCAAGGGCGACGTTGCACTGTCCGTTGGTATGACTGCCGTTTCCACCGTGCTGGCACCCATCCTGACTCCCCTGCTCACCCTGCTGTATGCCGGCCAGCGCGTGGATGTGAATCCTGTAAATATGTTCCTGTCCATCGTCAAAGTAGTGCTGGTGCCCATCGCACTGGGCTTTGTGGTCAACCACTTCTTCCACGCCTTCACTCAGAACGCCATCCGCGTGCTGCCGCTGGTCTCCACCACCGCCATCGTGCTCATCATCTGCGCCGTTGTTTCTGCAAACTCCGCCAAGATCATGACCAGCGGCCTGCTGATCCTTGCCGTGGTCATCCTGCACAACCTGCTGGGCTACCTCACCGGCTTTGGCGTGGGCAAGCTGCTGAAGCTGGACTCCACCAAGTGCCGTGCAATTTCCATCGAGGTCGGTATGCAGAACTCCGGTCTGGCCACCTCTCTGGCCGCTGCCCACTTTGCACAGTATCCGCTGGCAACCATCCCCGGCGCTGTGTTCTCGGTGTGGCATAACATTTCCGGCGCCGTCCTCGCCAACTTCTTTGCCCGCACCGCCGAGAAGAAGGACTGATCTTATACCATAATAAAAATGGCTGCTACACAGGGTTTCTTCCCGGTGCAGCAGCCATTTCTTTGTTTATTGAACGTGATCTGCGCGGTTTTCCTGTCTTTGCCTGTTTCCCGGACTGTTGCGCAAAGGCAAACATCCCGGGAGCAAAAAGGCACCCGAACCCCAGACCCCCTGCGTGTGATGCATGATGACTTTTTGATTTTTATAGCGTTAATTCGTAAAATTCGAGTGATTTGCTACAGATCTGCTACAAACAGCAAATTTAATCTGCTTTTTTCTTCGCACAAAAGCATTCAAACATCGTTCCTTTCCGACGCTCATATGCTCCTTTATAGTCAAAGTCTGGCGGAGTCGGTTTGAAAGTTTTATCTTCTTTTTGACCACTGTATGCTTTCATTTGGAATTCCCGAAGCTGTTCCAAATCAATAGTTCCAACATGTGCTGTTGCATTACTTCCTCCTTTTATTCTCAGGATGTCCTTATTTTCGGTTTTAGACGGTTTTGTGATTCGGCTGTCTCCATACTTGGAGGTATTCGTCTGGATGCAGTAGCAGTGAATATCTCTACTTAGTGATTCAATTATATTGCTATAATAGTTCACATCCTGATTCCACTCGACTGCGATCAACGCATCAATATAGGATTGAAAAATCGAACGATCTCGAATGGATGTAAGCTCAAAGCAGCAGTACACTGTAAACCAAAATCCGTTCCAGCTATACAACTCATACTTTGCATCACATTTAGCTTCAGAACTTTCTATTCCTTCCATAGCTCTTAGATGTAAGCTTTCAATCATCCTTTTTTCTTCAGGTGCAAAATGATTCTTTGAATGGTACAGAATCACAGAGTGCCACTGACCTGTCCACTTTTCTTCATACGGAAGAATCACTGCTGTCAGATTATAAACACAGTTATCCTCAATAATATGCTCTACCCCTGTTACAACTGCCAAATGATTTTTTTCGCAAGTTCTAGCCAGCGTTGGCAGCCATTCTTTTGGAGTACACGCTTCCGGCATTACCAACATATCTGCTTTTTCCCGAACAGCAGTATTCACCAGTTCTGCTATCTGCTGATATCTTCGGTAGCTTCTGTTCGGTTTACGCATAACAGCCTGGTCAAAGTTTGAAATGTCCATTTGGATATTGGCAACGGCTACCCTAATCTTTGAAAAGCTCGGCTTTCCGATTTGAAAAACGGGCTGCTTATTGAGTTCACCAGTTTTTATATTTTCTTCTATAAATCTATTATTTGTCCAACCTTCAAATGGAAGTGGGCTATAGTTCAACTGCCAGCATTGTTTGAAAATTTCCTCGATTTTATTCAAATCTTCTAGATCTTTTTTACGAACAAGATCATACATCAATCTTGCGAGCATCAGATCTGCCGGTTTGATAAGGTAGGGGTAATAGATGTATCTCTGATTTATAATCTTGTTCATTTTTTCTTGAAAAGTTTCTGTGCAGGTTTCTTTTTTCAGAAGCTCCACTACATTATCTTCATTGGTCAGATCCTTTTTCTGCGGATTCTCACCACCACAACTCACTAGTTCTGGCCAGATAACACACAGATTTTTATCCAGCATTTTAGCTTTAAAATAACCTTTCGAACGATTCTGTGCTTTTGTCAAAAGTTCTTTCATCTGTTCGCTGAGCAGGCTCTGCGCATCTTCTAACTTCCATTCCTCAAAAGTCTCCCCATCATGAAGTGCCATCGGACGAGCTATGCTGGAAATGAGATGTTCTTGCAGTGCCTCTCGCAATGCATTTGTTACAAATCCGGTATCACCATCCACTCCTTCTATGGCATAACTTGTTTTATCAAGCGTGTCTATGACAAGGGCAATAAACCTAAGTAGTGCCTTATAGGATTTTTTTACAAATAAGATCGCAATTACTCGTTCCCAGAGTGTATAATTTTCAATTATTGTTTTTGGCGTAAATATTTTATGGATGTCACGGACAAAATTATACTCTTCTCCTTTCGTCTTCTCCGAAATCAGTCCATTTATCCTTTGTAACTTCCCCAGATATTTCGAAAGTGCGTATTTATCAACAGCTATATCGTCCACTTCACGAAGTTTATTCACTCCATGGTGGCTTAGTTCAAAAACCTCCGAATAATCGTCCTCCTGAAACACAGCGTCATCTTCCGGCATCCAGCGAAATTCCGATTTGTTTTTTTCAATGCTATTCTTAAAACAAGTGATCAATGCATCCGATTGTCCACGCTGAAAGTAGAACAACTTAATTTTGCTTGCCTGTAATTGGATTTTCGTGGCGCTTCCCAATGGTTTTGTAAACTCTGGCAAAATACAGTAAGTTCCACATTCGTCTTCTTCTTTTTTGAAAACAGCCCTCGCATTCCGGTTTTCTTTACCCGTCCAGCGTGAATTATTTACCGTATAATATTCAAAGGCCTCATAGAATTCCAGTTTACCATCCTGCGCTTTTTGAGCGATTCGGCTTCCCTTTTCCACCTTTTCCACAAGCAATATATCATCTACATACCGTCCATAGTAAAGTGGATTCCATCCGTCCAAAATTGCTGTATCAAATTTTTTCAGACACTCGTTTGCTAAAACCCCCGATGGCAGAAACCCAATTGGTAATATACGGCGAATCCGCTCTTCTCCGCTATGCTCTCTGTAGATTTGTGAATATCTTTTGATCACACAGTACACAAAGTCATTTATCCTACTCAGATATTCTTCATTGTAGCCAGATTTTCCTTTTACCCTAGTAAGAATCTCCTTCATGAATTTCTCTGATACATCCACGGAGTAGTAGTAACGCTTAAAGTCTAGCGTAAAAATCAGAACATCATCTTGTTGCATACACTTCTGTGCCAAAGTTAATGCCTGATCTCGCCAACTCTCATAATTCTGAAAATACGGCTCAAACAGCGCTGGAGAAAAGGTCGGTTCTTTAGAAAATTCATTATATAGCGTCTTTCGTATACGATTTCCATAGCAATTGGTATAGGATTTATCTAACTGCCATCCTATCATCATAATCCATAGAACGCCAAGAATCATTCCCTCAATCTTCATGTCAATGAAATATTGTATCTCATCAACTTTGACTTGTTTTGCTGGCACTCCACTAATCAAAACGCCTTTTGTTCTGTCCGAACAATTCTTTTCTTCCTTTGTATCCATAATCTTTTTCGGAAGCAGACGACAGGAAATGCTTTCCAAAATATCTTCTTTTTCCCTTTTCCACTTCGTGCTATCTGACGCTACAAACGCTTGGTGCAAATCCTTCAAGCGTTCCTCTATCGTTATATTGAGAGTGTTTTCCGCTTCCGCAATCCGATCTCTCAAATGGAGGTTTGTCTTGTCATAATACGCAGTTGATTTCAATTTTTTATATGCTTTTTGAAACAAATCATACTTTGGAACGCTATCTTCCATAGATACCTCCTCATTTTTACATCAAAACATTAATTTGTATTTCATGTCGACCATGTTAGCAAGGAATCCATCTTAAAAATATTACAGTATAATCTTTTAGACGAGTATCCCATAAACACCAAATTGTGCCATATAAACTTTCCCCTTTATTCAACACCCAATGCTTTGAACACTGCATCCTCTGCACTACTATAAAAGATTAAATTAAAACTTCCCACTAATTCGGGAGGTACAGTTCCAAGATCTGCAGCGCTTGTAATCGGCAGCAATACTTTCTTTGCACCGCTATCGAGGCAGACCTGCAGGCTGTTTGCAAGCTCATCTACCTTCAAGATTGTTCCACTGATGCTGATCTCGCCCAGAACTGCAAGGGTACTGACCGTGGGACGACCAAGGGCAATGCTGCACAATGCAATCAAGGTGGGCAGTGCCAGCTTTCCTGTCATACCGATGCCCTGAAGATCCTGATAGTTGATGATGTAGTCCTTAGATGCCGTGCTGATGCCACCGCTGATGCGGTTTCCATTTGCTTTCAGGAAGTTGAAGGCTGTGTTGGTGGATTCTCTGCAGTCACGGTCGCTGCCAAGACCGGTGCGTTCAAACTTTCCGCTGCCCGGCAACATCTGGCTTTCCAACCGGAACACACCGATCATGCCGCTTTTTCCACGCGAAACAGTGTAGATCTGTCCCGGATTGCACATTCCATCTGGGATAAGCTTACCGCCACCCTGTTCGGGAACTGACACAAACTTTTCTTCAAAGGTATCCAGATCAATGTAGCTGAAATTCACATCATAGAACTCCATGCCACCCAGCTTTTTCAGTTGCTCTTTCACTCGACGGCGCATTTCCAGCGCAAAGACAAGGATCTCCTCCAGTTGCTCTTTGGTAAACTCACCGTCCGGATACAGCAGCTTTACATAGCCGCCTACGATCTTACGCACTGCAATCGTATCACGCTGATTCAGATTTTTACCAAGGCGGAAATACTTATCTAGTGCATCGCCGTACTGTTCCTTACGCAGTTCCCGGATAAACTCAGCAAGATAATCCGTGATGAAGCCGTAGTCGTTGGTGAAATGCTCCGGGCGGAATTTAGGGATTTCCCAGCCGGGAATGTAACAATGCAAGCGATCCAAAAATGCAGTGTCTGTTCCCATTTCAGTCGGGAACGGGTCAAATAGGCTGGAGGTTTTTAGCAGCACATCCACGCTCTGGTTAATATTTCCCACAAAGACCATCGAGGCCGAGGCTGCCTTTTCCTCTTTGCCACGGGCGAAGGAGCCGGAAGCCATATAGTCCTTCATGATCTGGATGCCGTCTTTGTCCTTGAACTTGATACCAGCAACCTCATCAAAAGCCACACAGTCCCACAGACCCACCAGACCAACAGTCTTTCGTCCCATGTTGTAGAACAGGTTTGCCACAGTCGTCTGTCCACCGGACACCAGAATGCTGTTAGGGCTGATTTCCTTATAGATGTGGGATTTACCGGTGCTGCGAGGACCAAGCTCGCAGAGGTTGAAGTTGTTCTCCACCAGCGGCAGCATACGAGCCAAAAGGAGCCATTTCTCCCGCTGGTTCAACTGCTCCGGCTCATAACCGCAAGAACGCAGCATTACATCCATCCACTCGTCCTGCGTGAAGGCTTTACGTCCAGCGCGCACTTCCTCAATGTCGATATGGGGCATCTGGATGGGGGTCAACTTGCGGATGCTGATAGGCGAAACATCCTTCTGCTTTTTCTGCCGGGGTTCGCTGTCAAGATCTTCCATACCAAAGGTACTGTCACCCTCGGATTCATATTCCAGTTGGACGATGCACCAGATACCACCACAAAGCAAACGGTCAAATTTTTCCGGGTAGTCATCAGTAATGGGCACATTGGAGAGCCCCAGATTGGAAAACTCTGCAAAGAAGCAGTCTTTCTTGATGTCCAGATGCACGGTCACCATATCGATAATGGTGTGGCTGCCCTTTTTCCGCAGCTGCGAAAGAATCTTTTGTGCTTCATCCGGTCGGACAAAGTTGTCCGCCAGAATGTGCTTTACATTCTGCACGCCTTTTTCAATAATAGCTTCGTCATCTGAACTACAGTACTGGCCTAATAAAAACTCCAGCACATAAACCGGGACATTCGCACCTTCCTTGATCTTTTTAGTCAGATCCTTGCGAACGATCTTTCCATCAAAATTCTGCCGTAATTTTTCCTTGATTGCGTCTCGACGGCAGCTATTTTCCGCATTCGGCTCCATTTATAGTCCTCCTGCTCCCATCAGTTAAAAAAATCGAATTCATCAATCGCAAATGCAATATCGATTTGGAACTGTTCCCGCTGCTGCATCTGCTGACCCTGCTCATCTGCAATCACCAGATAATAGGTTGCTGTATTGCTGAACTTCATCGATTTGAGGTTGAAGTTGCAATGGAACGTACGATCTGCGCCGTTCTCACTGGTTTTGTCCGCAATAATCTTCTGGGTATCGCTGACAGGCTTTCCGTATTCATCCGTAAACCACACCAGATAAGTAGCAGCCTCACGGTTTGCACTTACCGCATCTTTCTGGTAGAAATCCAGTGAAAAGATCATATTGCTGATCTTCCGACTGGAAGAAAGCAAACTCACTGTTACGGGGAGTGTATCATACTTCTGCTTATTGCGCCGATATTCCATAGAGCCGTTGCGCAGATAATGATATTCGATCACCGGAACCGTCATTTCCTGCAGGCTGATACCGCCATGCACAAAATTCAGCCCGCCACCATTCATCTTGATGCGAATACCTTCCCGTGGAGCAAATCCAGTGTATTCCGTTTTTCCGTCCAGGAATTTTACAGGAAGCAAATACTGCGGATTCGCCTCCTTCTGCATGATTGCATAGCGTCTGCCATATTCCACTTCCATATCATGGAAGCTGGTTTTATCCACTTTGTCATCCTCGGTTAGCGGACTGTAAGTGTACAGGAAGCCATGATCTGCCGTAATCAGAATGTTCGCCCCGCCGAAGTCATTGACGATAATGCGCACCATGTTCTTCAGTTCACTGATAGCCCTATCGCATGCCGGGAACACAGAGGTGTCCGAAGTATGGCTTGCTTCGTCAATGGTATCATGGTAGATATAGACTACATCCATCCCCTTGACCAGTGCCGCACGCTCTGCACGTTTCATCCCGATGATGTTCTTATACTGCAACGCCACGCTGGCCGGATTTACACCTTTCAGGACCTTATCCCGGTTCGTGCTTGCGGTAGACTGCCCATCGGCCAGAACATTCAGTACCTCATTTTTCAGTTCAGCCGTCAACGCCTTATGTGGGAGCAGTGCCGCCATGCCAAATTTCGTGATAGACGGGAAGATGCCCTGCATACTGCCGAGTTTCACATTACTCTGCGTTTCTCTGCGCAGTTCATCTGCCAGTGATGCCGCCACCTCGTAACGCATAGCATCCGAGATGATCACGAACACGCGGCTGTCTGCCGGACGGATGTGCTCATTGTAGAAATCCGACTGCTGCGGAATTTCCAATACGCGGCCATGCTCTGCCATCTCATCAGCACATACATCCGACCAGTTTTTGCCGAGGCCTCCCAGAAACCAGTAGGAGTACAGCCCCTCTACCTTATCTACAACATGCTTGAACAGGTCGTCCAGTTTGATATTGGAGGTTTCCAGACTTCTCTGGAAGCTCAGATGGAACAGTCGATAATAGGTGTCCATCCTGTAATAGTCCTCCGCATATTCTTTCCAGACCTGCTTTGCGTCCGGGGTATGGAACCCTGCGGAGTGCTCTTTGAAGAACTCCTGCATGTTGGCCACTTGCAACAGACCCTCGTAGAAATTGCGGAAGTACTCGTACCAGACACAGGTGCGACGTTTTTCCACCGTCTTTGTGATCACATCCACATCAATGATATGGTCACTGATCTCCGTCATCAGCTTGCTCAGGATGATCTCGTTGATGCACGGGAAACACTCCGTTGTCGCCAGATCATCAACCGTCAGTTTTTCCAGCCTCTGCGGCAGATGTGCTTCATCTTCCACATAGCGGGCCACGTCATAAAGCTGCTGCAGATCATCACTGTGCAGCCACTCCGACACCAGCTCGTAGCAGTACGCCTGATGCGGAATGGAAAGGAACTTTTCCAACCCTGCCAGAAATTCCGGGCGCAGTGTGCGCGTAGAAGCTGTCAACAGAAGATGAATTGCCAGCTGCCCAAGATCCGGCTCTTCCTCTGCATAGCCACAGCCCTGCCGGACCATTGCCCAGAAAGCTTCTTCTGCACTATAATCCACAAAACTCTGATAGATTGGATTCTGCGCTTTATCCAACCCACCACGAAGTACGTTCAGCAAGATTTCATTGGGCTGTGCTTTTTTCATACCGCAGAGCGCCGCCATCACGGCCATGTGCAGCTGTGCTGGAGTGGCAGGTATCTTATCCTGTGCCATGATTTTGGCACGACGAGCCTGTGCACCAAAAAACTTCCGGTAGTGCTTCACCAGCTTGCGCATAGAGGGATTGTCCAAGATATCCAGTTCCTGCATCCAGTTGGAAACAGCATCCGTCCGGTAGCTTTCGCTGTATAGTTCAATATCCAACAACCAGTCATCCTCCTGCCGCTCGTAGGAAATGGGGCAGTAGACAACATAGTTGCTCGTCAGGTCATCCACCGACAGCATTTTTTTGACCGCAAAGGTATTGCTGCCGGTCAGTGTGACCAGCTTAGCATTTTCAAGCCGGATCTCATCCAGCTTGTCCGCATACTCCTTTTCTTCATCGTGCCAGAAGATGATCCGGCGCTCATAAAATTCCGGCAGCGGTGCCGCGAACCGGCGGTTGAGGTCTAATACGATTTTATCTGTTTCCACATTGATACCTCATTTAATGTACAGATGCTTCATTATGCTCATAATAAAGGTGCAACAAACTGTACTAAAGCCGTAACTGCTGCACCAAATTCCGCTGTTCCTTTTATTGCACTTAATGTACTAAGGGCAGTTTTAACCATGCTTTTTTTCGGCTTTTCAGACGTTGACTCGTTTTCAATTACTTCCAAACATTCTGAAACGGCTTCCTGATTCTCCGAATCAAGATATTTTACGCTTTCACGTATACTGTCAAGCAATTTCTTCAGTTCAACTGTATCTGCTCCAACGTGATTTGTTGCGTTAACCGTTGAGCCATCTGTTGCAATGATAGCTTGTCCATTCTTTACTGTAACATTATAAACTGCTCGTTCATCCAATCCCATATCAATACCAACTTTTGTCAAATATCGTTCAATGTGCTGAATCAGAATCATAACAAAACGTTCATTGAATGCTTTGACCGCCTCTTGAAATTTTGAAGCAGAAGGCGCATAACCTCTAGCAATATCGTAATAGATTTCAATGTTATGATCTGCAATATATTTTAAAATCGCATATATGTTTCGAATTTCTTCTTTTTCGGTGTCTCCTGGAACAAAAATCAGCCCGCCACAGGACTGTTGAACATCTTTCACTGTACCTTCAACATCCATATCACAAGTTCCACAACTTTGAATGTAGTCAAAAACAACAGGTGTGTTTGTTAGATAATTCAAATATTTTCGCAGAATATCTGCATAGTCCATATAGTTTGCTTGAAGCAATCTGTTGGAATAACTGTTAAAATCGTATTGGATTTTCCTCAGATCGTTTTTATTCAACTTCATAGTTTTTCACCCCACAGAATGGACAATAAGCTCCCGTCATTTTTAGCAACGGCTTGATTTTTGCAGTTCGATTGCAACATAAAAATGTGCTAGTCTCAAGTGCTTCTACACCTGAATGAAGTGGATTTTCATTCTTATGTGCAGGACGTTTTCCTGCTTTCACCTTAAAGTTTTTGCTGTTGCTTTGTTCCAGTTTCTTGACTGCTTCGTAGAAAAGGTCGTTAGCTATATTCTCTGTCATATTTTCTACAAGTTCCAGCACATCATCCGTCACGTAACTTTCACTTGTCAACCCACAACTAGGGCAATAAACATAAAGAATCCTATCATCCTGTGCATCTGAAGGCATTACTTTAAAAAAATTTCCACAGTGCTCACACTTTAAAAGAACATATCCATCATCATCTGTTGGAATGGGAATCCGAATTTCATTGTCCATAGGCATTTACCTCACTTGATCTTCGCCAGCACGTCCTTAAAGATCTCATAGTTATGCTTCACACCATCGTCCAGATCAATCTTAATCATCTGATCCGCCAGCGCGTGAACTTTTTCCTCATACTGATGCAGCTCGGCGTCCTGCGCCTGCACTTTGTTCAGTTGCTTAGTCAGCTTGACACGTTCGCTGGTGCTGGTGGCAGCGGCCACCTGTTTTTCCAAACCTTCGATGGCAGTACGGTAGCGCGCCTGCTGCTCGTGGACATAATCGGTACGGATGCGTGCAATGGTATCCGGCTGGTAGCGGTGCATATAGATCAGGCACTTAAAGCCGTTCTTCTTGCCGCTGTCAAACAGCCAGTAGATGGGGCGCTTCTGGTAAATTTTGCAGTGGTCGGTATAGAAATCGTTCAGGAAGTAGTTGCGGATGACCTCTTTCGGCTGACCCTTGCCGCCCAGTGCGTTTGCAATAAAGCGCAGATTATCCTCCAGCGAGCTATCACCGTATACCACCCGCACAAACTCCACAAAACGGCCCATCATGTCATCTTCAAAGTATTCGTCGTCACAGATGGGAATAATACCGTCTGCATCCGGCTTATAGATATTGTATTTGCCATCATCCCATGTACCGCCTGCGTAGGCAAGGCCATCATAGGTGGGAGAGTAGCGGCCAAACATACAGCCCACAGCGTAGGAGATAAAGGAGCGCACATCCCGGCCAAGGTCCGCTTTGCGCACGGTCACATCCTTATCTTCTACCTCCGGGGTCAGTTCATCCTGCAAGCCGTAAATATCAATAAAAATGCGGTTCAGTTCTTCCTCGTTGGCTTTCAGCTTCTCAAAGCGTTCTTTACATTCGCCAGCCCAGATGTCATAGCACTCAGCAAGGTAAATGTTTCCAATATCCATCATGTTGGGGTACTTGGTAATAGCTTTGATAAAGGGGTGACGGGTAAAGTCCCAAGAGGTTTCAAAGGAATCCCAGTCTAATTGTGAGCATTTAGTTAAATCTTGGACAACACTAAGTATTTTGTTTCTCTCATTGCTTATAATTAGGGGAAAATTAGAAATTTGTCCCACTTCATAATTCAGTGTGGGAGAAAGTATTTCGGCAATTTTACCTGCAACACAACTATTTAAAAAAGCTTCCAAATAAAAAAGCATCTCATGAGGCGCAAAGATACTTGTTCCTGCCACATCATAAATATTACCCCTTGGTTTATATCGAAACGCTATGCTCCCACTCGAAATCTTTGACCATGTAATGTTTTCTTTAAAGTATGTATTTGTATTTTGTGGTCTGGACCGAAGTTTTCCACACTTGTCATAAAAGTGCCTTATTTCATAGCCGTCATTTTCCCAATTGACAATGCAGTCATTATTACCATACCATTTTCTAAAAAATCCCCCTTTATTATATGGGAACCACTTAGCCTGTGACTGTATAGCACTTTCAATGCTGTGTGCATCGAATTTTATTTTTGCGTTATTCACTTCATACCATAATCTCACAAATCTGTCGTTTTCTCCTGTTTGAAGCCCTACTTTTGGGCTCGAAATGTCTGAAACTTTTTGAGCTTTAAAATCCGTTAGTAATTCTTTACTTACCCAATACGCCACAGGACTTCCCGGAATTTTCGCAAAGTTATCTGTACTTACTTGAGCAAATCTATTTTCTGCGATTGGAAATGTTTTGGGAATATCATTTTCGATATCCTCATATTTAATATGATTATAAGTTCCCTTATAGTCACTGAGGTGTCCATTTCGGAACACGGTGACAGCCGTGCCAAATGCGATACCCATGACCATGTTTTCCATGTGCATCAAGTTGGTAATCGTTTTAGTTTGCAGAAGATTTACACGCATTTTTTCAAAGCTGGAAAGGAACATCCAGCTTTGCATAGTAACCATGCTGTTCATACCGTTTGGCTTGACCATCTGATTTCCATGTTCAATGAAAATAGCAAACAGATCGCTCTTGCTGTCGGGATAATTCTTCTTCACATACTCCGCCAGCTTTGCGCCCATGCCGGAACTGCCCATATAGGGCGGATTGGTGACGACCACATCGTATTTTTGTGCCAGCGTCTGTGCCACCCGCACCAATGGGAGTAATTTTTTGCGAACACTCTCTCGATGGAACGAGGACTCGTCTGCCACCTCGTCAAACCGGGCATAGAGATCATCCCAGTCCTGCGGGGTGATGGTGAGGATGGAGCCATACTCCTTGGCATCATACAGCTGGGTGAGGATGGTGTGCATAGCATCTTTCAGTTCCGGCTTGCCGTTACAGAAATACTCCACATCCGGCTTTTCGATGCGGTTGCTTTCCTCAATGGCATACACATGAGGCTGGGTGGTGTGGCTGAAAAAGCGGCGGTCGTACCGGCGGGCCTTCATCATCACCGCAAAATAGGCCAGCTGGGCGGCGCGGTCGTCAATATCCAGACCATAGAGGTTGTTCTGCAAAATGCTGGTCACGGCATCGCGGGGCGTGTAGCCGTAGTTCTCGTAGATCTGCATCAGTACATCGAACAGATACGCCAGAATATGGCCGCTGCCGCAGCAAGGGTCGATGACCTTGATCTGTTCCGGGGTCAGGTCGGCATACTGTTTGCGGATCTCGGACAGTTGGGCCTGTACCTGCGGCTCCTGCTGGGCTTCCTCCAGATAATAGTGCCACTTGGTGTCCTCCGGGTCACGACTTCCGGCAGTATAGGCCGCTTGCTCCTCCGGTGTGGGCAGCAGCTGTGCTTTTGCGTCCGGGTGACCCTCCACCCACAGGCGTCCAAGGCTGTTTTCCACCATGTACCGCACGATCCAGTCTGGGGTAAACAGCTGGGTCGCCGCCGGGATATTCTCCTTGGTGATCTTGACATTTTTCTTGAGGGCGGCAAACACATCGTCCTTTTTCTCGCTGTTGTAGTACTGATACAGCCAGCCAATGATCTGGACGGCATCCTGCCAGTTGTCCTCCGGGATCTGGGAGATCATCTGCTCAATGACGCTGCCCTCCCGGAGCAGGTTGTCCGGCAGAAGCAGTTCAGTGTAGTCCGCAATGGTCTGGAACATTCCGGGCAGAATGCTGTTCAGCGCGTTGCATTGCACGATGAGCAGGTATTTATACAGTTCTTCGGTCTGCTCAGCCTCTTTCAGGGCGTAGACTTTGTCCTTATCCAGCTTATCCAATTCCAGATGCAGGGCTTCGGCCAGAATCTGGGGCTTGAACGCATTGTTTTCATCCGTAAACACGCGCACATGGCTGGGCAGATAGCCGTTGACCTCCATGAACCGCAGTGCCGAGAAGCGGTTGAACCATGTATACGCCACCTCTTCCATAACCTGCTGGTAGCCTTTTTCGTTGATCTGTGCGATCAGTGCCCTGCGCTGCTGCATCTCTTCTGCAGACAACACTTTGCCGTTGACGCTATCAGCACTGGCGTCCACCATTTCCGTTTCCGTAATGCTGTACTGCTGGGCTTTCTGCGCCACGCGGGAGATCAGTTCTTTCCGCGCCCAGACCGCATATTTCTTGATGGCGTTTTTATCCATGATGGTTCTCCTTAATTCAACGATCCAATTTCTTCCAGTGAAATCTCTGACAAAATTGCTGGTATTGGATTAGCAAAACCCGAATACTTCATTTGAGGATCAAATGTACATTTCGAAACAGCATTCTTCAATTCTTCAAGATTCGTAACCCCAAACAAATCATATATCTTTTTGCAGAATCTCCTAGATTTCATTTTAGCCCACTCCTCTGGGCCTTTTCGAGCATAGACATAACAACGAGGAAACCAATATAGATCTCTCCACTGATTTTGAGACTGCTCTAATTCATACGCATTACAAATTTGGTAAAGAAAAATATCTGCCTCTGCAATTGATTCTTTGGAGTAAATCGGAAGTTTTTCCCGGTCATTACATAACGTATGACCCAACAATGTATATTTATTTCTATTTTCAGTAGTCGGCTTATACTCTTCTTCTATAATTTGGCTATAATATTGAAATTGACAGTAATTACCAGCTTTCGGATTATTATCTAGAGAACCATTTGTAAGAAAGTATGTGTTACTTACCATTCCATAAATTACATCATACTTTTTCCGATACCTAAGATATACAATCGTACAAATAAACAACTCCCAAATTAAAATATGAAAAATCTCATAATCACGGCTTCTTGCTTGGCATGCAGATGAGTTGTATCCATACTCGCAGGTGAGCGTATTATGCATTCTTTCGAACATCTCACACAAAACATCCACAGTGTCAAGTTCCGTTTCAAACAATACCGACAAAAAATCCAAAAACAAATCACGAGCGCCTTTTGTTGCAATATACTGCTCATAGATTGCTTTTGCATCTGTATTATCTTTTAATCGAAAAGTTTTTAACGTCTCAATATATGTGTCCGCAAATTTTAAAACAGCATCCTGCTGTTTTTTCAATACAACTGCTCCTTTGATTCGCTGAATAAGATTTGTTAGTGGGCTAAGACTTGTTTTTTCTTCGTCTAACCAGTCCGGCTTTTTTCCAATAGGAGGTTTTCTATACAACGGTTTATCATGGATATCTCTTAATAATTTTTCATATTCAGCCTCATACTTAACAAGGTCATCTGTCGATAAATCAATGTGAATTCTTGATTGAAGATATGCTGGTTTATACGCTATTCCATTTTCATCTGACTCGAAAATAATTGGAATAAACTTTTCTTGTTTCGCTTTTCCGTAAACCTCACTGGATATGATAACCGTTTCGTCACCAACCCCACCTTTTCGAGTATTAGCTTTTTCAGCATATACTTTATCGCAAATAATTAGAACCTTTTTTATTTCCGGGTCAGTCACACACTGTTCCATAAAAACATATTTATCATTTCCCTCTTTTAAATCCCATTTGTCTAAAACAACATCAACTCCGTCTGAACAAAGCCTTTTGGCCAACTCTAGAACTTTTTCTTCAGAACTCCAAGAATAAGAAATAAAAATTTTCGGAAATTCAGTTTTGTCCATAATTTCACCTTTAGTTCAACTTTATCTCATCACAGCCATCCAACAGGTTCCGCAGCTGCTCCCGGATCTTCTCCACATAGACGTCAATATCCGCATCATCCCTCAGCGTTTTAGCAGGGAAGAGGATCTGGCGGCTGTAAGACTTTACTTTTTTCGGCTTTACGGCCGGGATATTGACATCTTTTTTCGTTACCACCGGTTTCGGTGTCGGAGGGGCCAGCGCAATCTCAATGCTGCTGACGGTCTCATCCTTGTACTGGCTCAGCGGGATAATCATACCATCCAGCAGCGCAAGGCTCTTGCAGCTTGCAATTTTTGCCTTATAGCCATCAAAGAAAGCATCCGACTTGCGGACGATGTCCAATGCTTTTGGATCTCCGTTTGCAGCGGTATGGGTCGCTTCCATGCACTGACGCACTGTTTCCAGAATCTCAGAGCGTTTGTCATCCAGCATCTGGTCATGGGCTGTACGCACCGTTTGCATCAACCCATTCAGCTCCGGAATGCGCTTGTAGTTGAACTTCTGCCCAAAAGATGGCACTGTGATAATAAGCCGAATCTTGTTCAGGGCCTCGTATGCCGCCGCATCCTGCGCAATGCGGTCCAGATCCGCCTGCATCTCGTGTTCCAGCCGTGCAGCATCATCAAAGGTGCCGACCTGACTCTTGAAGAAGGTCTCTACATTGCCCATGGCATCCTTCTGATCAAAGAGGTCGTCCTCTTTCTTGAGCAGATAGTCGATCAGCGCGATGTTGTCCTTCTTCTGGTTCAACACTTCCTGCGTTGCAGTAATAGCGTTGTGCACTATTGTCTGATCCGGGTACTTGTTGGCATCATCGTACTTCTCGTTCAGTTTGTTATAATGCTGCAGCTGGTTTCCGAACTCATCGGCAATAAATTTAACCAAACCATCTTCGTCCGCAGGAACATCCATGACATCGAAGTAATCCCGCAGAAGGTCCCGCACAGCCTTCATTTTGGTTGCCGATACCACCACGCGCTTGCTAATGGATGTTTTACCCACCTCACTCTTTTTGCGGAGCATGTCAGGTAATTTGGCGTTGTCCGGCTGGATGGTAGTGCCTGCATATTTGATGGTTACCTTCTGATTCACGATCAAACGCGCCACCACATAAGCAATGTCGATTTCCTTCCAGCCATAGGGTATACTGCTGAACTTGCTCTGTACATCCGCCATGGAGGTCGGCAGGTGATGCATTGCCTGCATCTCAAGATATTCTTCCACCGCCGCCTCTGCATCGCGGTTCGGATCTGCCTCCGGCAGAATATAGTCCGCACCGGACAGCACTGCCAGAATGTCAGCATCGGTATCTGCGTTTTTCCCAATCAGGTCCAACTTGCTGTAAACATGCGAGACCAGATACTCCATCGTCTGGTCAATTTTGGCCTTAGCATTGCCGCTCTTAATGTCCAGATGTTCACCATCGGCGTAAAATTTTGCATTTTCAATAGCCTCTACCAGAGCTTTGCTGGCTTCAGCTTCATACTTGGTTGCTTCTTCCTGTTGGCCGCGGATAATATCCTGAGCACTCTTGGGCATCTGGCTGACATTCCGCTGTTTGACATATTTGCGGATCTTCATGGATGCTTCCAGTGATTCATAATACGGCGTATCGCCCAAAACTGCAATCGCCTCGCTGCCTTTGGAGCTGTTCATCAGGCGAAATTCCGTTTTTTCCGTTGCATCAGAAGCTGCCGTCAAAAAGCGCAGGCGCATGCCGCCTGTGGCGATGCCGTACATAGTGTTATCCACCATCTGATCAAACGGGAAGTCACACTTGCCGTAACGGAACTTTTTTGCATCATAAATTATGCCAAAAATAATCTTTGCTATATCTCCAACAATAGCGCCCGTATCCACCTGTGTAAGGTTGATTTCTTTCTGGATGTCCTGCTCTTCATCCGTCAGGAAGTTGTAGGTATCACCAGTACGTCCGATGTAATTCTGCCCAATCAGTCGATCCAAACTGCCGCGCAGCTTTTCGCGCATCGCGACCTTTTCCAGACGGATGCCGTCTGCCATCAAAATCACAAGGTTGTCCAGATTGGCCGGTATGTCCTCGTTGACATATCGAATGAGATAGAGAAGCTTCAGAACATCCACATCCATCGGCTCCAGACCATCGTGATTTTCTACGGCTTTGCTGCAGCGATCAATCACATTGCGAATGGAACCATCCAGGAAAGAATGTACAGTATCATAGAAGCGGAACAGCGGCACCAACGCAAACTCGTTCTGCTTTTCCACTTTTTGTGCTGCTTCCTGAAATCCGCTCAGCATGGAACGCTCGCCGCCGGAGAAGTGTTTACCTGCATTGCCGTGTTTGCGGATCTCCACAAAAATTTTCTGCATGATGAGAAACTGGTATGGAACGAACGGAAAGTCCTCTGCAAATTGTGCCGGACCAGAGAAGCCCTTGATGTCCGGCATTGCATTTGTAAAGCTGAACAAGTTGCGCATCCCGGAGCTTTCTTTCTCATAGACCGCATCCAGCGTTCTTTCTGCTTCCGGAGTCTTTTTCAGAATACGCTTCTGAATTACTTCGTCTACGGAAGAAGAAGAAAGGCTCAGACGAGTTTTGAAACGAGCCTGAATTCGAGAAAATTCATCTGCTCGTACTTTGATAATCTCATCAATAGCTTCCTGTCCGGTGCAGACCACCCAGACTTTTCCTCTGCATTCGCTGCCGATTTTTTCCACCAAAGACTGCAGATTCAGCAGCATATCCGTGTCCGTGCCAACATACTGCCCCGCCTCGTCCACCATGAACAGAAGGCGGAAGTTTGCAGGTTTTGTGCTGACGTATGCATTGATGTCTTCTACAAGCTGTGAAACAGAGAGTTCCGTTGCACTCTTATCGTTAAACCAGTTGTTTGCATCCTCTTCACTGATATCCAATGCTTCCGCCAGTGCAGGCTTAATGAATTTTCCATTAAATGCAAATGCTTTCCGCACTTCAGTCCAAGGTTTGCCCTTCTTTTCTTCAATCAGACGGCAAAATTCATCCATTTTGCCCTGCTGCGTAATGTACTGCTCCAGCATAGCAACTTTGAGATTGCTGCCAAAGAATCCCAGATGATTATAGAACACCTTAGCAAAAACACGTAAAACGGCTGTTTTGTCCTTATTGATAGAGCCTTCATAATCGATATTAAACAGAATCGTCTCGGTTTCACCTTTGGTTGCACGATCCACCTGCATAAAGGTACCAGGGTCATCCTCAAATTTCTTGCGGAAGCGCTCCACCGTACGAATGCCATTAACCTCTTTGTTTTCCAACAAGTATGACAACATTTTCAAGAAGTGAGATTTACCGCTGCCAAAAAAACCGGAGATCCAGACTCCTGTATCTGCCGTTGGTTCGTCAAATGCTTCTGCATAGGTATTGAAAAAGTCTGCAAAATGCCGCTTCAGCTCTCGTGTAATAACGTACTCGTTCAGTTCCTGTTCCAGGACCTTGTTCTCGTCCTCGTCAACCTTGACAACACCGTTAATTTTACGGTTGATGTCTTCTACAAACATATTCTGTATAACCAAAGCTCTATTTCCCCCTTCACACAACGTTAAATGCACGATAGTAATTGTTCGGCTTCAGACAGTTGAACAGCCGCAGCTGCTGGTCGTTAAATGTTCCCGGGTAAAACACAAGCACCGGCCTCTCTGCAAACAATGATGCCTCCAGTAACGTATGAATTCGCATAAATGGAAACGCTTCTCCAACGCCAGTCAAAACCAGTACTTCTCCCGGCTGGAACGGCTCGCTCTGAATTTTCTGTACAATTTCATCGACTCCAATTGTCGATTGAAGCTGTTCCAACAGATAATCATGGCCGTCCTCTTCTTCCATATCAGGGATAGCATCCAAAATATCCATGTCTTCGCAGATTTCCAGGAAGATTTGATATAAATTGCAGATTCGAAGCTGACACTCCAATGTCAGATCTGTCGATAGCTGTTCAATGAAATGCCGGACTGCCATTTCATCTCTCGGTTCATAGCAGAAGATACGAATATTCACTTCATTGCTAAGACCTTTTCCTTCTAGGAAATCTTGACTCTGAATCATCTGCCGAACGTTATCAAGGCGTTTTTGTATGTCACCCATTAAATTTTCCTCACTCAAAACGGTTAAATGCGGGCAATACCGCCTGATCCCCATTTGTAAGAATCACATTTTCCAATTCCGGATAAAGCCAAACCGGGTTCAAATGGCCTGCTTTTATACTATCCAGATAATCATTTTCTCTTAAAATTCGATTTAGAACCGATTTCAGCTTTTTGACTGTAGATTCGCTCCAATCTGCGATAGCATCATTTTGCTCTTGTAATCTTATGAAGAAACTTGTCATGTCAAGTTTTCCATAGCTGAAATCTTGGTTTCGATATTTTTCTCCAATAACTGTTACCATAAAATCCCAGACAAGTCTATTATCCTTCATAATCGCGTAAAGACAAATTTGTTTTGCCTCTTCCACGGAATGCTCTGCAATATTCCGAAGCAGTTGTTCACTATTCAAAAGATTTAGCCGCCGATAACACGCCCGAACCATACCAGCTGTCATGCGTTCAGTTGGATACTGGAAGAGATTATTGGCGGCAATTATTTGTATCATTGATGCAAGATCCTCTCCTTGCACCATTTGCTTCGCTACAATTCGCATTTCGTGGAATAAAAACTGTTCTCTTGTCAGAGAAGCTTTATATCCACTTTCTTGTGCTCTGTTTGTATTCTGCATTGCTTATGCAACTCCCATTTATAACTTTTGATACGCCCAATAGCGACCATCTCTCACTCTCTCTAGTTTACCTTCTTTTACAAAAGAAACTAGAATTCGATTTGCTGTTGCTGAAGAGACTTCCAGCAACTGTTGCACATCACTGTTATGAATAATCTTCTCTTTTTTCAAGTATTTTTCAAGAATATTCCATCGATTTTCTTTTCCACTTGTAGGCATCATGCTCTTTTCGAAGTTTTCTGGGATTACACTCAAAAGTGCTTCTTCAATCACACTTAGCATAAATTCAATAAATGCAGTTCCTTCACCTTGGGCATTGGATGTATTGATAGCCTCATAATACTCCTGCTGATGATCATGAACAATAGACTCCACCGGAAGCCATGCAAACAGCGGATTCCATCTGGAGAGCAGTAGCGTATGCCAAAGCCTTCCGATTCTTCCATTTCCATCTGCAAACGGATGGATTACTTCAAATTCATAGTGAAACACGCAACTTTTGATCAGCATCGGAAGCGGGCTGTCCTCTGTCCATTTGAGCAATTCTTCCACCAGAGGAGGCACATACTGCGGTAGTGTTCCAAAATGAAGTACATTTCCATGACTGTCAACCACACCTACTGGCTTTGAGCGAAACACACCATCTTCTTGAACCAGCCCTCGCATCATCACATGATGAGCCAACAGTAAGTCTTCCACTGAGTATGGATTCAATTCATTCAAATGGTCGTAAATTTCATACGCATTCTTCACCTCCATAATGTCTTTTGGCGGTGCAAGGACACGTTTTCCTGATAGTACAGCCGTTACCTGCTCTAAGGATAGTGTATTTTGTTCAATTGCAAGAGAGGAATAAATTGTTTTAATCCGATTCTGCCTACGCAGAACAGGGTCAGATGAAAGATGTTGTGTTGAGCTCACTTTTCCAACAAGTTCACAAATCTCCATTACATCTGTGAGAATTTTTTCTGTAATTGTAAATGGCGGTTTTTTATTCTGCATCTGTTTTTCCTCCCCTCCATTCTAATTAATTATATCATTTCATCGCTCATTCATCAATCACACTTTGCACAAGTGATTGATGAATTTTTCAGCGATTATGCCACTTTTCCAAATTTCTTTTAGCTACCTTCATGCCAGTCTGGCATCTTTATCTCTAGCTTTCTCAAATTTCCATTTTTCACCCAGATATAATAATCATGATCCAAAGCCTCTGAGTCGAAAGACTCAGGGGCTTTTTATGTCTGGAGGTGAGCATTTTGTTATTCCGCACCATCACTATCATTATTACCATCGTATTTTAAAGCGCAGCTGCGCAGAAAGGAGAAAGCATTATGAACTTTTGGTCCGAAATCGTCAAAGAGGTTGGCACCGTCCTGGTGGAAGTCCTCGTCCGCATCGCTGAAGAAATGGAAAACAACGACTGAGCAAAATACACTGAAAAGGAGATTTTACTATGCCCGCAAATGTTGAAACGATGTTCTCTGTCCGTGAAACTCCTTGGCACGGCCTTGGCCGTATCATTATGGATGCCCCTGCAAGCCGTGAAGCCTTGGAACTGGCCGGTCTGGATTGGCAGGTGGAAAGCCGTAATATCTATTCCGGCACGGGTGCTATGATCCCCGGCTATCGCGCAAATGTCCGCAGCACCGATGATGCTGTTCTAGGCGTGGTATCTGATCGCTACCGCATTGTCCAGAATGAGGAAGCATTCCAGTTCACCGATGATCTGCTGGGTGAAGGTGTCACTTATGAAACTGCCGGTTCTTTGCAGGGCGGCAGAAAGGTCTGGATGTTGGCAAGGCTTCCGAGGAAATATCTTATTGCTGGAGATCAAGTAGTACCATATCTTGTGATCTTCAACAGTCATGACGGCAGTTCTGGTGTGAAAGTGGCCATGACTCCAATCCGTGTGGTCTGCCAGAATACTCTGAACCTTGCGCTGAATACAGCAAAGCGCAGCTGGACTGCACGCCACACCGAAAATGTTCTGCTCCGCGTGCAGGATGCCCGTGAAACCCTGCAGCTAGCCAGCAACTATATGGTTGAACTCGGCAACCGTGGCGAAGAGCTGACTCGCATCGATTTATCCGATCACAAGGTGCAGGAGTTCATCAATGAGTTTTTCCCGATTTCTGAGGACCTGTCCGATTGCCAGCGGAAGAATAATCTGCGCCTGCAGGAAGAACTGAAGACTCGCTACTATAACGCACCGGATCTGGAATGGGTCGGCAAAAACGGTTGGCGCTTTATCAACGCCGTCTCCGATTTTGCCACCCACGCAGATCCTCTCCGCAAGACCAAAAACTACAACGAGAACCTGTTCCTGCGCACCGCAGAGGGTAACCCCATGATCGACAAGGCTTACAAGATGGTGCTGGCCGCAGCATAAAGGAGCAAGCCATGAATGATGTAAATAACCGCATTTTCAGGGAATTCACGGAATTCTTTGACAACGTTGAGAAGAGTGCTTCTGAAATCAGCGTTACCATGGCTTATGAGATCACGATGAAAAGTACCATCAGCACCGCCATTATTGTTTTGGAATCCGAGGGCAGACTGGAGGAGCGCTACTGGAACCATCTCAGGGTGCAAAATAATATTCTGGATTTTCTTTACGACCTGTGGGTTGGCTCTTGCTATTCATTGGCCAGCGACTTTTCCACGATCATGAAAGACTTGGTGGAATATGACTTCATTCTTGCCGAATCTATTATGAAAGAAAGGATGCAAAGCGCATGAAAAGATTGATTTCAGCTTTGAACCTGTCCAAAGAGGATTGGCTCCGCTACCGCAAGTGCGGTATTACCGGCACGGATGCCGGGGCTATTCTTGGTCTAAATCCCTACCGCTCGGCATTTCAGGTGTACCACGATAAAATCAGTGATACCTTTGAGAATATCGACAATGAGGCTATGCGTCAGGGACGCGATCTGGAAGATTATGTCGCACAACGCTTCACCGAAGCAACCGGTCTGAAGGTACGCCGTGCAAATGCCATCTACCAAAGTGAGGAACATCCACTGCTTCTGGCGGACTTTGACCGTTTGATTGTCGGGCAGAAAGCAGGACTGGAATGCAAAACGGTTTCACCGTTCTCTGCGGATAAGTGGGCAGATGGCAAAATCCCCGCACATTACATGGCTCAGGTCAATCACTATCTGGCTGTCAGCGGTTTTGACTGCTGGTACATTGCTGTTCTGATTTTCGGGAAGGAACTGGTGATTCACAAGATCACAACCGACAAAGAAGTTCTGAACAACCTCATTGCCAAGGAAGAGCACTTCTGGAAATACAACGTGATGCCCGAAATTCCGCCTGTACCTACCGGAAGCGAGGGGGATACACAGCAGATCAATCAGCTGTACTCTGCAGATGATAGAAACAAAACTGCCGATCTTAATCCCATCCGCGACCTGTTGGATAAGCGGCAGGAGCTTTCTGATCAGATCGAACAGCTGGAGCAGGAAAAAGCCTCTATTGAACAGCAGGTGAAGTTGGAGATGCAGGACGCCGCCTATGGCACAGCACCGGGCTATAAGGTGTCCTGGGTATCCTCCGAAAGTAAACGGGTAGACTCCCAGCGTTTGAAGAAAGAACAGCCCGATATTTTCAATCGGTACAGCAAGAATGTAAGCAGCCGCAGGTTTACCATTATCCATGCAGCATAATTTTTGTATGTCTGCTGGCATACAAAATTGCCTGTTTTTCCAATTTTGTTTAGTACGGCAATACAAAATTGCCCGTTTCTCTAACTTTGTTTAGTACAGCAATACAAAACCCGGCGCAGCAATTCATTTGTTGCGCCGGGTTTTTATCAGAAAGGATGCTATCATGGAAAATCCATTCGTAAAATTATTTGCTATCGACTTCAAAGATCATCTGGAAGTCAAGAAGTCTGGCAATACCGAGCTGAAATATGTAAGCTGGGCGTATGCCTGGGCGGAGGTGAAAAAGCTGTATCCTTCTGCCAGCTATGAGGTCAAGAAATTCAACGGCCTGCCCTATGTTTATGATCCCATAACCGGCTTCATGGTGTACACCTCGGTCACGATTGAGGGCGTTTCGCACGAAATGTGGCTGCCTGTACTGGATGGCGCAAACAAAGCCATGAAAGCTGTGCCTTACACCTATACCACCCCGAAATGGGACTACAATCCTCAGACCCGCCGCCGTGAAAAGGTCGGCATGGAAGAGCGCACCGTAGAAGCAGCATCCATGTTCGATGTGAATAAGGCTATCATGCGGTGCTTGGTGAAGAACCTTGCTATGTTTGGTCTGGGCCTGTACGTTTATGCCGGAGAGGATTTACCGGAAGATGCCGCACCGCAGCCGGAGGCAGAACCGCAAAAGCAGCCGAAGCCGAAATCCACCAGCCAGAAGCAGGAACAGCCGCCTGTGCCCTGCATCTGCGCCCGCTGCAACCAGCCCATCAAGAGGGTCAAGCTGAAGGATGGTTCCATCATGCAGGCGGCAGAGTTTGCCGCCACCCATGAGGGGATGTGCGCAGACTGCTACAAAGCCACCAGATTGAACGTAGCATAATAAAACTGCTCTATTTCGATGTCACTTGATTCTTGTATGATTCTATATTTCATGGTACACTTACAGTAGTGAGTTCTGAAAGCTCTCCTCTGTGAGCGGAAAGGAGCATTGCATGGCAGATTTGCAGTTTCCTGTTGGGATCTCAAATTTCTCAGAGATTCGTACCAAAGGATATTATTATATTGATAAGACCAATCTGATTGCAGAGATTCTGGATGGCGGCATTCCTAAAGTCAACTTGATCACTCGTCCTCGCCGTTTCGGAAAATCTCTCGGTATGAGCACTCTCGCAAATTTTCTTGACATCCGCAAAGACAGCAAGCAGATGTTTGAGGGATTGGCGATTTCCCAAAACACAGAACTTTGCCAAAAATGGATGAACCAGTGTCCTGTGGTATTTTTCTCTTTCAAGGACACGGACGGTCTAACCTTTGAAAGTGCCTATGGAATGCTGTGCATGAAACTGGCATTTGCATTTCAGGATTATCAGTTTCTTTTGGATGACGATGCTATTTCCGACGATGACAAAGGCATCTTTAAGCGGATTCTGGGACGCACTGCATCCATGGATGAAACCAAAAGCTGCTTTTTGCTGTTGACCCGGATGCTGGAAATCCATTTCAAAAAGTCGGCGGTCGTCATCCTGGATGAGTATGATGTTCCCATTGCCAAAGCCAGCAGCAACGGATATTATTCGCAGATGCTGGACGTGATGCGGGCTATGATGAGCACCACGCTCAAAGACAACACTTCGCTTGACTTTGCTGTGGTTACTGGCTGCCTGAAAATTGCCAAAGAAAGCATTTTTACCGGGACGAACAATTTTGTCTCGGATACGATTCTTTCTCCCCGGTTGAGCGAATCCTTTGGTTTCACACAGGCAGATGTAGATCAAATGCTGAAAGATGCCGGTCTTGAATCGCAGTCTGCTGAAATCAAGGCATGGTACGACGGTTATCATTTTGGCGATGCAGACATTTATTGTCCGTGGGATGTTATCAGCTACCTGCGGGATTTCCAATATGGTGTAGCACAGAAACCGAAAAGCTATTGGAAAAACACCAGTGATAACGCCATCATCCGTTCTTTCATCGACTATGCAGGTGACAATATCACCACGAAGCTCGAAACGCTGATGGCTGGCGGCTCTATTGTTCAGCATATTGAAGAAAACCTGACCTACGATTATCTGCACTCCTCTGAGGAAAATCTTTGGAGTGTGCTGTATCTGACGGGCTATCTGACCAAGGTGCGGGATAAAGATTTGACAGATTCGCTGCCGGATGGCTGCTCTGCGCTGATGATTCCCAATGCAGAGATTCGGGAAATTTTTGAAACCACCGTAAGTAAATGGTTTGACGACAGTGCAAAGGCATGGAACCGCAGCCCGTTGTTTGATGCAGTCTGGAGCGGAAACAGCGAAGCTCTGACAAAGGAAATGACCAAGCTGCTTCGCATGACCATCAGCTACCATGACTATCGGGAGGATTTTTACCACGCTTTCCTTGCAGGCATCTTTACTGGTGCTGGCTATGTGGTAGAATCCAACAAAGAGCATGGCGAAGGCCGCAGCGATATTATTGTAAAGGATATCCGTAATGGCCGTGTGGCAATTTTTGAAGCCAAGTATGCCAAAACTCTGGACGCTCTGCCGGATGCCTGTGATGCTGCCATTCAGCAGATCAATGACCGGATGTATGCAGCAGACTTCCGGGATGACTATGATGACATCCTCTGCTATGGCATCGCATTCTTCAAGAAACGCTGTATGGTAAGGAAAAAATAATTATTCACTTAGGGGAGTATCTTCGGATGCTCCCCTTTCCTTTTTCGGGGCAGTCCGCGCGGATTGTCCTGTTTTTATTTGGAGGCACACAATGAAAGAGCAAAAAATCAAAGTCCTTGCACTCCTGCCAATGGAGCTGCCAAAGGAGATCGAGCTGGACAACACCCTTGAAGCCATGCAGAAATTTGTAGGCGGGCTGATCGAATGCATCACATTGAGTGACACCGGTTCAGAGGTCACACTGGTCTGCAATGATGAGGGCAAGCTGCTTGGCCTGCCGCTCAACCGTCCGCTGTGGGATGGAGCCGATGTTCTTGCCGGGCCGGGATTTCTGGCCGGATGCGACAACGAAGGGAATCTGACTTCCCTGCCGCAGAGTGCAATGGATTTCTACAAAGAGAAATTCAGAGCTTTTATCATTGAAATCTAAGGAGGACAGATTATGACCTTTAATGCAATGACCGAACACTACGAAGAGATCACGGTTTGCGGAAAGCCTGCGCTGTTCACCAGCATCCGCATCAAGAGAGATACCATCCCGGACGGTCTGTACGCCTACGATGTCCGGCACGACGATGAGTGCCGGGGCATCCCTTGTGAAATCGCACCCTTTGTGATGGTCAACCACTGGGGCACCATTATTCTTGCGGAACCGCTGGAACTGCCGGATGATGGGCGGCGATATATTGACGAGGATACCGACTGGAACTACGCTCCTTTGGATGGCGAGGGCCCCGCCAATCACAAACCGTGCACTACCATTTCTGATTTTATGACTGCCTATGCCCACTAAAACTGTATTAAAAATACCGTATATTCTGTTTTGTATTAAAATCAGCCGTTTTCAGGCCATTTCAAGGTGCAAAACACAGTCTTAAAAATGTCGCTCGTTATCTTTGAGCCAGAAGGGAGAAGCATGAACATCTATGGCTATTGCCGCATCTCTACGGCAAAGCAGAGCATTGAACGTCAGATCCGCAATATCAAGGCCGAGTACCCGACTGCCCATATCGTGCAGGAAGCCTACACCGGTACATCTATCTTTCGCCCGGAGTGGCTGAAGCTTTACCGGGTTCTGAAAGCAGGAGATACGGTGGTGTTCGATTCGGTGTCCCGAATGTCCAGAAATGCAGAAGAAGGTTTTGCTCTGTACGAAGACCTCTACCATAAGGGCATCCGGCTGGTGTTCTTGAAAGAGCACCACATCGACACCGAGACCTACAAAAAAGCCCTGTCCGGCAGCATTGCCATGACAGGGACAAATGTAGACTTCATCTTGAAGGGCATCAACGAGTATCTGATGGCCTTGGCAAAGGAGCAGATCAAGCTGGCCTTTGAACAATCTGAAAAAGAAGTTGCCGATCTGCACCAGCGCACCCGTGAGGGACTTTTGACCGCCCGGCTGAACGGCAAGCAGGTTGGCCGCAAAAAGGGTGTTGGATTTGAAACGAAAAAAGCCAGAGAAGCCAAGCAGATCATCCGCACCCACTGCAAAACCTTTGGCGGCACACTTGACGATGCCGAGTGCATGAAGCTCACCGGTCTTGCCCGGAATACCTATTATAAATATAAGCGTCAGATTCGTGCCGAACTGATGGCCGAACAGGATTTGCCGAAAGGAGCAAGTATCTTTTATGAACCGCCAAAATCATTCTGAGCCGGAGAACAGGCTTACTTTGGAGGAACAGCAGGAGTTTTTAGAACTTCTGGCCCGTCTGTCCCCTGAACAGCGTGAAGCACTGAAAGAAGTGCTCAAATCCTTTACTTAACAAAAATGTGCAGGGCGGCGTTGCTGCTACCCTGCACATTTTATTTTTTTACTTCTACTCGAAGAACCGTTAATCAATTAAATCCAAAAACGCTGCGAAATTCTCTGCCATCAGTTCATCTTTTATTTTGCGTGTCCCATGACAACAGGTATATATCTTTTTATCGTATACATATATTGGATCTCCATTGCAAGTCGCAAAAACGAATCGCTCTTTGCCCATAGAATAATCGGATTGAATTGTTTCCAACTCATCTGCCGGAACGAATCTCACCGCATTACCATCCATGGTCACTTCAACATCCACAGGGTTCGCTTGTTGATAAAATTCTTTCAAAACCTCTGGGCAAGTGGAAAGCAGCTTTGTTTTTTCAAAAACGTTCCGCTTATCTTGCTTAATGGCACTTCTGACAAAGTCATCTATCAACATAAGGACCTCCTAAGCAAATATCGGTTTGCATTTTTCAATCATATAAACACGAAGTTTTTCCGAATAATTCCGCTGATGAACAGTATCAGCTATCGTGTAGGTTACGAAGATGATTCCAACTCCGACAGACACAATGATTCCACTTGGGCCGCCAAAAATACCTTGTGCAGTAATGGATACCACTAGTAGTGAAAGCGAGAACAACGCCTGCTTGCCAACTTGGATAGCCGCTGTTTTCAACGATTCACCCTTGCAAACCAGCTTTACAAACTGTACGGTTGAAAAGACACCTATTGTTATAGCTCCAACAGCACCCATATTACACATTTTAGCTATATTTTCCGTAATTTCAAGTCCTACATTGGAGAAAACTCCCGTCAATGCTTGAGATGCTAGTTGTCCTACGGTTCTTCCTATCCCGTATCCAATGGTGGATTGAATACCCGATGAAAGTCCAGACTTACCGCCATTGATTAAAGCATACTTAATGGAATCAGGGGTAACACCCGTTTGCGCCAACGAAACTGCAAAGCCAATAGTAAAACCAACACCAATACCTATTGCAGCAGCTATTCCAATGCCCTTTATTTCATTTCTAAAGACTCTCTTGCTATTTGTTTTCTTAAGCATTTTGTCTTTGTCAATTTTAGGTGCATCGCTTGAATTGTGAAAGTCACCGTTATGCCCTTTTTCAAGATGTTCTTTTCTCGATTTATAAAATTTTATATTGTCGGGATCTCCCTGATCTTCGGGATGATCTGCTACATTCTTTTGGTGATGGCCTTCAGCACCTCTAACTTTTCCGGTTTCTTTTATTTCCTGACATTGAGCATCATCCCAATCAGATGAGCCTCGACCACCCATTTCGACATCGGCTTTTTCATAATCCCACGCAAGCTTAACTGCATCATTTCTTGCACCTGTATATTCTGAATCTTTTGCTAATCCTTCTGCTACTTTATTTGCGATTCTTTCTCTTTCGGCATGGAAAGCATCTAAAAAAGCATTCAGTTGATTATTGAACTGCGTTGTAACCGTAGCAGTGGTGTATGCAGTAGATGAGATAGCTGTTGCTGTTATTCCGCCTGTATAAGAAGAATCCACGCTGAACTTTGGTCTGAATTCTGTGGTTTGATAGAATGTCAAACTTTTATTGTTCCTTAGTGCTGTCAGCATAAGTTTCACCTCAGCTTTCGTTCACACTCAATCGAATACCTTGTTAGCTCTAGTTTTCCGTTATCATCTAGCTTGCTAAAGATATAGGAATAGACATGATTATAGAAAATCAGGGTTTCATTAAATAACCGTCCTGCATCATATGCAAACAGCGTCGTGGAAACAAGGCCAAAAAGCTGGCTCTTATCTTTATACCGCGATTCATTATTCTTGAAACTTGTAAAAGCAGAGTTGTATGCATTAACAGCCTTTTTGTTGTAGTCGATATTATCTTTGTACTCCAACTGGCGCATCTTGGCACTGATGGTATCAGTGCAGCTCTTGTTCAACTGGTCATAATGTGTTTTCTGCTCTGACGTTAAGTTATCATGGTCAATTTCAGCATCCACAGCACTAATTTCCTGCAAGAGCTTGTCAAACTCTGCATGGGTCTTGGCATTTTCCAACTTCTGCTTTATGGTATAGAGCTTTTTGATTTGCGTGGTGTTGGTGGCCTCGATTGCTCTTTTCTGTTTTTCGTATTCTTCCTGGTCGAGCTGTGCAATGTCCGTAACTACTGCACCAAGTCGATTATGGTACACATGAATGTCGTTGATGATGTCATCCGTAAGATCTGCATTTTCTTCATAAAAAGAGAGAACAAGATTTGCTTGGTCTGCAAAACTCTTACGTTCATCGGTACGAGGCAATTTTTCAGCCAGCATCAGCAGGAAATCCAAATAGGCATTTACGCACTCCGAGTCTCCCGGAGCTTTATTCACCATGTTGCGTCCAATCAGCAATGCTTCCTGAATTTTACCAGCATCCTTGTATTCATTGAACATCGGATTCATAGCAATTTCCTTTCATTCCAAATCCCAGTTGTAGAGGTCACGAAACCATTTCCTTACAATGGGATATGCTCGAAAAAATTCTGAATACCTTTCGCCGCAGTAAGCGAAGTTTCAATTTGCTCAATATCATAACTATCGACAGTTGTCTGCAACCGTTCCACATAAGCAGTCCACGCCTGATCGAGCTGCTCGGCTGCTTGGTCAAATGCAGTTTCCGTCTGCGCCCAATATTCATTGATGGCTTTTCTGTACTGGTCAGTAACACCTTTTTCTTCATAAGCATTCACCAGCTTTTTAGCGACACTCTTTTCCCAACCGCCGCCAAAAAGTTTCATAATGCCCAGTCCGGCACTAATCAGCGCACCTGCCACAATACCAATCGGGCCAAGGAAATTGGCAAACAACGCAATCTGACCACCTATGCCAAAGAGGAAAGCCCAGCTTCCAAAAGCAAATGCTGCATCAGCAGCTAGAAAAGCTCCCAGTCCTCCGATAATTCCGATTTTAGCAAGTGAAGATGCAAACGCATAACCAGCATCAAAGTCTGCATTAAGATTTGCTTCTTGAAACGAAGCCTGAACACCCTCCTGATAATCGCTCACATATTCTTTGACTTTCACAGACAACTGTTCCGATCTCTCTTTCAGCAAATCGGAACATTTACTTTGCATTTCATCCTGCAACTGGCTTGCAAATTGCTGAATGTCCTCTTTTTTATTTTTGATACCCTTGGATTTGATTCTTCGTGTAATCTCATCAACGGTCAGCACCGATGTGCAATACTTTGTGCATTCATTCAGAGATTCCCCGCTGAGAGAATGAATCAAATCTTTGATTTCACGCTTTTTGTTATCGTTCTCAGCAGTTCGTTCCAAATCAGAATTCTGAATATCTTTCAAAAGCTCAACGTATTTCTGCCGATCTTCGACAAGTGCCTCGTACTTTTGGATTTCAGCTTCCAAATTCGGCTCTTTTCTGGCAACATACGCCCGAACCGATTCTTTGCATTCCGTATCAACGATTTCGGGAATTGTCTCCAGAACAGCTTCTAGGTTATTTCTAAATTTTTCGCAGAGCGCAGGAATATCAGTTGTATAAGTAAAGAAGCGGCTCTGAATTACAGCGGGAGAATAGTCATAGCCAGATTCTTCTGCACGGCTTTTCCAATAGCTGTCCGACAGCGTAGACATATATCGCTCGCAGCCACTCTTCAAAATATTGGCAAGAGAAATTTCATTGCCATTATCAACAGAATCTGCATGAGAAGCTACAACAAACAGGTTTGCCAACGGTTTAAGACCATTTTCGCCTTTTTTCTCTAAAACAGGGAGCGTACGGACATTGTTCTTCAGATATTCAATATCTTCAATTCTCAAAAAACCACTTGCCAGCGATAAGTAAATCAAAACATCTGCGTGTGCCGCAGTCTTTGCCGTAATAACATCATCACTTGCAGTTTCCGTTCCATAGCCCGGCAAGTCGATAATATCACAGTTCAAAAGAATCGGAGCATCAACGAAAACAACTGCGGAACCAGCCTCCGTCTTTAATCCACCGCCTTGGCGAGTAGAATAGGTTTCCAGAAGGCTTAAATCTCCTCCGGCAACCTTCCACTTTTCGCAGTATTTTTCATCATAAAGTCGTTTAGAATTCCAAAATTTCTCGTTGCCGCATTCTCTTTTAAAAATCCATGCTTCATCATGGATGAACGCAGGACGATCTTTAATGTGCTTTACATAAACTGCCGTTGAAGTAGTCGGTGTCCATTTCGCCGGCATTTTTTCAGCACCAATCAGTGAATTTATGAGAGTGCTTTTCCCGGTGTCCGAGCGGCCCACGATAGCCACAGTAGGTTTAACGAACTTCGACATGATGCCGATTTCAAGGTCGTCTATGTAATTTTTTTGCATATCATCGGGAATATCCATCTGTTCCAGCGCAGAATTAAGATAGCCTGACAAACTCTTTTTGGTAAAGTTCGTTTTCTCCCAAGTATCTTTTGCACTGATAGGTTTGACCCGCGGCTTTTCATAAGAAAGGATCGTATTGAAGTCCAACCCAGACTTGGTTGCTATTTTGACAATCAAGTCCATATCAGGTTTCCCGGTCTTATCGAGTTCCTGAACTTCCTGAATACTGATTCCGTAGAGATTTGCAAATTCCTCCTGCGTAAGTTTGAGCTTATCACTCCGTAATGATTTGAAATCCATATCGAGGCTCCTTTACGTTATTTTTCTCGTTCAATTACAAGCTTTCCCGGCGTGTAAAATTGAATTTTATACCAAGACAGTTCTTCGCCTATCGGGTTCATAAAGTGATTCACAACTGGCCCAAAACCCGTTACAAGCATCTTTCCAAGTGGATTTGCTTTCATATCCAATCCATATTTTTTCTTTACCGTATCCGCGTACGATGTTACAATCGTGATTTCCGGTGCCTTTTCTTTCAGAGCATTGCGCAGTTCAGTCTCATTTGCAACCATCTTCATAAAACAACCTCCTTAGTATTGGCCGTTCATACGTTCGATTTCCTGCTTCATCTCCTGCACCAATATTTCCGGTGCAGTTACCTTGACCTTGCTGCCCTGACTGAGCAGCCACATTTTTACGCCTGTGCCAAAGACTTCGGCTTCAATAGAGCAAACACCCTCTTTTTCATCTACGACTTTTGCCATCGGGAACTTGTCCAGCACAGCTTCCACCGATGGGCCATAGTAGTTGAAGCTGATCTTCTGCGGCTCTCCGCCGAACATGAACTGGGTGCGGTTCTTATACTCGCCCTCTTTGAAGCGGTCTTTGTAGGGAACAGAGAACTTTTCACCGGTTTCCTTGATGGAATGCATCCTATCAAGCCGATAAATGGTTGGATAAGGATCGTTCTTTTTATGGAAAGCCTCTCTGGTGGAGTGGTCTGTGATAACAGCCATGAGATAGAAATAATACTCTGAGAACATCAATCCCACCGGCTCAACCATCCGTTTTACGATTTGACGGTCTTTCAGCTTTTGATACTCGATTTCCAGCACCGACTGATTTCGGATAGCCTGCGCCGTCATCCACAGGTTATCCGGGTCAATGGCCGCATGGGCTGGGTCGTGGTAATGGAACAGCTCATTGCTGATGAACCATTCGACCTCTGCCTTTTCCTTCTGGGACACACAGAGGTTCAGGATGATTTGCAACTGCTTCTCAACCTGCTCTTTGGTGAAAGCTCGGCTTTCCAGCAGAATCTTGCACAAGGCCAGAACCTCACCTTTGGAAAGTTGCTCAACCTCCTGCGTGACCAGACAGTAGCCGTTTTCCTTTTTGTCGTACTCGATCTTTCGTACAATGCCTTCTTTGGCGTACTGTTCCGAAAGAAAATCCCGGATACTGTCAATGTCTCTCTGAATGGAGCGGACGTTCACATGGTACTGCTCTGCGGCCTGTTGCTTATTGATGCGCTTACCGGAAAGAAAATCCTGATAAAGTTCCAAAACACGGGTCGTTTTTAAGGTGTCTGCTGTCATTGGCTTGTCCTCCTCTTTGGTTCAGCCCCATTATAACAACGAAGATGGACAGGGAGTGTCTACCATATCATTTTCTAGATCTTTTTACTACAAATTTTGTCGAATCGTTTTTCTTCTTGTATCATATCACCCAAATTGAACGGCAGTAATATGATTTTTTCCATTCAAAGTATACGACTTATACAATTATCGGTCAAGCCTTGGAACAATAAAATCGTAAGTAATCACTACGATTTTTACAAGGAGGTCAACCATGGAACGAGAGAAGCCCACATTTGATATCCTAGGCCGTATTGAGCGGGAACGCCTTGCCCGTGGCTGGTCTGAGTATGCCCTCGCAGAAAATTCTGGCTTGACACAATCTACCATTTCTACATGGCGCAGACGGAATCTTCAACCCAATGTAGCTTCTCTTGAGAAAATCTGCTCCGGCCTTGGTATCTCGCTTTCTCAGTTCTTTCAGGAGGAAGACTCTGTTTACTTAACCTCCGACCAGAAGGAACTTCTTGATCTCTGGGCTAAACTCTCTCCTGCTCAAAGAACTGCGGTCTCTCAAATGCTGCGTTCCTTCCTATATATAAAGGAAGAGGTATAAAATTTTTTCCGCTCGTGAGCCGCTTGTGTCAAAAGCGAATTTCCGCGAGCACCCTCTCACGGCACACCCATTTTCAGAATGGGTGTGCTACAGGGGCGCTTGCAAAAATTCACTTTCGACACGCGCGTCTCACTCACGGACTATGTTTTTGTAGCTTCTTATATAAGATAAAATTCAACTATTCCGCAGCAAAATACGGTCAAGCCCATGAAGGACTTGACCGTTTTATCATTTTGAATAATAGGTTTTAGATACAAGATTCCCGGATTTTTGCCAGATCACTGTTCAGCAGCGTTTCATGTTCCAGAAGCTCTTTCTGGACAGCAAGGAGGAAATCCCTGTTGTCATGGAGAATCTTATATGCTCTGCGGTAAAGTTCTTCCAGTTTTGCTGATTTGATGGCCTCATTATAAGAAAGTCTCTGCTCGGACATTCTGTTGTCCCCTGATTCAATTCCTACGAAGCCACCACCTGCAAAGTGACACTGCCAAATATCCATGAGCTTATCTGCTTGCTCTATATCGGCCGATGCCTGAATATCCATAACACCATAGATCAGAGACACACCCGCTCTGCCTGCCAATGTTTTGGTCACTTCATCCAGAAATTCCTCCTCATTTTGTGCATAAGTAGCACAGCCATTTGCCATACCACCGATCACACCTTGGCTTCCGCGAACCGTGACAATTCCAATGCTTCCGGGGTGAAGAACTTCTCCGACCACTGCATGGGCAGCTTCATGTACTGCAATCTTCTGCAACTCTGTGGAGTCAGTTTCCTTATCCGTCTTTTGGAGTTTATATACCACCTGAAGAAGGGCTTCTGTGATATCTTCCTTCTGGATGTGCTCATGACCTTGATAGACACTGTTCAGCGCAGAAAGGTTCATTACCGTTTCCAGTGTAGCACAGCTTACCTTGGGCATAGCCTTGACGATATCTGAAATCAGCACATCCTCTGCCAAATCTTTATCCCTGAGATAGTAGCTGACAATGTTCTCTGCATTCTCTCCAATCGGAGGTTGCAGATAGATTACATAATCAAATCTACCCGGTCTCAACAGGGATGGTGGCATATACCTTGTATCGTTAGTAGTAGCAATCACAAAAAGATCTGTATCCTTTGCATCATCAATACAGGCTTGCAGACAAGCCCATTCCGGCGCATAGGAAGAATTCGATTCTACATAGAGGTTCAAATCTTCTAGGAGCAGTATACTAGGTGCTTCCTCCTTTGCCATAGCAAATACAGTCCTTAATTCATCCAGAAAACTGTTTTCCTGACTGGTTTTACGAAAAACAAAGGGCTTCCGTTCGGACTCTTCCATCAGGATAGATGCCAGCAGACTTTTTCCAAGACCAGGATCAGATTCCATCAGCAGCCCTCTTGGAATAGAAATGCCCTTTCTTTTATAAACCTCCGGTCTTTTTAGAATATCCAGAATCTGACGCAGAATCTCTTTCGTAGATTCGTAGCCGATAACTTTTTCATCAAACTTATCCATTGTATTCTCCCTTCTTATTTGCGCTTTGATTTTTTGTTCTGATTCATTTGACCTTTTGCTGTCAGAGAAATGCTTCCGTATCGAACAATATCATCGCCATACAATGCAGCTTCTCTTGACTGTCTCATTTGGATATTATTTTGAAGCATCTCGTCAAACTCAGATTTCCATTGATTTGTTACCGTTACAAGCATATTCCACTCAGATTCCCATTGAATATGAAACATATTCTGTGTTTGAAACGATACTGCACAAACTGCAAAATGAATATGTACATTAAATCTATCCGCATGAATTCCATAGGCTGTAATATAACCTTTCTTCGCATAGATACTTGCTATTCTTTCTGCCAGAGATACTACATCCTGTGGCAGAATACAATCCGTTGCCGCGAAAGAAACAATGCGGTGTTTTGCAAACTGCGGAATACCTTTATGTCTTCTCCTGACTTCAAAAAGCATCAGATGATAAACTGAACTCGGATCACACAAATATTCATTGGGAATCATCGCTGGCTGACAACCTGCCAAGGTATTTGTTATAGTATTCGCTCTTTGACTATCTTCTGCTGTTTTATCTAATCTAAGAATATATTGTAGTAAACGTTTTAAATCCTCTAAAGATTCATACTTATCATTTTTGAGTTCTATATAAGACATATCTATGAACCTCCTCTTTTATCCCTTCCAGATCTTTTTCACTCGCATAATATCCAATATTAGATATAATTTCATCAACAAGATCTGCATCTATTTCAGTAAAATAAATTGCGCTCTTAAATACTTCTGTTGCATTTTTACCAGTTTCATCCATTCTCTGTTGTAGATGAATTTTATCTTCATCTGTCAATCGTATACTAAAGATATTTCCCATTATAAGCACCTTCTTTCTATTCATATATTTCATAAAGATAAATTAATATCATTGAAAATATAGATGAGAATTTATAGAATAAAATATTATTTATGACGGCATCCGCCTCCCCCTCCTAGCAAGAATAGCCAAATGTATATACACTACACATTCGGCTGCTCTTGTGCGACTGTTTGTACTACAACTATTCCATTCAGCCGCTTTATCCTAATGTTAGTGTCATTAATAAAGATTAACTTTCACCTTCCTTCTGCTCTATACATTATTTAGCATTAACATTGGATTACCCGTATGTACATCACTCCATCAAGCACTACTTTCAGGCAATAGAAAACCCACATGGAACATCATCCATGTGGGCTTTTTCATGTTACCACCCAACTGATTTCAGGTGGGATTCTTGTATAATATATTCCTGTACCGCTCTCTTAGGAATCCTCCAAGATCGGCCGATCCTCATGGCCTTTATCTTTCCAGACTTCAAAAGCTTATAGGTAGTGTTCATACCGCATCCCAGCATATCAGCGACTTCTTCTGGGGTGATCAAAGTGTCATAGCAATCAAACATAACGGCAAATCCTCCTTTGGTGGGTTACTATAATGTTGCCGAAGGTCAAATCATACCAGATACAGAGAAAGGGCGACCACTTGCGTGATCGCCCTGAATTTATGTCAAAACGCTATTGTGTGTCTCTTGTTCCTACACTTTCAAAAAAATTTTGCTTGAAAATTCCTATTTTCCTGATATCAGGGAACATTTAACGCTCATTTTTTTTCGGAAATGTAGGATGTATATTTAACTCTTTTCTGGGCTCCACCCAATCACCAGTTTATTTCTTTCAATAAACTGAAGCTTCATATATTTCAAATAATCTCCATTCGCTTTTTTCGGTATCATCTTATCAAGCTCGAATAGTGTAATTGGAGCTTCCATTGTCTCAGGTTGATCCAGCATTCCAATTATATAGTCAGATAGTGCTCGAATTATCTCAGGACGTCTCTTTATTTTTTTCAGTTCCAACAACGTATCTTCTGATATTCCAGATTCAAATTCAATTTGATTTTCATTAATATAGCTCGACAGATATGCAAACATTTTTTTGAGAATCTCTGCACTATCTTTTGTTTCATTTTTCACCGCGCTATATAGTAGCACACAAAAGCACGTATTATATAGCGGAATACACCATTCGGAAAAGAAAGCCACGCCTTCTTCATATATATTTTTCCACTTTTGTACATCATCTTCTCTCTGCGCTGTAGTTACCAAATTTCCATATATATCATTTGAAATTACCTCTTTCCATGTTGTAACATCCTTTCCTTTTTTTATAGCATTCAATGCCTCAAAAGCTATATCCACCAGTTCTGCTCGGTTAAGAATATTGTTGCATTTAAAAATTTTGTCCAATCTAGTTACTGATTCTCTATCGAAGAAAGCCGTTCCCATTGTATTATAAACCTTGACCACATTATTCCACAGGCGCATCACAAGTTGTACTCCAAGTGCTTGCTCAACGCTAATTCTAATATACAATCGGTCAGCCGATGTTAGTTTATCTTCTTTCCTCAATTCAATGAGATCTTTATATGTTTCTACGATTCCTACAATCACTTTTTTTGCAATTTGATCATTAGATTGTCCGCTCTCTGCTTTGTTATGCGTTTCCTGCACCTCTTTTATTATACTAATTTTTTCAAGGCTCTTGCTTTTTCTTCGGAATACAGCCGCTACGTCCAAATCGCTTAATTTAAGCCCTTTTACTTCCCGCTCACCCTCTCGGAATTCACTAGGTCCTTCTACAAAGAACCCATTAAAGTATGGCATAAGTTCCAATTTCTTATTTATGCCCTGAATACTTGTATTCAAAGCATGATTTCCTGACGACTTTTTATTTTTCTTTTTTGTGTCTATGCTTAAAGAGCCATTATCTTCTCCGTTTTTATTAATAATAATTTTACCCGGTTGAAAGTTATAAACCTTATTTTGAATCAAGTAATCCATCCCTGCAATTACACCGTCTTTTACATTATTTTTATCAGATTCAAAATAAGTATATTCTACTGCATCATATGCGCTTATAGGATTTCCCTTTCCAATTAATTCGCGCAACTGGCAATAAAAGTATACAACTGCATTTTTCTTAAAAAATTCCAGCCTTCCATCAAAATAATTAAGGGAGCCTGAACATATAACTCCAAACGCCATCGATGGCCTGTCTTCGACCAAGGGATCAAACAACTCATACGCGCTTTTCCCCACCCAGTCAACTAGATTTTCCTGCTTTGGCATTTTTCGGACGTCTGGCATATCTAATCGAAAACTGTACCTTAAGATACTGTCGGCGACATTGCACCGCCGTATAAAGTCGTTCACTAACTTCTCCGCTGCTTCATCCTGCTTTTCTTGATTTTTCTTCATTCGTATACCTCAGTTATTTTAAATATTATATTTCATGCAGTTTTTCAAGGCAAACTCATTCATTTAATTCACTATATCATATATAGTTCTTTTTTCAATAACATTCTATCGTTTAAAGAAGCACTTCTACCTCTTTGTTGCGATTTAGCTCAAAAAAGACTATCCTATGGTCACCGGAAGCGATCCGGGGACTGAGCCAAGCAAAACAAGGCTCACTCAATGCCTAACACACATAACCGGCAGGAGGTATAACGATGATCTACAATACAGCATAGCCCTTGAGGCACCGGCACCTTGCTACGAAGGAAACGTAGCAGTTGATCCTTGAAAACTAAATATAGAAAAAGGGAGATGTATGGCATGAGCATCTATCAAGCGCCGCAAGTTCCGCAGCCAGCTGTCACATTTGGAGGTGGCAATTATGTAGATTTATCGACAGTAAACATGCTGCAGGCGCAAAACGCTGCTCTGCAGCAGGAAAACGTTGCTCTGAAAAGTGCGAACCAGTCTCTACAGCAGCAGTGGAAGAATCCGATTTGTAAAGCAGCTGATCGCGCTTATCTGCGAGAATTCACTGCATATAAAACAGAGAATCTCGCAAAATTCCCCGATGGAAAGTATTATCTCATTAAGGAAAACAATCTTGGAGAATTCTACAAGGTTGTCAAGCCCGTGTCAGACTGTACAGAGTTCTCTGCTCGATATGTGATCGATCCACGGGACGGCTCTAAGAGCATTGAAGTCCAGTACAGACTTCCTAACGGAACACTTTCAGGCTTCCGTGTTGCCGATGACAAATTTCAGCAGAACGCTTTGATTCAAGGATTTTACAAAAGCGGCGGCACACTCCGCTGTGGAAAAGATGGTCCCCGGTTGTTTTATATGCTCGTTGCGCAGCTTTTGAGTAAGCAGGAGATCTATTTTCAACCTATACCTGGGTGGAATATCAACGCCTCAAGATGGTTTTTCAAAGAGTCGGCAGGATGTGAGGCGCCGCTGGATAGTCCGATTCTTCGTCCTGATGCTCTGACATCCGAAGACCAGATGATGATGGCCGCGGTCATCGGATTATCCTTCTTGAAGACACGTCTTCCTGAAGACATGCAGCCGACTAAGCCGTTTGCTGTGATCTCTGAGAGTTTTTCGATCACAACAGAGATCACTCTCAATTGCAAGCTCGCCGAGCTTAAAAAGCAGCTGAACCATCATCGAGACGACTTGCTCATCCATGTCCGTGGTGGATTTGCGTCCAACCGGTATCAGAAAGCTACGAATTATGATTACCTCTCCGATGAAGCCGAGAAGGGAAGCACGAGTCGTTCGATCTACATTGTTCAGGCAAAAGAATTGACGCCGGAGATTCGTGAGCATTGCATTCCGATCCAGTTAAATCCGGCAGAGGCTTGCTCCGCTACTACCGGTGTAGATTCTGTAACATGGGGTGATTTGATTTCCTTGGTAGAGGGCAATCCAAACGAATTTGATTCCCGCGTGTATCGCGCATATAAGGAGGAACGTGACAGAATGGAAGGATCAAATTTTTGTCAGGAAATTGCCGTTTTACGTGCTGTAAGCGAAATCATTTGCTGGACGTTTTCTCAAAAAGCGTCTTTTTCCGAAGAAAAGGTTCGAGATGCTTATAAAACCGCCTTCGATCACTATCCTTCCCGGTGGGATTCTATGCTAAACACAACCGCATCGGATTGCTTCCGCAATGCCCTTTATGCAGCTGCACGCGAACAGACCATCCGATTCCGAGACATTGGTGATTTAGACGAGACTTATTGCAAAGAAAAGGAGGTACTATATGATGAGTATAAGCTCTATCTCACCCTTGATCTTGTGAAACGTTTGGCTGCAAAGCACATGCCGGAATTTCTTACATCTGACGTTCTGGCTCAGCTGACTGAAGCTGGCATTCTTTCGAGCTCTATTGTAAAGACGCTCAGGCTCTCTACCGGGCATTCCAAAAATGTCAGGCTTCGATCAATTAATCGCAGCTTTGTGAATGGATATGGTCGTCGTGACATTACAACTATTTCAACCTAAAGGAGGTTATCTTATGATTTCAAGACCAGAAATCCAGGCATTCCTTGGCACGTATCAGGAAGGTGCTGAAAAATTCCCGGTCCACCTTCAACTTCACCCCGGAGTTGATCCTTCCAGTATATTCCTTACTGGATCAAGCGGCAGCGGAAAATCCACGGCGGGGCAATGCATGGCAATTCAGTTCGCTAAGCAAAAAATCCCCTTGCTCGCCTTGGACCTTGGACACACTTTGTCGCCTGATCACATTTGCCCACCGCTGTTCTCTGAATTTGAGGCACTGGCAATCAGGCATGATCTCTACAATGAACCTGTGCCCACCGACATTCTCAATCCTAAACCTTGTGGAAGCAATACAGAGTCCCCCTATGACACGGCCTATGGTCTTTGCCAGATCATTGGACAAAATAATCGTTTTGGCCCTGCTCAAATCGCATCGCTCACAGCCGAGGTCAAAACGATTGTGGAGCGCCGGGAAATTTGTCCCCATATCTTCCCAAGCATTCTTGAGGCATTGAAAAGTTCCACTTCTGCAAATGTCCGCATGTTGGGAAATCGACTGGAGCCGCTTCTCCAGCATGATGTGTTTGAACGCCGCCAAAACGGAAGCTCTTCCCTTCCGATTTCGCCTCATATACATATTTTTGATGTGAGCAGCTATCCTGATACAATCAGGACTACCTTGGCAGAACTTCTGTTATACGATTGGTTTCGCTCCGCTCGTGCGCTGCAGATTCCCATCGTCATCATGGTCGATGAAGTGCAGAATCTTAGGCTTGGTCGCGGCACGGTTCTGAACCGAATTATCACAGAAGGCCGCAAGTTTTCAATCGGTTCTATGCTAATCTCACAATCTTTGAAGGGCTTTGCTCCAGATGAGCAGTTGGCGTTGAGTCAGACTGGAACCAAGCTTTTCTTCAAACCGCCGCTCACGGAAATTCGAGCCTGTTCCGAGATGCTAGCCGAACCAGTTCGGCGTTCCGGAACGGTCGAGCTTCTTAAAAAGCTGAAGGTCGGTCAGTGCCTTCTGTTATCCGATTTCACGTACATCGGAGACTCACTCCAACCCAGCTCCGACTGTATTCAGGTAAGCATCAGCCTTCCGACATCTATTATTAAATAAACAAGTAGGAGGATTTATCATGAACATCCCAGATGGATTTTTTGAAAACCCTGTTTCTCCCGAGTACTCTGATCTGCTTTCAACTATGGGCGCCCCAATTTTCTTTACAGAGCCTCCGTGTTGCCACTCCGGCGATTGTGGATACATCGATTGTAGTGCTATCACGCTGCGTGACCAGAGCCTATTCTTTAACTGCGGCTATGTCGTTCCTCCTTTAAACGCCCAATATGAGGAAGTACAACCTGATTTGCATTCTTTGGAGTGTTATGATTTTTCAAAAATGCCAGATCTTCCCTGGTACCCTTAATCGCCCTTTAAGAGTCCTATATCTCAAAAAGATATGCTTATTATGAAAAGCCACCTGTGCTTTCCATCATTTTACGAAAGGAGAGAAAAATTATGATTGATAAGCAACAGGATTTTCTTACACTAACCGGTGCGGCACGCCGTGCACGGAGCGAAGGTTATGATATAACATACCACGGTCTCCGCAATCTCGTAGCCGCCGGTTACATAAGTCACGTACCGAACGGATCACGTATCTACGTGTTTTACCCCAATGTGATCCGCTTTCTCCAGAAGGGGCTCACGGCTGAACAGAGCCTGGAGTACCAGCTCTCCCGCACCCGCAACTAATTCGACCATCCGCCCTCGGTATCCTAGATGCCGAGGGCATTTTTTGAAGCAAATTTAGATCAATTGGAGGTTCAAATCTATGTTCTGTGAAAATTGCGGTCATCAAATCTCCGATACCGCCAAATTCTGCTCTGCCTGCGGTCATCCTGTTGGCACAGCACCATCCCCCGGTGTAGGAGCACCGCCTACTGTTCCAGCCAAGCGAGAATCGCCCCGGCTGAAAGCATCGTCTGGTAATGGAAGCATCTCTAGAATGTCCGGAACACGCCGGAAGCCATGGCTGCTCCGAATGCCAATCCCTGATCCTCACACCGGAATTACAGTCATGAAGGCTGTTGGCACCTACGTCACCCGTGAAGAAGCAGAAGCTGTCCGCGCCGAAATGATGAAGCGTCCGGCCACACCCTATCAGGACTCTACCCTGCAGGACTGCTTCCGGATGTTCAAAGAGTCCCGTGAATATAAGGGCCGGTCCGATAAGGCTCGCGAGCTCTATGACATTGCGTGGAAATATCTCCGTCCGCTGTGGCACTTCAAAATTGCCGCCCTCTATGCGCAAGACTTCCAAAACATCCTTGATAAGATGGCCGATAACGGCCTGTCTCAAAGCATGTTGGAAAAAGAGCGTACTCTTATCAGTAAGCTGTATCGCACAGCCATTGGCTGGCGTGTCGTGGATGCCAACCTTGCATCTGTCCTGAAAGTCGAAGGACGCAAATCTCCGGAACGCGAGATTTTCACGGACGAACAGGTGACGCTGATCCTGAGCCAGAAGAACACGCCCACCGGGCAGATGGTAATTGCTCTTCTGGCCTGCGGAGTGCGTATCTATGAGCTGCTGCACTTCAAACACGAAGATTTTCACCGCACAGAATCCGGTGCTTATCTGATCGGCGGCTGCAAGACCGAGGCCGGACGCAACCGCATCATTCCCATTCTCGACTTTGGCATTCCGGTTTTTGAACATGCGTATGCCACCTCTGTGGAAAACGGTCCGCTCTTTCCCAATGGAAAAGGCGGTTTCTGGAACGAAAAGAACTGGCGTAACCGCAAATTCTATCCTTTCTTGGAGGAAATCGGCATCCAGCCGAATCCTTACGACGAAAATGGTAAGCGCAAGCCGGAGTTCGCCGGGAAGCTCGCCACCTATACGCCCTACACCACCCGCCATACCTACGCCAGCCTTTGTGATCGCGCAGGCGTCAACAAGGATATCCTGAAACGCGCTGTCGGGCACACGCCCAAATCCAAAACGCTGGATGAAGTCTATCTCCATCCGAAAGCGACCCAGATGATCGAAGCCTTTGATAAGGCCAATCAGCTGGTCAATGATGAAGTTCTGACCACAACGAAGGCATAACAACTTCAAAGAGAAAAGCTGCCGATCTGTGAGAATTTTTCTCTCATGGATGGTAGCTTTCTTTTTTTGTTTGCACAATCTGTGTCAGGTCTCATCGCTTCATTCTTATTTAAAATTCAGCGGTGGAACTTTCTCCATCAGATCCTCCACGTTGCAATTCAGCGCACGCGCAAGGCGAAGCAGCGTTTCTGCTTGTGCTTTGTTGATGTCCTTCTGTCGCTGTTCGTACTGCTGGATGGTACGCACAGGCACATCAGCCTGTCCTGCCAGTTCCGATTGGCTCAATCCGGCCAATGTGCGCATGGCTTTCAGGTTTGTTTCCGGCTTTGACGCACGGTACAACTCGTTCATCTTGTCTGCAAACTGCCGTACATCCATCTCGTGGTAGGGTGTATACAGCAGCCGCACTTTCGTGATAGACACTGCCTGTTCAATCTCCGCAAAGCGCAGACCGGTCAGCCACTGATAATAAGCAAGAGCCCAGCCTGTCCAGTATTCCGGGCTGCGGTCGTAGGCATACGAGGGTTTCTGCATAGACACGACTTCGCCCGCCTGCTCCAGTACAGCGCGGGCAAGTTCTACACCGGACAAGCCCACCAACACAGAACAATCCCCCTGCTCGAACCGGGCAGACAGTTCACTGGTCACAAACCACTGCCATGCCGTCTCCAACGGATAATGCAGATCGTTGACAAGATAATCCAACATCCGGGCAAGATTTTTCTGTGCAGCAGAAAGATAGCTTTTATCGTAAGCGTGGATCATTGGGCTTCATCTCCTCGTCGAGAATCGTGGTAATATAAAGGTCTCCCCTCTGACGGCAGTTGCGTTCCACGTCAAAATATTGGCGGCGGGCTGTCTGGTCACGGAAGGCCTTTTTCTTATACCATTCTTTAGAGTCTGCGGTCTCATAGCCGAGAAATTCCAGCTGTTCAAAGGCCGCTTTGCTTTTCAGCACGAACTGCTGCCCCAGCTTGCCCAAGCGCATGGCATTGCACAACTGGCGGTAAGAGATTGCGCCGTTGATAAAATCAGATGCAAAGGAAAAATAGCTATCATCTGCCCTGTAGCCAATGATGATATCTGCAGACTTATAGTCGAGGTGAAAAGTGTTCATCAGGTATTCTTTGGCTTCTGCGGCCAGCGGGGCAGAAGTATCGAATTCGCGGTTCTCCAAAAGAATCGTCAGCCAATGCAGCATCGTGTAACCGGGAGCGTTCAAATCCAGAATGGTCAAACCGTCGCATTCGATTTTATACCGGTTAGCGTAGCCATTGTGGTCGATGCCAATACCCCACTCTTTGGCCATGTTGGGGTTCTGAGTGCAGTAAAAACCAACACCGTAATCATTATAGGTCTTACCATAGCCGAACTTTGGCTTTTCAATAATATGATCCGAACCGTGATAAATTGTTTTTTCCACAGAACCACCTCCTCGCTCTAATTATACTCCCGCAGGAGTATGCGCGCAAGAGCTTTATATGAGAATTACGCTATGCGCAACACAAGATGTTTTCTTTTCGCTTTGATCAACCCGTTCTTGTGCTTCCTGATGGATTAGAGTATAATGAATACAATGATATTTTCAGGATAGGAGGCATCATATGGGAAGCTATCTGAATCCGGGCAGCAAGGGCTTTCAGGAAAGCCTAAACTCCGAAATCTATGTAGATAAGACCGGATTGATCGAAAAGACCAATGCCGTTTTGAACACCAGACAGAAGTTCATCTGTGTCAGTCGTCCTCGCCGTTTCGGCAAGTCGATGGCTGCCGATATGCTAGCCGCTTACTATGACCGTGGCGAGAATTCCGCATCGTTGTTCAGTTCCTTGAAAATCCACTATGTGTCATCTTATCAGCAGCACCTCAACCAGTATGACGTAATCAAAGTCAACATGCAGGAATTTCTCAGCATGACGCATAGCATGGATGAAATGCTAACAATGCTGCAAAAATATCTTGTATTTGATTTAACGGACCATTTTCAAAATGTCCGTTTTCGGGATAAAAACAACCTCATTCAGGTCATGAAAGACATTTATGCAAAAACAAATCGTTCTTTCGTGATTTTGATTGACGAATGGGATTGCCTGTTTCGGGAATACCAGCAAAATCAGGATGCGCAGAAGAAATATCTTGACTTTCTGCGAGCTTGGCTCAAAGACAAGGATTACGTTGCATTGGCCTACATGACAGGCATCTTACCCATTAAAAAGTACGGCTCCCACTCTGCACTAAATATGTTTACTGAGTATTCCATGACCGATCCCGGTGAACTGGCAGAGTATTTTGGCTTTACCGAATCAGAAGTGTCTGCTCTTTGCGAAAAGTATCAGATGAGCTTTGAGGAGGCCAAAGCATGGTATGATGGCTATGACCTGATTGCGCATCGGCGGTCCGGAGATGAGCATTATTCCATGTACAGCCCTAAATCTGTTGTGGATGCGATGCTGCGGCACAAATTCGGCACCTATTGGAATCAAACCGAAACCTATGAAGCCTTGAAAATTTATATCCAGATGGATATGGATGGCTTGCAGAATGCGGTTGTCCGAATGCTGGCAGGCGAAGCCATAAAAATCAACACGGGCACTTTCAGCAATGACATGACTACCTTTGCCAGCAAAGACGATGTTCTGACCCTGCTGGTGCATTTGGGTTATCTGACCTACAATAGCATAGATGAATCCGTGACTATTCCCAACAAGGAAGTCTCGCAGGAATATGTCAATGCCCTCAGCACGATGAACTGGCACGGTGTAATGGATTCCATAGAAGCGTCTCGCAGGCTGCTGGAAGCACTATGGGCGATGGATGCGGATGCTGTAGCCGCCGGAGTTGACAAAGCACATGAAGAAGTGTCAGTTCTTCAATATAACGATGAAAATTCGTTGAGTTGTATCATCAATCTGGCTTTCTATTTTGCACGAGAGTATTACACGATAGTGCGGGAGTTGCCTGCAGGTAAAGGCTTTGCCGATGTGTGTATGATTCCTCACAGGATGCATCTAGACAAACCTGCAGTAGTAATCGAACTGAAATGGAACAAGAGTGCATCTGGTGCACTTGCTCAAATCAAGGAGAAACACTATGGAAACGCCTTGAAAGATTATCAAGGGAACATTCTGCTAGTGGGCATCAACTATGATAAAGCCACCAAAAAACACGAGTGTCTCATCGAGAAAATTCAAAAGTAGCCGTTTCCACATCTAACTCGTTGTTTCTCTTTGGCGTCTTTCAATAAAATTTTTCGTCACTTTCAAGGAAAGCCATCGCCTCCACTGACAAGAAAAACCGTCAACGCATGAGATAGCAATCTCTTACGTTTGACGGTTTTCTTTTTTACCCTAAAAGCACTCTTGCTCTGCGCTGTACCTCTTTTTCGATCATCTTCAAGCGATTTGGCGGCAGATTATAACGTGTCGCTCTGCGGTCAAAATGGAAATCCAGCAGCTTATGGAGCATTGTACGGTGACGAGGTTTCATTGCACTCTTTGCAGCTGCAAAAAAATCATCGTATGCAAGCGGAAGCAGTGTGCGGGCATATTCATCAAATGCTTTCTGGTTGTCCCAAAGATCCGTTCCGCCCAGACTGAACAGCGAGTTTCCGTGGTCAAACAGCGGAGCGGGTGCCGCAATCGTGTTGGTCTTATTATCCACCAACACACCAAAATTTCCATAGTGGCGGTCTGTATTGCAGATGATTGCATCAAAGACCAGCATATCTTCCAGCGCATCCACAAAGTTCTGACCTAACGTCTGATAATACGCAAAAATTGCTTTTATTCCGCCTTTGGACACAAGCTGTCCGATGGGAATATAAGAATATTCTTTGCTGGTGAACAGCTCACACTTGGAACAGAGCGTCTTTTTCAGATCTTTTGTCAGGGTGTAGCGAATCGCATTCACGCCCATCACCTGCGCAACTTGATAAGCGTACAGTTCCGAGTACGGTTCAAACCCCAGATTGCTGAACCCTGACGTGCCACCTTTATAAAGATAGATTTTTCCGTTTTGTCTGCGCCAGCATTTTGGCAGCATCCCGTTGGTCGAGAACTCCGGGCAGGACGCAAGCGAAGTTCGTATGCTGCTGCCATATCCTGTAAAGGCGATTGCTGCCAGCACCTGACTGAATCGGTTATCGTAAAGATTTACTTTTTCAAAGGTGTCACCGGAGCCCTCTGCATCTACCCAAAAGCAATCATTGAGTGAAAGACCTTTATTGGCTGCAATAATTCCAAGCGGTCGATTCAAAGAAAGCCCCACCTTAGAGAGCAGAGCGTCTACATACGCTCGGTTCTTCGGAATTGCGCGATGCCGCAGCCAGCGTTCTACACCATCTTCTGATACAGTCAGGTTCAAAGGTAAAAAGGAACGATTTTCTTCGTAGACCTTTATAATATGGAGGTCAGTATCTGCACTGTCCATGTTTGCTTCAAAGGTAAGCAGTGGCAAATCAAAATGCCGGATGGTGTAGCGCACAGCGATTTCTCCTTTCATCCATGATCTTTTTCTTTATAATACGGCATCAGAATCCGAATGAAAAGCACCATCGTCATTCTGCACAAAATTCAAGGATAAAATTTTATACCAAAAAATCTGCAAAAATCGGGTTTTCGGAGCGATTTTGCCGTTCCTCCCCGAATTTTGCTACAGATCTGCTACAAACTTGCTACAAACGACTGAAAAGGGGGCCTCCTACACGTTTCATTATCGATATGCAAAAGTGAATTTGTTTCACTTTTGCATATCAAAAAGCACGTAGATACAAGAAAAAGCCGCTTACCCTTTCAGGTAAACGGCCTTACGTTTGGTGGAGCATTCTCCACAGCACTCGAACCTAAAACCTCTTCACGAGTGACCATTTTGGCATCGTCCGTGAAGTTGAAATTGAGTACGACCCGGTCATCAAAGACGTAGACCGAGTTGACAAAGGTATCAATGATCTGCCGCTGGTGTTCCGTGCTGCCCACGTCACCCTTGCGGAATTTTTCAAGCCAGAACCGAATCCACTCACGGGTCAGGACGGGCTTTTTCAGCTCTTCTTCCAGAATGCTGGTGTTCAGAGCTTCTTTCCGGGCTTCCAGTTCGTCCAGCCGCTGCTTGGTGGTCGGGGTCAGGATGCCCTGTTCAATGGCTTCCAGAAGGTTTGCCAACCGCTTCTCCGTATCCCGGAGCTGCTCTTTCAGGACAGGCAGCCGGGTGTTCTCCTGCTGCTGGGCTTCCATAATCAAATCTATCAGCCGTTCGATGATTTCATCGCTGAAAATCACCTTGATGGCAGTCTCCACCACGAACCGTTCCAACGGCTCTTTGCGGATGGCTTTCAGATCGCAGTGCGCCTTGCCGTGGCGTTTGGCTTTGCCACACTTGTAGTAATAGTAGGTGTTTCCCATGTGGCTTGTGCCGCTTTCGCCGCCCATGAGCGTACCGCACTTGCCGCAGAACAGCTTGGTGGTCAGCAGATAGCTCACATCCTCTTTTGCGGGCCGACCATGGGCAATCCTGTTCTGCTCAAAACGCTGCTGCACCCGGTCAAACAGGTCCTGGTCAACAATGGCCGGAATGCCGCCCGGCGTCACAATGTCCTTGTAGCGGTATTCGCCGATGTAGCGGCGGTTGCGGAAGATCTGGAAGAAGCTGTTCTTCACGAACGGCTTCCCGGTACGGGTACGCAGGCCGCGCTCGTTCAGGGATGCGGCAATCTTCTCAGCCGGTTCGCCGTTGGCGTACCGGCTGAAGATCTCCTGCACAATAGGAGCCGTTTCCGGGTCGATATGGTACAGCCTGTCCTCTTTGCCGATGGTGAAACCCAGCGGCACCACACCACCGTTGTACTTGCACTGGAGGGCGTTTTCGCGCTCACCGCGCGCCACTTTCAGGGCGAGCTCGGCGGAATAGTATTCCGCCATGCCAATCAGCATACTCTCCACCATAATGCCTTCAGGCCCCTGCGAGATGGGTTCCATGGCAGACACCAGATGGACACCGTTCTTTTCCAGCTGGTACTTGTAGTTCACGGCATCGAACCGATTCCGGGCAAAGCGGTCGAGCTTCCAGACCAGAACTACATCGAAGATTTTCTTTGCGCTGTCCTTAATCATCCTCTGGAAGTCCGGGCGGTCATCCGTCTTGGCAGAGTAGGCACGGTCGATGTAGGTGCCGACCACGGTGATGCCGTTCTTCTCGGCGTAGTCCTTGCAGTCGCGCAGCTGTCCCTCAATGGACGCTTCACGCTGGCTGTCGGATGAATAGCGGGCGTAGATTACAGCGGTCATGACGGACACCTCTCATTCTACATCATTGAACGGTGGAGCGTTCTTTCAAAGCACTGTTTCGTATAATGTATATACCATGTTTTGATGGAGAAATCAAGACTTTTTATTATCTTCAGTTTTTCTTTTTGAACAATTGACCCAACAGCCACCCCTCTCGTTGAAATGAGGTGACTGTTGGGCCGACTTGCTCGGATTCCTTTATTCTTCGTTTAGCTGGACGATGGTATTATAAAAGATTTTGTTTGGAATAACGACTTGAAGAACACCCTTTTTCAAAAGTGCTTCTATGCGTTTCATGACATACCAGTCACTTACCGGAGCAGAAATCGCTTTTAATACGTCTGCGGTAAGTTCACCAACCGAAATAGGAATTCTCGATACTAAACTAATAATTCTCTGGTCGAAATAATCTATGTTAACGCTTTTAACATCGTTCGCATGCCAAATACGCATGGAGGTGTTTTCGTTTAATAGCTTTCCCCATCTTTTGGCATACTCAGTAATAGTTTCTTCCGTCAAATACTTTTGTGAGATCTTATCGGTTTTCCCTTCCATAAATTCTTTCAGACCTTCTCTGGATGCAAGCAAAATTCTATTTGTACCATACTTTGCTGCATAGTAACAAATATAATAAATGCCGCACCAACAATCGGCAGAACTCCTGACCCAAACACGCAGTGGCTTATGATTTATCATATCACATTGAACCGCATTCGCTGTACCATGATATTTCGACCACAGTTGTCTAGCTTCAATTTGGCTGTCAGGATAATATTCTGAAAGGCAATTCACGAATTGTTTGCAACGATATTCTGAATCGCAAGCATATTGAAGTTCTCCCATTGATAACATAAACGGAAACAACTTTACACTTTCGACGATGCCTAAAGCTGCTAACATATTGACATCACTGGGTTCAAAAACAATTTCATCCATAGCTGGTCAAAATCATAATTTCGGGATGGTAACTTGTGTAGTTGCACTCCAATAGATTGGTTTGCTTGAGCCAACCACTCCAAAATAACACCCAACGCTGCAATCAAGATAAGTTCCAACATCATAGAAGTCATATGTATAGGTTGTATTATATATACTTTGTTCTGGAACTAGTGCTGTCGTTGAAAATGGGCAGCTTCGTTCGATGTTATCGGAATAGCTCGTGTAGTAATCCGTTCCTGAAACATTTTTTATTAAATCCGGGCCAATACCGACGGTAGTTCCACTCATATAAAAGCCCAATCCATTGGCCTTTGTATAAAGAACTCTCCATGTTCCATCAATATACGATACAACTCTTGAGCCGTCTGTATTAGAAACAGGAATGCGCATTGGAACCTCGGCCAAAACATAAAATCCGAGATTCTCTTGTTCTTGCACAGAAAGATTGAGAAGTTCTTCTATCGAATAATCATCGATCTTTCTCTTATTTCCAGTTGCAAATGCTGGCTGAATGGTCAGGAGAAATAAAACCGTGACCAACAGAATGGAAATCAGCCGTTTGATTTTGTTAGTCATAGTATACTGCCTCCTAATTTATTTTTTTTTCTTCACTCAATACACTAAAGCTCCATTGGAATCACCTTCATTAAATTTTCCCCTTCAGGTGTATACTCCTCGGCAAATAAATGTGAACCATACAAATGCTGAAACTACTAGAATACTGCTGGAATAGAAAATATTGTGACCTTACACTGCTTTGGGTGATTACTTTGCTTTCCTTCATTGAATAGCTAGAACAACAGCTACTATCAAGAACAAAGTTGAAAGCCCAAGCTGAACCCATGCAATTTTTTCGTTTTCGGCATTGTTACAGCCTTTGGAGGATACTGCCACTTGGATATAATGCACTGCTACGATTCCATATGAGAAAAACAAAGAAGCCCAAGCATAAGGTACTGCGCTTTTATCTGTCAATCGGACAAGATTACTAGTCCATACTGAAATGCAGCCCCAAAGGGCAAAAGGAGCAATAAGAAAAAAGTTGCTTTTGCCTTTTTTCATTCTTAGCCTCCCACAGCTTGATGGTACGATTTTGTAGTATCCATAAGGTGTCCACCGGAATCATACGAATACAAAATATCATGATAGCAATGGGTATAGTAGCTATTACTCATGATCACATTTTCCTTTCTTTATTTTGATTTGATTGCTTTTACGACTAAATAAATGACCAGTATGCCGATGCAGAGCGAAATAATTGTCAATGCCTCTGCCGTTGCATTAAGGCAAGCACCAATAAAATAAACCAATACCAAAAATGCAACAAAAGCGATAAGAAGCAGCACCCATTTGTTTTTTTTCATGTTATCACCTCCCTATCTACAAAAGTTGGCATTAAATTTTTGTTGAACCAAAGGAATTGTTGAGAATACAATCAATACCCATTTGGAGAGATAGTAGCAAACTACATGACGTGTATACGGAAGCACATTAAAAATGGCAAGCAGGAAATCTATTGACGAAAGAACAGATGCGACCATCTTGTAACTTGACCGCTTCTTTTCACTTAAAGGCTTATTCTTTGCTTCGATAGGTGAGAGAAAGATAGAGATGCCCAAAAGAGCTACTGTTGTCAGGATACGGAAAAGGTGATTTGCTGCGATTGCCTTACTTAGCAAAATGCAGATAAGTGCCAGTCCAGAGAATGCCAAATAGCATCTGGTGTGCGATGTTGCATGGTATCCGCCAATGTAGATTCGCTGTGGGATAAACCCAATCAAAAATGAAAGTGCGTACCGCACATCACCACACACAACAGCGATTAAAACAACAAGCAGAACGCTCACAACAGATGATATGAGCAACTCGTACCCATAGACATACGCATCCGCCTTTGCTTCATCTATCACTTTTTGCTCGCAGAAAAGACGGACTGATTTTTGAGACAGCGTGCGTTCCCACATTGCAGTTGCGCCACCTTATCTTCTGATTTTTGCTTCACTGTATCATAAATTTCAGCAAAATCAAGAGGTTTGGCAAAACTGGTCGTTCTGGTGACAAAAGTGGTAGGTCAGGCTACTTGTAAGGAGCCTTTGCACAGTCTATAATAGTAGCAGGACATTATTTTGTGGAGGTTGTCGAAATGCTGAAGTACCACGTTGCAGTCTGCGATGATGAGAAATCAGACCTTGATGGCATTGTTCAAAGCGTCCAGCAGTACGATGTGCAAGGCTGCTTTGACATTGAAACTTACATGGATGGAAACGAACTTCTGAGCGAATTGCAAATGCAGAAGAAATCCTTTGATCTGCTTCTTCTCGATATCGAGATGCCATCCAACGGTTTTCAGCTGGCGCAGTCTTTGATTCAGATGGAGAAGCATCCTTTGGTGGTATTTGTCACGAAGCGGCATGAGTACGCTGTGCAGGGATATGGCATTGCATTCCGCTACCTTGTCAAACCTTTGGATCAGACGCTGTTCGCTGCGGCAATGGATGCCGTCCTTCAGGAACTGAACTCCAAACATTTCACGATCGAATACGATGGTGTTACCATGTCCTTGGAAACATCGGACATTTACTTTCTGGAAAGCCACGGACATAAAGTTCTGATTCACTGCAAGGAGCAAGACCTTACATTGCGAATGAGCATTCCTGAAGCCTTGGAGCAGCTTCCCAAACGGTGCTTTGTGTCACCACACAAAAGTTATCTCGTCAACATGGAACACATTGTTTACGCTACGGGAACCGCTGTTTTTCTTTCCAGCGGACATCAGCTGCCGATCAGCAGGAGGAAGCGTCAGGAGTTCAATCAGATCTTCAACGCTTATTTGGGAAGATGATGCTTTATTATTTCGTTGAGTTTGCAGGGAGCTTTGCCAACATTGCCCTGTTGCTGCTTTTTATCGGTCGGCTGTTTCCAAAAAAGGAGCCCGTCTCAAGGTGGTTCTATGCCTATGTTGCACTCTTGATTGCTGGGCAGTGTGCTTTGAGTTTATTCCCGGATTGGGTGACGCAGCGCACGATCTATCTTTTAGTTGGCGGATTTTTCCTTGCATTGCTGTTCTATGAGGTTCGACCGTGGCAGGCGGTTTTTGCAAGCGGAGCTTTCTTCACACTGATTGCGTTGGTGGAAGTGCTTGCAATGCTTCTGATTGGGCTGCGTATCCCGGATACCGACATTCTAATGCAGGCTGGGGCAGCACGGTTGGTCTATGTTGTTTTTTCAAACCTGATTCAAATTCCACTCGTAGTCCTGATCTCACATTTTTTCAGCCGAAAAGGAAATGCTCTGCGTATCCTATGGCTGCTGCCGATCATTGCGATTCAAATCGCAAGTATTGCTGTCTGTTATGTGGCACAGTATCATGCTGCGGATGAGTATTTCCCGGATTATATGGTCGGTCTTATGGCGGTGCTTCTCCTTATAAACATCCTGATCGTGTTCTATGTGGAAGCTCTCCGGGAAAATGAACTGGAAAAATTCAAAGTTAAGTTCAACGAACAGCAGTACAATCTTCAAATGGAATACTACCAGCAGCTCAAAGAACGCCAGGAAGAAGTCCGTTCTCTGCGGCATGATGTGAAGAAATACATCCTGGCGATGCAGGCAGTTGCAGAACACGGTGATACCGAAGAACTTCACAAGATTGCGCAGGCTGCCACGGATGTTTTCGAGCGTTCCACAAATATTTCTGCGGTCGGAAATCCTGTTGTTGATGCTCTTTTGAATTATTACTTACGAATTGCGGAAAGGAATAACATCAACGTCAAACTGGATGTGACGATTCCTGAAGTCCTGACGATCTCATCGTTGTCTTTGAGCATCATTATCGGAAACACATTTGACAATGCCATCGAAGCCTGTTGCGACCTGCCAGCGGAACAGAGAATCATTCATCTACAGCTGCGCAAGCAGTATCGAAGCCTCTTCTATCGGCTGGAAAACCCATACAGTGATACTTCTCGCGGAATCCGCATCGGAGAGTATCACGGTTACGGACTAAAAAATATAAATCGTATCGTTCAGGAGAACCATGGTGACTTCTATACGAAAAAGAAAGACGGTGTGTTTACCGTCCAAGTCCGCCTGAACTGCGAAAATTAAAACATTCTCCTAAAACATTGCTTTGCTTTTGCTTGTACTTTGTGTGTTTCATTCATCTGATGTATTCATTATCCTGAAGTGTTGACACACATCAATACTTATGTTATCATTCCCAACAAATCCACAGCGATTTCTGTAAAGAAACGATTCTGTGCGGTTTTATTTCCTGCGAAGATTTACCGCCCCGCAACACACCCGATCATTTTGCCGTCTGTTTCACCCGACAAAATCCTTCGCCTGTACTGCGTGGGCGGTATTTTCTTTTTGGGGAAGCCGTACCTTGAGAATTTCATGAGCCGTCCGAGCGTGATACCGGCTTTTCGGCCAACGCCGCTGCAAAACAGGGGCAGGAACTTCGTTCGGAGCAAACGGCGATCAACATACACGAGCAGCGGAACTCTCTACTTATTTTTGCGTCTTAACAATTCGGAAACATTTGTTGAAAATGCGTTTTGAGCGCAGCGGTAGAGGGCAAGAACCGTCCCGTGGCCACAAATTTTCAATTCTTGAAAATGTTGTGCTCCACCGGGACTTCACATCTGCAACTCTTGCGAGTTTTGATGTGATCTTGTTGGGGCGTACCTGCCCCAAACCCTGCTCATATTCGCACCTTGCGGTGCGAAAGAACGGCGTGTCGTGCTTACATAGCTCCACCGAGGAGCTAGCGAAACGACAGGAGGTTCAATGAACAAAACGAATGTCAAAACGAAACCCAGCACGACCCACCGCCACGACACGCCGAACAACAAAACGCACATCATCAAGTTCCGTGTGACGGAAACTGAAAAGATGGAACTCCAATGCACAGCAAAACTCCTTCATCTCTCCCTCTCCACTTTTATCCGCCGCGCCATCCACAACGTCAAGATTGAGAAAACGGTCATCGTTGCAGGCGGCGGCGAAGAAACCCTGACCGCTGTTTCCACCCTACTTGCCCAGTGCAGCAAGATGGGCAGCAATCTCAACCAGCTTGCAAGGCACTTCAATTCCGGCGGTGCGGACACCGAGCAAATCCGAGCGAAAATCCTTGACGAACTTGCAGACCTGACCGCATTTCGGCTGCACGCCGAGAAAGTTCTGGGTGAACTGTATGGCAACGCTCAAGCATATAAGCTCTAAAAACTCGGACTACACCGCCATCGAAGCGTACCTCGTTTACCAGCATGATGCGTTCACTGGAAAGCAACTTCTGGATGAACAGGGCAGACCCATGCTGCGAGAATCGTACATTCTGGATACTCTTGAGTGTGGCGAAGCCTCGTTTGCAACTGCCTGTCTGCTGGCAAACCGAAAGTACAACAAGAACAATCACCCGGATGAGGTTAAAAGCCACCAGTATATCATCAGCTTCGACCCACGGGATCCAACGGAAAGCGGACTGACCATGGAGAAAGCGCAAGCCCTTGGTTTGCAGTTCTGCAAGGACAACTTCCCCGGTCATCCCTCCATCGTTTGCACTCACCCGGATGGACATAACCATTCGGGAAACATTCATGTCCACATCGTGATTGGCAGCATCCGAACACGAGAAGTGGAGCGTAAGCCCTATATGCAGAAGCCCCGCGATTGGCGCGAGGGCATGAAGCACTCCAGCACCGCCCAGACCATGCGGCATCTGCGTGTCGAGGTCATGGAAATGTGCCAGAAAGCAAAGCTGCGTCAGATCAATCTGCTGGAAGCTCAGGGCGACCGTATTTCTGAACAGGAATACTGGGCACGGCGGCGTGGACAGCAACGTCTTGACCATGTCAATGCCAGACTGATCGCAGATGGGCAGCAGCCCAAGCGGACTGTCTACCAGACAGAACTGGAAACTCTGCGCAAGCAAATCGACTCCGTGCTGAGGAAAGCCACCACCTTCGAGGAATTTTCTGCATTGCTCATGCAGGAACACGGTGTTGCCGTAAAAGAGAGTCGAGGGCGATTAAGCTATTGCCCGCCGAACCGGGTAAAGTTCATCACCGCCAAGAAGCTGAACAAGAAGTTTGAGAAAGAGCAGGTGCTGACCGCACTCGCTCAGAACATCCGGCTTGCGCCGACTATTCAGCCCGTTGCTACAAATAAGCCCGATAAGGTTCAGAAGCTGGTCGATATTCAGGCAAAGCTGAAGCAGGGCAAGGGCATTGGCTATGAACATTGGGCGAAAAAGCACAACCTTAAAGCCATGTCTCAGACCTTGATCCTCTTGCAGGAGAAGGGTCTACTGGACGAGGACGCACTCAACCAGAGAATCGCAGAGCTTGACACTAGGTTCCACGAATCGCTGGCAGTAGTGAAAGACCTCGAAACCCGCATGGCAGAGAATAAGCAGCTGCGCAGTTATGTTGCGGATTACCAGCAGTACCGCCCGATTGCACAGAAACTGAAATCTGCCAAATCCCCCGCAACCTTTGAAGAACAGCACCGTGCAGAGCTGACAGCGTACCGGAAAGCAGCAGCTTATTTTAAGGCAAACAACATCAACAAGCTGCCAAGTCCAAACAAGCTGGAAGCGGAATACTGTGCGCTTGCTTCCGAAAAGGCGCAGTTCTACGAGCAGTACAAGGAAGCCAAGACCGAGCTGCTCAAACTGAAAGCCGCAAAGCAAAATGTTGCTCTGTTTTTCCGCGAGGATGAACGGACGCAGCATCACGAGAGATAAGGAGTTGTGCGTATGATCAATCTGAAAATCGACCCGGAGTTCCAGAATCAGATCCCGCCGCTGACGGACGATGAGTATAGGCAGCTTGAAGAAAACATCCTCAAGGAAGGCAAGCTGCTCTCTCCTTTGATCGTTTGGAACAACACCCTCGTTGACGGTCACAATCGTTATGCAATTCTCCAGAAGCACCCGGAGATTTGCTTTTCCACCATGCCGCTCCGATTTGAAAGCAGAGAAGAAGTCCTCGCATGGATCTGCAAGAATCAGTTGGGGCGGCGCAACCTCACCCCGGAGCAGAAGCTGTTCCTCATCGGGAAGCAATATGAAGCGGAAAAATCCTCTCATGGCGAAGCCCGCAAAGAATCGCATGATGAAAATGGCCGATTTCACCGGAGTTCTCAAACTGATAACTCCGGTGAAGCCATGAAAACCTGCGAACGAATCGCAGAGGAAAATGGTGTAAGCAAGGCAACTGTACTTCGCGCATCGAAGTACATGAAAGGTGTTGAAATTGCTGAATCCCTGATTCCCGGTATGCGGGAGAAGATTCTGAACAAACAGGTAAAAGTCAGCAAGGCTGATATGCACCGCCTTGCACGAGCCAACTATGATGCCCGCGCACAGACCTTGCAGGAAATCCTGCACCCGGAACTGAAAGTTGAACCGAAACCGGATGCCGATGGCATCATCCGGGAACCGGGAAAGGCACCTGTATTGCCGTTTCAGAAAATCGAATCGGTTTACGACAGCGATGCTTACCCGGAAGAAGTGCGGCATGATTATGTCGCACTGGAACACGTTACAACACGTTTCCGCACAGAGTTTGACTATCTTCTGAGAACTATGCCAGACACAGCACAGCGAGAAGTCATTCTCGAAATCATCCACAAGCACAAGGAGTACCTTGCTTCGCTGGAATCTGCGCTCGCAGAGGATGAGCAGACAGCATAACAACAGGCACATTGTATGCTGTCAACAGAAATCCAAAGGAGTGTGCGTTTGAACAAAAAGAAAAAGTCCACAAATATTTCCCCCTACCCCGATGAAGCCATCGAACGACTGGCACGGGCATTCTATCCGGCGATCCTTGCCTGCTGGAACAGCGAGGAAGGTCAACGGGAATTTGCTGCATGGCAGGCGGAACAGGCTCATATCGCAACCAAAGAAAAACAGGAAGTTCCCGTCGGGGAACTCCCTGCCTTACTTATCGTGTGTGGATTTTTGCAGGGTGCGTCCGGCAGGGCGCACCCTTTTTTCTGAGGTGTTTTTTACAATTCACTAACTTACAAATTTCTGACTCTATATATGCCACAGAGTTGTCATTTACAAGGAAACGATTCACAACTCAACAAATAAGGCGTATGGGTTTCTTGATCGAAAAGAATAAGGCATTCAATCGTATTTTCAGATAATTTGGATTTATAATAGGAACGCTTCCACATAAAATAATATCTAAACTTAAAAAGTTGCGCAGAGCCGAACGTACCATATAGGAATATGGATATAGAAAATGGATGATTGGACAAATTATCTATGAAAACAAAGGATCTATCATTTTTGTAAGCTTGTGTCCACAATGGCGTTTTATTTAAGGAAAAAGCCTGTATTTCGATATTTGATACATAAATCTTTGACGATGCGAGATTTAGTGGCAAGAAGTTGAAATTGAATTCTAAAATTGTGGGACGCTTCAAATTTTCTTGATGAAGTTCCAATGGCGATGGTTGTATTATAATAGGAATTATATACTGATAGGTCTCACAATCTTTGAAAATACAATAATCCATCGAACCTAAAGGCAAATACTGAAAAATAAATGATTTTGCCGATAATTTCGAAACAGAAGATAATTGAATAATTTGGAGAGATTCATCTTTTTCTCGTAAGGAAATGGCAACCGCTGCCCCAGTCAAGACAACATTTAAATATGTAAAAGCCTTCCTTGCCGGAAAATTATAAGCATCTATGATTGCCGCACAAGAACAAGAAAAGAAAACAATGTACTCTAAGGCGTTTCTTTTGAATAAAACTCTTGCTCTATATATCCAGTTTTTTATATTATGAATCATCTTTTTTTCCTCCAGATAAGTCATATGGAAAAGAATTAATTAAATCTAGAATATTAAAATCAAGTTTTAACACTTTTATCAAAATAATCATTACATCCAATGATGGATCTCGTTGTAACTTTTCTAATTTTACAATGGTTGTACGATCAATGCCTGTAAGACGAGAAAGTTCTGCTTGCGATATTCCTTGAGAACGTCGGGCAGAAAAGACCATGTAAGAGAATTGAGCCTTAATCCACGAGCAGATAAGTGCGGAATTTTCAGTGGCCGAATCAATTGTAGTGTTGATTGATTCTTTAGTCGATTCTGTAGAAAAATTAGTCATAATATATTTCCTTTTAAAATCCATTCGCAGCGTTCCTCTTGGAACGTTAATAATGTCAGATTAAATGTTTTTTGGCTGAATAAAATCATTCAATTAAATGAATAGAGTTGACGATAAACAACAGCGGCGAAATTTGCACGGTAAATTTAATCAACATCGGAATTTCTGCAAATGTATAGGAAGCGTATTTGATATTTGCATTGGAACTGTCTTGTACTTCTACAAGAAGTGCAAGATATTCAAGATCATTCTTTTGAAGCGCAATAGCTATGCCTATACAAATTTTAACAAATTCAGTTTTTGCTTCTTGTAATTTGAACTGATATACGTCAGAAACACTCTTAGAAAACTCCAATTCAAAATTCTGAATTTTAAAAATACTGTAGAGCATGGTGTCATCAACAAAATTGGATTCAGGAAGAGGACTATTCATAAAAGGCTCCTTTCTTGAAAGCTGTTAGCCCGTCAAATATATTTAGCCGATTTTATAAAAGACAATATGAGCTTTTTGAACTTTCTTGAAAGCGTCATTTTATTTGCGACTGTTTTAATGACGTTGTGAACAAGAAAATGCAACACCGAACATGTGGCAAAACGCCACATGTTCGGTGTAAAGTATACCAAAGTTGTCGAATTTTTCAAGCGCAGATTGAAAAGTTTGCCTAATTTCATAAGAAAATCGCAGGAAATACAGTGAAATTCGGAATCATGCCGAAGAAACAAATCAAACGTATTACTACTATGCAAAATGGAAATACAATAACCATTTACATTATAATAATAGCTAAGAGTTTTCACAAGTGTACATTGACCGACAACAAAAGGCAGGGCACCACCTCCATGGTGATACCCCGCCTTTGTTCGTTCCTGCTCACCGTTCTGCGTACTCCCTCCGCAGAACCTCCTGTAAACAAAAAACGTACCCGAACCCTTTCTCGTAAAGAATCGGGTTCGAGTACGAACTGTTTGGTGGAGAATTAGGGACTCGAACCCCAGACCCCCTGCGTGTGATGCAGGTGCTCTAACCAGCTGAGCTAATCCTCCATATTTGTTTGTGTTGTGCGCTCCGAACTGGAACGTGACTATTATAGCACGGCCTTTGCAGAAATGCAAGCCCTAATTTAAAATTATTTTACTTTTTTCGAAACACTTTCTCCGGCTGCAAAAATGGTGCGCTGACCGCCGGGCGTGCAACATTACCGCCGGGCAGCCGCATCGGCTGCACCCTGCACAAAAAATGTGCGGCAGGCTGTTGCTCTTTGCCTGCAAATCGTGTATACTTGGGGCAGAAAGCCGTACAAAAGAAATCGAGGGATGAATATGACACTTCGCGGGATCATCACGCTGGTAATATTGGCTGTGCTGTTTGCGCTGGCTGTGGTCTGGATCTCCAGACAGGGCGGCTGGAAGGGTGAGGGCTGCAACGGCAATTGCGCCTCCTGCCACAGCCATTGCGAGGACCCGGACACCAAGAAGAAATAACCAAAACAGGGCTGCTGCACGAAACACGGTGCAGCAGCCCTGTTTTATGGTTGTGCCACAGAAACGACCGCGAGCGTTTCTGGGGCACTTTTCACGGCTGTTTGCTCAGAACGCGCCGCGCTGGGCGGCGTAGACAGCGATGGTGCTCAAAAGATCCTGCAACGCCTTCTGGTAGGTGGTGCGGCCGATGTGCAGCTGCTCTAAGATCTCGTCCTCCGGGCGCTGCTCAAAAAAGCGCATCCGCAGCAGGTCTGCCCGCATGGGGTCGTGCACCTGATAATAGTCGAGGCCCTCATCAATGGCGCTTTGCCAGCGGCGGTTTTCCGGCGTGCGCGCCCAGTGCCGCTCGCCGTACTTGCGCAGGGCGTTCCGGGTCACATCGCGCTGCTCCGGTGTCACTGGCGCTTCCCCCTTTTGGGCAGCTCCAGTGTTGCACTGCGCGAGAACCGGTTCTCGGCATCGAAAAAGCAGGCGTCCCGCTCGGCCATCGTCAGGCCCAGCATGGTGGAAAGCCGCTCGGCCTCGTCCAGCTTGAACTGGGTCTCGCCCAGCAGCTTGTGCCGCAGGGTGTTGCTGCTGATGTGTAGCACACTGGCCACATATTGCAGCTTGTAGCCGCTGTCCTGAATGTAGGTGTAGATCAGATTCGTGTTTGCCATGGCTTCGCTCCTTTTTTGTAGTTCGCTGCATTTGAAACAATCATTGGTTGTATTATACTCCCATGTTGATTGACTGTCAACCTATTATTTCCAAAACGCGCTGTAATTGTTGATTTTCAGGAAATTTTCTGCTATACTCAAGGCAGAACACTGTATCGTACACCACAACACATAGTTTTCAGGAGAACCGTCATGTCTGATCTGTCCACCCGTGTCCGTCTGCGCCGGGAGCAGCTGGGTCTTTCGCAGGAGGAGCTTGCCCGGCGCATGGGCTACCGCTCCCGTTCCTCCATCACCAAGCTGGAAAAAGGCATCAACGATCTGCCCCAGTCCAAAGTGGAGGAGCTGGCACAGGCGCTGGAGACCACTCCCGCCGCTCTGCTGGGGCTAGACGCGCCCTGCGCCTGTCCCCCGGGCTTTGAGCCGCTGCCCACCATGGTGCAGGTGCCGCTGATCGGCTCCATCGCCTGCGGCACGCCCATCACCGCCGAGCAGAACATCGAGTGCTATATCGGGGTGCCCGCCGCGTGGCACGCGGATTTCGCCCTGACCTGCCACGGCGACAGTATGTCTCCCACGATATGCAACGGAGATATCGTCTGCATCCGCTGCCAGCCCGAAGTGGAGCAGGGCGAGATCGCCGCCGTGCGGGTGGGCGAGGAAGCCACCCTCAAGCACTTCCACCGGCAGGGCGATGCCGTGATGCTGCTGGCGGATAACGCCGCCGTCTGCCCGCCCATGTTCTACGCTGGAGAGCAGCTTTCGGAGCTGCGCATCGAGGGCAAGGCCGTGGGGCTTTGCCGCGGCCTATAAGATAAGGAGAGAAAGGAGCAGCCTGTGTTCGGCAAAAAGAAAATGTCCCCCTCCTACGACCCCGCCGCCCAGAAGCCGGTACTGCGGTGCAGCATCTGCACCGGGGAGCAGGTGGCCGGGTTTCAGGATCTGCACACCGGTCATTTTACCGAGGTACAGCTGATCCGCAGCCCGCAGGAATTGCAGGCCTTCCGCAGCCGGTACGGCATCCCCGCCGACTGCCCCATTGAAAAGATCTATTGAGCAAGGAGTTCATCATGCAGCAGGCACCCGAAGCCATGACCCTGAAGGTCATTGCCCATATCCATACCGCCTTTCCCACCAAGTTCGGCATTCCGCGCCAGAGCGGGCTGGTAGAAGAGCTGCGGGGCGAGATCATCTTTACCCCGGAATACCGCAACCCCGACGCCCTGCGCGGACTGGAGGATTTCAGTCATATCTGGCTGGTGTGGCAGTTTTCCGGCGCAGTACGGGACAGCTGGTCCCCTACCGTGCGCCCGCCGCGCCTTGGCGGCAACACCCGGGTGGGTGTGTTCGCCACCCGCTCCCCCTTCCGGCCGAACCCTCTGGGGCTTTCCAGCGTAAAGCTGGAAGCCATTGAGCAGCGCCCGGACGTGGGGCCGGTGCTCATCGTGCGCGGTGCCGACCTGATGGACGGCACCCCCATCTACGATATCAAGCCCTACATTCCCTATGCGGACTGCCACCCGGATGCCGCCGAGGGCTTTACCGGGCAGACCCGCACCCACCATCTGGAAGTCTCCTGCCCGGAAGCGCTGTGGCAGACCGTACCGGAGGCCGACCGCGCCGCACTGCAGGGCGTGCTTGCCAGTGACCCCCGCCCCTCCTACCAGCACGACCCGCAGCGGGTGTACGGCATGGAGTTTGCCGGGCTGGAAGTGCATTTTACCGTGGACGGTGCTCAGCTCACCGTGCGGGACATCACCCTGTTATAAAAGGAGCCGTTCATGGAACTGCGGACTGTCAATACCTTTTTGCACATCGCTGAGCTGCACAGCTTTTCCCGCACCGCGCGGCAGCTGGGCTACTCGCAGTCGGCGGTGTCCTCCCAAATTGCACAGCTGGAAGCCGAACTGGGTACCCCGCTGTTTGACCGCGTGGGCAAAACGGTGCGCCTGACCGATGCCGGGCAGACCTTTTTAGGCTACGCCCGCACCCTGCTGGAAACTGCCCAGCAGGCACAGGCCGCCTTGCAGCCCGCCCAGCAGGTGCGGGGCAGTCTGCGCATCGCGCTGGCGGATTCCGTATGCAGCACCTTTTTACCGGGGCTGTTGCAGCGCTATCATGCCCGCTGCCCGCAGGTGGAGCTGGTGCTGCACACCGCTTCCACGGACGAGATGCTGCAATTGCTGAGCACCAATCAGGTAGACCTTGTCTACACGCTGGACCAGCCCCTTTTGCAGCCTGCACTGGTGCTGGCGGCAGATGTACCAGAGCCGGTGTGCTTCATTGCGCCGCTGCAGCATCCGCTGGCGCAGGAAAGCGTGCTCCCGCTGGACATTCTGCCCCGGCAGGAGTTTCTGCTCACCGAGCGGGGCATGAGCTACCGGGACGCACTGGACCAGTGCATGGCGGCGCACGGCCTTGCCATCCACCCCTATCTGGAGCTGGGCAGCGCCGCGCTGCTGTGCCAGATGGTAGAGCAGGGCATGGGGCTTTCCTTTTTGCCGGAGTACATCGTGCGCAGCGCACTGGCAGAGGGGCGTCTGGCACGGCTGAACGCACCGGACTGCACCGTCATGATGCACCGGCAGCTGTTCTACCACCGGGACAAATGGGTGACCCCGCAGATGAACGTATTCATCGAGCTGGTGCGGCAGGGCGCACAGACAAAATGATTGGGAATGCCCGCCGCGTTGCTTTGGGCATATTCAGTGGAAAAATTATTTTTATTTCGGGGTTCAGAAACGCCTGTAGGCGTTTCTGAACCCCATTTTCACGAGAGGGTTTTCCAAAACGAAAAACCGCCGAAGGTTTCCCTTCGGCGGTCTTTCGTATGATAGGAGGATCAAAAATGATCTTTGCTAAGTCTTAGTTCAGGATGGTCTGCTCGGTCTCGACGTCGAACAGGTGCACCTTATGGGGATCGAATGCAACGCGGACGGTGTCTCCGTTGCGAGCCTTGGAGGTGGGAGCAACACGAGCGGTCATCTTGTTGCCCTTGTACTCCAGGTACAGGTAGATCTCAGCGCCCATCA
>OIZS01000041.1_pt1 | contig 80527 bp, 68 predicted proteins | sample 1588641 | NCBI WGS metagenome assembly OIZS01 (sample SAMN03283240) | human gut metagenome | biome: human-associated habitat; material: feces | host: Homo sapiens | place: Peru | collected 2012
TAATCGTAGCCGCGCCGCATCTGGCAGACGGTGCAGGTGTCCATGCTCCGGTCTGCGCTGGGTACAAGCGCGATCTTGAAAGCCTTTGCATCCACAAAGTGCCGCAGACAGGTGCTGCAGAGGGTGCGGATAGACCTGACCATCTCAGGGGTCAGCTCCATCTCTTCGTAGATCTCCTGCTCGCGCACCGTGGGGTTCAACTCATCCATAAAAGTGTCCTCCTATGTATCAAAAGTGGATATTCGGGTAAAGAATAAATTGGGACACGTAAAAAACGGAAACTGCCGGATGCGCAAAAACGTACCCGTCAGTTCCCGGATCAATATGATTAAAGGTCTCGCATATTCGCCCTCGGCCCCCTGCGAGTGGGGCATAAACATCTGGCAGCGGACTTGTACCGCTTCATTGGCATTTCAGCCACCCCGTCTGCTTTGTGACCGGGCCGCGAATTACGGAAGTATCATTATCGGAGTACCAGATGACGGAACTATTCAGTTTTCAAGGTCCCTGAGGCCGGACGCTTTGCCCTGCGGTGAGTGCCGCTTGGGAAATTGTCCCTTCACTTGGTAGCCGACGAAAACGCCCTTCAGACAACCCCAATTTGAAAGTTTTTGATAAAATTAGCAATTCTTTGAATTTTCTTACTAATATTTTGCTTTGTCTTACCAAATGCTTTAGAAATTTCAACGGTGTCATATCCCTCATAGGCATACAGAGTAATCAGTTCAAGGTCTGAGTCCGACAAATTTTCAAGAGCAGACAGCAACCGCTCGTCCTCGATTTCACCGATCCATCCAAAGCGGCTCTTGGTTTCGTGGTAGGTATCCGTTACTGTGATTGCAGCTTCATATTGCTTAAGATTCGCTGCTTTCCTTGCGTCAACGTCATCTTCGCCATCACAGACTGCCACCGTGTTGGCATCATAGGCGCGTTCACTGTTCAGAACGCCCAGATCAAACTCATACATAGCCTGAATTGCCTCTTCGCTCATTCCGGCTTCGCGGTACTGCACACGGAGTTGCTCCCACTTTGCGTTCAGCTTGCGACGTTCATTACCATTATTGAAACTCATGTGTAACCTCCAAATTTTCGATAAAGCGTAAAAAGTCGAAAATTTGGAAGGCTACGGATATTTCGCCGCTTGGGGCATCCACGAAAAACGGACAAACATAAAGCCTGCTCCTTTTTACGGGAGCAGGCTACCTGAAGGCTAAAAAAATAGCCGGACAACCAACTAACAGAGCGGTTCTAAAGCAGAATCACTCTATCAGCTGTTGCCCGGCTATTTGGTGCGCGTTTCATACATTGCCTTGCGGCAATGGCCCGTTGCTCGGTGACGAACAGTCCATATTCAGGGTGCAATGCACCTGTATTTGTTAAAATGACTGGAAAATCACCGGCGTCTGAACGCCAGATCAAGCCTCAGGGTCTCCTTGCACTTACTGCATTTTACTTGCAGTGTACCGGAACACCCATCAATTTTTTTGTATAGCTTATTACCGCAAACAGGACAAAACCTCCAGCCGATGCTGAATTGCGCCTGCTGTATATTGTTTAATGGTTTATTTTTAAAAGCGCGATTATTTGACTGAATCATATTTATTCTCCAAAACGGATGATGTCCAATGGATGGCAGTGGATGGGCTTGCCTTTTATGACCCGCATCTGCTGTAATCTGATCCTGATAGCAGACCACGATACTCCCATCCGTGCAGCCATCTCCAGAATTTTTTTGTAGTTCGGGTCAGATACGGATTGGTACAGGATTCCATTCGGCAGGCACAGCGCTGCCCGTTCTATTTCAGCGTTGACCAGAAATGTTGGCATCAGCAGCTCTGCTGCAAGGGTATTCGCTTGCCATTCCTCCCACGAGGGTTGTCCGTTTCGTTCCCGATAGGCAATGTGCCCACGACACTTGACTGCCTTTCCGTAGTCGTTCGGAAACAGATCGGCTAAGATCTGGTGTGCCGCTTCATGCGCTATCGTGAAATTCCGGCATCCGGTGCAGCTGTCTGCCGCAAGGGCAGAATCGATTACGATATCCCGCGGCATGAACACCTCTACAAGCTTTGTCCCATCCTCCAAAATCACAGTAAACCTGCATTTCTGGAAAACGGTCAACCCGAGGATGCTGCCATCGCTGCACAGCGGCAGCATTTTCACATTCAGTCCAAGAACAGAACTTGCAAACTGCTCTAGGTTAATAGGTGATGGGTCATCTTTGCTGATCCCGAAGCGGGTATAGTACTAGTCGATATACTTACCCGCTATGCACGAAAGGTCTGCGCGGGATAAGTACCTTGCCATTACGAAGCACGGCTTTCCGGCACAGAGCAGTAGGCTTCCACGAACCACTTGCCCTGTTCAAGCCAGAGATTCCGCTTCTGCCCGCAGATCATGCAGGTGAAGCACTGCCCCTTCCCGCCAAGGCGCGATGTGCCACGCCCGACAGCCAAAACACGGTCGATTCCATAGATATGGCTTTTGTCGTAGTTGATGGCAAGAGGGCGGATCTTGCCATCAGGGGTAAAGCGAACGTCCACTTCAACGTATCTCTTTTCACGGTGGAGCTTGTTGTCATCACGCATCGAGGGGCCTCCTTCTCATTTTTTAGGTTGTTTTTGCGGTGGTTTAATTTGGATTTTTTACACCAAATTGGTGTTTATAGCTTGATTATACTGCGATCAGTTTTAGTTATCAACTACAAATTTACGAAAATATTTTCGAAATCCAGTTGATTTTACTCAAGATGCATGCCACAACGCAGTCACAACCGTTAGTGTTCCTTCCCTCCCATCTTTTCCTTGGCCTTGTCCGGCACGTCGATCAGGCCAAAGCGGTAGAACAACCCATAGATATACGACACACCCCGGATATCTCCCAGAGCCTTGGGTCTGTCCACTACCTCTCCGATTTTACCGATATTATGATACGCCAGCATCACAGAACTCCAAGCAAGACTCTTGCTGTCCTCTCTGCGGTCGATCCACAGCTCCTTGGTGAATTCATCTCCCCTGCCCTTCTTCAGCGTATATGTAAAGGGCAAGCCGGACATCGTCTTGAACTTGTATCCCCGAAAAGCCACCACACACTTCCAGAGGTTTTCTTCGCAGGGATCCTTCCTCAGCGCAACCACAGCTCGGTAGTGTCGCTGCCTCTCTGCCCCGGCACTGATATTCGCCGCTTCAGCTTCCCCCGGGAAGTACACGCCTTTCTCATACGGCAGATAAGAGGTCACAGAAGGGCGGGACAACTGCAAAGCCGACATGGTGGAGCTGACAGCAGCAGAATAACTCTGCGTGCTTCTAAAAGAACCGAACGTCTGCTGGACGAGCTTTGCTGTGTCCGACTCGTAGACTCCGGCTGTGATGAGCAACTTGCGAACCTTGATGGGGTTGAGAGACAAAGCGTCTGCGATGGCTTGCAGGCTCATTTTGTCCGTATAAAGGCCAGCAGCTGCTTTCATCTGCTGTGCCAGGTTCTTGGATGCGCTGTACTCTGGCTTTGATGGCTTCCGACCACCGCCGGGCTTGCGCGCGCGTGTATTACTCACTAGTTTTCACCTCGTTTTTATTTCCGTCACAAACTATATATCATGCTCAAGAATATGCCGTGTGAACTTTTGGAGTTCAGTCCACACGGCGGATCTTATTTCAGATTTTCGAGGATATCATCTGCCGTCATACCGGATGCCAGCAGCTTTTTCAGCACAGCTTCGGCCTCGACCTTCTTAGCAGCTTCGGCGGCCTTCGCCTCAGTGGCTGCCTTCTTGGCCTCCAGCTTTTCAATTTCTTTTTCGGTCTGCTTAATCTCCGCTTTCTGCGGCTTTAAACTTTCACGCAGAGACTTGAGGTCGGTCTTCAGTTCTTCAATGTGGGCGACAGTCTTGGAAAGACCTTCTTCGAGCATTGCCTTGTCTTTCTGCAACTTTGCAATCTGTGCATCGAAGTCGGTAGATGCGGTAACACGGTTCTTGCTGCCTTTGGTTCTGGGCATAGGATGATACCGCCGATAAGATTATGTAAGATTTGATGTTAGTATAACACCGTTGGAATTAAATGGAAAACAAAGAATGCCGATTTCAAAGACCCATACGCAACAAATAGCACTTAATGCCTTCCCACACTATTGGCATAATTACGGGCAGTTTTTCAACCAAAACATCGCCACCTTTATCCGCGATGTATTCCCATATTGGATGCCCCTTATCCCCCACCATTTTCATAATTTCCTTTTGAACCAACACAGAGTCTTCGCTTGACACAAAAATGCTTTCGAGTTTATGTAACTGCTGTTCCAGTTGTTCAATTTGCTTTTCCTGATTGCCAATAATTCTTTTTTGACTTTCTATAAGCTGTCCTTGGTTCTTTATCATTACACCCAACTGTTCATTCATCGCAGCTGTGTGCTCTGCTGTTCTTATATTGGCTTGCCTTGCCTCTTCTACACGCTCATTATGTTCTTGAATCGCGTCAAGATATGGGGGTGTTGTGTTCAATTTATCTAATCTTTCCATCATTCTATAGTGTGCGGTGTCCTGTAGATATTGGCTAAATTGCCCATAGTCAATATCTGGCATACCGGAAAATAAATTTGATGTGTCTGACATTGTTGCTCCTCATATATAAATAACCGTCCCCTGCATCTTAGCCACAGTATCCATACTGCGTTGCCTACCGCCCACCACGTAGAGGTGTGCAAAGTTTCGAGCGGCAAAGCTGTGAGAAGTCTCCCACAGCCTTATATTATACTAAAAACCGATGTTTTTCAAGGATGGCTAGCAAATATACAACACCGCAGTTAAATAATCATCTATGCTAATGTAGAAGTGATTACAATGAAAATACAGCTCAAGAAATTTGCAGTCCTTAAAACTATTTCCTCGAAAATAGGTGCTTACCTTCATAAAATCAATGCTGTTCCACAAGAGGATGATTCAGATTTTGAAGATGAAGAATGGATGGACTATCCAATAAAACCAACTCTATCCCACGTCATCCTTGATCTGCTGCTCTCCCCTACATACCGTCTACCCAGAACTGTAACCGCAGTACGCATCTATCGAGATGAAAACATATTCTCCGTCTGTCCAAGGTGCGATGTCTGCATAGAGCGAGAATACCAAGGGTACTGCCATCGATGTGGGCAATACCTCGATTGGTCAAAATTAGAGGAGGCAGAGGAAATCTTCATAGGTTGGAGTGGCTTTGAGGATGACTATGTCCCCGTTCCGAAAGCGAGAATACCACCGAAATGCTCTGTGAATTAAACAGCGTAGCCTCTGCTCTTAATGGTCTCTACAACCTGAGAAACATACTTCTGGCAGGTGTCGTGGTCAGGGGCTTCTACCATCACGCGAACGACAGGTTCAGTGCCGGACTCACGAACCAGAATACGGCCGGTATCGCCCAGTGCTTCTGCCACAGCCTTGACTGCCTCCTGCACCGCCGGGTCGTTCTGCGCAGCCTTCTTGTCGGTCACACGGACATTTTCCAGAACCTGCGGGTAAATCTTCAGCGGCTCAGCCAGCTTGCTCATGGGAACCTTCTTTGCCAGCATGACTTCCATCATCTTCAGGCTGGTCAGGATGCCATCACCAGTGCTGGCGTACTTGGAGAAAATGATATGACCGCTCTGCTCACCACCGATACGGCAGCCATTTTTTGCCATGTACTCATAGACGTACTTGTCACCCACTGCGGTCTTGGCGTAGCCGATGCCCTTCTCATCAAAGGCCTTATACAGGCCAAAGTTGGACATGACTGTGGTAACGACGGTATTGGTCAGCAGCTTGCCACGCTCCTTCATGTAGCAGCCGTAGATGTACAGAATATGGTCGCCAGTGATGACATTGCCCTTTTCATCCACACACAGGCAACGATCAGCATCGCCATCATAGGCAAAACCGATGTCCAGCCCCTTCTCTACCACGAACTTCTGCAGACCCTCAATGTGGGTGGAGCCCGCATTGTTGTTGATGTTGGTGCCGTTGGGCTGTGCATTGATGACGTAGGTATCAGCTCCCAGAGCATCGAACACAGATTTAGCGATGTTCCAGGAACTGCCGTTGGCGCAGTCCAGGCCAACCTTGACGCCCTTGAAGGAGTAGATACCAAGGCTGATCAGATAGCCCATGTAGCGGTTACGACCAGAAACATAGTCCACAGTGCAGCCAATGTGCTCACGGTGAGCAAAGGGCAGCTCCGGCCAGTCCTTGTCGAACACATGGAGCTTTCCGTCGATGTAGTCCTCTACCAGCAACAGGATCTCCTCGGGCATTTTCTCGCCATAGCAGTCGATCAGCTTGATGCCGTTATCGTAGTAGGGATTATGGCTGGCAGAAATCATGATGCCACAGTCGAAGTCGTCCACGCGGGCGATGTAGGCCACACTGGGCGTAGTAGTGACGTGCAGCAGATAGGCGTCTGCGCCGGAAGCAGTCAGACCAGCAACCAAGCTATACTCGAACATATAGGAGCTGCGGCGAGTGTCCTTGCCGATTACAATGCGTGCAGGCTCGTTGTTACCGTTGCGCTCACGCAAAGCGTTATAGTACCAACCCAGAAAACGACCAACCTTGTAGGCGTGGTCGGCGGTCAGAGTTATTCCAGCTTCGCCACGGAAGCCATCGGTTCCAAAATACTTTCCCATTATAGCTTTTCCTCATCCAAAGAGTGAATATGCGAATATGTATATGCTTTAGCCGGGAGGATATCCCGTTGCCTGCTGCTCACCGCGAAGAGGTAACATATTTGAGCAGCACAGCCATGTGGATTAACACATGGCCGATAAATCCTCGAAAACGCAGAGTTGTTTATCACGGAAGATTTTTTTCTATAAACTCAGAAACTATCTTTTCGTATTTCTCTGGATTTGTTCTATAGCATTCCTTATGTGTTGCACCAGAAACTATATATAAGTCTTTTTCGCCTTGACAACTGTCATAAATCTTATATGCCATCGACAGAGGTGCTTGATTATCTTTATCACCATGAATAATTAGAATTGGCACATTTGTCTTTGATACCGCTACGCTTGCATCTGCGTCTTTCAAGTCAAAATGGCCCCAGATTTTTGTTCCTACATTTACCATCTGAGTAAATATATCACTTAACAATTCATAACGCAGTTTATTCTTGCTCCCTACCTTTATCATTTCTAAAGGCGTTGTAAATCCCGCATCATCAATGATTCCACAAACAGACTTTGGTAAATTCAAGTCACTACTCATCAATACGGCAGCTCCACCCATGGAAATCCCCATAAGATATATCGGCACCTGTTCTCCAAATTCGGAAGTAGCCCAATTTGCCCAGGCACAACAGTCATATCTTTCTAAAATACCTAGTGTCGAAATATTACCTCCGCTCTCATCATGTGCCCGTAAACTTACCAGCAGAAGGTTCCATTCTCTTCTTTTTGTAATTTTGTAAATCGGTGCGCCGTTTATATAGCTACTGCATCGAAGTCCATGGAAAAAGATAATTACTGTGGCCTTTTTCTTTCTTTCATAATAATGACCAACTAATTCAATTCCATCGCAAGCTTTAATAACAATCTTTTCATTGGGTGTATTTTTGATTTTACATGCTTCTGCAAAAACTTCCCACTGCCAATTATCGGAAGTTTTCAAATCAGGCCACTGTATTTTTCTTCTCAAACAAGCCTTTTGATAGATATATCGGCTCAATCCCACAAAAACCATCATACCAATGGCAAGAATCGTTAGAATCATTTGTTTCTTCTATTTACACAGGCCTTTCCAATCAAACCTGACCAGATATTAATACAGGCTTGCCATATACTTTAGCCGAGAGAGTTTCTCGTTGCCTACTGCTCACCACGGAGAGGTAGCATACTTGAGCAGCACAGCCATGTGGCTGTGCACATGGCCTAATTTTTAATCGCGGCGGAACAGGTCGCGGGTGTAGACTTTTTCTTTCACATCGTCCAAACAGCTGTCGTAGCGGTTGGCAATGATGGCCTGACTACGCTTCTTGAACTCATCAAGATCATTGACGACCTCACTGCCGAAAAAGGTGCCACCGTTTTCCAAAGTCGGCTCGTAGATAATGACCGTTGCACCTTTGGCCTTGATGCGCTTCATAACGCCCTGAATGGAGGACTGACGGAAGTTATCGGAGTTCGACTTCATGGTCAGGCGATACACGCCAATCACACAGGGCTTCTCCTGCGACTTATCGTACTCGTTATCTTCACCATATCCGTAGTAACCTGCCATTTGCAACACACGGTCTGCGATGAAATCCTTACGGGTGCGGTTGGACTCAACGATAGCCTCAATGAGGTTCTCCGGGACATCGGCATAATTGGCAAGAAGCTGCTTAGTATCCTTGGGCAGACAATAACCACCGTAGCCAAAGCTGGGATTGTTATACTGGTCGCCAATGCGTGGATCGAGGCAAACGCCCTTGATAATCTGCTGGGTATTCAAGCCCTTCATTTCAGCATAGGTATCCAGTTCGTTGAAGTAAGACACACGCAATGCCAGATAAGTATTGGCAAACAGCTTAACTGCCTCGGCTTCGGTGAAACCCATGAACAGAGTATCGATGTTCTCCTTGATGGCACCTTCCTGCAGCAGGCCAGCAAACTCATGTGCAGCTTTCACAAGTCGCTCATCGTTCAGATCCGTACCGACAATGATACGACTCGGATACAGGTTATCATACAGTGCCTTGGACTCACGCAGGAACTCCGGGCTGAAGATGATGCTCTTGGTGTTAAACTTCTCGCGCACGGAGGCAGTGTATCCTACAGGAATCGTAGACTTGATAACCATAATGGCATTCGGATTATACTGGAGAACCAGTTTAATCACAGCTTCGACCGCCGATGTGTCGAAGAAGTTCTTCTTACTGTCATAGTTGGTAGGTGCTGCAATAACAACGAAGTCAGCGTCTTTATAAGCCGCCTCAGCGTCTAGCGTAGCCGTCAGATTCAAATTCTTTTCGGCAAGGTATTTTTCAATATACTCATCCTGAATCGGAGACTTTCTATGGTTGATAAGATCAACCTTCTCCGGAATGATATCTACTGCCATAACCTCATGGTGCTGCGACAACAGTGTAGCGATTGATAAACCGACATAACCGGTACCAGCAACTGCAATTTTCATAGCTTTCTCCTCTCTTTCCAATCATCACGATTATTTTATATTCCAACGATTTTTTATATATCTTCCTGGATTGTTATAATTGATTACACGCGCATAATTTCCAACTGCCGTTGCATCATCAGGTATATTCTTTGTCACAACGCTACCCGCACCGATAGTAGTATTATTTCCTATTACAACACTATCGACACAACATACTCCTGGGCCAATGTAAACGTTGTCACCGATGGTCGCCGCTTTCGCCCCCCCATTTGCACCTATAGTTGTAAATTGAGATAGATTACAGTTATTTCCGATTGTGGCTGAGGAATTCACAACTATTGGCCCGCCATGAGCAATGTATAGCCCATAACCAATGGAAGTGCGCTTTTCGATTTGAATTCTTTGCCTACTCATATTAAGATACCAGACTATTTCACCCAGCATTTTTATAATCCCAGATCCATGAACCAGCCTAAAAGCAACCTGCCATCTAAAAGTACTGCTTTTCAAATATAATAATGTCATAGTCTTAAGTGTAGCATTTCCCTTGTATCTAAAGCAGTCGCTTCTTATGTACTCCAAACAACTTTTGTTCATTCTACAGCCACCTCTTTTTCGTTATCCCAAGAATATTTTCAAAAAATCAATGGGGTATTTACTAAGCATCTTATTTACAATCAAATTCTGAATCAGTGTAACCACAACAGATAACACCACTATGGCAGCATACTGAACAAGCCAAAGATTATCATTCTCTATAAGGCTTTTTACCACATACAGAATTAAAATATGCCACAGATAAATCCACAAAGATGATTTACTCACAAAAGAAATCACTCGATTTTCTCTTAATTTCATATTTTGCAGCTTCGGCATTAATATAAGTACAATTGTAAAAGCATAGCTTAAATAATAGAGCCTTGCCGGATACTTAAAGTCATTAGTCGGTACAAAATGTCCATATTTCATTCTTAAAAAGCAAGCACCCATACAGAATAATATTGCAAACACCATAAGCAACCATCGCTTTTGTGTTTTAGTCATAAGGTCATAATAAAATCCGATATATGTAACACACCCCCACGGCACAATAGTGAAAAGCGTAATATATAGAAATCTTATTTCCGACAAATTAGTTACTGCACACAGCATTTCATAAACAAACAGTAGAGCAAATACAAAAATCAAACTATGTTCTCTGAACCCAATTTTCTTAATTATAGGGACTATAAGAGCACAAACAAGATACACCCAGATCACCCAAAGCATTCCAACCATCTGTGAATCTCTCTGAAAAGTAAATCCCTTTATAACATCCGTAAAAGATGGCTTGGTATATGCAATGCTCTGCACAAAGAAAAAAAACGTCAAAAAAATCCATGCTGGAAAAACAAGTCTCTTAATTCGCTTCCAATAATACCCTTTTGCATTGTGACCAGAATAGCTTTTTGATGCCAAAAAACCTGAAACAAACACCAATAATGGTACGTCAAAGCTGCGAACCTGCATTAGCGGACTGGGACAATTCACATGTGCTAGAATAACAAGAAGTAAGCCCAAAACTTTCAAATAGTCAATATAAATATATCTTTTACGATTCAAGGCTTTTCCTCCCACTCATTTTCTCAACCATGCTCTTGAACTCTTTCTTGTCAAGGATCAAATTTAAAAGAACACATTCGGCGACTGAAATTATCCCTACTTTCACAGCCATGATAAACCACGCAACATAGCTTACCTCAGTCATATTAATCCATTTTGTGGAAATATATATCACAGCCGCAATCACGCAGTCTTTCAGACAGCGTTTTAAAAAAATCAGAATATTACGTTTCAAAATATATTTAGACAGATAAACAGCAAGGTAAACCGTTCTATAAAGTACCGCTATAAGAGTTCCCAGCGCAACACCTATAAGTCCAAATCTATAGACAACAGCGATAGAGATGGTCAGATTGAGGATTGCTTCAATAATTGCACTATTTTGGGTCTGCTTAAAATGCCCTGCAGCCATGACCATCTGGTTGTATGGCAACCGAATACAATAAATCGCCATTGCTATGCACATAACTACGCCAAAAAGTGGCAGCTTATAATTTGCGTCTGTTATTTTATCCGTGTATACGGTTATAAATGGAACAATAAGTACTGCACAGATTGAATATATCAATGTGACTACCGAGTGAAACGCCCATTCAAATCGCGAAAATGTTTTATTTAACTGGGTCATTTCATTTCTCGCATACATATCACCTAACAACGATTTAACACTGTTGGCAAGTGAGGTAAACAAAAGTTTTATTCCATTCGTTACCATATGGTAGACTGAGTAAACTGATACACTAGATAGTGTTGAAAAAAAAGTCAATACCAATACATCCGTATTTTCCAAAATTACAGTTGCTAAATGTTGCGCCAGTCCATTCCACTTTTGTTTAATTGGTTCTTCATTAAGTACTATATTTCTATCAATATTAAATCTGTGATCTACCGCATATTTGTAAACCAGCGGTTGAAGCACAAAAATACCTGCGGATGCAAGTTTCACTATTTGAATACTCATACCCATGTACATCAAAACAATACTGATAACAACATTCAAAACAAGTGAAACCGTGCTTACAATCATCTGAATATAAATCAACTGAGCAGCATTCAGAATTAGTTTATATGTGATAGCAAAGTAGTACTGAGCCAAAAGGCTAATCGATAGAGTAATAATTAAAACGCCTGTATAAAGTGTATCAAAAGATTTGTTGACAATATGCGGATATGCAAACACTAGAACTGCCGTATAAACGATCAATATAATTGCAATCTTATTAAAGAATTTAGTTGACGATTTGTATATTCGGCTAATTTCTTTCTCATCATTCTCTGCAATCGGTTTAAACAGAGCCGTCTGAACAACAGCACCTACCCCACATTCGCATAATGTAATTACCGCCAGGAACTGCGTTATAGAAGAGACTAGACCATTTACTTCTGAGCCATAATATCGTAAAAAAAATCTTGGAAGAATAAAGCCACTCACAATACTTGCGATCTGATATATGATTGTTGTAAGCATATTAAGCTTTAACTTCGTGCCTCTAGTCATAATGCTATTAATTATCTCCTTTCAAATTTTCAAATAACGCTCGCATCCTGTTTGATATCCAGATTCCATTTTTCTCCGAGCATCACATCAGCACTTTCAGGAACATTTGGTTCCAAGCCACTTCCGCTGGTAAAGGTCATTTCACCAAAATAAATAGCTCCATTTATATTATATAAGTCAACTCGTACATGCGAAAACCCCTGTGATAACTTCGCTGCTACTTCAAGCATTTCATCATAATTCTGTGGCCTTGGAACATTTGGGCAAGGTGGATAGTTTCCTTGATTCCAATCCTGCCGAATCCATTCTTTATCAAAAACACTTCTAACATGATCAGCGAATCTTCCCATGTCTACCCTGCAGTACATTGGATTTCCATCAAAACATAAAAACTTATAATCAGGAAGGTCATTTTCAAAAGATGCCATATATTTTTCCGCAATTATCTTTGGCTTAATTTTAGAATAATGTAGTTCAAATCCACTAACATAAGCATAATCTGTTTTCAACCATTCTGTGAACATCCTTGATACTCGCCGATGGTTTATCTTACTCTTATCTTTTACAATCAAATTTGTTCCAGATCCATGGTTGGTTTTCAGGACAAACTGTTTTGGCAAAGTGTCAAAATCAATGTCCTCGTACCTATCCCATACGCCCAAAATCGGAATTAAATATTTTTCACCGATTTTATTTTTGACCCAATCTCTTACTGCATACTTATCCGATAACTGTACTTTCAGAGGATTATCATCATACAGCTTTTCCCATTGCATCTTCTCTGTGTAGGTTCTCAAGTTATTCCAGTCCAGCGAATGACCTATACGCTCCTCATACATTTTCGCTAAAAGAACAGGATATTCATTCTTATCCATAGAAGATAGTTTGTCGCATTTCTTAATCTGCTTAATTCGAAGAAGATGAAGCCTGTAATCATAAAGCCCTTCAAATGTTCCTTTTAGCGTCCTTTTAAGTTCCGTGATATCCATCCCTGTATCTCCTCTCAATTTGAAGAAAAAATGGAAATACTGAACTGTCACCTTCTCAACGCTTGTGTCTTATTATTTTTAGACACCTGAATAATCGAAAAGCTCCGGTCTATGTTGAGCCAAAAAGTCCCTTTTATCTTTACTGCTCATTCCATATGTTGGTTCAGTATTACCCACTATTTTAGAATAGTATTCCTCTATAGTTTCTATCTTTTTAGCGGGTACCCCCCCCATACTTCTCCATCAGGGATACTCTTAGTCACAACCGCACCGGCTGCAACAACCACATTTTTTCCGATATGTACATTAGGCATAATTATAGTGTTCCAACTAATATTACAGTTATCCCCTATTGTAATATTACCATATTTGACTTCATCTTCTTTTATCAAACCCATTTTCCGCAATGTCCACAGCCCTCCGTCATGTGTTATAAATTGAACTTTTTGTGTAATTCGAACATTATTTCCAATTGAAATCAGCCATGGTTCACTACCGAAAACTGCACTTTTGGAAATATCACAGCCTTCTCCGATATTAACTCCATCTTCACGCAGGAGATTAATGTAAGCGTTTGGTGATGAAAGTACCTTACGTATTTTATGTAATACAAGTTTTAACATCTATTCTCTTCCCTTCATATCAAAGTTACACTGTCTCATTCTTCTTCTCAGTGTCAGTCCAAGATATACTTTTGCAATCAAATAATATAAGAAAATTGAAAAGCATCCCAAGGCAAAGCTACTCAACTGATTATGACTTGTTAAGTTGATTAATCTAACTGCGAATGCCGCATAAAGGACATCTGAATAAACCGTTTTATTCGTTTTGTTCAAAGCATTTTCAACTGTTGAAAGAAGTACTGAAAAAATGAAAGGATAAAGTACAACACCAATAACTCCAAACTCATATATTGACGTTCCAACAATATCAGATGGAGATTGACCAAATTTAATCGTTCCCGATATATTCATTGTATTATATGTCCAAACTGACTCAGGTCTTACAAACGGTGTCCAACTTTCTGGGAACCAGCTTATTAAGGCATTTAGAAGATCATCAAAAAACTTAATATGCAGTGTTCCTTTCCACCACTGGTTCATCGCCATCATTTCTGATGAAACAGTAAACCTGAATTCAGTGATTAGACTATGTGCTAAATCAAAGCTTCCACTTTTCCACTCGCCATATCTTACAAAATGCGTCACGGTATCAGCTGTCATCGTTAATAGGAGAACAACACAAATTAATATACCGGCTATACCAAGTGTTCTTTTAATGTTGTTACTTTTCCTATTTTTAATCATCAATAGGCATATCGCTATTCCAATATAAGCTATAGTAACACGACTGTCAGTACAAAGCAGATAAATATATACGCAAATAGCAGACAGTCCCAACATTATAAGCCAAACTATTTTTCTCAAGCCTGATGGTTTATAGGAAAGAAAACTTGCAAAAAGAGCATAGAACGACACCAACACAATACTTGCAAAGTGTTGCAAGAAAGCAAATCTATTGTGAACTGTACTTCTACTAGACCGAATTGCATCTGCGTTAAGAATAAAGTTTTGGATAGTGCCATACGCTCTCGTCCACAGAAAAATACACAAAAAACCAAATGCCAGCATGATTATGCCGATGTGATATATGTCCTCTGCGGATCCGTACTTCTCAATATAGACTAACTTATCTAGCTGTAGTTCATTTGGTTTAATTGTTTCATTATTTCTGACAAAGCACTTGTGCCAAAGAATTAGTTCAAGGTAAATTAAAACAGCAAAAAGAAACAGTATGTATAAGTTAAAAATCCCCTGTCCAGAATAGTCATAGTAATAAAGATTCCTTTCTCCCAGGGACTCATAATAGTAAATTAATCCTTGGAGAAATCCGTATATCATTGCATACATTAACTTGATACAGTCAAAGACGCTAATTTTGTTGCATTTAACAATACCATTAATCGTGACAATTAGGGCAGTGCCTCCAAATAGTAAATGTAATATGGAAATCAGAAATAAATTTGTATTCTCCATTCCGGCTCCTTTACGACGAATTCTAGTTATAGCAACCGTTCCCAATCCGACATGATCTTTTCCGGGCTGAAAGCCTTTACACGTTCAAGTGATTTTTTTTCATAACAACTTCTTTTTTCTCCATTGGAAAGTAGTAGCACAATTGCATTGGCCAGCTGTGTTTCATCTTTCGTTAGTGGGTCAGTTTCATTAAAATGTTCCTTACCACCAACAGATACAAGAATTCCATAATCAGCACATTCGATATCATCAAGGTTTTCCAAAACCTTCGTTCCCGGTGCCATCACCTCTCTCGGTCCGGAGTAACAATCTGCCGCTACACACGCAACGCCGCAAGCCATTGCCTCTAATAAAACATTTCCCAACCCTTCATATAGGGACGGAAAAGCAAACACCTTGCTCTTTGCGATATAAGCATGCGGTGCTTCAACAAATCCCATAAATTTGACATTGTTTGCAATGTCCAGGTCGGTTGCTAACTTCTTCAATTTTTCTTCAAGAATACCCTGACCAAATATATAGAGTTTTGCTTCCGGAATTTTCTCAACGACCTTTTTGAACGCACGAATCAAGTGCCACTGTCCTTTTTGTTCAGTCAGTCGTCCCATGGTGCTAACGCTATATTCCGCCATTTCACTCGCATTGCTTGCGTGTTTTTTCGCTTTTTCCCTAAGTAGTTCTCCGTCGCAAGGGTTATAAATTGTCGTAACAATTTCCTTCGGAACCCCACAATTATCAATTAGATCCTCTTCAACGCCCTTTGAAAGTGCAACAACACAGTCGGACTTTCGTCTAACAAGTTTCATAACAAAATTTTCAAAGAAAGAATTATACGATGATTTGGACTCAAAATTCCGTATGGAAGTTATCTTTTTATCCCCAGAGTTGCTTAACAAATTCACTATGTTTGACTCTTCCATCAAACTAATAGTTGTTTCAATTCCATACTTTCTTTTAAGCGCGCTAGTTTTTATAACTCTACGAATAACATTAATTGCTTTTTGTACTTTGCTCTTGCTAGGGTAAACCTTCAAATCATGAAGCATTCCACCGTGTGGATAACTAATGATTCGACCATCAAAAACAATAAGATGTACTTCATACTTTTCAGAAAAATATAGTGACAGGTTGGCAGCCGTCCTTTCAGCTCCTCCTCCATTTAAATTCTGTATGATAATCGCTATCTTTTTCATGTTTTTCCCTCTTATTTCGCAATTCTATGATATACGGAACTAATTGCGTTCCGGTAACTTTCAACATTCATCATTCTGTCAGCTGTTTGTTTTGCTCCATCTGACAGCCTCTTCTGTAAAGTATCATTAGAAGCTATTTCGGAGCATCTCTTTGCTAGTTCCTCATTATCATTACTTAGATAACCATTTTGATCATCCACTATTAAATCGCACATACCATCAACTGGAGTACTTACAATCGGAACTCCCATTGCTATCGCTTCCAAGGCACACATCGGAGTGCCTTCCCACCTTGATGTCAGTATCATTAACTTTGCTGTCTGTAGAATTTTATATGGGTTATCTGAAAAGCCAAGATACGACACATTATTTTGGATATTGTTGTTTCTAATTAGTTTTTTTACCTCCTCCGCATCTTCACCATCCCCCAAAATTGCTGCTGTGAAACCAGGTGTTTTCTTTACAGCTTCACTTAAAACTTCAACAAGTCTCTGAGGATTCTTCTGATAGGTTAAACGACCCAGATAAACTGCATCGTAATTATATGTTTTTGTGTCCAGTTCTGCTTTTTTGTACAGTGCTTTCGCATCAATAACATTAAATAAAATCTCGCTCTTGTTCTTCAGTAAGTTATGAAAGCGATACCCGTCAAACGAAGACTTTGAAACCCAGAAAATATGTTTAGCTTTGATGGCTGCATATAAATACAATACCGATTTAAGAGACAATCCTCTAGAGTCAAAATTGTTATTATGGATGTGCGAAACAAGTGGAATTTTTCCGCATGCCAGAGCAGCTACGAAGCCAGCTCGCATATCGTGTGCATGAATAATATCTGGTTTTACTTCTCGAATTACACGCGCGATTTCTTTTTTTGCTATTTTAGATACAGGAATAAATCTAATTCTATTTTCTTCAATATGGCTTCGAACGGGTCCATCTAAGCTACAATAAATTAGTTCAATATTATCTCCTGCTCCTTGTAGCATCGAATTGATCTGGCACACAACATTTTCGGCACCGTTATACGTCTTACTCGAAAGAATATGGAGTACTTTTATTTTATTCACGTCATCTTCTCCGTTTCTCCTGTAGAGGTTATTTTCTTAAGTATGCTCTACAAAAAATTTTAGCGCCGTGCATTAAATCAATTTTCTCTTTAAACAAATCAATAACTTCAAATGTTCCATCATCGGTATAAGTATGCACGCGATCATATGGCTTCAAAGTTTCAATCTGGTTTGCACCTACTGTCTTAATCAAATGTTCAGAATATGGGCTAAAAGAATCAACCTCATAAATCAAGAGGTTTTCTCCATACTTTTTTCGACAATCCTGCGCCGGCCTCTTGTTACCAGCAAAAATGTACCCCGCAGGTCTACCAATGTTTTCTTTATAATGAACTACAGTTTCTTTCTTAAGAACTTTCTGTTCCATATCTAGGGAAAAGCTTACTAGCTGCCAGCCCCCTTTAATGGCTTTATAAGATAGAATTCCAAAATCATTCCCACGTCGAAAAACTGTAGAATCCACATATTTCTCGCCTTTTAGGAGATCAGTTTCTTTAACCCATTTATCCGGAAAATGTTCAGCTCTATAAAGCGTTATACTATCATTTGCCGAGCTTTCTGGAATCATATAGAATTCTCCATTATACTCAAATACGCATGGATAACTCATATGATAGGAATTTTCAATAATCAGTCCCTTGTAGACAGGAACATTGTTTTCAAAATGATAATAGCCAATAGCAGCCTTTTTCTTCTTATTCTCATACACCTCAACAAATAAATAGTGCTCACCATTGGCTGCAAACATGGTAGGATCTGCAATCCACATATCCTTCGGTGTTTCAATTACGCTATACTTTGTGTCGCCCTTGCGTCGATAGCCAACGTACCATTGACCACCAATGAAAGCCTTTTGAATCAATCTTTTAATAGTCATTGGATTTTTTCTCCCCCATCCTTTATGTCAATTGGCTTTCGCTGAGAATGCTTTTTTATAGATATCGTACAGCTCACGCTTCACAACATCTGCCGAATAATCCTGTACTTTCCCCTTATTATAAGTGCCCATTTCCAAACGGAGCTTTTCATTCTCCCGTAAAGCATTAAACGCATTTGCAAATGCTTTCGGATCTCTCGGCGAGCAAATATAACCTCCGTTTGAATCAATCAAGTCCCGGATGCCACGAGTATCACTACCAACACAGGGCAGACCAAGATCCATTGCTTCCAGTAGAGATCGAGGCATTCCTTCACGGAAGGACATCATCGTAAATACATCCGACATTGCCATTAGTTCAGCCATATCCGTCCGGTAACCCATAAGGTGGAATCTCTCAGATACTCCAAGTTCTTCTGCTAGTTTCTCCAAATTCTCTTTTTCTGGCCCGACACCACAGGCAACATAATGTGCCCCTGGCACATCCTTAAGCGAACGAACGACAACTTCCGTATTTTTGTTTTTGTTCAGCTCCCCTGCCGAGACGATAACAAAGGCATCTTCCGGAACGCCAACGCTTCTACGTTTTTCTGTGCGATTTATCTCAACACGAACATCAACTTTAACTCCGGCTCCATGTACCAAATAAGGTCTTTCGCCACTACGAAGTTTAAATTTTTGAGCCGCCGCATAATCTTCATTTGTAATTGTTATGAGTATATCGGTATAATGAGCCAGTAATTTTTCTTCCCACTTATATACTGTTTGATTAATAAGTGGCGCACCTTTGAAAAATAAAAAACCATGAGCTTCATAAAGAACAGGTTTAATGTCTTTCTTTTTTGCAGCCAAGCGTGCAAGCGCTCCACCGATAGGCGTACTACACATTACAGCCTCAATATCATTACGCTCGATTATATCCAAGATTTGCTTATAAGCTGTAACATTGCTCTTATTGAAAGGATTTGTGTTGATATCGATTTGTTCTATCTGGCATGGAATGACGCTCTTATCTGCCACAAATTGGGAGAAATCAGCGGCCCAGATTACCTCATGTCCGAGCTGCCCCAACGGCTCCAACACATTCTGAAATCCTAGTGCATATGTCTTGACCTTGTTTGTTACCATCAATATCTTCATACGTTAATCCTCTGCAAAAACCGCTTTGATACATATCTCCGTAGCACCCACACCATACTGTACGAACTCATCGCGGAATCGTTTGGTGTTAGCACACTCCGCAGCGTAATCTACATTCTTGATTCGCTGCAACAGGTCGCTTTCCGTCCGGCAACTCTTATTGGGGTACTTCTCGTCTACCGCAAAATAAGTGCCACGCTCTGCAAGATAACTGTCATAATCGTATGCATAGCAGAAAATCGGGCGGCATAGAATCGAATAATCAAATGCAATAGCCGAATAGTCCGTAATCAGGATGTCAGCTGCAATCATCAGGTCATTAACCGCCGGATAATCGGATGCGTTACGGACAAAGTCGTTATATTCTAAGCCAAGCACCTTTGTTGTCTGGTGGTGAGCACGGAAAAGGACTACATACTCATCCCCCAGTTCCTTCTGCCACTCATCAAAATGAATCGGCGGCTTGATAGCATAGGACTTGCCACCATCCGTAGACTCACGCCAAGTCGGCGCATAAAGGATAACCTTTTTGCCTTCCGAGATGCCGAGTTTCTTACGCATTGCTGACTTTTTATTTTCATCAGCAAACCACAGTTCTTCATTGCGTGGCATACCACAACGAAGATAGCTGGACTCTCTCGCATTAAAAGCACTCTTGAAAACACGTTCATCATGGTCACCGGAAACCGTAAGATAGTCCAGCGTATCAAAGTTATAGTCCTTACGGCCGGGGCAGTCATTGCCGATATATTTAAGGGCAATACCATGCCATGTGTTCAAATAGACTTGCCCCTTTTTCTTAAACTTTAAACCACGCTCAATATTCGTATTGGTAATCCAATATTTAGCCTTTAGCGCCATCTTGAAGTAAGCCGGAGTATCAATCTTTACAGTTTCCAACTCCGGGTAATTTTCCGGATGCTCAAACGCCCAAACGCAGTGGTAGCCCTTGTACTCAGGATGAGTATGCATGTAATCGTACAGAACCTTGGGACTGTCATTAAAGTTTTTACCCATGAAAGAAACAAAGAGAACAAGTTTGTCATCCGTTTTCAGGAACGTACCCCATACTTTAAACACAAAGCTCATAATCACAACATACAGCTTCTGAATGAGCTTGTTGTGCTTCAAAATATAAATAAGTCTATCTCTCATGACTCCAGCCTCTTCTATATCATTGTCCTAAAATCAATTATTGCGCAGCATTTTCAGTAATCTTTTTTCTAATTTGTGTGCTGCTCGTACTCTTTGTATACGGGAAATAGACAATATCTACGCCCTTATCCTTAAAGTACTCCTCATAACGATTGAAACGTTCCGTTCCCTTATAATCAGAACCCACAAATAGGCGATCGTAATGCCATAGATCCCATGCATCCGAATCCTCCTTGCAGGAATCCACCACCTTGTCCACATATTTACAGGCACCGACAATTGCTTTGCGCTCCTCAAGTGGAATAAATGTTTCTTTACCTTTCCATGCACCGCTGCCGTGTACACCTACGATTAAATAGTCGCACTGTTCTTTTGCACGCTTAAGCAAGTTAAGATGCCCCACATGAAAAAGGTCAAATGTCCCAGAAAGATACCCAATTTTCACCCTTTTAGTGTTATCGAGCCTTCCAGACTCCTTCTTATACTGATAACTGTGTAGCCCGTATTCATGCGGATCATTATGATACCGTTCAAGAACGTCCTTGAATGTTTCCTCATAATTCGGAATAAATCGAACGTCACGGGCAAAAAGGTGTCTTACAATATCTCTTGCAAGCGACTCTGTTTCTGTTAAGTCGTTTTTACCACCGTAAAATCTACTTCCCTTGAATGATGCCGGTGAAACATCAAGAATACGGTTTGCTGAACCGTATGCCTCTAGTTCAATATTTACCGATTCTACAAATCGGACAGTTGCCGCCTTCGCCGCAGCATAAACCGATGCGCTAGGAGAGGACATCCAACCCGAGATACTTCCCATCACGCCTGCGTAGAAATCTTTTTTGCCTAGGATTCTCTCGTAGAAAATGCGGAAAATCTTAATGGTGCTCACAGCATCCACCGTCAGCATTTTTTCGATTTCTGCGATGTGATGATATTGAAAATCCGCAATTCGTCCAATTCCCGCTGTAACCATCAGAAGCTCAACATCCTGATCCTGTGCAAGCTTCTGATACAAATCCTCATCAAAATCCATCAAGTCGCAAAAGTGATATGTCACCTTTGTTTCTTCAAGTACCCCCTCCTCGGGTGGTATGCGATCACAAATCTCCAAATCATATCCGCAATCAAGCAACTTCTTACTAATTGCCAATCCGATTCCATTGCTTCCGCCAATAATAACAGCCTTTTTGTTACACATTTTCCTCACCTTTAAAAATGTTTTATGGTACAGCAGCAGTCAGTGCCGCCATTTTTGACGCTACGGTAGTTCCCTTGCTTATGATAGATCACCCCCGCACGAATGAGCATCTCCGTGAGTATGAGATTCTCACAGCCGCCTTGTTATCTCCAAGACCAGGATGAAATCGTAGATGATGTTATCATTGCAATCTCACTGGGCAGCCCCGAAACCGCTATGTGAAAGTCACCGCAGTGTCGGTAATACCATCATGGTGCAATCAGACATAAACCCACGAGCTACCGTCGCATCCATAAAATTGCTTTTGGAGGGCGTAAAAACATCGAAATGATCTCGTTTTGTCCTTTCTCACGCCCACGCTCTCGGCATTTTGCACTATCGGGTGCGCCATATCACCCCTATACAGAGCATTTTTCCGACTTTTTAGCTTAACGCTACTGTAAGAGTTGCATTTATGCCCGACTCCACTTTGGAATTTCTTCCAATTTTTAGCAGCTCAAAATGCACAAGAACGTCGATATTTAGTGATTTTCTCCACTCATTGCAGTGGTTTGACCCTCAGAAACTCCCTCGGTGCTTTCAGGCATAAACAGGATCTTCACGGTTGCCAACATGATTTTCAAATCCTCGATCAGACTGGGATGCGCAATATACATCAAATCCATTTGCAGCTTATCGTAGGGGGTGGTGTTATACTTGCCATACACCTGCGCATAACCGGTCAAGCCTGCCTTTGCCTGCAAGCGCAGCGCAAACTCCGGCATTTCCTCGCAGTACTGTGCAGCAATCTCCGGACGCTCCGGGCGGGGACCAACAACAGACAGATCACCCTTTAGGATGTTCAGTAACTGGGGCAGCTCGTCCAGACGGCAGGCGCGGATAATGTGACCGACCTTTGTAATACGGTCATCCTTGTCGCCGGTAGAAAGACGTGCCACGCCATCCTTTTCTGCATCCACACGCATGGAGCGGAACTTCAGAATCTCGAACTGCTTGCCGTCCTTGGTCAGGCGAACCTGCTTGTAGAAGGCGGGACCACCATCGGACTTGACCGCAATGGCCGTGATCAGGAACAGCGGGCTCAGGATGATCAATGCCACCAGCGAGATTACAATATCCATCGCGCGCTTAACGAACAAGAACTCCGGACTTGCCATGTAACGACCGACGCGCAGCATCGGCAGGTGGAACATATGCATGGGCCACGCGCCGCTCATGATAACGTCACCCACACGGGGGATGACGAACATATTGATGCCCTTCCCTACGCAGTGCTTCAAGATAATGTTTCGCTCATGGCTGTGAACACCGCTGACAAAAACAGTCTCCATACCGTCCAGAATGCTCAGGTCTGCCAAGCACTCCGACACGCTCAGGGTGACCTGCACATCATATTTCTGGCTCAGACCATACTCGTTGATGAGCTTTTCCATACCGTGTCGCACATCGTAGACCACCGCGGTCTTCTGCGGCGGGAAGGTCTTGTAGTACCATTTATGTGCACAAGATGCCCAGATCGCAGCCATCACCAGCTGCCCCACAATTGCTGCAATGCCCGGCAGCAGATTGCAGAACTTTGCCGACATCAGGCAGATCACGATGTACAAAATACCATCGGTTGCCATAGCGCCAAGGATCTGGCCGTACACCAGTTCTGAGACCCGCTGCATCGACATCCAGAACGCATCGTAGATTTTACCGAGTACAATGTACAGGATAAAAAACAGGCCTAAAATCGCAAAATGACCCTCCCATGCCAGATTTGCATAGGTCTGGTGCGAGTAGTACAGGAACCAGCAGGCCGCAAACGGCAGTTCGATCATCAGAACATTCAGGATCTTCACGACCCTCAACATCACATCATGCTGAAACTTTGACATAATCCTCTCCAATAACTCCTTTAGACTTTCTTTTTACGACCCAGATTACAGCAACTGTTTTGGGTCGAGCTATTAACTACACAAACCGATTTCTTCCCCCGTTTTGTGGTTAGCTGAAACATTCAGTTTTTCGCTTTCCCTATGAGGTCCTTGTGCCAACTCCAACCGGCGCGGTCTCGAATCCGCTTTCTCCCACCGCATCCCAATCTCATCCAGCTTTGCAATCCGCTCCTCTGTCAGCACAGCGCAGCTTTTTTCGGGATTCTGTCGGGTATAGCGTTGCCGCTTGACCCAATTCCCGAGGTTGTAACCGCCCGGTGACACATATTCTGCCGGGACGTTCAGGTTGCCGTGGGCATCAAAGTAGCGCTTGGCTTCCTGATACCCTTCGTTCCACTGGCGGTCATTGCGGTTGCCCCAGTACATCCCGATTCTGTTCAGCCGCTCGACTTGTTCGTCCGTCAGTTTTCCTTTCGGGTACGCCCATTGCTGGCTTGCAACCCATTGCCCCAGCCGTTCACCAGCCGCTGTCACATAGGAACGTGGGATATTCAGGTTGCCGTTTTCCTCATAGTAAGCTGCAGCCAGCGCATACGCCTTTTCCCACTTGGCATCGAAAATGTTCCACACCATGCCGATCTCATCAAGCTGTGCGATGCGTTCTTCCTTCAAGCGGCCGTTCAGCTTTTGCTGCCGGGCCTTGATAATCCACTGTCCCAGTGGGTAGCCGTCCGGGTCTACATATTTTCCGGGCACCATCAGGTTCCCGTAGGTATCGTGGTATTTCTTGGCAACCTCAAATCCGTGCTGCCACGCAATTTCCTTCCGGTTGCCCCAGACCATCCCGATGCTGTCCAGCCGCGCGATCTGCTGCTCGGTCAGATTTCCTTGAATTTGTCCCTCGCGCACCCGGCGCTGGGTCACCAGCCACACGCCAAGGCTCAGACCGCCGGGCGTGGTATACAGTTTCGGGACGTTCAAATTGCCGTGCTCCGCATAGTAGATGCTCGCCTCAGAGAAGTAGTGCTCCCAACCGGAAGAGAGGCTTGCCTGCAGCTGTTCGAAAAGCACCCGGCAGTCATGCACCTGCTCGATGACCTCGAATCGCTCGGTCACGATCTTATCGCCCTCGCCGTTGGCATACAGACGATGGACCGCCTCCTGCATCTCACTTTGCAGACCGGAAATGCTGGTCAATCCCTCAAAATTGTTGACCACATCGAGAATCAGCGGGGCTGCGGTGTCCCCGGCGGTCAGGGCACGTCCGATTTGCTGCTTGTAGATGATGGGCGAAACCGTAGGTCGGAACAGGATGACCCCGGAAATGCCTTCCACATGGACGCCCTCGTTGAGCATATCGATGCAGAACAGCAGCTTCAGCCGGTTGGTCGTATCCGTCTTGAAGTCCGCAAACGCTTTATCCGTATTCGGGTCATCGGAGTAGGCTTCGTACACCACAACATCCGGGTTGACCCCTGCGAACCACTCCGGCACATGGGACACCATCTCGTCCATATGCTCCTTGTTGGCGCAGAACACGATGTACTTGCCGCACTTATTCGTGATATGATGGGCAAAGACCCTGTCCAAGCCGTCTGCCTGCTCCAGTGCGCGGCGCAGAGCGTCCAGATATTTCTGATTCACATCCTGAATGCCCGGCGCCCGTAGGTTATCCACCCGCGCCTGATACTTTGCGAGGGCTTTCTGGTACTGATAAACCGTGGTCACATATTTCGGGGCAGGCAAAATTCCCCTGACGACTGCTTCGCCAAGGGTCATGTTGCTCGCAACACGGCTATCGAAAAGTTCTTCGGCCATATCGCGGTTATTATCCAGATATCGGATGTTTGTTGCCGTCAGCCCCAGAAGCTTTGCATCCGGGCATAACCTTAATAAAGCCACCGTGCTTTCGCCCCAACATTCCGCACCGGCACGGTGGAATTCATCGAGTATAATATAGGCAGGCTTCTGCGCTGCTATTTCGTCCAGCTGTGCCTGTGTACAGCACATTAGTTTGGCATAGGTATAAAAGTGAACGTTTGCCAACGGAAAATCCGGGTCGTTCCTTTTCAGGCTCTCCAGCTGGGTCTTAAAGATATATTCACTGGGAGAAAGCCAGATTACGACCTTCTCTGGGTTGTCCTCGATCAGCTTGAACGCAATGTAGCTCTTTCCGGTGCCGGTCGGATGAACAATGGCAGCCTTGCCATACTGGTCCATCATCCGGACTGCCGCATGATATGCTTTTTCGTTGTGCTCAAACAGACATAATGCCACCTTGTTCACCCCTTCCCGCAATAAAGGGGTATCCTCCACAGTGAAAATGGAGGATACCAGTTTTTGATAAGATTGTCTGAATTCTTCTCTTATTTTATCATGGCTATATCTGAGAATCAATAGAAAGCTGACCAAATGTATCCATCTGGACTGCAGAAAAAAACTCGATTCAGGTGAATTTTTCTTGCAGGTTGCCTATTTTTGCATGAAAAGTCACAGCAAACTTGAATGTATGCAAAATAAGTGGTCAGATGGGTGTCCAAGACGTAGGAGGAAGCAGAAATGGCACGACGGGGAGAAAACATTCACAAACGCAAGGATGGCCGGTGGGAAGGCCGCTACATCAAAGCGCGTACACCGGAGGGAAAAATCCAGTGGGGCTACGTCTATGGCATGGTCTATGCTGAGGTCAAACGTGTGCTGATTCAAAAGAAAGCAGAGGCAGGCTTCTACAATCTAAAGAGAACCGACCTGACCTTTGAAGCACTGGCTGAGGTATGGCTGCACTCCCAGCGGAATGCAGTAAAAGAATCCACCTATGCGCATTACTCGTACACGCTGCACAAATATCTTCTTCCGGTTTTGAGTAAAGTGCCAGTCACATCCCTTGAGGAAAGCTTTCTGGAACAGGCTATGCAGCAGATCATTGCGCCGATAGATGCCGCACACAAGCCGCTGGGGAACTCCTCTGCCCGGGAATGCCTCTCGATGCTGCGGCGCATCTGCAAATATGCCGCGCACTTGCGCCTGATCCGCCCGATGGAGTTGGAAGTAGCGCTGCCCAAAGCCATCGACCAAATTTCTGTACCCCTCTCCCCGGCGGAGCAGCAGCGGCTTTATCAGTATGTACAGGAGAACCCAACGCCCCGCAAAATTGGCTTATTACTAGGGCTGGAATTGGGACTGCGTATTGGCGAAATCTGCGGCCTGCAATGGGGCGATTTCGACCTGAAACTCGGAACGCTGAAAATCAACCGGACGGTCTGCCGAATTTCCTGTGAAAATGGGCATACAAAAGTGGTCATCCAAACGCCTAAAACCCGCACCTCCCGCCGGGAAATTCCAATCCCAAAGCAGCTGCTTATTATGCTGAAAAAGCTGCGCGGATGTGTCAGCAATGCTGCATGGTTTCTGTCCGGCAACGAGTCCAAGCCCACCGAACCCCGCTGCTACCGGAAAAGCATCAAGACATATCTGAAACAGGCAACTGTCCGGCAGGTACGTCCGCACGCGCTGCGCCATACCTTTGCAACGACCTGTCTGCAGGCGGGGTGCGATGTAAAGACCCTCAGCGAATTGTTAGGTCACGCTAACGCCAACATCACCTTGCAGCGCTATGTGCACTCTGACCTGACCCGAAAGCGCCGGGAGATGAACCGAATTTTCTCCCATCAGGTGTCCATGAGGGGCGGGGGCGTGATAAATATAACGTGATGACGTACGATTTATACGCCGTTCCTCCATTTTCACTATGGAGGATACTTTTTTGTTAAATATATTCTTTGCCATTACGCGGCTGCACATTCTCTGTATCATAAAATACTTTTGCATCATACACAGATGCGTATGCATAGCTGCACGGATTTCTGTAACATCATAGTGAGGTGAACTTTATCCATGACTGTAAACGATGCCGTTGCCAAACGCTTTGAACAACTCTACGACCAGCTGGGGATATTCTCCAACGAGTTAGCGATCCACGCCGTTGTATATTTCCAAATTGATTTATTGTTTCACTCATAGATATATTTTTATTCTACAAAATGCACCTCTTGCGAATATAAAAAACGAGTGTTATACTGAAGCCATCAAAAAACATTGGAGGTGTCTACTATGCCCCGTCCCAAAGGAAGCAAGAACAAGACCAAGACCGTAAAAGCAACCGTTGACTTTGCTGCACAGATTGCCGAAAAGCAGTCCGCAAAGGAAGCCGCTGCCGCTGAAATCGCATCCATCACCGCTAACATCGATGCGCTGAAAGCTGACCTGAAAGCCAAGAAGGCAGAGCTAAAATCTATCGATAAGGAAATTGCCAGAATCGAAGCCAAAAAGGTCAAAGCTGAAACCAAAGCAGCGGGGAATCCGCAAAGAAAGCTGAAGCAGAGGACGTGCTGAAAAAGCTGCTGGCAAGCGGCGTGAGCGCAGACGATATCCTCGCAAAGCTGAAGTGATCTGAAAATTTCTAACGCAGCAGTTGACGGAAATTTCTACGCGGCAAGCAGTGCAACTTGGTACCAACTTGCAATTTTTGAATCGGATTTTTCAAAATCCAAATTCAAAATGCTTGTTGGGCTGTGCCCAAACCCCTTGTGTTCTGCGTCCGGTGGATGCAGGCTGCGCATTTTTGCAAAACGCTTTTTTGATCTGAGTGCCGATGCCTGTGGTATCGGCACTTTTTGCACAGATAGATTCCCGGAAGCAGATAATAGTGCTATGCAGCACATCCGGAATTGTGCTATACTTGATTTACATAAACCTGTTTGCCCTAAAAAGTTGGAGGTGTTCATGGCTACACGAACCATTTGTTTTCCCATATCCGGCTACCCCTATTGCAAAGAACAGCCGGTGACATTCACGTGGATAAAAGGTAGCAAGCGGCAGAATATCCGTGCCGTCCATGATGCCGTCCATACAACAGACCCGGATGTTTCAATTCTGGAAGTCAGCTCTGCATCCGCTCAGCCGGAGGGTGAGGCTGTTTCTTCTCTGCGGCTTCTGCTGCGTCTGGATTCTGTTGCGCAGGATGTGCCCATCAGCACGGTTTTTGAAGCCGCCATGGTATTTGAACATGGTGGTCCATTCGCTGACCTTCTGACCTGTGCGCCATCCAAAGTCCATAAGGACACTCGACTGCGAACCAATGGAAAGTTGCTGCGCTACTCTCTGGAAGGAAATGAGTATCCGATAGAGCCGTACCCGGATTCATTTTTTGAGTGGCTCTACTGCCGTGCGTTGAAGCAGCTCCCGGAAAAGGCTGCGCAGCTGAGCAGATATAATGCCTTTTCTGATATTGCTGCCGCAGCGGATTCTAAAAAGTATTATGGCGATTCCTCGCGGGCGGCTGCAATCTATGTAGGACTTACAGCGGCTGGAAAACTTCCGTGCATCGATTCCTATGAATCATTCATTGCGGAAGTTTACACGGAGCCAAAGCCCTTGCCCAAGTCTGGAAAATCTGAGACTGCTTCAAAAAAGACACCCGAGGTTTCTGCACCCGCAAAGGAGAATCCGGTAGATGAATCGTCGCAGTCCGATAATGCAAATATTCCGGACGCTGCGCAGATGGAACAGATCCTTGAGCTGCCCAAAGCGACCTGTCTGCTCCTCTCTTTGGCAAAAAATGCTGGTCTTTCTGCAAATAATTCCAGTGAGCTGGCGTATAAGGGAAAGGAATTTTTTCTTGACGCTTATCAGAAAGCACTGAAAAACAAAACGCTCCAAATCAATGTTCATAAGAACAAGTTCACATTTCCGATGGAGGAGCATGACAGCGGATTTCATGCGGTCGGAGTACTGACCCGTTCGCCTGCTTGGGAATACGGATGGAAGTTCAACTATCTGGCTGAGAATACCTCCGGAGCAGAAAAGCCCGAAGTCAAAGCAAAGATCCAGAAGCCTTTGACTGCATTGGAGCATCTGGAACGCTGTGGGTATAAAATCGTTCAGCAGGTCGTGCCGGAAAAACTTCCACCGATTGCTGTTCAGCGGATGGCATGGAAAACAGGCGAGGCTCTTTGCGACCCGGTGGTGGTGGATTTCTTGCAGTTTATCCGAACACATATGCAGAGCGACGGCTCTTTTTCGTTCCGTATCCCAAAGGGTGCGTCCAAAAAATCGTTTGCCACACTTTCAGAGATTGCTCAGACGTGGGACAAAATGGGACTTTTTGCAGCCATTGTGATCTATCCGCAGAATATCGTCTATGAACTTGCGCAAAATGAAACCGTCCGGCATTTTTTGAGCGGAAAGTGGCTGGAGCTTTTTGTAGAGCATCAGGTTCAGCAGATCCTGAACCGCTATCAGGAGGAGCAGGGCGCAGAAGTTTCGGTTTGCTCCAATGTGGTTCTTTCAGAAATGGCATCCGTAGGGAGCACGCATGAGCTGGATGTCGTGTTCTCCATCAATGGAAAATTTTTCTGGGTAGAAGCCAAATCCTCCAGCCGAAGCATTGATTATGGAAAATATGCTTCTCTATGCGAAAAGCTGAATGTGACACCAGAAAGCTTGCTTTTGGTCAACAGCGATTTGTCCGTGGAAGAATGCGAAGGTGTTTCTTATTTCTGGAATTACCGTGTTGCAAACTGTGCAACGATCACGCAGGAACTGGAAAGCATGATTGCTAAACAAATTGAAAGCACCGGAAATGCTGTTCCGAGTACAGACTGAGCAATAAGCAAAAATGATATGTACCCCCAATACTGGACACCCAGTATTGGGGGTACATATCAAAACCGAAAAGCAGAAGCTGCCGCACAAAAATACGGTGCGGCAGCTTCTGCTTTTTATCTGCTGCGTCCCCTGCGTGTGCCGACAGTTCCGTTCCGCCTTATTCTGCCCCCGCAGAAGGTCGTTTTTGCCCGCCGTATTTGTGCCCGTAGGGCCGCCCGGCTTTCCCGGGAATGGCCGTTCGTTTTGCCGAAAAGTCGTACTCTGCCCGGGAAAAAGCACCGGAAGGCTGCATTAGTCATTTATTCCGCCGTTTCTTACCGATTTTACAATGTTTTTTGCAAAAAAGGCTTTACAAATGAATTTCAAAAACATATTATATAATTATAGGTTCAACTTCTTTACGCAAATAGTTTCGTACCGGTTCGTATGGGGCAGCCGGGTCTGTGCTTTTTGCACTGCTTCTGCCTTACGATAGATCATTGGAGCCCGCCGGTGCAGCCCCGCTGCACCAGATCAAATACAGAAGGAAGGTTATGCATCATGCCTGAAAAGAAAGTTTCTACTCCCGCAGCCGATGCTCCGGCTGCCGAGGGCAAGACCCGCAAATCCACCAAGGCTCCCGCCCGCCGCGGCCGCCCGCCGCTGGCACCCGAGCTGTATGTAGAGATGGGCGGTGAGCAGTACAACATCACCGACATCATTGACCGCGCCAAGGCAGACTACCGCACCACCCACAAGGTCGGCGTACAGTCCTGCAAGGTATACGTCAAGCCCGAGGAAGGCGCAGCCTACTACGTCATCAATAAGTTTTCCGGCAAGCTGGAACTGTAACTTTTACAGGGCCGCAGACAGCACCGCACTGCTGCCGCGCCCGCCATTCCCGCATAAGGCTCCATCAACAAAAAAAGACACCGCACAGCTGTGCGGTGTCTTTTTTGCATAGGCAGCGGCTCAGAACCCCAGCATCCGCCAAAGAGTCTTACGCTCTTCGGCCGGGTCCGGGTCCGGGATCTCGAACACATAGCGCTCGGTGGCGTTGATAACGGTGGTGTTGCCGCGGGTGCATACCCGGGGCAGCTTTGCATCGTAATTCAGGTGTACGTGCCCGTGGATGAACCATTTAGGCTGGTACTCGTCCAAAATCTCGTTGAAGCACTCAAAGCCCCTGTGGGCACAGTCGTCCCCATCGTTCAGTCCCTTGGCCGGGGCGTGGGTCAGCAGCAGGTCGATGCCGCCCCTTTTGTGCGCCTGATGCTTCAGCTTGTGCACACGGCGGCGCATGGCTTTCTCGGTGTACTGGTAGGTATCCTCTTTATTATAGCGCTGACAGCCCCCCAGCCCCATGATGCGCAGACCCTTCCATGTATACACCTGATCGTCCACGCAGATGCAGCCGCCGGGTTCCCCCTGAGTCTGGTAACTGCCGTCGTGGTTGCCGTGCACATACAGGATGGGCGCAGCGGTAAAGTTTGTGAGATATTCCAGATACTTTTTGGGCAGATCCCCGCAGGAGAGGATCAGGTCGATGCCTTCCAGCCGGGCACGGGTGTCATAGTCCCACAGCGCCTTGGACGGGACATCTGAAATGGCAAGAATCTTCACGTTCGTATGCTCCATTCTGTTTCCGGTCAGGCCGGCTCATTTCTCCAGACCCTTTACGTTGTCCAGTCCGTTGATCGCCAGCACGGTACGGGTCTTGACGTCCAGTTCATCGTAATGGGGCAGCTTGCCGTGTACACAGGCATCCAGCCAATCCATCTCCATCAACTCTTTGGGGCTGTAAACTCTATTCTCCGGGGAGTGCAGGTTGTCCTCGTTATCATACAGCTTTTCCGGGAAGATGTGCACATTATCCGAGCCCTGCAGCGTTTCCAGCAGATCCAGCAGCTGCCGCGTACCGCTGGGCAGCGTTTCCTGATACTCCAGATCCTCTGCGCCGCTGCGCAGACCCCACCAGTAGTTCACTGCGCGGGTGGTGGCTGCATTGTCCCAGCTGCCGTCAAAAATGGAGCGCACGATCTGCACATAAAAGGTATCCCACCGCCAGATCGGCAGACCCAGCGGCTGTAAGCTGCCGTCCGGCAGTTTGCGGCACAGGCCGTAGTCCCGGTTGGTGTCGGCAGGCTCCCGACTGTCCCGGGCGTAGACCATGTCGATCTCCGGGCAGTCAGCAAAATCCAGCGGATGGGCGGTATCGGGCTGGCAGGCCCAGCGCAGCCAGATACGGCCTGCCGGGCGCACGCTCTTCAGCCCCTGCGCAAAGGCGTTGATTGCAGCGGGCACGCCGTACACGGGGTTTGCCGCCACATAGCCGATGTGCCCGGTCTTGGTCATGATACCGGCCAGCATGCCCAGCAGATAGGTCACCTCATAAGTGCGGGGGTAGTAGGTGCGCACCAGCGGGTGCGGCGCGTTCAGCGAGCAGTTCAGGATGCGGGTCTTGGGGTGCTGCGCCGCAACCTTCAGGCAGGCGTTGTACATCCGTACGCTGGTGGTGAACACCACGTCTGCATTGTTGTGGGCTACCTCCTCCAGCACCTGCTCCGCGTCCACCTCCGGGTTCACGTCCTCGTAGCTGCTGATATACACCTTGTCCGGGAAAACCTTAGCCAGCGCTTCGCGCCCCTCGTCATGCGCACGCACCCATGCGCTGATCTTGGCGTTGTACTCGTGAAGAAACACCACCCGCAGCTCACTGGGCTGTTTGCTGGGGCTGAAGATATTCAGCTTGGACAAAAGCGGCTCTGCGGGGCTCTTGGGCGGGTCCAGCGAAAGTTCCACACCGTGGGGCTCGGTAAGCACCTTCACCTCGTTCCACAGCTTTTCCAGGTTCTGCCGCACCTGCGCCGGGGTGGCGTCGTAGGTGTCGGAGTAGCGGTACACCGACAGGTACACCAGCAGCGCATCACCGGTGGTCAGCCCCAGGGATCTGCCGCCCAAGGCTTCGAACTGCTGGTGGAACATGGTGTAGAAGGCGGCAAAGTTCAGCCGGTCATCCTCCGACCATGCCTCGCCGCTGGCCTTGCACACCAGCGTCTGCAGCTTGCTGTAGCCGCCCAACTTGGAGAAATGCACATAGTTCACCTTGGACAGCTTATAGAAATCCAGAAACTCGTAGTAGATCTTATTTTCCAGATCCTCGGTGCGGGCGGGGATGAGCCGGGTGACCGTGCCCGGGATCTTGACGGCGCCGTAATACTTGAGCACCGAGACCCGCTTGTTGCCCTCCTGCACATAGAACCGGTTCATGTACTCAAAGGCGATGATGGGAGTATGGATGCCCTCTTCCAGATGCGCGTCGCACAGGTTCGACCACTTGGCAGCAAACTCGGTATCCGGCTCCAGCAAGGGCATAAAGTCATACGAAAAGGCAGTGTGCCGTCCGCTGGTCTTGGTGCCCACAAGACTGTCCGACGGGATCTCCACCAGCCCCAGCGGCTCCTGCGCCACGATATCCACGCCCTTGAGCACATCGTCCAGAACAGCCAGATAGGGCGACTGGCCGCGGGCTATGCGGGCACGATAGGCGCGCTGCCCTGCGCGCAGTGCACTTTTATAATCTTCCAGCATAAGAACTCCTTTTTTCTGTAAGCGAAGCGCGGTGCCGCAGTCCCCCTGCCGCACCGGAACACCCCCAGTATACCACAAAAACAGAAATAAGGCAGTATTTTAGGGCTAAAACGGTTGATTTTCCCGGTGGTTTCAGGTACGATAAGAACGATATTCAAAACCGACAGGAGTTTACGATCATGCAGACCATTTCTCTGCCCGTGCTCGAGGCGGGCGAATACGCCGGCGGCATCTGGTATTACGAGCCCCACACCTACCAAAGCTACCGTTATGTTCTGGGGCGGGTGGGCAAGCACCCGTTGGTGTGCATCGGCATCAACCCCAGTACCGCCCAGCCCGGTGCGCTGGACCCCACCTTAAAAAGCGTGGAGCGGCTGGCCGCTGCCAACGGCTTTGACAGCTGGATCATGTTCAACGTCTACCCCCAGCGCGCCACCGACCCCAACGATATGGACAAGACCCCCGACCGCGCCCTGTGCGATGAAAACCTGCGCTGGCTGCAGGCCGTTCTGGCCCAGACCGAGCCTACCATGTGGGCGGCATGGGGCACCCTGATCGAAAAGCGGGACTACCTGCCCGGTCTGATGCGGGAGATGGTGGCCCTGACGCGGGAGCGGAAGATCCCGTGGGTCACCTTTGGCAAGCGCAGCAAAAAGGGGCACCCGCACCACCCGCTGTACCTGCGCAAGGATTCCACCCCGGAGCCCTTTGATGTGGAAAACTATCTGGACACCTGCTTTTAATGTCCGACCCGACAGGAGGAGAGCTGCTTTGACCGCAGAACAGTATAAGCCCATCTATCACTGGTTCAGCGCCCATCCGGCCGTAAAGCGTCTGGTCGTTTTTCTGGACCGGTGGCTGCCGCTGGTGCCCTTTGTGTGCTATCCGGTGCTGCTGTGCCTGCTGAACATCCGGCTCTCGCGGCTGTTCCTCACCCAGAAGCAGGCCGCGCTGGACTTTATGGTGCTCATCGCCCGCTCCGTCTTTGTGCCGGGGCTGGTGTTCTGGGGCGGCACGCTGCTGCGCAGTCGGCTGCACTTCCCCCGCCCCTACGAGCAGCCCGGCTTTACCCCGCTGGTGGCAAAGGAGAGCCGTGGACACTCCATGCCCTCCCGCCACGCGCTGAGCGCCGCCGTGCTGGCGGCGGTGTGGCTGTATTTCTACCCCGCTGCGGGCTGCGTGATGGTGGGCGTTGCCCTGCTCATCTGCTGCCTGCGGGTGCTCACCGGGGTGCATCATGTGCGGGACGTGGTGTGCGGCTTTGCACTGGGCTTTGCGCTGGGCTGTGCCGGAATGTGGCTGCTGTAAGGCCATTCCTACACGCTGGAACGGTCATTTTTGCCCGCAGCGCAAAAAAGTTGAAACTTTTTTCAGATTTTCCTTGACAGAATGCGATGGGTATGGTATTATTTCTCTCGCAGCCTGTGCCGACACAGCGCTGCCGCCATAATGGAACCCATTGGGATAACAACGTGCGCCCGTAGCTCAGGTGGATAGAGCAACTGCCTTCTAAGCAGTGGGCCGGGGGTTCGAGTCCCTTCGGGCGCATCTATGTGGTGCCCATAGCGTAGTCGGTTAACGCGCCAGATTGTGGATCTGGAGACCGTGGGTTCGAGTCCCACTGGGCACCCCACCAAAAAGTCCGCTGTTCAAAACAGCGGACTTTTTCTTTTGGCGGAATACTATAAAAGTACGGCACCCCGGCAAAGCAGCTGCTTTGCCGGGGTGCCTTTTCTCTTACTTATTCATCTCCTGCAGGATCTTTGCGATCTGGGCGGGGGTGTAGCCCTCCTGCCGCAGGGCAGAGGTGATGGCCACATCGTTCTTGCCCTGACTGCGCAGCAGCGCTGCTGTGTAGGGCACTCCGGCGCTGACGGCGCTGCGGCTGCTACCGGAAGCAGAGCCGCTGCTGCCGGTGGCCTTTCCGCTGCTGGAGCTTCCGGACTTTGTCCTCGCAGCCGCTGCCTTGCTGGCGGCCTGTGCGGCCTTCTGCTGGGCGTTAGCCTGCTTCAGTGCCCACTCGCCCTTGGCAATGTTCAGCTTCTGACTGGTCACGTTGTTGTTAAAGGCCTGCTGCTTCAGCGCATCCTGATAGGCGCGCTCGCTGGCGGTGTTGTCGTACTGCTGCTGGGTCAGTGCGTCCTGCCGCTGCTTTTCCTGCATCTGCTGGCTCCACTGGGTGTCGGCGCGCTCGGCCTCGTAGGCGCGGTTGCCGGAGTAGATGTTGTACCCGGTGTTCAGCAGGCTGCCCGCCAACGTGCCCAGACCGGTGGTGCCGGTAATGGCCAGCTGCACCACGTCCCCGATGACGCCCAGCACCGTCATGATGTTATTGAAGGTCTGCTGGCGCTGGCTGATTTCCGCCTGCTCCTGCGCGGTGTAGTAGCCGTGCAGGGTGTCCAGCCGGTTCAGGTGCTCCTGATACTGGCCGTAGTCCTTGGCATAGGCGTCGTTGTACGCCTCGCCTTTCTGCTGCAATTGGGTGTAGTAGTCCTGCAGCTGACGGTCATACAGGGTCTGAGCATTCTGCTCCTGTCCGTTCAGCTGGTCCAGCCGGTTCACCAGTTCTTCGCCGCCGCTCTGGTAGGTATCCAGCGCCAGACTGTACAGGGTGGGGATAGCGCTGGCCAGCCCGCCGATCTGCTGCTGATAGGCCTGCTGTGCCGCACTGGTGGCATAGCTGGAGCCGTAACCGCCGGTCAGGGCAGCGGCCTGCGCCGCCGCGTCCGCACTGGCGTTGTGGGCGTTCTGGGTATACAGCTGCTCGTACTGGCGGTAAAGCGGGTCGCGGGTGTAGCTATACTGAAAATTCTCCCGCTCCAGCAGCTGCCCCAGCAGGCTGTTGATCTTATCCTGATAGCTGCTCTGGTAGTCTGCGGGGCGGTTCTGCTGCCACTGCTTCAGGGCGTCGGCCGCATCGGTCACCTGCTGACCGGGGCGGTAGCTGACGTTTGCCATGGCCTTTTCCACATCGGCGCGGCTGTTCAGCCCCTCGGCGCTGTAAGTGGACTGCGCAGCGGGCTGTGCCTGCGTTTGCACCTCCGGTTGCAGCAGTTCCTCCTTCTTTTTGGATGCCATAGAATTCTCCTTTCGTTCTTATAATCCCTGCAGCTTGCTGCGCAGGGTGTCGGACATATTTTCCGTATCCAGATTGGTCAGTACATACTGCAGCTGCTCCTGCATCTGGTACAGATAGCTGCGCAGTGCCCGGGCATCCTCCGGGTCCATGTGATCGCTGAACTTGGGCAGGCCCAGCTTGCTCAGGCCGTTCATGCTTGCCATGAGGCATCCTCCTCCCATAATTTTCCCTTTGCCGGGGCGATGGTGCGCACAAGTCCGCGCAGGGTGATCTGCCCTTTGCCGCGCAGCCGCAGCCGCAGCGACCCGCACCGTCGGGGCACAAAGGGCAGGTCATAGCTGCGGCGGCTGCCTTGGGCGGCAAGGGAGGCCACTGTCTCCCACGCGCCGCCGTCATAGCTCACCGCCACTTCTACTGTGCTGGTGCACTCAGCGTCCAGCCGCAAAGTCAGCCGGGAGAGATACCGCTGCTCGGTGCCGTCCAGCCCCACATCGCCGGTAACCAGTTCAAAGGGGATGTCCGTTTCCACGCCGTCGGTGCTCTGCCAGTCCGGCTCGCGGGTGGGGTCTGCCGCCCACAGCGCCTGTCCGTCCCACAGATAAAGCTGCCCACCGGTGCTGGTCATATTGCAGGAGCAGACGTCCTCCTCGCTCCACAGCCCCTTCTCGGTATCATAGACCAGCAGACGTGCACTCTCCCGGGAGATGTGCAGGTAATACCGGCCATCCAGCGCGCCGCCCACGGCGCTTTGCACGTTGGAAAGCTTTGCGGCGTCCAGCGCACCGGACACCTTGGTGGGCAGACTGCCGTCCCACGCCATGACGCCGTCCGGCGAGAGATAATACAGCGTCTCGTTCAACACGCACAGGCTGCGGGCGGCGTTTTTGGCTACGCCCCGGCAGCGCAGGCTGGAAAGCTGAAAATCCGAAGGCTTGGAGCCATACAGCTTGTGTAGGGTATTCTCTTTAAAGAACAGCGCATAGCCCATGCAGGAAGCTGCCCCGGTAAAGGCACCATCGCTGCCCACGGTGACGGCGTAGCTGTCCGCAGCGATGCCCCGGTAGCTGAACCAGTTGGTGGGGTCGCCCAGCTTGCAGCCGTAGATAACGTTTTCTTTGCTGTTGCAGCCCCACACCCGGTTGTCGCACTCGGTCACAAAATCCAGTTCCGGCACCCGGCGCTCCATGGATACCGTCTGGGCGGCTTCCACGCTGCGGTGCTGTTTGCCGTCCATGCTCTGCCACTGGGCGGCGGCGGCGTTCTGCACCAGTGTACCGTAGAAATACTCGCCCTGTGGGGTGCAGCGCACCCGCAGCCAGTCCTCGCCCACGTCATACACGATTTGGTCTCCGTTCAGCTCCGGGCTCTGTCCCGCCGCCTCGGCGGCTGCGCCCTGCACGGTCACGGTGTCCCACTGCCGGAACAGCTTGCCCAGCCCTGCCGCCGTGATGCGGCAGTATTCCAGCGGGATGGCCGTCCAGCTGCCGGAGTTTTTGCTGTACATCTCCAGCGTGCTGTCGTACCGCCACGGATGGTCGGCATCCTCTACCCTTAAAAACAGCTGTCCGTCTGCCGGTTCGGCGGGCTCCTCCCGGCCAAAGGCCTCCACCTGATAGGTCTTGCCTGCGGCATCGCAGGGGGCAAAGGTCACGCTTTTGCCCGCCGCCGTCCACAGTGCTCCCAGTGCGGTCACGCTGCCGTCTGCCGTATCAAAGGCCAGCTTGTCCGGGAAGATCAGGATCTTTGTACCGATGCCCACCAGCGCCTTGCGGCCGTCGGTCACAGCGTCCGGCTTCGTCACCGCCGGGGCGGCGGCATCGTCCGGGGTATAGGTGATATCCCGTCCGCAGACGGTCAGCAGACCGTTCAGGTGGTACATCCCGTTCAGCCCGGTCAATGCCCGCAGTCTGCGGCGCGGGGTGCGGGTGCTCAGTGCGGGAAAATCCCGGGTGGAAAAGTTCACTCCGGCGCTGTACTCTGCTTCCGAGCAGCCGTAGGTCTCGTTCAGGCCGCCAAAGGCCCGCAGCAGCTGCCTGGTGTTGGCAAGCCGTATTCTGTCTGCCAGTACCATCACCTCACCTCCTTACCAGCGCCACTGCGCCCGGCTGCGGGGCGGGTAGTTCTGCCGCAGCCAGACCGCCAGCTCTGCGTACAGGGCGTTGTACTGTGCCTGCTCCCCGGCGTAGCGGTCGGTCTCGCCCAAGGCGGCATCCATCTGCGCACACAGCAGGTGCGGGTACAGGGCATCAAAGGGCGGCGGTGCCAGCAGCGTCTGGTCGTCCTGCACCGGCTGCTCCCACGGACGGTCTGCGCCCACGGCGTCAAACGCCCCGGCGGCGGCGCGGTCAAACAGCTTTGTGCGCAGCAGGGCGTCCGCCTCCCGCAGCCATTGCAGCCGGGTCTCGGTTTCAATGCGGCAGTTGGGGCGCAGCTGCTCGGCACGCTCCAAAGCCTCTCCTATGGTCATCTCATCACATCCTTTTTATAAAAAGCCCGGCCGGGGGCATTTCTCCCAGCCGGGCAGCGTTGATATTGCAGATTTTACTGCGCCGCGTTCTCCGCAGCGGCAATGCGGGCAGCGGTCAGCTCGTCCTGACGCTGGCTGTGCTCCAGCACCTCGGCCACGGCGGGCGGCACCTCCACTTCCACGCCGCGGCGGATCTTATAGTTCACGCCGTTGACACTGACGAACAGGTCGCCCTTGTAGCGGCTGTTGTCCTTGAACAGCCGGATGCGCACATTCTTTTCAGCCATGGGCACCTCCTTAGTTGGCGGCAGCGGTGGCAGAGTAGCTGGACACGCTCTCGATGCGCACCATGTACTGTTCCACCAGACGCTCGGCGGCGCGCATGCCCTTCCAGCCCACAGAGGCGCGCTGGTTCAGCGGGTCGTCACCGTAGCCCAGCTGCTTGACGATGTGCTCAAGGCCGCCGCCCTCCAGCTCGGTCACGCCGTAGGCGTGGGCGCCCAGCACCAGCGTACCGAACACCGCAAGACCCGCCGGGCAGGTATCGTCCTTCCAGATCTTGGCCTCGCTGGTCTCGATAAAGCGGATGTTGCCCAGCTTGCCGATCTCGCCGCGGAACATGGTGTCGGGGTCGGCGTACTTGTGCACCTCCATGAACTCCTTGCAGGTCTTGAGGTCATAGGCCGCATAGGGGTGGATGATGGCAACGTAGCTGTCACCGATGGGGTCAGCGTTCATTGCGCCCAGCTGCGCCGCTGCCTGAAAGAACAGCTTCGGGGTCAGGGTGCAGCTCTTGTCCAGCGCCTTGCGGCTGGTAACGGCGGTCTCGGTGCCATCTGCGCCCAGCTTGGGGGCGTAAATGACATTGGTGCCGCCCGCCAGCACATCGCGGGTGATACTGTCCATGGTGCGGCCGGCCTGACTTGCCAGCACGCGGGTGGCCTGCACCACGTTGTTGTCGATGGCGGTCATCTGCAAAACATCGGTCAGCGGGGTCCAGCCGCCGTACTGGTGCAGGTCGCTGGTGATGCTGGTCACGTTCAGGGCCTGACCGTTGGGGGTAACGCCCTCGGTCAGCGGGGTGCTGGCCTTGGGCAGGCTGTCGTACTTGCGGAACTCGATGGTCTTGCCGCCGTTCTGGGGCACAGGGTAGTAATCCGCAAACTGGTCGTGCACAAGGCGCGGCTCCGCCTGATCGATCAGGCGCTTCTCGTAAAAGGTCTTCATCTCCACCGACATGGTGCCGGTGGTGTTGGTCTGCGCGTCCGCAAACAGCTGGATGTTAAAATTCATCATGCTTTTTTCCTTTCTCCTGTCAGGTTAAAGTTCAATTTGTGCACCGTGCAGCACACGGCGCTCCAAGGCCTCCCGCTGGGCGCGGGTCATGGCGGCTACGTCCGGCCGTACCGAGGCAGCTGCGCCGGGGCGCAGGCCGTTTTCCAGCGGACGCGCAGCGCGCTGCTGCACCCGCTCCACTACCCCCTGCTCCACGGTCTGTGCCGTGGTGCGCAGGGCATCCTCGTAATGGGCAAGGCGATAAGCGTCCTGCACCCGCATGCCGGGCAGCTGCATCAGGCGGCGCATCTCCGGGTTCTTCAGCTCTGCTTTCAGGTCAAAGCCCGGCTGGCTGCGGCGCATGGCAGCTTCCTCTGCCGCCCAGCGGGCGTGCAGGCTGCGCACCGTGTTCTGCACCGGCAGCGGCAGAGGCGGCAGCATCGGGCGCTCCGGCTGTGCGGGTGTTTCCGGCTGCGGCTCCGGCTCTGCCGGGGTCTGACGGGACGCTTCCGGCTGCGCAGCGGTGGCTTCCGGCTTCAGGGTACCCGCAGCCACTGCCTGCCGGGTCTGTGCCGGGCTCAGCGCGGGGGCGGCTTCCCCCTCCGCAAACAGCTGCAAGTCCATCATGCTCTGCTGTCCGCTGCGGCTCACATCCGCAAAGCGCAGATTGTCCGGGTAGCGCTCTGCCAGCAGGGTAAAGCCTGCCTTGGCCAGTTCAAATGCGCCCTGCACCCACGGCGCTACCGGGGCCTGTGCTGCCACGGCAAGGCGCGGACCCTCCGGCTCGTCCCAGGCATCGCTGCGGGCGCTCTCCTCCCCTGCCAGCAGGTACACCAGCGCCTGCATCAGGGTGCTTGCGCCAGCGCATACGATGTCCTGCCCGGCGGGCGCGTAGCCCGCGTGACCTGCGGCTTCCAGCCGCAGGCTCAAGCCCTTGGGGCCGTCCAGTTCACTGTAACATACCTTGATCATCTCACTTCACCTCCTTTCCGTTCCAGTTCATGGCGCGGGCAGCCGCCGCCACCGGCAGCTGTGCTGTCAGGCCGGCAGTGTCCTGCGCCGTTTGGGTGCCGCTGGGCTGCTGCGCAAGAGCGGCGGTCAGTCTTGCCATCTGCCCTTGCAGCTGCAACAGCTGCTGCGCCAACGTGCCGTTCTGCCGCACCCGGGCTCGCACCTTTTCCACCCCTTCAAAGTCCATCATCTCCAGCGCCGCAAGGGCAGCATCCGCGTTAGCGGGGTCGAAGAAGCCCAGCTTGTAGCACTCCTTGGCGGTCTCGTTCTGGGACAGGCGGCTGAAGGTGCTCTTTTTGGCGGCGCTGACCACGATATCAAAGACAGGCTCCCGGCTGCCCAGCTCCACCCCGCCCACGGCGGGCACGGGCTTTGCGCGCAGCCCCTGCGCCGAGAAGGGCACGAACTCGCTCTCGCCGCGCTGCCCGGTGATACGGAACACCCGCTGCTCGTCGTAGAACTGCCGCATCAGCTCAATGATAAGGTAGCACTGCTTTGCAAAGGCGCGGTAAGCGCTCTTGAGCATATCCCGGCTCAGCTTGCTGCCCGCCTCCTGCAGGGCGGCGATGGCACTGGCAGCGGTCACGCCGCCGGTGGTGCCGCCCTGCGTCAGGTCGCGGTTGCCGCTGATCTCCTTCAGTTCCTCGATGCGGCTGTTGCGGTAGCTCAGGCTGTTGCCCTGCAAGCCCGCCGTTTGCAGCGGACGGAAGCTGTCCTCGTTCAGGCGGCCCACAACGTGCACGATGTCCCGGCTCAGGTCGGCAAGCTCCTCCTCGTTTACCCCGGCGGTATCGCTGAGCACATACCGCTGGCGGGAGGCCAGCAGCACGTTCTCATCCATGGCGTGGTTCATCTTATCAATGGCGTTCTGACAGTCCTTCATCACGTCGATGTAGCCGAACCCGGCGGGGGAATCCTCCTCCACGAACAACGGGTCGAACACAAAGGGGTACTTGCCGTGGTCGTACAATCCGCGCGCCGCCAGCGCCGGGTCGTTCTGGCTGGCATACAGCACCACGCCGTTGCAAAGCTTGCAGTAGTGCAGCCGCAATTTGCCGTTCTCGTCTGGGCGCTTATAGTACCAGTCCACCACCACGCTCTTGTTGGCGGTGGTCTGGCCGTCCTCGTGGATGTACCGGGGCACGTCCACCACCCCGGCGGCGTGCCCCGCCAGCTGCGGGTACTGCGCGGTCAGCCGGGCGGTGTCCTCTAAACTGAGGTGGAACAGATCCGGCGAGTCCTGAATATCCTGCACGCCGGGCTCCCAGTAGAGCATGAGCAGGTTGACGCTGCGCACCGCAATGTCGCCCAGCCCGCCGCGCGCCGCCGGGTCCCAGAAGATGCCGGTAACGCCGGTGCCCTGCTTGAGCTTGCGCCACCAGACATCGCTGTACACCTGCTCGTAATCCGCCTGCTCCAGCACCACCGGCAGCACGCTGGAAAGCGCCTGCGCTGTGGCCTGATCGTCTGCCGCCCGTGGCAGCACCATGGGCTCGGGGTAGTTGTCCATGGCATCGGCGTGCTTGTTGGCGATGCTGTTGAACAGCCACCCGCTGGAGGGCTGCGCCTTGCCGGGCATCAGCGGGTCGCGATAGTTTTTCCAGTGTCCCATGCGGAACCACAATTCGTTATCGATCAGGCGCTTGTCCAGCGCCGCCTTGCCCGCCTTGTAGCGCTGCAGCGTCTGCAATGCAGCCGCCGCCTCTGCCGCGCCGATGGGCAAAGCTTCTGCTCTTGTATCTTCCATAGTTCTTTCCTTTCTGTCCTGTTTTTTCAGATGCGGTAGAACCGCGCCTGCCGGTGCAGCTCCAGCGGGTCGTCCGGCCTTGGCGGCGCGGCAGAAGCCTCGGGCGGGCTGATGGGATGCTCCATCAGCACATAGCGGCACTCGTCGTAGATGTGGTCCTCCTGCCGGGTGTCGATATCCTCCACATTGCTCTCGTCGTACACAAGGTTTGGCAGGGTACGGATGAAGTGCTTGCAGCTGCTGAACACCTGCAGCATCGGCCGTCCGTCCGGCGCAAACCGCAGCCGGTAGTGAAACTGCATCTTACCTGCCAGCCGGGTGTGGTCCCCGGGCTGCCAGTGCAAAAAATGCGGGCTGCGCTCCATCATGGCCGCAATGCTCTCGCCCCGGCTCTCGTCAAAGATGGCGGGGTCTGCCACTCCGTGGATCACCCTGCCCCGCAGCAGCGGGTCGTTCTGCTCGGCTTCCCGGATGCGCTTGGCCTGCTCCACCGGGTCGATGCGCAGACCCTCGTTGGGGCGGCCCGTGCAGCCGTACAGCTCCTTGATGCGGTACAGCCGCCCCTCCTCGTCCACCGCATACCACCCCACCGAAAAGGGCTTGGAAAAACCGAAGTCGTACCCGCGCCAGATGGGCCAGTGTTTGGGGATGGCAAAGGGTGCGATGACGTGGGTCCAGCGCTGGTCCTGATAGTGCGCCGGGTCGTTGCGCCATTCGGTGAACACCTGCCCGGAAAAGCTGTCCCAGCTGCCGTAGAGCAGCGCCTGCTTTTCCGCCTCCGGCAGGCTGGCAAGGCTTGCCAGATACCCGGGGTCGTTGGCCAGCAGGGCAGGGTTATCGAACACGCTGGACGGGATGAATACCCGCGCCCGCTCCATCTGCTGGTCGGTGCCGTCCGGCAGGCGCACCGTGACGGTTTCCACAATGGGGGTACCGGGCGGGGCGGGGGTGATGAACCGTGCCTTCACCCAGCCGTGGCCGATGCCGCCGGGGTTGGTGGTGGCACGCATATACACCCGGGTGCCCGGCCCGGTGGGGCGGTTGCGGCTCATCATGTAGCTGTACTCGTCCCACTCAAAGTGGGTCAGCTCGTCAAAGCCGATAAAATCGTAGGCTTTGCCCTGATAGTTGGTGCGGTCCTTGGTGTACTGCATGGAGCCGAACCAGATCTTCGCTCCGCTGGGAAAGACCCATACATGGGAGGTAGCGTTGTACTGCGCCTCCGGGAAAGCCCGGCGGTAGTACATCTGGCTCTTATCCACAAGGTCGGAAAGCTGTGGGTAGGTCTTGCGCAGGATCAGTGCCCGGTAATGCGGGATATGCACCTGCCGTAGTGCCTCGATCAGCAGTGCGTCGCTCTTGCCGCCGCCCGCCGCGCCGCCGTACAGCGCCTCCGGCTCCGGTCTGCGCATAAATTCCAGCTGCCGGGGCTGCGGCTTCCACACAATGACTGCCCGCTCGGTTCTGTTCATTCCTTCTCCTCCTGTTCCACCGGCGGCAGCAGCACCACGCCGCACTCTGTCCCTTCTAGTTCCGTGCCCTGATCGTTCAGGGTCTTTACCACACCCGCCAGATCCTTGAGCACGGCGGTAGCCTCCTTCAGCCCCTTCATCATCCCGGGGTCGGGGGTGTTCTCCCGCCGGGCGGCCTTCTGCCGCTCGTTCAGCTCCTTCACCTCCTGCGCCAGCAGGGTGCTCAGGGTATCGGCGGCGCGGTTCAGGCTCTTCAGCCCGGCGGCGGGCTTTGTCTGCCCCATGATGTTTTTCCTCCTTTCGTCCGGTGTCCCGGGCTCTGTACACAGGATATCACCTGCCTGCCGCACCCGACAGTGTGCACTTTTGCAGGGCCATCGGGTATTTTTGTGCAGTTGTTTTCCTTGTTGTATATTTTACACTTTCAAGACACAACGCAGTTTCGTCAGTTTTGTTATCCCGTCTGGCGCGGCACGCAAAAAACGGCCGCTCGTATTTCGGACACTGCCACCAAAAACGTTCGCTGCGCCCTGACCGCCCTGTTACTATAAAGGTACAGTGCCGCCCCACCCGGGGAGTAAACATTTTTCTCGACCCGTGTTGTTTTTCCCTTCCGGTAAGAGTGTATAAAAGGCGTTTTCTTTCCGCTGTGTAGTATCCCTGAAAATATCTTTCAAGAAATGTATCGCCCCTTTTCGCGGTTTTTTAGCAGTCATGCAACATTCAGTCATGTTCAAGCATGTTTTTTTACATACCTTCATCATATTTGTATGTTGGTTGCATCGGCATGAAAAGTTGTGATAATTCGCGAAAAGATTTTGTAACCTTTGGTCCGCTTTTGTAGAAACGTAACAAAACATTTGCACCAATATTGTGAACTTATTCTCTTGCGGAACACCCCCATACAAGGGTATAATACTGTCAGGGATTACGGACGCATGCGACAAATGCGTCTGTGAATATGCTGTGATACACAAATGAAGGAGATTACTATTATGAAAATGATTTCTCGTCGCGACTTCCTGAAGGCTTCTGCCGTTGTGGGCGCTACCGCTGCTATGACCGCTTGCGGCGGCTCTTCCTCCACCAGCACCGCTGCTTCCAGCGTTGCTTCTTCCACCGCTGCTTCTGCCGCTGCTACCAACGGCTCTGCCAACATCGGCGTTTGCATCTATCAGTTTGCTGATAACTTCATGACCCTGTACCGCGCTGATCTGGAAGGCTACCTGAAGGACATGGGCTACTCCGTCACCATCATGGACGGCAAGAACGACCAGAACACCCAGACCGAGCAGATCAACACCTTCCTGCAGCAGGGCGTGGACGTGCTGGTCATCAACCCCGTCCAGACCACTTCCGCTCAGACCATCGTTGATACTGTTTCTCCCTCCGGCACCCCCATCGTGTTCATCAACCGTGAGCCCGAGGAGAGCGTTCTGGATTCCTACAAGGGCAAGTGCTGCTACGTCGGTGCTGACGCTCGTCAGTCCGGTACTTATCAGGGCGAGTTGATCCTCGAGACCGAGACTCAGGGCGATATCAACGGCGACGGCAAGATCACCTACATCATGTGCAAGGGCGACCCCGAGAACATCGATGCTCAGTACCGCACCGAGTACTCCATCAAGGCTCTGACCGATGCCGGCAAGGAAGTCGAGTGCCTGTACGAGTATCTGGATAACTGGGATCAGACCACCGCTCAGCAGGACGTTGCAAACGCTCTGTCTCAGTACGGCGACAAGATCGAAGTTGTGTTCTGCAACAACGACGCAATGGCACTGGGCGCTCTGCAGTCCATCCAGCAGGCTGGCCGCACCGTTGGCAAGGACGTCTACCTGGTCGGCGTCGATGCTCTGGTAGAGGCTGTGCAGAACGTTGTCGATGGCAACATGACCGGTACCGTTCTGAACGACGACGTTGGTCAGGCTACCAAGGCTGCCGAGGCTACCAAGCTGTTCGTCGAGGGCAAGGATGTTGAGAAGTACTACTGGGTCGACTACGTCAAGGTCACCAAGGACAACGCTTCTCAGTACCTGAAGGAAGACTAAAGTTTCCCGGAACCAATGCAAGGTGCGCAGCAGGCCTTAACGGCTTGAACGAAAGCTAAAAAGCGCGTGCGTGCGAGAAATCTTCTCCGCGCACGCGCCTTATTTTAGAAAAAACTGCCCGCCTGTAAACAACCATAAAGGAGGCTTTTGCGGAATGTCAGAATACCGTCTGGTAATGAAAGGCGTGGTCAAGACCTTCCCCGGTGTCAAAGCCCTGGATCATGCTCAGCTGGAGCTCCGTCCCGGCAAAGTCATGGCTCTGATGGGCGAAAACGGCGCCGGTAAGTCCACTCTGATGAAATGTATGTTCGGCATTTACAAGATGGACGAGGGCGAGATCGAATACGAGGGGCAGAAGGTAACCATCCCCACCCCGCTGGATGCACTGGACCGCGGCATCGCCATGGTGCATCAGGAGCTGCAGCCCATTCCGGCTCGTACCGTGGCTGAGAATATCTGGCTGGGACGCTACCCCACTAAGAAATACGGCATCGTCACTGTTGTGGACCATGCCAAAATGTACAAAGATACCGATGAACTGCTGAAGAAACTGAAGCTGGACATCGACCCCCATGCAAAGCTGGGTTCTTTGAGCATCGCCCAGATGCAGATGGTGGAAATTGCTAAAGCTGTTTCCGCCAACTGCAAGGTGCTGATCCTGGACGAGCCCACCTCCTCTCTGACCGCAAACGAGGTCGAGAGCCTGTTCCGCATCATGCGGGAGCTGAAGGAGCAGGGCGTTGCTCTGGTCTACATCAGCCACAAGATGGACGAGATCAAGGTGATCGCGGACGAAGTCACCATCATGCGCGATGGCCAGTACATCGGTAAGTGGGACGTTGCCAACATGACCAAGGAAGAGATCATTGCAAAGATGGTCGGCCGTGAGCTGTCCAACCTGTTCCCCCCGCTGGAGAACGTGCCCTCGGACGAGGTCATGATGAAGGTGGAGGACTTCACCTCCATCCATCCCCGCTCCTTCCGCCATTGCAGCTTTGAGCTGAAAAAGGGCGAAATTCTGGGCGTTGCCGGTCTGGTGGGCGCACAGCGCACCGAGCTGATGGAAGGCATCTTCGGCCTGCGTGCCCATACCTCCGGTAAGGTGTGGATCAAGGGCGAAGAGGTCAACATCAAGCAGCCCCGCGATGCCATCCGCAAGAGCGTTGCTCTGCTGACTGAGGACCGCCGTGCTACCGGCATTCTGGGCGTGCTGAGCGTTGCCGATAACATCTCCATCGCTTCTCTGGACGCCCTGCGCAAGGGCCCCATCATGCTGGACAACAAAAAGATCCTCGATCTGGTGGCTACCAACAAGGAAAAGATGGCCATCAAGGTACCCAGCCCCAAGACCCAGATCAAGAGCCTTTCCGGCGGCAACCAGCAGAAGGTGCTGATCGCCCGCTGGCTTGCCAACAACCCCGATGTGCTCATTCTGGACGAGCCTACCCGCGGCATCGACGTCGGTGCAAAGTACGAAATTTACTGCATCATCGCCGATCTGGCCAAGCAGGGCAAGAGCATTATCATGATCTCCTCCGAAATGAGCGAGATCATCGGTATGTCCAACCGTGTCATGGTCATGTGCGATGGCCGTATCACCGGCTTTATCAACGGTAAGGATGCCACGCAGGAGAACATCATGGCGCTGGCTACCCAGTTCGAGACCGCACCTGACGCAGCTGCGGCAAATCAGTAATTAAGGAGGCTGTCTATCGTGGAAGCTACCAAAAAATTGAATGGCAAGGCTGTGGGCAAGTGGCTCAGCAACAACGCCATTATCATAATGATGCTGGCCGTCACTCTGATCGTTGGCATCATTCACCCCAACTTCTTCTCCGGCACCAACATGATCAACCTGTTCAAGAACGTGTCCATCCGCTACATCATTGCGCTGGGCATTTCCGGCTGCCTGATCACCACCGGTAACGACCTGTCTGCTGGCCGTCTGGCCGGTTTTGCCGCCTGCCTGGCCTGCATCTTTGCGCAGACCGAAGGCGCTTCCGGCAAGTTCTACCCCAACATGCCCACCATCTCCACCCCGCTGGTATTCGTTCTGGTCATTGCTATCTGCGCCATCGTGGGTCTGTGCAACGGCCTGGTGGTCAGCTACCTGAAGGTGCAGCCCTTCATTGCTACCTTGGGTATGCAGCAGGTGGTCTACGGTATCTGCCTGGTGTACACCGGCGGTACCCCCATCGGCTCCCTGAACAAGAACTTCACCTCTCTGGCCTCCAACACCATCATCGGTGTGCCCGTGCTGATCTGGATCGCACTGGTGGTAGCTGCATGCTTCTGGTTCCTGTACAACAAGACCCGTCACGGCAAGTACATGTACGCCATCGGCGGCAACGAGGCTGCTGCTGAGGTGGCTGGTGTCAACGTTTACGCCACCAAGATCCGCATCTACATCCTGGCCTCCTGCATGTTCGGTCTGGCAGGCTGCCTGCTGGCTGCAAAGTCCGGCGGCGCATCCGTCAACACTGCAATGGGCTATGAGCTGGACGCCATCGCAGCCTGCACCATCGGCGGTGTTTCCACCACCGGCGGCGTTGGTACTGTTCCCGGCGTTCTGGTCGGCGTTCTGGTCTTTGAGCTGATGAAGGTCGCTCTGCAGTTCATGAACGTCAACTCCTCTTACACCTACATCGTTCAGGGTCTTGTCATTATCGTGGCTGTCGCCATTGATATTCGCAAGTATCTGGCTAAGAAGTAATCTCCTCATCATCCCCCTTTGCACCCGCAGTCTTTGCACTGCGGGTGCTTTTTTTGTCCACATTTTTGTGGTATCATAAGGAAAACATCTTATGCTTACAGGAGGGACTTTCCATGGCACAGCCCACCCCGGATACCCAGACCGAGCTTGAACGCCGCGAGGCCGCACTGGCCGCCCGCGAGGCAGAACTTGCCCGCCAGCAGGCTGAATTGCAGGCGCAGAAGGTCGATTTTGAGCAGGGCAAAAAGCGCCTGCTGGACAACGGCAACAAGGACTTTGTAAACCCCAAGGAAAAACTTTACGATAAATTCCCGCTCACGGTTCACCAGATGGACATCATCATCGGCGTACTGTTCGCCCTGATTGCTCTTTTCCTTGTGCTGGGCGTGACCCACACCAGCTTTTTTGGCCTGTTCGGCGGCTGAGCCGCAGGCGCATCCTCTGTGAAAAACATCCCGTAAAGGAGAATAAAAATGGCACACTATCCCGGTTATACCGTCCTGCGCACCGAGGACTGCCCCGAGCAGCACGGTACTTTGACCCTGCTCACCCATGACGTCAGCGGCGCAGCCGTGCTGCTGGTGGAGAACGAGGACGTCAACAAGGCCTTTGGCATCGGCTTCGGCACCTTCCCTTCCGATGACACCGGCGTGTTCCACATTCTGGAGCACTCCGTGCTGGCGGGCAGCGAAAAATACCCGGTCAGCTCCCCCTTCGTGCAGCTGCTTAAAAGCAGCATGGCTTCCTTCCTCAATGCGATGACCTTCCCGGACAAGACGGTCTACCCCTTTGCCACCCCCAACGAGACCGATTTCTGCAACCTGATGGATGTCTACCTGAACGCGGTGTTCTGCCCGCTGGCTATGGTGGACTCTGCGGTGTTTGAGCAGGAGGGCTGGCACCGGGATGCAGACGGCACGGTCAGCGGTGTGGTCTACAATGAGATGCAGGGTGCACTGGCCTCCCCGGATGCTCAGCTGCAAAACGCCCTGCAGCGGGCGATGTTCCCGGATACCGCTTACGGCTTTGTGTCTGGCGGCGACCCGGCGTCCATCCCCGCCCTGACCTATGAGAAATACCAGCGGGTGTACCGCCGCCATTACAGCGCCGACAACTGCTGCATCACCCTGTACGGCAAGATGGACATGGCCGATAAGCTGGCGCGGCTGGATAAGGACTACCTGTCCAAGATGCCCAAGGCCGCTGCCCGTCCCCGCCTGACCATGCAGGACGAGCAGCCCGGCGCATTCGTGGAGCTGCCCTACTACACCGACCAACCCAAGCCGGATGAGGTGCAGTGCGCACTGGCATGGTACACCGGCGCATTTGCCGACCGTGAGCGGCAGCTGGGTGTGGAGATTTTGCTGGGTGCACTGCTGAGCACCAACAGCTCCCCCCTCAAGGCCGCGCTGCTGGCCGAGCAGCTGGGCGCAGATATCGACATCGGCTTTGACGACAGCACCCTGCAGCCCACCTTGGAGCTGCTGCTGCGCGGCGCTACGGTGGATTCTGCCCGCAAATTTGCCCCCGCTGTACGCAAGGCTGTGGACGAGCTGCTAAAGACCGGCATTCCTCACGACCTGCTGCTGGCCGCTTTGAACGAAGCCGAGTTTGCCTCGCTGGAGCGCCCGGGCAGTCTGCCGGACGGCGTACTGGACGCCATCAACGCCGCCACCGGCTGGCTGCACACCGGCGATGCCGCCCTGCTGCTGCACACCGATAAGCTCTTTGCCGCCCTGCGCAGCAAGCTGGAGGAGGGCTGGTTCGACACCCTGCTGCGGGAGCTGTTTGCCCCCGCCCCGGTGCAGGTGCTGCAAATTCCCACCGCACCCAAGGCCGAGGACACTGCCGCCCCGGTGCGCACCGATGGCAAGCTGGTGCTGGAGCACCCTCTCACCGCCGCCGACCTTGGCGCGGGCGATGCCGCCCCGCAGGGCAGCGCCGAGCAGCTGGCCGGTGCCACCCTGCTGCGCCACCCCTCTGCCGGCAGCCTGTACCTGAATTTCTACTATGATCTTGGCACTGTCACCCCGGAGGAGCTGCAATACCTGAACCTGCTCACCGATGTGCTGGACGAGCTGGACACCCCCGCCCACACCGCCCAGCAGCTGAACACCCTGCGCAGCACATGGCTGGGCGACAGCCGCGCCCAGCTGGACCTCTGGACCGGGCGGCAGGAGGGCGCTCCCTGCCACGCAAAACTCACCCTCTGCCTGAGCCTGCTGGAACGCAGCCTGGAAAAGGCAGTGGAGATCGGTGGCGAGTGGCTGTACGATACCGTCCTTACCGGCGCTGCCGCCGAAGCCGCCTATGCCCGGGTGGTCAGCCAGCTGAAGCTGCGCATGGAACAGCTGTTTATCCAGCAGGGCAACGAGTTTGCCTCCACCCGCGCCCGCGCCCATTATTATGTAGAAGGCGCTGCGGACGAAGCCTGCACCGGCGTGAGTTATTACCACTTCCTGTGCAGCCTGCTGGAAAAGGCCGACTGGGCGGCACTGGGCGCAAAACTGGATGCTGTGCGCAGCCGGGTGCTGCAAACTGCCGCCCTGACCGTCAGCCTGCACGGCTCCGAGGACGCACTGGAAAAGCTGCGCACCCTGCTGCCGGAAAGCCGCTTTGCCGCCGCCCGGCGTACCCCGGCGCAGCCCTATACCCAGCCCCTGACGCCCCCGGTGAACGAAGCCTTTATCATTGACGGCAGCGTGAACTACGATGTGCTGGCATGGCCCATGCCCCGGGACAGCCGCCGCCGGGTGCTGGCGCGGGTGATGAGCTACGAATACCTGTGGCACACCATCCGGGAGGTGGGCGGTGCCTACGGCACCGGAATGCTCTGTGCCGACGGCATCGAGTTTTTGTACACCTACCGGGACCCCCACCTGCGGGAAAGCTACGACACCTTTGCAGACGCCCCTGCCGCCCTTGCCGCCCGGGACTACACCGCCCGGGATCTGGACGAGTTCATCGTGGGCACCGCCGCCAAGCTGGACACGCCCCGCAAGGCGCGTGCCGCTGCCCGGGAGCTGGATCACCGGTACTTCTGCGGCATCACGGACGAGATGCTCGCCGCCGACCGCAAGGCGCTGTGCAGCGTGGACACCGCCCTGCTGAAAGAGCAGGCCGCTGCCCTGTCTGATGTGTTGTCCGGCGGCGTGCGGGTGGCCTTTGGAAGCAAGGACGCCGTGGAAGCCGCAAAGGATCTGTTCGACCGGGTAGAAACGCTGTAAGCGCCGGTAATTTGTAAAAAATATTTTATTTGTAGTTCCGAAACACCCGCAGGGTGTTTCGGAACTACTTTTTTCCCTCACACATTTTTTCTGCACATATCGCCTGCATTCCGTCCAAATTACTAAAATATGCTAGATTTTTTGGTAGATAAGTCATACTTATTTAAGAAAATTTGAACAAATTGCGAAATTTGTGTGTTTCTGGTGTGGACAAAAACGTTTTCAGCTGATAGAATGGGAGCTGTTCTTTCTCCGCCGTCCGCAACCGGCGGAGTGTTTTATTGGAAGCAGGAGGTTTCTCATGTTAGAAAAGTTCTTTCACCTGAAAGAAAACCACACCGATGTAAAGACCGAGATCATGGCCGGTATCACCACCTTCATGACCATGGCTTACATCCTTGCCGTCAACCCCAACATCCTGTCCGCAGCGGGCATGGATTCCAAGGCTGTGCTGATCGCCACCGCGCTGGCATCCTTTATTGCCACTGCACTGATGGCTGTGCTGGCCAACTACCCCTTTGCCCTGGCTCCCGGCATGGGCCTGAACGCCTACTTTGCCTACACGGTCGTGCTGACCATGGGTTACAGCTGGCAGCTGGCTCTGATGGCCGTCTTTGTTGAGGGCGTCATCTTCATTGCACTGTCCCTGACCAATGTGCGCGAGGGCATCTTCAACGCCATTCCCATGACCCTGAAGAGCGCCGTCAGCGTGGGCATTGGCCTGTTCGTGGCCTTTGTCGGCCTGCAGAACGCCAAGCTGATCGTCAACAGCGATTCCACGCTGGTCACCTACCAGCACTTCAAGGGCGCAACCTTCCACAGCGTTGGCGTGGGCGCTATCCTTGCTCTGCTGGGTGTGGTCATCACCGCCATCCTGCTGGTCAAAAAGGTCAAGGGCGGCATCCTGTACGGCATCCTGATCACTTGGCTGCTGGGCATCGTGTGCGAGCTGACCGGTATCTACGTCCCCGATGTGGATGCCGGTATGTACTCCGTGATCCCCACCGCCTTTGTCAGCTTTGACTTCTCCGCACTGGGCGAGACCTTTGGTCAGGTGTTCAAAACCGACTTCTCCGGTGTCGGCCTGCTGAACTTCTTCGCCGTGATGTTCTCCTTCCTGTTCGTGGACCTGTTCGACACGCTGGGCACCCTGATCGGCGTGGCCTCCAAGGCTGATATGCTGGACGAGGACGGCCGTCTGCCCAACATCAAGGGCGCACTGATGGCGGACTCCATCGGCACCTGTGTGGGCGCTGTGCTGGGTACTTCCACCACCACCACCTTCGTGGAGAGCGCCTCCGGCGTTACCGAGGGTGGCCGCACCGGTCTGACCGCTATGACCACCGGCGTGCTGTTCCTGCTGGCTACCATCTTCAGCCCGCTGTTCCTTACCATTCCCAGCTTTGCTACCGCTCCGGCTCTGATCATCGTGGGATTCTACATGATGGGCTCTGCCATCAAGATCGACTTTAATGATCCCAGCGAGGGCATCCCCGCATTCCTGACCATTCTGGCTATGCCCACCGCTTACAGCATCTCCGAGGGTATCGCCATCGGCATCATCTCCTGGACCATCATCAATGTGATCACCGGCAAGGCCAAGGAGAAGAAGATCAGCCCGCTGATGTATGTGCTCACCGTGCTGTTCATCCTCAAGTATGTGTTCCTCTAATTCCCTGAGTATCTGAAAAGCCAAGCACCCCCTGCGGTCTGCCCGTACAGGCCGCAGGGGGTGCTTTTTATGCTTTTGCTTTGTAATTACTCCGGGGCCTTCATGCTTTCCACCATGCTGATGCGTCGGACGTGCCGCCGCATCACAAAGCAGACCACCACGGTAAACACCATGGTCAGCGCCACCGCCAGCAGGTAGCTGCGGGGGGCGATGGTGCGGATGAACATGAGCTGATCCATCTCCACGGTCAACACAATGAACTTGTGCAGCGGCACCCCCAGTGCCAGACCCACGCCGGAGCCGATAAGCGCCAGCAGCTCGATCTCGCGGAAGATGTAGCGGTACACCTCCTGATCGTAGAAGCCCAGCACCTTGATGGTCGCCAGCTCCTTTTTGCGCTCCCCAAGGTTGACGCTGATGAGGTTATACAGCACCACAGCCGCCAGTGCCGCCGCACAGATGATGATCAGCACCACCACGTAGCCCAGACTGACGATGAGGTTATCGAACAGTTCGGTGGTGTCCTCGGTAAAGCTGATGCCGCTGACATAGTTGCAGTCCAGCAGGTCGGTGCGCAGGGCGTTGTACCCGGCAGCATCGGTGCAGGTGGTCTGGCCATAGACCGTGTTCCACGGGATCTCCTCCGTGCCCAGCAGGCTTTCCAGCTGTGCGCGGGGAAGGTACAGCCGGGTGAACATATAGTTTTCCGTAATGCCGGTCAGGGTCAGCTCCACCCGGGTGCCCTCGGCATTTTCCACCCAGAAGGTATCGCCGGTGTGCAGGCCCAAGTTCTCGGCGGTCTTTTCGGTCAGGATGACGCTGCCGCTGTCAAAGCCGATGGCCTTGTGCCCCTTGCGGGTGCGGAAGGTGACGTACCGGGTCAGGTCGCTGTCCTTGGCGGCAGCCACGATGCTCACGCTGGCGCTCTCGCCTTCGGCATTGTAGATGGTGGTGGATTTGGTATACACCGCGCCCCAGTTCTGCACGGCGCTGTTGCTGTCCAGCTCCTCTGCCAGCCCCTGCTCCATGGTCAGGGCTTTGGGGTCGCTGAGGGTGATGGACATATCGTTGTGGGTCAGCTCCGTAGACTGCTTTGTGACGATGGGCAGCAGGGAATCCTGTATGCCGAAGCCGATAAGCAGCAGCGCGGTACAGCCCGCCACGCCCAACACGGTCATGAAGAACCGCTTTTTATACCGGAACAGGTTGCGGGCGGTGGTCTTTTGGGAGAAGGACATCCGGGACCACAGCGGGGTGATGCGCTCCATCAGGATGCGCTTGCCCGCCACGGGAGCCCGGGGCAGCAGCAAAGCTGCGGTCTTTTCGGCCAGACTGGAACGGCAGGCGTACCATGTGGCAAAGCCGATGACGGCGGCGCTGATGCCCACGCTGGCGGCCGCCATGCCCGGGTAGAAGTACAGGGTGAAGGTGGGCAGGCTGAACACCAGCTGATAGGCGTTCCAGATAATGATGGGGAATACCACAAAGCCCACCACCATGCCGACGATGCTGCCCAGAATGGTGGCCAGCATCGCGTAGAACAAATACTTGCCCGCGATGCTGAAATTGGAATAGCCCAGCGCCTTTAAGGTGCCCATCTGCAGGCGGTTCTCGTCCACCATGCGGGTCATGGTGGTGGTAGCCACCAGCGCCGCCACAAGGAAGAAGAACACCGGGAACACCCGGGCAATGGCGTCCATGCGGTCGGCGTACTGGGCAAAGGTGACGCAGCTCATGGTGGAGGTGCGGTCCAGCACATACCACTCGCCCTTTTTGATCTGGCTCACCTGCTCCTCGGCATCGTTCAGCTGGGCAAGGCCGTCCGCCAGCTTCTGCTCTGCCTCGGCTTTCTGGCTCTCGTACTCGGTGCGGGAGGCTTCCAGCTGGGTCTGCCCGTCGTGATATTCTGCCCAGCCCTCTTCCAGCTGCTTTTGTGCGGCATCGAACTGGGTGTAGGCGCTGGCGGTGCCGGTGGTCAGCTGCAACTGCCCCTGCAAAAGCTGCAATTTCATCTTGCGCAGCGCAGCCTTGGCCTCGGTCACCAGCTGGTCGTTGGAGAGGTTCGGCGAGGAGATAAGCCCCTGCTTGTACATCTGCCGCTTGCCCGCGTCCAGCTGCTGCTGATAGCCCTGCAGCTGGTTATAGATGTTGTCGTAAGCGGCCTGCGCCTTGGCCAGTGCATCCCGCAGCTCAATGTAGTCCTCGTCCTCCGGCTCGGCTTCGTCCAGCGCCTTTTCGGCGTTGCGCAGGGCGGTTTCCGCGTAGGTCAGCAGGGGGTCTGCCACCTTTTTCAGGTTGACCAGCATCTCGATTTGCTGTAACTGTTCCTCAAATTCCAGCACCTGCTCCTCGCTGCTCACCAGCTTGTCGGCACCGCTCTGCATGGTGTCCGGCAGGGCAGTCTTCTGGGCGGCAAGCTCCTTTTCCCCGGCTTCCAGCTGCGCCTTGGCGGCATCCAGCTGCTGCTGTGCGTCCGCAAGCTTTGCCTCCGCCTCGGCAAACTGACGCTCCGCTTCGGCCTTCTGGCTGTCGTACTCCGTGCGCGCTTCGGTCAGCTTGTCGTTGGCGTTGTCCATCAGCTCTTCCCGCCGGGCGGTGCACTGCACGCTCTGGATGGCCTTGAGCTTTTCCGCTACGGCATCCACTGCCGCCTGATATTCATCGGAATAATTATCATACAATCCGGCGTTTTCTGTCTTGATATAGCACACCGTATAATAATCTGCGGTCAAAGTGCCCTCCGGCACAAACAAGATGCAGTCCAGCTGGCCATCGCCCACGGTGCTGCTCTCGGAATCGGAGGAAAAATGCAGCGGGTCCTGCACCGTGCCCACCACCGTGAACACCTGCCCGCTGACCCCTTCGGTCTCTTCCGGCAGGGTCAACTGGGTGCCCAGCTCCACCGGGCTGCCGTGGCCCATCACATGCACCACGCACTCCCCGGCAGCTTCCGGCATCCGGCCGGACAGCAGCACCGGACGGTTCATGTTCTCCGGCGTATCGGCCTGCGGGTCGGCAGGCAGCTGATACAGCCGCGCCACCGTGGTCTGGTCGTCCCCTGTCCAGTGGCCTTCCACGTCCTGATACTTCACCGCCTGCACGGCGTCCACCCCGTCCACAGCGGCAATGGCGTCGATATCGCTCTGACTAAGGCCAAGGGTGGACAGCACCCGCAGGTCGAACACATTCTGCTGCACATAGTACTTCTGGGCAGCGGTGCGCATATCGGGGGCAATGCACATCAGGCCGGTGAGCATCATCACCCCCAGCGCCACGATGCCAAACAGGGACACCACCCGGCTGATGCTGCTTTTCATCTCGCGCAGGATATTTTTGCGGTAACTTTTCTGCACAGTTCTCACCACTCGATCTGTTCCACCGGCACCGGGTGCTCGTTGACCTGATTGGACACGATGCGGCCGCTGCGCACCTGAATGATGCGGTCGGCCATACCGGTCAGTGCCGTGTTGTGGGTAATAACAATGACGGTGCGTCCGGTCTTGCGGCAGGTATCCTGCAAAAGGCCCAGCACCTGTTTGCCGGTGCGGTAGTCCAGCGCACCGGTGGGCTCGTCGCAGAGCAGCAGCTTGGGGTTTTTGGCCAGTGCGCGGGCAATGGACACCCGCTGCTGCTCGCCGCCGGAAAGCTGCGCCGGGAAGTTGTTCAGCCGCTCGCCCAGCCCCACGCTGCGCAAGGTCTCGGCGGGATCCAGCGGGTCGCGGCAGATCTCACTGGCAAGCTCCACGTTTTCCAGCGCGGTCAGGTTCTGCACCAAGTTGTAGAACTGGAACACAAAGCCCACATCATACCGGCGGTAGGTGGTCAGCTCCCGGGCGGAAAAGCGGCTCACGTTGCGGCCGTCCAGCCAGACGTTGCCCTCGTCGCAGTTGTCCATGCCGCCCAGAATGTTCAGCAGGGTGGTCTTGCCCGCACCGGAGGGCCCCACGATGATGCAGAACTCGCCCTTGTCCACATAGAAATTCAGGTGGTCTGCGGCAGCGATCTTCACACTGCCGGTCTGGTAATATTTACAGACATCTTCAAACTCCACAAAATGCTCCATGGCGTTTTTCCTTTCTGTCAGAATGCAAAGTATTTCAACTTAAATATAGCATAAATCCACCGGGATTTGCAAAGCTCCCGGCGCGAATTTTCAAAAACTTAACACAAGCCGCCGCAAAACATAAAAAGGGACACCGGAGCGTCCGCAGACGTTCCGGTGTCCCGAGATATAAAGCTTCTGTACCGCCGCGCGGCGGGCATTATCAGCTTATTTTGCAGCGTACCAGTCTGCGCTGGGCTGATGCTTACCGGCGGTCACGGCATTGCCCTGATAGTACAGGGTGCCGTCCGCACCGCGGCTGTAACGGGAGAAGAACTCATTCCAGATGGCAACGCTCTCCTCCTGCAGGTAAACGTGAGGGGTATCCTTGACCACGGTGTACTGCACCAGCGGAGCGTTGCCCCCCATAAAGCTCTTGGTCACAAAAGCGCCATCGTAGGAGGTGCTTTCTGCAACAGCTGCCTCGTTGGTGGCGTTGTGGGCGTTCCAGCCCTGCAGCGCCTTCACCGTCCCGTTATCCTCCACCAGCTCTGCCACACCTGCCGAGTCGTACTCGCCCAGGAAAGCCCATGTCGGCAGCAGAACAGCGGGGTCAAGCTCCGGCAGTGGGGCAAACATATAGCCGACGGGTGCAATGGCGGCAAAGCGGCTTGCGTAGCGGCAGGCGGTAGCCCAAGTCATCAGGCTGCCGTTGGAGTGACCGGTAGCATACACGCGGGTGGTGTCGATGCTGTAATCCCGCTCCATGCGGTCCAGCAGACTGTTGATGAACTCCAAATCCACACTGGGGTCGGTATCCTTACCAGCCAGTGCGGCAAAGGGACCTGCCAGCCACATGGCGGTGGGAATGTTGCCCATCAGGTCTGCGGGACGTACTAGGCCCTGCGCAAACACCACGATAAAGCCGTTCTGCTCTGCCACATCGTACCAGCGGGACTCTTCGGCAATGGCGTACATGGAGGCGGTGTAGCCGTGCATCACCAGCACCAGCGGCACCTTTTTGCTGCCGGTATAGGTGGACGGCACATAGACCATCCAGCGGCGCAGCTCGCCGTTGACCCACTCCTCATGGATATCAAAGCCCCGACGGGTAAAGTCCTCTGCCTTTGCTACGCGACCCGGCAGCTGCAGTGCCATAAAGCGCTTGAACTGACCGGAGAACTTTTCCCAGATGGCTGCCGGACACTGTGCTTTTTCGGTGACCCACACCTCGGCGGCAGAGCCTGTACGGCTGCTGACATACACGCCGTTCCCCTTTGACACGGCCTGATTGGCGTTCAGGTAGAAATCCAGCGCTGCCTTATTGGCAGTATCCGCCTTGGAGCGGACGAACCAAACGGGAGTATCCACTGTCTTTGCCGCAATGGCTTCCTCCTGCACGCCACGGGTGGAGTCGCCGGGGAAGGGCAGCACATACTCGCCGCCCACTGCCTCCAGAGAAGCTGCCGGGACCTCAACGGCATCCACGGCGCAGATGGAGCTGAAATCGCTTGCCCAGCGAGCGCCGAACAGCAGAGCGGCTGCGCCGCCCTCCTTGTAGCCCACCAGTGCAGTGTGGGACTTGTCCATGGAGAATGCGCCGGACAGCTTAACGCCCTTTTTGCGCATGAGCTGATACAATGCATCCAGCGCTGCTGCGTCATCACGACCGGCAGAGCTCAGGGAAAGGTTCCAGCTGCCGCCGTTTTCAGGACCGAAAAATACAACGGCGATCTTATTTTTGCACGCCACCGTGCGCCACATACGACCTGTGACCGAGCCGGAGAACGCCCTTGCGGTGGTGTTGTCCGGGGTCAGCACGATAACTGCCGGCGCCCAGGGATCCATGCCGTCGGGCAGGTAATAGGTAGCAGCACCAACATTCTGACCGCCCACCATTACCTGCGCATCATGAAACAGACCCACATTCACGTTCAGGTACGGGTTTTCCGGGTCATAAGCAAAGGTCTTGCCATCGCCCAGACCCATAGCTGCGGTCTTGCGATCTACGGTAGTGTGCAGATCTCCGTTGGTCTGGTCCAGCTCTGTCGCAGCCAGAGCCGAGGGTGCCATAGCGGCTACGGTAGCACCCAGCGCGGTAGCGGCGGAAAGCTTCATAAAATCGCGGCGTTTCATAGTGTTTTCTCCTTTTTGTAAGTGCCTGCGCACTTTGTTATGCCCGGCTTTGAAGGCCGGACTCTCTTGCTTTTTCTCCGATTTTTTCTCACGGCAGGTGCCTTCCTGCTTCAACATTGTACAAAGAATACCATTTATATCACAATTTGTAAATAGTATTTAGTGTTTTTTGTTTCAATTAATATATTAGTATATCATTTTTTGTAAAAAGTGCTGATCAGCGAAAGTCCCCTATACCACTGCTGTTTCTAATGATACACTTCCTTTTCTCTATGAAAATTCAAAAAGCCCCCGCACACAGGGTGCAGGGGCTTTGGAACAGCTTCTTACTTGCGGTTTGCCAGCAGGTTCTCGATCTTCTTCAGGGGGTCGATGATGCTGGAAACGGACATATCGTGGTTCAGAGCCACCACAAAGTAGGCAGCGTACTTGGAAACGTCCACGTCCACATACCAGTCGCGGGTCAGCAGCTCGGGCATACGGTAGGTCAGGTTGGTGCCCACAACGTAGGTCAGGGTGCCGTTTGCCACAGCCTTGTCGAACTTCTCCAGACCGCTGGTGAACAGGGGGAAGGTGGCGTTGGCAATGATGTTGGCAGCGCCGCGCTCCTTCAGGTTGCTGGCAACCTCCAGCATGCTCTCGCCGGAAGCAATGATATCGTCTGCGATAAAGACGGTCTTGCCCTCCACGCTCTCGCCCAGATACTCATGGGCAACGATGGGGTTGCGGCCGTTCACCACGCGGGTGTAATCGCGGCGCTTGTAGAACATGCCCAGATTGCAGCCCAGCACGCTGGAGAAGTACATGTTGCGGTTCATAGCGCCCTCGTCCGGGCTGACCACGGTGAACTTCTCCTTATCGAAGGACAGGGTGGGGTCCTTCTTCAGCAGGCTCTTGAGCACCTGATAGGTGGGCATGGCGTTATCAAAGCTCATCAGGGGCACTGCGTTCTGCACGCGGGGGTCGTGTGCGTCAAAGGTGATGATGTTGCGCACGCCCATGGTCTGCAGCTCCTGCAGGGCCACAGCGCAGTCCAGGCTCTCGCGCACCACGCGGCGGTGCTGACGGCCGCCGTACAGGCTGGGCATGATGACGGAAACGCGGTGTGCCTTACCGGCCACAGCCTGAATCAGACGCTTCAGGTTTGCAAAGTGGTCGTCCGGGGACATGTGGTTCTCGTAGTTGAACAGCTTGTAGGTGACGCTGTAATTGCCCGGGTCCACCACGATAAAGATATCGTCGCCGCGGACAGACTCCTTGACCAGACCCTTGGCGTCGCCGCTCTGGAAGCGGGGGCAGTCGCAGGAAATAATGAAGGTGTCTTTTTCAATTCCGGCAGCCTTTGCCCAACGGACAAGGTGCTTGTCGATCAGGCCGGTCAGCTCCTCTGCACCGGGGCAGGCGATCAGCCGCATATCCGCCACACTGGGCTGCTCAAAGAAGGACTTAGGGGAAATTTCAATAGACATAGTCACATAACTCCTTATTGCTGTTTACCATCCGTACCATGCACACAAGTGCGCATATCTAGTTTTATTTTATCACATTTTGTCGATTGTTCCATATCAATTTGTTTCATGTATCGATTTTCTGCGCCTTGCACAGCTGTTTTTCCTTTTCCTGCAAGAGAATGTGAGTTTCTTACAAAAACGCGACCAAATCTTTACCGTTTCGCAAAGTTTATCTGATTTTTGAGGAAAAGTAGTACTTTTTCAAATCCCTTTTTCTTTCCCCTGTGACGCAAAAGAGCCGCTGCACGGTCGGGTGCAGCGGTCTCTCTTCACTTACCTTCTATCAGGGTAAAACGCTTTTTACAGGGCAGCCACGGCAGCCTTCAGGGCATCCACGCGGTCGGTGTTCTCCCACTTCACGCCCAGATCCTCGCGGCCCATGTGGCCGTAGGCGGCCAGCTTGCGGTAGATGGGCTTGCGCAGGTCGAGGTCACGGATGATGGCGGCGGGGGTCAGGTCAAACACCTTCTCCACAGCCTGCTCGATCTTCTCGTCTGCCACCGTGCCGGTGCCGAAGGTATCCACCATGATGGACACAGGCTTTGCCACGCCGATGGCGTAGGCCACCTGTACCTCGCACTGCTTTGCCAGACCCGCAGCCACGATGTTCTTGGCCACCCAGCGGGTAGCGTAGGCTGCGCTGCGGTCCACCTTGCTGGGGTCCTTGCCGGAGAAAGCACCGCCGCCGTGGCGTGCATAGCCGCCGTAGGTGTCCACGATGATCTTACGGCCGGTCAGGCCGGTATCGCCCTGCGGGCCGCCCACAACAAAGCGGCCGGTGGGGTTGATGTAGTACTTGGTGTTCTCGTCCAGCAGCTCGGCGGGGATGGTGGCCTTGATGACCTTTTCCATCACGTCTGCCCGCAGCTGCTCCATGCTCACGCTCTCGCTGTGCTGGCTGGAGATGACCACGGCGTCCACGCGCACGGGCTTGTTGTTCTCGTCGTACTCCACGGTCACCTGACTCTTGCCGTCCGGGCGCAGGTAATCCATCTCGCCGCTCTTGCGCACGGCAGTCAGGCGCTTTGCCAGCTTGTGGGCAAGGCTGATGGGCATGGGCATCAGCTCGGGGGTCTCGTCGCAGGCATAACCGAACATCATGCCCTGATCGCCTGCACCGCCCACCTGATCGTTGGTGCCCAGTGCAATATCGGGGCTCTGGCCGTCAATGTTGGAGATGACGGCGCAGGTGTCGGCGTCAAAGCCGAACTTTGCGCGGGTGTAGCCGATATCTGCCACCACCTCGCGGACGACCTTCTGGAAGTCCACATAGCAGCTGGTGGTGATCTCGCCCATAATGTGCACAAGGCCGGTGGATGCGCAGGTCTCGCAGGCCACGCGGGCGTTGGGGTCGTGGGTCAGGATCTCGTCCAGAATTGCATCCGAGATCTGGTCGCAGATCTTGTCGGGATGTCCCTCGGTGACGGACTCCGAAGTAAACAGGTGTCTAGCCATTTTTTGCCTCCTAAATGTTGCAGTTGCGTGTATTTACCATTCCATCAAGTTTGTTCTGAAAAATAAAAGCGCCCAGAGCCGAAAGCTCTGAGCGTTGCACTCTTATCTTCCGGTTTCCCGCAGGATTTGGCACCTTATGCTTTCGCACAGGTTGTCGGGCTTCACAGGGCCTGTCCCCTCAGCCGCTCTTGATAAGTCGGTATTCAATTGGTACGCCACATATTCTATCATTGCAGCGTCAGATTGTCAAGATAAGTCGCACTTATTTTAGACATTCCTTTTAAATTGATGGAGCATTTCCCTGCTCCGGTGCGGCGTGGCCGTCCCGGGCGGCGTGGAAAGCGCGCTTTTCCGCATACATCCGCTGATCCAGCTCCACCAGAAACTTCTCCACGCTACCGCCCTCGTACTTTGCCACACCGGTGGAGAAGGACAGCTGAAAGCTGCCCGCCGGAGCGGTGGCGTTATAGTGCTGCACCCGCTGCTCGATGGCGGTGCAGATCTCGTCCAGCAGCTCCTCCGAGCCGTGACGGATCAGCACCATGAACTCATCGCCGCTCATGCGGATGGCTACCGAGTTTGCCACCAGCGCCCCGGACAGGATGTGCCCGATCTCCTGAATGGCGCGGTCGCCCTCGGCGTGACCGTAGGTGTCGTTGATCTCCTTGAAGCAGTTCACGTCCATCATAATGCCGTAAACGTCCTTCTCCTGTGTGGCGTGGATGCGGTCCAGACAGTAGTTCATGTACTTGCGCCCAAACAGGCCGGACAGTTCATCGGTATAGCCGCGCAGGCTGCGGGTCTGGCTGTCCACTAACACAAAGGCGATGGCCACCGACAGCCAGCCAAAGGCCATGCCGTAGAATGCGCCCTGCAGCAGCGTGCCCACCGCACAGGTGACCACGAAGTAGTACACCGGAAAAAACTCCACCGTAATGCCATCGTGCTTGGCCTTATGCACCTGCCACACGCTCTCGGCATAATAGCCGAACAGCAGCAGATACAGCAAAATATTCAGCGGGCCCCGATGGTAAGCGTTGTCCGCCGAAATGGAAAAGATCCACTCCGTGCCAAAAAGGTTTGCCACCAGCAGCACCAAAAGCGCCAGCAGCGGCGCGCCCAGCAACAGGTGCCTTCTGCGCAGGCGTCCAATGCTGCGGTAGACCCGGAAGTCCACATACAAGCACCACGCATAGCCCACGCACACGGTAGCGCCGGTGCAGACGGTGTTGGTCAGGTACAGCCAGAACCGGCTTGCCGCACCGGGCACGCCGTCCAGCAGAAAGCTGATCGTCTCTGTGGCCTGTGCCAGCAGCGTCACCACCAGAATCCGGCAAAACAGCGCTGTTCCCACGCTGTTTTTACTCTCGCCGCGCACCCGCAATAAAAGCAGAAAGCTTACCAGCACCGCCCCTGTGCCATTGGCCACAAGGATCTCGGGTATATTCATTGCATTTCCTCCTCTGCCCGCCTTACCCCATAAAGCGAGCAGCCCCTATTTTATACAGTACCTATCTGTATTATACACCCTGCCGCGCCCTGCTTGCAAGGCTTGGGCGCAAAAAGGGCCGCTGCACAGCAATTTGTGCAGCAGCCCTTGAGAGATCATCCTTTGCAGTTCAGCCAAGCCCAGAGCTTTGCCGAAATACATTTTTTGCAGAAAACTTAATAGCCCTTTGCCTGCTCGCCGTTCAGGATCTTGACAGCGCGGGAGGTGCCCAGACGGTCAGCGCCCAGTGCAAGGAAAGTCTCCATATCCTCCACGGTGGAAATGCCGCCGGCAGCCTTGACCTTGCAGCGGCCATGCACGCCCTTGACCATCAGCTCCACGTCGTGGAAGTTTGCACCTGCGGTAGAGAAGCCGGTGCTGGTCTTGATGTAGTCGGCACCGGCCTCGCAGACGATGTCGCACATCTTTTTCTTCTCTTCCTCGGTCAGCAGGCAGGTCTCAATGATGACCTTCAGAATCTTATCGCCCACAGCCTGTTTCACGGCACGGATGTCCTCGCGGACAGCATCGTACTCCTTGTTCTTCAGGCGGCCGATGTTGATGACCATATCCACCTCAGAAGCGCCGTTTTCGATGGCAGTCTTTGCCTCAAAGGCCTTGCTGGCGGTATCCATGGCACCCAGAGGGAAGCCCACCACGCAGCACACGGGGATGCGGCCTGCCATATACTCCACAGCCTGCTTGACGTAGCAGGTGTTGATGCAGACGGATGCGGTGTGGTTTGCAATGGCTTCGTCACACAGCTGCTGGATCTGGGGCCAAGTGGCCTCCGGCTTCAGCAGGGTATGATCGACATGGGACAGGATCTCTTCGCGGTTCATGTTCGTTCCTCCGTTGTTTTACTTGCTGGCACGGCGCACCTTTGCCATGCCCACAGCGCTCAGTGCGATCGCAGTCACCGATGCCGTTGCACCAATGATGCCCAGCACCAGACCGGAAACCAGGAATGCAAACCCTTTCAGACCACGTTTCATAATACCGTACCTCCTGAAAATTATTGTTTCTTTTTAAAGATAATGAGCTTGCTGAACACATAGTTCAGCAAGATCACCAGTACATTGGAAAAGACCTTCACGGCAAGGCCCCATATTGCCTGAGCATCGTAGGCGCTGGTGACGAAGATGGCTGTGGGGCCGTCCGCCCCGCCGATGACGGCAATGGCAGCGGAGCCATCTGCCACGGCGGCATGGCTCCCGGCAAAGCTGTTTGCCATGTAGAGGGTAGTATCCGGACCCAGCCAGCCCGCCACGGCGCCCAGCAGACCCTGCATGGCGGTGTCCACCAGCGCCGCGCCCTGCGCGGCAAAAAGGTTGCCCCCCACCATCATGATCACGGCATCCAGCACCATGGTGCCCAGACGGCAGGTGACAAAGGTGCCGAACTCTTTCGCCATCGCTTTACCGGTAGTCTTGCTGCGGAACACAAAGGCGCGGTTGGTGCAGTAGGCAAACAGGATACACAAAGCGTTATCCAGCACATTGCCCCAGCTGTTGGCGGCAGTATAGCCGAACAGCCGGCTGAACAGCGCATACAGCACAATATTCAGCAGGGTGGTCAGCACGCCAAAGATCAGGTAACTGAGCACTTCCCAGTGCTTTTTGAAAAAATTTATCATGGCTTTGTTAACAAAAACAGCCCCGCCGCCGTTTTCCCGGCAACGGGGCTGCAGATCGCATTGTGTCAGAAGCTATGCTTTTGCACGAAGGGCTGATTACTCAGCGTCGTTGTTCAGCAGAGCCTTCATGGACAGGCTGATGCGCTTCTTGTCGAAGTCAACATCCAGCAGCTTCACATCGACCATATCGCCGACCTTCAGTGCGTCGGAGACCTTCTCAACGCGATCATTGCTGATCTCGCTGATGTGGACCAGACCGTCAACACCCGGCAGGATGCGGACGAATGCACCGAACTTGGTCAGGGACACGACCGGAGCATGGAAGGTGCTGCCGATGGGGTAGTTGTTCTTCAGCTGCTCCCAGGGGTTGTCCTCAGCCTTCTTGTAGCCCAGAGAGACCTTGTGGTTCTCGGTGTCGATGTCCTTCACATACACTTCGATGGTGTCACCAACGGAGACAACCTCGGAGGGATGCTTGATGCGGTTCCAGCTCAGCTCGCTGATGTGGCACAGGCCGTCCACACCGCCGATATCGACGAATGCACCGTAAGAAGTCAGGCTCTTGACAACGCCGGTGTAGGTCTTGCCCACCTCAACGTTTGCCCAGAACTCCTCACGCTTTGCCTTGTTCTGCTCAGCGGTCACCTTGTTGATGCTGCCCACGATCTTGCGGCCGGAGCACTCGGTGACGACCAGCTGAACGTGCTGGCCGACCAGAGCAGTGTAGTCCTCGTCGCGGCGCATAGTGGCCTGAGAACGGGGAACGAACACCTTGACGCCCTTGACGTTGACGACAACGCCGCCCTTATTGAACTCGGTAACATCGCCCTCGACGACTTCACCGGATTCTGCTGCCTTGGCGATCTCTTCCATGCCCTTGCGAGATGCGAGCTTCTTGCGGGAGAGCTGGATGACGCCATCCTGATCCATAACCTTCTCGACGATGAGGTCCAGCTCATCGCCAACCTTCACCAGGTCTTCGACCTTGGCGGAGGAATCATCGGTCAGCTCGCTCAGCTTGACAAAGCCGGTCTGCTTCGCTCCGATATCCACCTGGATCTCGTTGGCAGAGATGCTGGTCACGATTCCTTTCACAATACTGCCTGCATGAACACGCTTCTCCTCGGATGCGTTCAGCATCTCCTCGAAGCTCATGCTGTCATTGATTTCTGCGCTCATACTGTTAAGTACCTCCTCAATAATAGACGATGGCGTTGAAGCCCCGGCTGTCACGCCCGCCACTTTAACATCTGCAAACCATTCCGGCCGAAGTTCGCTCGCTGTTTCGACCGTTACGGCACGCGTGTGTTTTGCGGCGACCTGTACCAGCTTTTGGGTATTGGAAGAATGATGACCGCCAATGACAACAATGATGTCGCATTGTTGGCTGAGGTCTTCCGCTTCCTGTTGCCTCGCCCACGTCGCATTACATATTGTATCAAAAATTCGGGCGTTTGTATAGGCTTTTTTGAGAAACTCCGAACTTTCTTTCCATTTTGTAACCTGAAATGTGGTCTGTGCAACTGCAAAAAGGGGTTTTTGGGGGTCAGAAGGGCCGTTCCACGCCTCTAACTCGGCTAAATCGGCAAAAACGAACACCTCACCCCGGGTGTGTCCCACAATGCCCTGCACCTCCGGGTGGGTCTTATCCCCCGCCACCAGCAGCACCGCACCCTCTTTTTCGGCCTCGGCGGCAATGCGCTGGATCTTCTGCACAAAGGGGCAGGTGGCGTCATGGTACGGGATGCCGTTTGCCTCCAGTTCATCGTAAACACTGCGGGGCACCCCGTGGCTGCGGATGACCACCTCGCACCCGGCGGGCACATCCTGCACGGTGTCTACCACCTGTGCGCCCTTGCGCCGCATATCCTCCACCGCCTGCGGGTTGTGGATCAGCGGGCCCAGTGTTGCCACCTTATGCCCCTCGGCCAGCAGGCCGTAGGTCAGTTCCACGGCACGGTTCACACCAAAGCAGAACCCCGCCGTTTTTGCCAAACGGATCTCCATCTCTTACGCCCCCATCTTTTCCCATGCTTCCAGCAGCGCCTGCTTGTTGGCACGGAGTTTTTTGGTGTCCCGGCGGCCCTCCATGGCAAACTGTGCTGCGGGCATCGGCTCGCCGTAGATCACCCGCACCTTGCAGAACAGGTGCATTCTTCCGTCCGGGGTATCATAGAAGATGCGGCAGGGCACAACATCCACCCCTGCCTCGGCGGCAATGACGAAAAGACCGCTCTTGGGGGGCAGGAGCTTGCCCTCCTTTTCGCGGGTGCCCTCCGGGAAGATGAGCAGGGTCTTGCCCTGCTTGCAGGCCTCCACCGTCTGAGAGATGACCGCCATCTCGTCCTTGGTGCCGCGGACGCACACGCCGCCGCAGCAGCGGAAGAACCACGTCAGGAAGGCGTTGATCTCGAACAGCTCCTTTTTGGCGAACACCACCATCCGCCTGCCCCACCGGGTAACGACAATGAACACCGGGTCGATGGCAGACACATGGGTGGGCGCAAGGATATAGCCCTTCGTCTGCACCTTTTTCAGGTTTTCGCGTCCCTCCACCCGGATGCGGAAACCGATGTGCCACACAAGCCACGCAAGGGGCACCAGAATATAATATAGTACCATTTTTTATTCCTGTCCTGTTTGTTTTATCCGCCGATCTTTTTGGCAATGATCTGCTTCATAGCGTCAAGGCTCTGCTCAAAATCCAGCGCCGAGGTATCCAGCAGCACGGCGTCCTCTGCCTGCTTCAGCGGAGCGGCGGCGCGGTGGGTGTCCTGATAGTCCCGCTGCTTCACATCTGCCAGCACTTCCTCGTAGGGGGTGTCGATGCCCTTGGCCTGATACTCCTTCCAGCGGCGGGTGGCGCGTGCCTCCGGGCTGGCGGTCAGGAAGATCTTCACCGTAGCGTCCGGCAGCACCACCGTGCCGATATCCCGGCCGTCCATCAGCACATCCTGCTTTTTTGCCATGCTGCGCTGCAGCTCCAGCAGAAATGCCCGCACCGCGGGGTTTGCACCCACGGCAGAGGCTGCCATGCCCGCGGCTTCGGTGCGGATGGCGGCACTCACATCCTCGTCCTTCAAGTAAATGTGCTGCTCGCCCGCAATGGACGCCAGCCGCAGCTCGATTTCCGGCAGCAGGGCATCCACCGCTGCGTTGTCCTTGGGATCCTTGCCCGCGCGCAGGGCGTACAGGCCGATGGCGCGGTACATTGCACCGGTGTCCACATAGATATAGCCCAGCTCTGCCGCCAGACGGCGTGCCAGAGTGGATTTGCCTGCACCCGCAGGCCCATCAATTGCAACAGATACCATGATATGTTCTCCTTATTATATATAGTACACAGGAAATTGGCTGCGCTGTTTTTTACAGGTTATTCGCAAAGCTTTGTGCGGTGCAGAAAGCGATCTGCAGATTGTAGCCGCCGGTGTAGGCGTCCACGTCCAGCACCTCGCCCGCAAAGTACAGCCCCAGCGCCTTTTTGCTCTGCATAGTCTTGGGGTCCACCTCTCGCACCGATACGCCGCCGCTGGTGATGACTGCGTGGGCAAGGTCGCCCCGGGCGTCAATGGTCACCTGCCAGTGCTTGATCAGCTGCACCAGCTCCCGCTTCTGCTCCCGGGTGATCTGGTTTGCCTTGGTGGCGGGGTCAATGCCCCAGCGCGCCACCATGACCGGCTGCATACTGGAAGGCAGCAGCTTGACCAGCGCACCCTGCGCCGCGTGGTTTGCCAGCAGCGCAAAGTCCCGGGTGATGCGGTCGTACAGCTGCTCCTCGCTCAGGGCGGGCTTCAGGTCGATCTCCGCGATGTACCTGTGCTTTTTCATATCCCCCAGATGACTGGACGCGCTCAGGGTCAGCGGCCCGCTGATGCCAAAGTGGGTGAACAGCATCTCGCCCTGCTCGTCAAAGATGGCCTTGCCGTCCTCCAGCAGGGTCAGGGTGACGTTTTTCAGCGCCAGACCCATCATCTTTTTGCAGTCCGGGTCCCGGCTGACAAGGCTGACCAGACTGGGCACCGGCTCCACAAGGGTGTGTCCCGCCTGCTGCGCCAGCTTGTAGCCATCGCCGGTAGAACCGGTGGTGGGGTAGCTCACGCCGCCGGTGGCCACCAGCACAGCATCCGCCCGGTACTCCCTGCCGGAGGTGCCCCGCACGCCCACGCAGCGCAGCGCCGGGCCAGCCTTTTTCTTTTTGGGGTGACGCGGGTTTTCCGCTGCCGCCGGGGCGGGCTCTGCCTCCGGCACGATGTCCTCCAGCAGCAGCTTTTTTGCGCCGTCGTAGACGATATCGGCGTCCTGCGCATAGCGCAGCAATGCCTGCCGGATCTCCTCGGCCTTATCCGATACCGGGAACACCCGGCGGCCGCGCTCCACCTTCAGCTCCACGCCAAGGCCTTCGAACAGTTCCATGGTCTTTGCCGGGGGGAACGCCCCCAGTGAGGAGTACAAAAAGCGCGGGTTCGTGCGCACATGGCGCAAAAACTCCTCTGCCGGGCAGTCGTTGGTCACGTTGCAGCGCCCCTTGCCGGTGACAAGGATCTTCTGCCCGGGCTTCTCGGTATGCTCCAGCACCGTTACCTGATGTCCCTGCCGCACGGCGGCACCCGCCGCCATCAGTCCGGCTGCCCCGGCTCCCACGATCAAAACCCTTGCCATCTGTCATCCTCCCAAAATCGCCTTTTAACTCTATTGTATCATACCAGAAACCCCGCGCAAAAGCAATGCAGCGCCGCAGGAAATGAATGGATTTTCGGTTCCACACCCTCTTGACAAAGCCGCCGGGCTGCTGTATTCTTTTTACAGACCGTTAGTTTGTAAAAAGGAGCATCCGCCATGCCGCGCAACAAATACCCGGAACAGACCGTTGAAAAGATCCTGGACGCCGCCGCCCTGCTCTTCATCCAGAAGGGCTACCAGAATACCACCCTGCAGGACATCATTGATGCCACAAAGCTTTCCAAAGGGGCGGTGTACCATCACTTCCGCTCCAAGGAGGAGATCGCGCAGCGCGTCGGTGACCGTTTGGGCGACCAGATGTGGGAGCCGCTGCGCCATATCCGGGACGACCCGGCCCTGACCGGGCTGCAGAAGCTGCAGGCGGTGTTTGCAGTTTCCTTTGCCGGGCAGCGGCAGCAGCAGATCGCGCAGACTTTGCCGCACCTGTGCAGCAACCCGCAGTTCCTTGCCATGGAACTGACCAACATTGAAGCGCATCTGGCCCCGGAGTGCATTGCACCCATGATCCGGCAGGGCATGGCGGACGGCTCCATCCACACCGCCGATGCCAATGCGCTGGCCGAAGCGCTGTTCGTGCTGGCAGACATCTGGCTTTCTCCCCAGACGCGCCCCACCACACCGACCCAGCAGCGGGCGCGGAACGTCGTGTTTCAGCAAATGACCCATGCACTTGGGCTGGATCTTTTGACGGATGCACAGGCCGAACAGCTGGTGCAGCTGTGCACACCGGTCAAAGACTGAATTTCCCGGGCGGAACGCTCCGCCTTTTTTTGTATGCAAATACAGACCAACAGTCTGTAAATAAAAAAGCAGGAGGTTCCCATGAACACATTTTTCCTCATCGTCCTCGGGCAGATCATCTCCCTGTTCGGCAATGCCGCCCTGCGGTTTGCGCTGCCGCTGTATCTGCTGCGGCAAACTGGTTCTGCCGCGCTGTACGGCGGCATCACCGCTCTGGCCATGCTGCCCGCCCTTGCTGGAATGCTGACCGGCGGCGCGCTGGCAGACCGCTGCCGTAAAGCCCGCCTGATGGCACTGCTGGATCTGGTGACCGCCGGTATTGCGACTGCAGCCGCTGCCGGACTGCCGCATCTGCCCCTGCTTCCGCTGGTCCTGACCGTGCTGGGCAGTCTGTACGCCATGCAGGGGCTTTACCAGCCCGTGGTACGCGCCTGCCTGCCTCTGCTGCTGAACGGCACCCAGCTGCTGCGCGGCAACGCAGTCATCCAACTGGTGGATACCGTGGACGAGCTTCTCGGTCCCCTGCTGGGTGCTGTTCTGCTGGAGCACTTCGGCATCCGGGGTCTGCTGGCGCTCTGCGGCAGCTGCTTTGCACTTTCCGCCGGAATAGAGCTGTGCCTGTGCATCCCACAGGATGTCCCATCGGACACAAGGCTCTCCGTCCGTTCTCTGTGGGCCGACCTGCGAGAAAGTGCGCAGTTCCTCACCGGGCAGGCTGCGGTGCTGCGGTTAGCTGCCGCCATGGCGGCTGTAAACCTGCTGGAAGTCCCCGCCCTCACCGTAGGTGTTCCGGTGCTGGTGGTACAGACCCTGCAGAAAAGTGATGCCTCCCTTGGCCTTGTGCAGGCGGTGCTGAGCGCGGGCGGCATTCTGGGCGGCGTGCTGGCCGGAACCGTCTTTGTCCGTCATCCCATCCGCAGCGGCACACCTCTTTTGCTGGCGCTCAGCGGCGTGTGCGCCGCGCTGGGTCTTGCCCTCCGGGTGCCCACGCTCCAGTTCGGCAGCATTCTGGTGCTGGGGGCCGTGTTTATGGCCGTAGCAGCGCTGTTCAATGTATGGTTCTTTGCGCAGCTGCAAGTGCTGGTGCCGCAGGCACAGCTGGGCAAAACTACCGCCTGTTGCACCGTGCTGGCCTGCCTGACCCAGCCCATCGGACAGGCAGCCTATGGCATTGCCTTCCAGCACTGGGCCGCACACCCCGCAGATGTACTGCTGGCAGCCGGGGTGCTTTCGGCGCTGGTTCTCTGGCTGCTGCAAACGCGCCGTACCGCCTGACGCAGCAAAAAAGGAGCCGCTGCTGCAGCCCCTTTTATGGTTTGCTTACTCCGGCAGCTTTGCCGGATCGAGGTAGCTTTCGCCCTGCTTTACCTCCACATGGATGTGGCTCTCCTCGGCGCATTCGCAGCCGACAGTGCCCACCGTGCCAAGCTTCTGCCCGGCGGCTACGGTGTCCCCGGCTTTTACGGCAGGGTCCGCCACACCGCACAGCCGCCAACTGCGGCCAGCGGCATCTTCCAGCACCACCACGGTGCCCCAGTTGCCCTCTGCCCCGGCAGAGACCACCTTGCCCGCCACGGGTGCTGCCACCGCAGCGCCCTGCGTGCAGGCATAGTCCACACCGTTGTGGGTGCGCCAGTCCCCAAGGGTCTTGTTATACACCAGTTCATCGCCGCTGAAGGCGTTGAGCACGTGCCCCGGCATAGAGGGCGCGGCGGCAGGCTGCGCCGAACTGCTGGCAGGCGAGGATGCGCCTTGCAGTGCCGAGGGTTCGCGCAGCGAACCAGAGCCAGACTGCGCACCAGAGGATGCCCCAGAGGGCGTCTGCTGCGGCACATCGGTCTTGCTGTTTGCAACGTCGGTCACGGGCTGCTGCCATGTGGTGTCCTCCTGTGCGTCCCAGTCCGGTTCTGTTTCCGGGGTGGTCTGTTGGGTGGTGCCGGGGGCGTTTAGTCCATCCAGACTTTTTTGCAGTTCTGCCCGCAGGGCGCGCACCGCCCACACCCCTGCCGCAGCCGCAGCCAGCAGGCTTGCGGTCAGCAGCAGAGCAAAGCCCTTGCCGTGCAGAAATTTTTTGATCTGCTCCATGCTTGTTACTCCCATCTGTCCGTTTTGTGTACGGGAACTTTTCTGGGCTTAGTGTGGGACAGCGGCGGGCGGTTTATGCAAAGGGACAAAAAAGACACGCAAAAAGGCTGAGCAGCCGCTTTTTTGCAGCTGCTCAGCCCTGCTGTATCCCGTTTTTGGTTACTTCCGTGCGATCATTTCGGTATAAGCCAGCACCAGCGGGCCTACGCCCTTGGCATCGTTGCAGACCACCGGCTCGCTGAAGTAGTAGGCCAGAGAGCCGTCACGGTGATCCTTGCCGCCCAGACCCGCCACAAGGCAGATGCCGTCCAGCTGCAAGCTGCCGTCCGGGTTCTTGGACAGATACCGGTCGCAGGTGCCGTAGAAAGCCTTCTCCGCCCATGCAGCCATGCGTTTGGGCAGGTAGCCCAGACGCACGCCCTTGAGCACGGCATAGGCAAACAGGGCGGTGCCGCTGGTCTCCAGATAGTTGCCCTCGGCCTCCGGGTGGTCGATGACCTGCCAGAACATCCCGGTCTGCTCGTCCTGGAACTTGTGCATGTCCTCCACAGCCTGTTTGAGCATGGCCATGATGCCGCGATACTCGTTGTACAGCTGCTCGTCCATGCGCTCCAGCACATCCACCATTGCCACAAGGAACCAGCCCATAGCGCGCAGCCAGAAGTTGGGGCTGCAACCGGTCTCGGGGTCTGCCCAGTACATCTGGCGGCTCTCATCGTAGCCGTGGTAGTACAGGCCGGTCTTTTCGTCCCGCATGTGCTTTTTGATGTTCATGAACTGCTTGTAGCTGTCGATGCAGCCCTGCATCTTGTTAAAGCGGGTCTCGTACTCCATGTAGAAGGGCTGCGCCATATAGGTACCGTCCAGCCACACCTGCCACGGATAGATATCCTTGTGCCAGAAGTTGCCCTCCTTGGTGCGGGGCTGGGTGAGCAGCTGGCTGCGGATGGTGTCGATGGCCTTGCGGTACTTCTCGTCCCCGTAGATATCGTACAGGATGAATAGGTTCTTGCCCTGATTCACGTTGTCCAGATTGTACTCCTTGGGGTCGTAGGTCTTGATGGAGCCATCCTCCTGAACAAAGGAATCAATGAAGCTCTTGGAGAAGTTCAGATACTTCTCGTCGCCGGTGGTCTTGTACAGGCTCAGGCAGGCCGTGATCATGCAGCCGTCGATGTAGTTCCACTTGTTGGGCTTGCCGCTGCGCACCTTCTCGATGTTCCACATCGGTGCCTCGGCGCTGGAATTGGCGATCAGGTAGTCCACATAGTCGCCCAGCATGGACAGGATCTCTTCATGGGTCATGGGTCAGTCCTCCTCAAAATGTCCTACGTTGGCAAAGTGCAACCGCTCGCCCTCGTAGCCCTCGATCTTCACGTTGTGCAGGTCGATCTCCTTGACGTTCTCGGCATAGATGGCCAGCTTTTTTACCAGCGGACGGTTGTCGGCCATGGCCGCCTGTCCCTCCTTGGCGTTGGGGTCAAAGGTGATGCTCACATCCCGCATGGTCACCCGCTCGATGGGCTGTTCCGGCAGACCATCGAAATAGCAGCCTGCAAACTGGGCATCGGTGGCCACGATGTTCTCCATGGTCAGGCTGCCCAGCTTGGGGGTGTACTCGTCCACCGGCATCGGCTCGCGGCACTGTACATAGGGGCCGTGGCCGTCCGGGTCGCAGAAGTAGAACATATTGATGACAAAGGGTGCCTTGACGCCCCGCATCTCCACGTTGCGGAATACCAGCCCGTCAATGACGGCGGTGTTGCCGCGGCCCCGGCGGGTCTTGACGCGCAGACCGCGGTCGGTGTGGTCCATCAGGCACTGGGTTACCACCATATCCTTGACGCCGCCGCTCATCTCGCTGCCAATGACGATGCCGCCGTGGCCCTTGTCCAGCAGGCAGTTGCGGATGACGGTATGCTCACAGCTGCGCTTCAGCTTCATGCCCAGAAAGACCTTGCTGGCCTTCATGGCGATGCAGTCGTCGCCCACATGGATGTTCATGCCGATGATGCGGATATACTCGCAGCTCTCGGGGTCGATGCCGTCCGTGTTAGGGGCATTGTAGGGGTTGTTGATGTTGAAGTTGAGCAGGTCGAGGTGCTTGACAAAGATGGGGTGGATGGTCCACGAATAGCTGTTCTGCACCGTGATGCCGTGCAGGCAGACGTTCTCGCTGTCCACCGCAGCCACGGCGCGGGGACGCCATGCGATGCGCTTGACCTTGGGGTTCACCCACCAGTCGCCGTTTTCGGCATCGCAGTCCAGCGTACCCTCGCCGGTCACCACCACGTCATGCACCTGCGTAATGTTCAAAAGACCTGCAAAGCTGTCCAGCGGGTTGCCCTCCCAGCCGGTCAGGTAGTACTCGTCCACCTCGTTCTCGCTGGGCAGCACGCCGGGCAGGATGGGGTAATGGGTGCGGTCGTTATCGCCCAGCAGCACAGCGCCCTTTTCCAGATACAGGGTGGTGTTGCTCTTCATGAACAGGCTGGCGGTGCGGTAACGGCCGGCAGGCACATACACCGTGCCGCCCTTGGGGCAGGTGGACAATGCTGCCTGCAGCCGCACGGTGTTGTCAGTCTCGCCATCGGCCACCAGACCATAGCGGGCAGCATCCACAAAGAAGGTCTCGGTCTCGGTGGTGAAATCCAGCTTCAGGGTCTCACCCTCGGCCTGCACCTCCACCGTATAGGCGGTGCCGGGCAGCAGGGAGAACAGGGAGAACACGTTGGTGTTGCAGGCCTCATACACCGTTTTGCCGTTCAGGGCAACGGTAAAGGGGTGTGCCGGACGGTAGCACAGCTCGTTTTCCAGCTCAAAAACGGCGCTGCGGGTCATGGAACGGATCAGGGTCAGATTCATGCGAAATAACCTCCTGTGAGTTTGTCTTGCCCCCACGGGGCAGACGTGGTATCATGAGGAAAAGCGCTCTCCCGGCACCGGGAGGGCTGTTTCCGGAAAGGGTGCGCAAAATGAAAGCGGAACGGGAAAAGATCCATGCAAAGGTAAAAGCGGACACCGTGCGGCTGAACGGCAGCAAGCTGGAGCTGACGGCAGACGAGGAGACGTGCACCTTTCTGCTGGTAAGCGAGGGCAGCTGCACCCTGCAAATGGGGGAAAACAGCCTGCTGCTGAACCCCGGCAGCGCGCTGCTGCTGGGCGCGGGGGACGCAGTGCTCTCTGCCGCCGGTGCAGCCGTACCGGAACTGGTGGGCTGTCGGTTCCCGCTCAGCGCCCTGCACGAGCTGCGCAGCGCCACCCAGCGGGATTTTGCCCGGCTGTTTTTGCCCGGCGAGGCAACGGTGCTGTACGGCCCGGTGCCGTGGGTTCGCCGCCTGCGCACCCTGCTGGAGATGATGCGCGCTGCCATGCCGGAGCAGGACTACCCCGGCGGGCTGTACCTGCTGCTCATCCTGCACTACGTCGAGCAGGAGTGCCTTGCCGAGAGCAGCGCCGCAGCGCGCCCCCGCAACGAGACCATTGAGCAGGTGTGTGCCTACCTTGCCGCCAACTACCGGCAAAAGTTCTCCCTTACCGAGGTGGCGGCGCGGTTCTACCTTTCCCCCTACTATCTCAGCCGCCTGTTCCGGCGGGTGACCGGGCAGTCCATCGTGGACTACCTGAACAACCGCCGCATCGAGGCTGCGCAGAAGCTGCTGGAGACCACCGAGCTTTCCATCAGCGCTATTGCCGAGCAGACCGGTTTTGCCAGCGCCGCCCACTTCCGCCGCGTGTTCCGCGAGGTGATGGATATCAGTCCTTTGCAGTACCGCAAGAAGCAGACGAAATGATGTATCAACCAAAACACCCCCTGTGCCATCCGTTGGGAGCAGCACAGGGGGTGTTGGTCTTGGTCAGATGTTCTTATGGCGCATTAGCCCTTGACGGCACCTGCGGAGATACCTTCAACGAACTGATCCTGTGCACAGAAGAATACGATCAGCTGCGGCAGGATGGAGATGAGGGACAGAGCAAGGATCTTGTTCCAAGCAAAGCCGGTATCACCGTCCATGGACAGCTTGACGAACAGGGACATGGGGTACTTGCCGGGGGTGCTGACGTAAAGCAGCGGGCCCATAAAGTCGTTGCAGCTCCACATGAACTGGAACAGTGCGCAGGACACCAGAGCGGGTCCCAGCATGGGCACGATGACCTTGTACAGGGTCTGGAAGGAGGAGCAGCCGTCAATGGCGGCAGCCTCGTCCAGATCACGCGGGACGTTGCGCATGAACTGCACCAGCTGATACACGAAGTAGGTCTCGGTAGCAAATGCGCAGTGCACCCAGATGGCCAGATAGAAGGGGCTGTCCACCCAGCCGAACTTGTTGTACAGCAGGTACTGGGGCACGTTCAGCACGACCTGCGGCAGGAACAGGGTAGCCAGCATGATGTTGAACAGCAGCTTGCGGCCGGGGAAGTCGAAACGTCCAAAGCCGTAAGCGGCAATACAGGCAGACACCACAGTGCAGATCACCTTGGGGATGACGTAGCTGTAAGTGTTGAGCATAGCCTGCAGGATGTTGATGGAGCCGCCGAAGTTGTTCAGGGCGTTGCGGTAGCCATCCAGCGTAGGCTTTTTGATCCACAGGCTGATGCCTGCAAAGATCTCGCTGTTATCCTTGAAGGTAGCGCTGATCATCCACAGCAGAGGATAGATCATGATGATACCAACCAGGATCAGCACGAAGTACTTAAAGAAGGTTGCGATCTTATTCGATGCTTTCATTCCCATATTGGTCACCTTACCTTTCATCCGAGTAGTAGACCCACTTCTTCTGGCTGGTGAACGCAATGATCGTCAGGATGCAGACGATGATGAACATGATCCACGCCAGAGCAGAAGCCATGCCCATGTCGTAGGACTTGAATGCGTAGTTGTAAACCAGCAGGGAGATCAGGGTAGTGGAGCCACGGGGACCACCGTTGGTGATGATGTAGGGGCCGTTGAACTCCTGGAAAGCCTGGCAAATCTGAGTGACTAGGTTGTAGAAGATGATGGGGGTGATCATCGGAACGGTGATGGAGAAGAACTGACGCCACTTGCCGGCACCGTCGATGGTAGCAGCCTCGTACAGGTCTGCGGGCACGCCCTTCAGTGCAGCAAGGAACAGCACCATGGCGGAACCGAACTGCCATATACGCAAAAAGCAGATGATCCACAGCGCGTAGTTGGGGTCACTCAGCCACTCGGGGCCCTGCACCGCACCAAAGGTGACAGCGCGCACCACGGTGTTCAGCAGACCGTCCACGCTGAATACAGCCTTCCACAGCACAGCGATAGCCACAGAGCCGCCCAGAATGGAGGGGATGTAGTACACAGTGCGGAACAGGTTGACGCAGGCGATCTTGAAGTTCAGGATGTAGGCGATGAACAGTGCGAAGATCAGCTTCAGGGGCACGGTGATAAAGGCGTACTTGAAGGTGATGATCAGCGCCTTGGTGATCTTTTTGGTGTGGAATGCGGTAATGTAGTTGGCCAGAGCAACAAAGTTGGTGTCGCCCTTGAAGAAGTTCATATCGGTGAAGCTGTAGTACAGCGACTGACCGAAGGGGAACGCCTTAAAGACGAGAAAGCCGATGATCCAGGGGATCAGATAAAACAGTCCCTGATACTTATCGACCCATTTCTGGAACGGAGTTCGTGCGCCGGCGGGCGCATTACTTTTTTTCATCCGAAGTCCTCCTTTTACAGGATTTGAAGCAGACAGTGCAGCAGGTCACAGACCGGCAACAATTCATTCAAGGTTTGATAACCATTCTCCGAAAAAACAAGGGCATCTGTCGTACGGGCGGCAGATGCCCCTATTTCATTCAGAGTATAGGTGCCGGTTCAGGCTACTGTCAGTGCAATAAGATTAGCCGATGGTGTAGCCAACAGACTCCATGCCGTCCAGCAGAGTCTCAACAGCCTCTTCAGGGGTCTGATCGCCGTAGTCGATGTTATCGAACACTTCCTGATAGATGCCGGTGCCGGAAGCCT